>Ga0308164_10000765_pt1 | contig 45019 bp, 42 predicted proteins | sample PhyTR2_FD_201031 | JGI IMG/M metagenome (GOLD analysis project Ga0308164, IMG submission 201031) | Phyllosphere microbial communities from UC Gill Tract Community Farm, Albany, California, United States - DLSLT.R2 | ecosystem: Host-associated > Plants > Phyllosphere > Unclassified | place: USA...
TGATTCCTTCCTGCGCGCAGAAATCCACCACATCACGGAAAGGGAAAAACGCATCTGACGCCAGAACCAACTCGCCGTCGAATTTCTCTTTGGCCCGTTCAATCGCCTGTTGTGTTGCCCAGATTCTGTTTACCTGTCCACCACCGATTCCGATCGCCTGAACGCCGTTTGAAACGACAATTGCATTGGATTTTACATATTTTACCACTCTTTGTGAGAACAGCAATGCTTTTCTCTGTTCGTCTGTTGGAGCGGTTTCTGTCATTAATTTAATATCTTCTGAGAATTGGTCGTCGGCACTTTGAACCAACATTCCGCCATCGATTTTCACCCAAGCTTGTTTGTCCGTAACCTGGTTTTTGATTTTGATGATTCTAAGGTTTTTCTTTTTTCTAAGGATTTCAAGAGCATCGTTGTCAAAGTCTGTTGCCATTACGATTTCAAGGAAAGTTTTGTTCAGTTCCTCAGCCGTTGCCGCATCTACTTTATAATTCATTCCGATGATGCCGCCGAAGATAGAGACCGGGTCGCATTCGAATGTTTTGGTGTAAGTTTCCAAAGCTGAAGTTCCAACCGCAACTCCGCAAGGCGTAGAATGTTTTACAGCGCAACAAGCCAATTCGTCCTTAAACTCATTTACCACTTTCCAACACAAATCCATATCTCTCAAATTATTGAAAGACAATTCCTTACCTCCCAAAATTTCGAAATCTTTCATGGCGCCATTTTCAAAAGTCGAAGTGTAATAAGCTGCTGACTGATGCGGATTTTCGCCGTAACGCAAGTCTGAAACCTTTTTGTAAGAAGCGTTCATGTAAGTCGGATATTCCTCATCCAAAAGCATTCTGGAAATCGCTGCGTCATAAGCGGAAGTCAGATTGAACACTTTTCCAGCCAGCTTTTTTCTGGTTTCAATGCTTGAATCACCGTTTACTGACATTTCGTTTCTGATGATTTCGTAATCATTTACATCAGTAAGAACCACCACTGAATTGAAATTCTTAGCTGCAGAACGCAACATAGAAGGTCCGCCAATGTCGATGAATTCTACTTTTTCATCAAGAGAAATTTCTTTGTTCACGTTCTCGAAAAACGGATAAAGATTCACGATAACCATATCAATCAATCCGATTTCGTACTCCTGAACGGTTTTCATATGTTCCGCGTTGGAACGTACCGCCAACAATCCGCCGTGAACTTTCGGGTGCAGGGTTTTCACTCTGCCGTCCAGCATTTCCGGAAAATCTGTGACTTCATCAATTTGAATTGGATTCAGCCCGGCTTCTTTCAAATGTTTGAATGTGCCGCCGGTGGAAATCAATTCGTAGTTCTGTTCTTCCAGAAATCTTGCGAAATCTATCAAACCGCTTTTATCAGATACGCTGATAAGTGCTCTCTTTTTACTCATACCTTCTCTTTCAAATTTTACTTTTTACAGTTTATTCAAACTGTGATTTACCGGTTCTTTCACCTCCGGATTTCTATTAATTGGTCGCTCCAATGGAGCTATTAGATTTTATTAAACACATTAAAGTATAATATAATTTAAAGATTATAAGTTATTATATTACAATCATTTAAATTATGATTTTATAGTTTTACTTTAACTGCCATATATTACTTATTTAAAACCAGATCAATGGCTTTTGGAAAAATATCATACTCGACAAGATGAACTTTCTCAGCCACTTTTTCGGCTGTATCATTGTCATCAATCTCAAATTTTCCCTGCAGGATTACTTCGCCCTCATCAATCCCCGAAGTCACATAATGAACGCTTGCTCCACTTTCTTTTTCCCCAGCTGCAATTACTGCATTGTGAACATGATGTCCCCACATTCCTTTTCCACCAAATTTTGGTAATAACGCCGGATGAATGTTAATAATCTTGCCTTCCCATTTCTCACAGAATTCCGGTTTCAGGATGGATAGAAAACCTGCCAGAACAATCAAATCTGTATTCTCGGGAATGGCTTGCTCCAGATTCTCGGCAAAGTCTTCTCCACGTTTGATTAATTCATTCGGGATTTGATATTTCTGCGCTCTTTCCAGTCCGTAGCATTCACGGTCAGCAATGACCTGGATGATTCTAGCGTTTCGGATTTCTCCACTGTCAATACAGTCGATAATCCTTTGAAGATTGGTTCCTGAACCTGAAATTAAGATGGTGATGTTTTTCATTTTTTGTAAAATGTAAAAAGTATTAATGTATTAATGATTCTTTAAAATCGCGCATACTTTTTACGTGAATACATTTATACAATTAGATTGATTTTATCTTCTCCTTCCGTGATTTCTCCCACTACATAAGCGTCTTCCAAAAGGTCAAGGATTTTATCGACGTGATTTTCGTCGGTCACAAGAACCATTCCGACCCCCATATTGAATGTGCCGAACATCTCTTCTCTTGCGATGTTGCCACGTTTTTCCAGTTCCAACATCACAGCCGGAATTTGAATTTTCGACGCATCAATTGTTGCGCAAAGTCCTTCCGGGATGATTCTTGGTACATTCTCGTACAATCCGCCTCCTGTGATGTGAGCGATGCCGTAAAGTGGCGCCTCTTCTAACACTTTATGAATGTCCTGATAATACAGTCTTGTAGGTACCAAAAGTGTTTCGTGCAGAGGTTTTCCTTCAAATTGCTCTTCGAAATCAGGGAATATCTTTCTTACCAATGAAAATCCGTTGGAATGAAAACCTGAACTTGGAATCACAATGATTTTGTTTCCTGTTCTGATTTTGGAACCGTCAATGATTTGGTCTTTTTCTACAATTCCGACGCAGAATCCTGCTACGTCATAATCGCCTGGCTGATACATTCCCGGCATTTCGGCAGTTTCGCCGCCAATCAGTGCACAGTTGTTGTCTTTACAGGCTTTTACCATTCCGAGAACAATCTCTGCTGCAATCTCAGAATCGAGTTTTCCGCAAGCTAAATAATCCAGAAAAAACAATGGTTTTGCACCGTGACAAACGATATCATTGGCACACATTGCGAAACAGTCGATGCCTATGGATGCATATTGTTTGGTATCCAAAGCGATCTTAAGCTTGGTTCCAACGCCGTCTGTTCCGGAAACCAAAACAGGATTTTTGTAGCCTCCGATCTCGTAGAAAGCACCAAAGCTTCCCAGATTGTTGAGAACATTTGAATTATGCGTTTCTGCAACGGCAGATTTTATTTTATCAACGGTTTTATAGCCTTCTTCTTTATCGACTCCGGCGGATTTATAGGTATTGCTCATTCTCAGATTTTTAGATTCCTCTTCCTCAACACTTTCAGGTTTTTGAGGCCTGAAAGAATATCGGAATTCATTAGATTTATTTCAAACTTACTTTTCAGATTTGTCCAAAAAAAAGCCGACAATCTTTTAGATTATCGGCCGTTATATCAGTCCACAAGTTCAGAGGCGTTTTTGTAATTCTCTTGGCAAGAATTAGGATATCTCTCAAAATGAACTTGTTGGTTTTTCACTTTCATTATTTGACAGCAAAGTTAAGCATTCTTAATACGACTTTCCAAAATGTTAAGCGAAAAAGTTTTTCACAGTGGTCAGTTTCTCCTGAAACTCAGCCTTCTTTTCTTCGTCTACGATACCTTTTTCGGCATCAAAAGTCTCTTTGAACTTCGGCAGGATAAAGCTTTCCAGAATGTTGGCGCCGCTGAAAGGTGCTCTTGCCTGGAAGGCCGCTACCACATTTTTTCCGCCGCCGGGTCCTGGCGCAGTTGCCAAAAGAAAGACTGGTTTCTCTCCGAAATGCTTACGGTCTTTGATTCTTGAAACCCAGTCGAAGGTATTTTTAAAAGCTGCAGTATAGGTACTGTTGTACTCTGCCAATGACATAATCAGAAGATCCGACGCATCTATTTTCTCAGCAAATCTTAAGGCTAAAGTGGGAATGCCGTCGTGCTTTTCTCTGTCTACGCTGAAGATCGGCATTTCGAAATCGTTCAGGTCGAGAATTTCGGTGGATGCATTTTCGAATTGACTGGCGGCATACTGCGCCAATACTTTATTGATGGATTCTTTGGAATTGCTGGCTCCAAAAGCTAATATTTTCATTTAGTTTAAATTTTAAGCTGCAAATGTATTGACTTTGAAACATTATTGAATTGATTTATGATATTTTATTTTATAGCAACTGTTCATGAATAGCTTATTTTTGTTTTTAAAAAGAACTAATTATCATGATAAAAAATCTATTCCGAAATTGTTTCTCAATCTTTATTGCAATATTTATGATATCTTGTAATACAGATCAAGAAAATATTGAAATGTCCGATGTTGAAAAACCAACAACTCCTATAAATCTTGTCAGTAGTGAGATTACGAAAAATTCTTTTCAAGTGGCTTGGAAAGCATCAACGGATAATGTAGCGGTTAAAGAATATACAATCTATTTAGATAATGTAAAATTCACAACTACTAAAACCAAATATACTTTCGAAGGATTAAAAGTTGACACATCATATAACATCTATATTGAAGCTAATGATGCTGCTGGAAATACATCAAAATCATCTTCAATTTTAACTGTAAAAACACTAATTCCTAAAGTAGATATTTACGTATCCGGAAATTCAAAATATTTGAAAAACGGCGTAATATATGAATTGGAAAGTGTTTCAGGTTTTTCATCATCCGGTAACCTCATCAATGTTAGCGAAGGAAATGTTTATAGTGCAGGTAGCATAGATCGTACTTCGCAACAGATTGCCGCATTTTGGAAAAACGGAAAGATTAATTTGTTGGAGCCAAGCAATTCTACATTTTTCAGCACTGCCGAAGATATGGCTGTTTTAGGAAATGATGTTTATGTATCGGGATCTATAACCCAATATTCGCCTTTCAATTATTATTATAAGTGCTATTGGAAGAATGGCGTCAAAACAATACTCGAGGGATCTAATTATAATGGTTCATATTCTCAGCCAGCCAAATCGGTAATGAAGATTGCTAAAGGAGATGTTTACATTGCGAGCCAAAACTATAAGAATATCTATAATCCAGTATTTTGGAAGAATGGAGTCATGGAAAGTCTTAGTTTCTCACTACCAATCAATAGTGTCGATATCAACTGCATCGATGTAGAAAACGGGGACGTCTACATTGGAGGTTTAGCATTAGATGTCAGCAATACTCAAATTGGTTTTTATTGGAAGAATAAAGTCTTTCATAAAGTAGATGGATGCCAACAAGTTTCCGCAATAGATGTAGTAGGGTCAGATGTTTATATAGGAGGAAGAACAAATTCAGGGACATTAGCCTACTGGAAAAACGGCATCAAGACGGATATTCCTTTTGGTACTAGTATTGTTAATATTCAGGTCGTTAACAACGATGTGTATACTGCTGCTCAGCAGAGTACAGAAGCGGGAACTACTAATAGGATTTATAAAAATGGAATACAGATTTACACTACTTCCAATATGGGATACTCTAGGGTTTTTGCTGTTGAACAATAAATATATTTCTACGGATAAGAAGCTTTCTAGATCATAAAATCCATTTGGTCTTAAAATTGATATTGAAAATTCAAACATACTTCATTATCGACTTCTAATTCTAAATCTGTATCACTATGATCTTCGACAAAAATTTCCTTAAACCGAATAACGAGATGACCTATCACGTTTACCAGGAAGAATCTGAAAACACAGATTTCGTAAATCCGTACAATGACAATCCATATATGATCAGTTCTCTGAGGAAGCTGAAAAACATAACGCGCTGCAAGAAAAAGCGGTCAATTTTCAACGCTTGTCTGGATGAGTACAGCGGCGATGCAGTTGATAATCCGGAAATAAATATTTTCAAGACAGATCAGATCACATCCTCTTCTTCTTTTGCCGACTACGCAAAGTCATCTTATCAAAAAGTATTGAAGGATCTGGAAAACATTCAGAAACTCATTGATAAACTGGACGGTAACGAGCCGGACAGCTTGAGAATGATCTCCTAAAACGACACCAAATTTCATTGATATAATGCAGAGAGCCTGAGTAATTCAGGCTTTTTGTTGTGACGTACCACAATTAATCAAATATTAACGAGATTCATTTATTTGGAAATCTTAAATTAGCAAAGTTCTGTGTAATCAGATAAAACTTTATTTTCTCACAGTGAGATAATAAAGTTTTTACTACTTTTGTAATTAACCACTAAATATACTTTATGTTAAAGAAAATTGTCTTTCTAAGTTTTTTAACCCTTACATATGCGGCTTCTACAGCGCAAACCAAAACAGTTCCCATTTATCTCGACGATTCCAAACCAGTAGATCAGCGTGTGAAAGATGCGCTTTCCAGAATGACGCTGGAGGAAAAAGTGGCAATGCTGCACGCACAGTCCAAATTCAGCTCGGCAGGTGTTCCAAGATTGGGAATTCCGGAATTCTGGACTACAGACGGCCCTCACGGCGTACGTGCGGAAGTGAAATGGGACGAATGGGATCAGGCAGGCTGGACGAATGACTCCATCATCGCCTACCCTGCCCTCACCGCGTTGTCCGCCACATGGAACAAAAACATGTCCCGTAATTATGGAAAAGCATTGGGTGAAGAAGCCAGATACAGAAAAAAAGACATCTTGCTCGGTCCAGGTGTCAATATTTACAGAACACCACTAAACGGAAGAAACTTCGAATATATGGGAGAAGATCCGTTCTTGACTTCCAAAATGGTGGTGCCTTACATCCAGGGTGTACAATCTAACGGTGTGGCAACTTCTGTGAAACATTACGCTTTGAACAATCAGGAGATGTTCCGCCATACCAGCAATGTAAAAGTAGATGACAGAGCATTGTACGAACTTTATCTTCCACCTTTCAAAGCAGCTGTAACGGAAGGTGATTCGTGGACAATTATGGGTGCGTACGATATGTACAAAGGACAATATGCCAGCCAGAATCAGTATCTTTTGAATGATATATTGAAAGGCGAATGGAACTACAAAGGCGTTGTAGTCTCAGACTGGGGCGCAGTCAACAATACAGAACAGGCCATCAAAAACGGTTTGGATCTGGAATTCGGGAGCTGGACCAACGGACTGTCTGCCGGAACCAAAAATGCCTACGACAATTATTATTTAGCACAGCCTTATCTTAATATGATCAAATCCGGGAAAGTGGACACTAAAGAACTGGACGATAAGGTGACCAGACTTCTGAATCTGGCTTACAAAACCACAATGAACAAGAACAAGCCTTTCGGGAGCGTTGCTTCTGAAGACCACAGGGCGGTTGCTAAACAGGTGGGCGAAGAAGGTATTGTTCTTCTTAAGAATCAGAATAATGTCCTGCCGATCGACCTTACTAAAGTTAAAACCATTGCGGTAATCGGCGAAAATGCGATCAAGATGATGACAGTTGGTGGCGGTTCTTCTTCTCTGAAAGCTAAATATGAAACCCTGCCTTTGGATGGCATCAAGTCCCGTTTTGGAAAAGAAGCTGAAGTGACCTATGCAAGAGGATACGTAGGTGATCCTGGTGGCGAATACAATGGCGTAAAATCCGGGCAGGATCTGAAAGACGACCGTTCTGCAGATGTAATTCTGAACGAAGCGGTTGAACTGGCCAGAAAATCGGACTTCGTGATCTTTGTCGGCGGACTCAACAAAGCGGACTATCAGGATGCGGAAGGCGTTGACAGAAAGAGCTACGGCTTGCCATACAATCAGGATCGTGTGATCTCTGCGTTGGCAAAAGCCAACAAGAATTTTGCAGTGGTTCTGGTTTCCGGGAATGCAGTGGCAATGCCGTGGATCAAGGAAGTGCCTGCTATTTTAGAATCCTGGTATCTGGGTTCCGAAGCCGGTAATTCGCTGGCTTCCGTTTTGGCGGGCGACGCCAACCCGTCCGGGAAACTGCCGTTTACTTTTCCTGTGAAACTGGAAGATAACTCTGCGCATCAGCTGGGAGAATATCCGGGCAACAAAGAAGAGCTGGCTGCCGGAAAAGGTAAGGATCAGAAAAACCCGATCAACATTACTTACAACGAAGGTATTTTTGTAGGTTACCGTTGGCACGATACGAAGAAGATCAAACCGCTTTTCAGTTTCGGGCACGGCTTGAGCTATACTACTTTTGATTTTGGAAAGGCTAAAGCTGATAAAACAACTATAGGCCAGGATGATAAGATTACTTTCACATTTACGGTGAAGAATACAGGTAAAAAAGCGGGCGCCGAAGTGGCGCAGCTTTATATTTCTGATTTGAAATCATCGCTTCCAAGACCGACTAAGGAACTTAAAGGTTTTGAGAAAGTGTTTCTGAATCCCGGTGAGGAGAAAGAAGTAAGCATCACCATTGATAAAGCAGCATTGAGCTTCTTTGATGCCGATAAACACGCGTGGGTGGCAGAGCCCGGTGATTTTGAAGCGTTGATCGGAAATTCTTCTGACAACATCAAAACTAAAGTGAAATTCACTTTGAAATAAATTATTCCTGAGTGAATAATGAAAAAGCCTGAGAGATTCTCAGGCTTTTTTAGTTTTAATACATTTGATGTTTGACAGATTATTTATGATTGCTGAGATGACGGTTGAAGATGTTTACTGATGATGAAACTAACTATTCTGGGACTTATTGGTTCTATCTTGAAACCGCAGCCCGACCTGAATGGAGCTCATTTTTTGTTTGGAGAAAATCTATTAGAACAATCAAAGCTTCCGGCAAAAAATAGCGGGAATGGAGGGCGGAAAAGCTGCCCAAATCTGACCAAGTATCTGAGGTCATTAAACTGTACTGCCAGTGGAAAACACACATTAAAAAACCCGGAAGAACGAACTTCCGGGTTATCTATTAAAAGTAATTGCGGTAATAAATTAGTCTACAATAATCTTGGAAGACTGGTTTTTAGTTTTCACAATGTAGATGCCTTTTGGCAATTTGTTCAGGTTGACCCTGCCTTTGTTCTCAACATTTTCGATGGTCTGCACCAGCTGTCCGCTAAGGCTGTAGATCTTCACTGTTTCGTTTTTCTCGATTCCGCTGATGTAGAACTGGCTGTTCTTCACAGGATTCGGATAGACAGACAGTTTCTGATTTGTACCAGCTGCATCTTCGGTTGCCATCACAGAATAACAGGTCCAAGAAAGGTTATCGAAAGAAACACGGTTGTTGGTCAATTCATCTACCAGTTCTATTACGATATTTCCGGCTACGTTGATACCGTTGACCGTGACTGTAGAAGCCGTTTTGGAGTATGGAATACTGCCTTTTACCACGCCGTTGATCTTCAGGGTATAGTTTCCTGCTGCATCAGCAAAAGGTAAATAGGTTTTCACTGTCAGAGAGGTGATTCCTCCGGAGATGGTAGAAGAAGTCAGGCTTCCTTTTCTGATACAGATCGCCTTGTTGCTGTCGCCGTCGATATATATCTGCTTGTCTGTTCTTGCATTGGTAGCAGTCCAGGTGATCCCTTTGTTTTGCCATTCTCTCGCTGAATAGGTAGATGTCACATCGCTGATGGTTTCAAAGTTTTCTATGCCACAGCTTGGCGCTTCTTCGCCAGGATTTCCCGGGCCAGGTGTTGTAACGAGGATAGAAGCACTTTCACCGGATCTGTTGCCGGCGGCATCTTTGGCCACAACGTAGAAGCTGTATGCCGTGCTGCTGGTAAGGCCTGTTACCGTTCCGCTGTTGGAAGTCACAGACATTTTCAGGGCATTATTCACATAGATATCGTAACCGCTTACGCCTACATTATCCGTAGAAGCTGTCCACGCCAGAGAAACGGTGTTCAATGTAGCACCTGTAGATACGAGGTTGATTGGTGCAGATGGCGCTTCGTTGTCGGCTGTTGTTCCGCCGCCGTTGAAGGTGTCGGGCCACGCATTTTGTGCTGCTGGTCCGCCCCAGATTACTGTAGCGAGGTAAGCATTGTCGATGAACGGGTTTCTGTTTTTCTGAATCCCTGCCACCACATTATTTCTCTGTCTTTCAAAGTCGGAGACAGGATCTTCCACATTCCATTTTAGAAGGATATCCGGGAAATCGGAAGAGTAAGTGCTTGGATTCATGGTGATATTTAATGGAAGACATCTGCTGTTGTACCTTACGTACATATACATCAGGATTCTTGCGACATCGCCTTTCCACTCTTCGCCCGGGTACCATCCGCCACGGCTTGTTTTGTATGCTTTTACGCCGGTTCCGTCATCAAAAAGAAGACTACCTCTTGTGCTGTTCAGCGTATTATCGGCAGGGCGCAGGTGATGCCCGTCGGATCCCGGACCGGATTCTCCCAGGTTGGGTGTTCCTTTTGATTTGGCATACACGTGCTCGCGGTTCCACTGTTGGTTGAAAGGGCGGCTTCTCTGGTGCGTCCCTGTACTTTCTGAACCGTAAATCAGAAGCAGATTGGCGGGGTTTTCCGGGTCTGCATCACTCGTTTTGAAAAGCGCTTTCAGGCCTTCAGAGTACGAGATGGTTTGGGTCTGCGTAGTGGTGATGAGAGTTGCAAGGTCTGCCTTCAGGTCATTCTTCGTCTTGCTGAAGTTGACGCCCGCATAGTAAGACGGTGCCGACTGTGCAAAGCCCACGAATGAAATGATGCCTGCTAAAAATGAAAATTTTAATTTCATACTTATCTATTTAATTAATTTTAATTGTTGCTGTAGAATGCTGATCGAAGTAGATTTCCAAGGGATGATCCGCGATCGCTATGGGAACCGGTGCTTCAAATTCCAGATAGAGAATGCCGTCGAAAATGTAAAGCGTGGCGATGAGATCGATATCCGTCACTTCAGAATGGATGCTGACTTCCGTACCCAGATCGGCGTCTTCTCTGTTGAAATCAAGATTGGGGAGCTGAAATTCTTCCTGAGAAAATGACAGCACATCACTCCACAGACCGGGATGCTGCTCGCCTTCACCCACAAAGAGCTGATTGGTAGCCTGATTGATGCCGATCACATAAAGCGGCGCGTTTTTCCCGCCTACATTGATCCCTTTCCGCTGTCCGAGTCTGAAGTTGGCAACGCCCGGATGCTCGCCCACGAGAAAACCGTCGAAAAGGCCGTAATGCCGCTTTTCCACTTTGGTTTTCAGTACCTCTCTTTTAGAATGACCCTCAGAATCTGCCACTTCATAGATTGATGAACTGGCTGGTATTTCGATGATTTGACCTTTGCTGATCACAGATAATGGATTATTTATTATAATATTGAACGTGATAGTCTATTATTATTAACTAATAGACAACGGGGGCGCTAAAGTAACTATTTTTATTTAAATACAGGATGCTTAGCATAAAGATTTACAATAAGATAACAATCGCCAACCTATAGCACATCTATCCGTAAAATACCCCACTTCTACCATCAAGGGAGACCCGCTCAAAACCCCACAACTAACTAACTAACTAACTAACTAACTAACTAACTAACTAACTAACTAACTAACTAACTAACTAACTAACCAACTAACTAACTAACTAACTAACTAACTAACTAACTAACTAACTAACTAACTGATGAACTTATTAACTAGCTAGGAACAAAAAAGACCCGGACAAAAAACCCGGGCCTCCTATGATTATAAACGAAAACGGTTAAAGATTCTGATCCTCGTGTTTCCCCTCATTGATTTCCTCTACCAGCTTAGCATTGAAGGCTGGCAGATCTTCCGGTGTACGGCTGGTTACCAGTCCGTTGTCCACCACTACCTCACTGTCTTCCCAGACTGCGCCGGCATTTTTGAGATCTATACTCACAGATTTCACAGAAGTCATCTTTCTGCCACTGACCGCTTCTGCGCTGATCAGGATCTGAGGGCCGTGGCAGATGGCTGCTACAGGCTTATGCTGTTTAAAGAAATCCTGCACAAAGGCAATCGCTTTCTCATTGGTACGCAATTTATCAGGATTGATGACGCCGCCAGGCAACACTAACGCATCGTATTCGGAGGCAGACACCTCATCCAGGGTTTTATCTACGGTGTACTCACTTCCCCAGTCTTTTTCTGCCCAGGCTTTGATGCTGCCGCCTTCCGGGCTGATGATGTGGGCCGTCCACCCCTGCTGTTCCAAATGCTCTTTTGGAGATTTTAATTCGCTTTCTTCAAATCCGTGGGTTGCTAATATTGCAATGTTCTTTGACATAATAATTGTTTTGTGGTTTGTAATGCCAATACTAAAGAAAATATAATGCCGAGGCGGGTTGGGAGAATTATAAAGTTTGTTAAAGGCGGATGGGGTTAGGTGAGGTTCTTATTTTAGATTATGGATTTTAGATTTTAGATGGGTGGCTGGAGTTTGATGGAGTTTGATTGTGTGAGGATGGTTTTGCCCCGGCCGTAAAGGGGGAATCAGTTCACTTGGACTAATGGTAGAACATCGAGAGTTGGTGGAATGATTCTTTAGTAGAAGAGATTGTTTAAATTTGCTGTTCGATAAATGGGATCAGGATGACAGTACACGATTTGGCAGGGAGTTATACGGTAGAGGGCAGCAATCAGGAGGCAGGCGGTTCTGCTTACCGCGGCATACTGACTTTGCGTGTGGACGGGAACAACCGCGTTATGGCACTCTGGACTATTGGTGACCATAGCCAGACCGGCACCGGATTTTTCAGGGACGATATTCTGGTGATCAACTTCAGTTATGAGGGCGAGGACAATGCTGTCTACAAGGGCGTCGCCGTCTACCGCTGCCTCAGCCCGGATGTGCTGGACGGCTTCTGGTCCGAAAAGCATGGCGATCCGGAGTATCTGGGAAGCGAGAGCTGCGTCAGGATTGGCGGCGGGTTGCTGAATTGATTTAATAATTAATCTTGACTACCCGCAAGATCCTCAATAAGGTCAAATACCAAAAGGTCATCATTTCTTTAGATATCGCATTATCTTTCTCTTAACATGGCATCATCTACGCTTCATCATGGCTTTATCCATACTTCAAATTGTAAGGAGATGCTTGTTTGCTCTAGATGTCTTAATTAAATCTACAAGAATTCTTAGGTTTAGACATTGATTGAATTCAATAAGAAAATCTGTCCAAGAAACTGGGAGTGATTAAGTTGGAAAAAGTGGTTGAGGATCAGTAAGAAACTGAATTATGGCTGATCGGTCAGATGCTCTTTTAAAATAAACACAATAGCCAACTGTACGGCAATCACCAATACAAGTTTGAAGATGAAGGTTTTCTTGGCGTTCTTATGCCTGAAGAAAGTCATCCCGACCAAGGCACCAAAAGTACCGCCCATAAACGTGAGGAACAGCAGGACGCTTTCAGCCATTCTGTGCGCCCCTCTTTTTGCAAGCCGCTTGTCCCATCCAAAGGCAAAGAAGGTGATGAGGGTGATGATGATCAGATAGTATTTTAAAGCCATTTTATGAGATGGAATTTCTTTATTGTTATTTCAGCAAATGATGAAGCTGAAAACCCACACTAAATTGCGGGTGTATATTACGACATTTCATGCAAAAGCAACGGATTACACTGATAAAACATTTAGTTCTGTCCTGTTGCCATTCTAAATGCGAACTTATACCCTATCAACTCATATAAAATTCCTGAAGCAGCCTGATTGTACCTTAAAAAGTCGTACATCATCATCACAAAACTATATTTTTTCGTCTCCACTACTCTGTTCATGAGTGGTGAACCATCTGTTTTACTTGCGCAGCTTTGGTAAAAAAAGATGCCCACGCCGTTGTATACACCGGAAAAAGTATTCAGTTTCCAGTATTTAGTGAGTGTTCAAAACCTCACCCTGCGGGTTTACAAGCACCCTCATTTTTTTTAGCTATCCGATGATCAATTCGATCCCGGCTTTTTCTGCTTTGTATTTTATCTTGGTCTGCAGTTCATAATAGCTCCAGTTGCGGAGTACAAACTCCTGTTCTTTGGCGATCCCGATTTTGTCTTCCTGATCTTTAAGAATCAGTGTGCCCGCCTGCTGCCGGATGCAGAAATCAATCAGCATCCGGCTGTACAGATGAAGATGATGACTCACAAAACGGCTTTCCAGATTCTCTGTCTTGTGCAGTACCTTCTGTTTCCGTTTGGTTCCGTGTCCTGGACGGGAATAGGCTACTCCGGCTCTGATCCTTTTATTACTGGCCTGGATCGCCAATCTGCGGTAGAGGAATTCCTCTTTCGAGCCAATAGCCATCCGCACATTGTTGGCTTTTACCACGATTGGATGTTCTAGTGACAGGGATGCTTCAGCAATGATTTCGGGTTTTAAGCCGTGGTCTTCCTTTTCAAATTCAAAGACGGCCAGCCAAAAGATTTTACCGTCTTTCAGCTGGATCTGTGAATTGCACAGCCTGATCTCTTCTCTTAACAGCCGTTCCAGTACCAAATGTTTATCAGAGAAATCTCTTCCTAAAAAGGTTTTGACAGGGATTGCAAACATATTGAAGCTGAACGCTTTCTTGTCCGCATCATACTTCATTTTGCTGATACACTTGACCGGAAGCGGAATGGGAATGTCCTTTTTAAAGTTCCTAAGTGATTGTGATCCCTGCCAGTAGTCGGCTTTGTTTTTGGAAAAGGCGGATTGGATGGTATTGTTCAGGCATCCCAGAATGTCGGTCGGGATTTCTCCCTTGAAACGGTCAAAGACCAGGCGTGCCGTGGTGTTTGTTTTGGAACGGTCGAAGATTCCCATCTCGTCTTTGCGGGCATCAGCCAGCTTGTATTGGATGTCTTCGGTGAGATAAAAGAAATCCTTGATCATTTCCTGTACATACAGATGGGAAACAATCAGATTAGCCGCCCGGAAACAGCGGTTCTGATACCGGTAGAGCTTTTCCCACATCTCGCTTTTATATTCAGGTGCAACATCTATCACCAGCTGAATTCTCCGGGTCAGTGTTATCGTAGACTTTTCCATATCAAAGCGGTAGTTTAGAAGTGTTTTGGTTTTGAAGATGTTGATAGGCGTACAGAAATTCCCGATGGACTTCTTTTTCCGGCAGTTGCAGTTCCTGTGCAATCACCGCAAAAGAAGATTTCTGCTCAAACCGCCTGCTGACAATCTCCAGCTGCTGACTGCTGAGTGGTTCTGACTGCTCCTGTTTAATTGCAGGTTTTTCCTCCGGCTGCTCAAACGAGGTGACTTTAAGAATGTTCCGAAGCTCATCGATGGCTTTGCCCACCTCCGTGCTGATGCCTGTCACGCTGCTTCCCATAGCCTCTGCGATGGGTTTGTATTGGAAGCCATATTCCAGGCAGAGTTCTATCAGGTGTTTCCTTTTGGGGTTCAGAACGGGTAAGACCTTTGTGATTTCATCGAATTTGGTTTGGTCGGATTCCTGGCTGTTTAAATACTCTTTATCTTTCAGAGGATCGTAACCTGCAAGATATTCCTGGTAATTCTCAAAACTGTCCAGAGAAGCCATCAGGCGGGTGAATTTATTCCTAGGCGCAGTCACATATGCGATACAATCCCTTTTCATCACAAACCGCAAAAAGCCGGTAATATGATCAGGCGATTCAATGGTGTCGCGGTGCAGCCACAGTTTTAGGAAGGTATCCTGAACAATCGTGTCCACTACAAAATCATCCTTCAGCACCTGCCATCCTACCCAGAAAAGCAATCTTTTGTAACGCAGATGAATGTGTTCAAGGGCAGTCGGATTGCCTTTCTTCAGCAGGTCGTACAACTGAAGGTTGCTCAACTTCCGGGGCGGAAAGTCATTTCTTTTCATATTTGTGTTTTTTTAGCTGATGGATCACTTTTCTAGTGCAAGTAATAGCTTTTATATGCTTTGAAATATCAAAGTTGCATTTCAGTAACTTACTTTACAAATCTAAAAATATTTCTCGAATATGTACTATAGTACATAATGTTTTTTAATGTTTTTCATTCACTTTGATTTATGAATGAATCATTAGAGGAAATAGAAAGGTACGTTATAAAACGTATTAAAGAAATACGAGAAGTAAAGGGTATTCCCCAAGAGGAGCTCTCTCTTTCTATTGGGAAGAATATTGGATTTATTTCACAGATAGAAGCCCCCTCTAAAAAAGCAAAATATAATCTAATTCATTTAAATTTAATTGCACTAGCATTAGGATGCTCCATTAAAGATTTCTTTCCTGATGAACCGATTCAAGATGAGAATTACGATGTTAAAGAAATTAAAAGTAAAAAATCCTGACGAGAGTTGGGATTTTATATTTGTGGGAAACACCGCAGAAATAATGTCATAATTTCTTATTATTACTTTATCTTTAGAAAGTATGATACTGAATGTTCATGGATATTTATAAGCCATTCAAATTAAACGAAGGAAACATTTCAGGTATGATAAAACTTTAAATAATTATACAACAGTTGAAAAGTTTGAAAAGTATTGAATAAAAGATATTTAACAAGTGTACATTAGTGCTGAATATAATAATAACTGTCTAGGTGTTAATATACTAAGTTCCTTAAATAAAGTTCGATGACATTTGCGATACTTTATTCCACTACCACAGAAACATGAAGATGTTCTCTTAGGTTCTTTTTTTCTGGCAATAAAAAGCAACCAATTAGAAATCTTTTCGGAATCAGAAGATTTAAATTTACTAAAGAAAAACTCCTTAATTCCTTCATTTCCGTGAGATCTTTCATTTAAGAAATAACCATTTAATTCTCTATATAACTGATTGTTAAAATAAGGTACTAAATGTTTAATAATATATTCCTGCAAAGTAATCCCTTTTTTACAAATCAACGATTCTTCCGGTGGAGTAACTATACAACAATGTCCATCGGGGAATACATGCCAATCTATATTAATCGGAATACGTTGAGCTGTTTCGTAAACCGCCGGCAAGCTGTTTGGGTAATCATCCTTTACTTCAATTTTAATGCTATAGGAATCAATAAATCTTCCTTCCTCGTCTGGAAGATGAAGCATGCCTTCAATATAGGGATTGCAAACTTCATCTTCTACTAAGGAAAAATCAAAAAAGTTGAGTTGAAGCTGTTTGGCCTCTTCTATAAATAATCGTCCGGAATTCATTTTGCCCACGGAAAGGATGTTGATGCACCAATCGCAGCCGCAGCCGCTTTAGAAGATGAACTCTGATTTTCATCTTTACCTTCAGGAAATCTTTCTCCCAAATATTTTCTCCAAAGTTTACTTGCTTTCAACTCATTTTCTTCTTTTAAGGCTTTTTCAGAATCATCAATAAAATCGTTGAGAGCTTTCAGAAAATTGTTTTTTCTGGTGTCATCATAACCTTCAAACAAGTTATCATAAGGCACTGCCGGAACAATACATTCAAACCGAATGTCTAAAGTTTTTCTAATTTCCTTAAGAATATCTTTTAGGGTTATATCATCTCTTTGATTCAGCACAATTTTATTCTTTGCGTTAACTGCTAAAATAGTCATCGCTAAACCACTAGGCATTTTATTTCTAAGATTATCACACCACGCCTTCAGATATTTAACTGTTGAAATCAAAATACCATCTTTATCTTTGTTTGAATTGAACCAATCAATAACTGCTTTTGGATCACTTCCTTCAAACCCATTGTCTTTCACTGCTATCTGATAATCTTCTCCAGCAACTTTATAATAAACAGGATGGTCTACTTCGTAGTCTGAAGTAAATATTGTTCTAATGCATTTCTTCCTATGTTCGCTTGGTGTAGCCGTATATCCATTAACAGCTTGATGAACCCATTTTTGTAAAGTTGTTGCAGAAACATCTGGTTGTCTGAAAAAGTAAACACCGTCATCTAAATCACAGATGTCGTCTTTTGTTCTGATACCCGTCCTCATTTTGTACGAACCCTGAATATAGAATTTCGGTTCGTATTCTGAATGATTATCTTTGAACCATCTTCTGATCCGATCTCTCAGCTTTGTTTTGGAATTAGTCATTTTGGTGGTTTTATCAGAATCAATGGAAATGGACCCATTAAATTTCTTAAATAAGTTGTTACAGTTAGCCATAATTGTTATTGTAAAAAGTTTATTATTTTATGTAAATTTTTCTTTGAAAGTTCATCTCCAATTGACTCAAGTTTAATCAACTGTTTTTTTGAGGATTCATTTAAATCAATCGTATCAGTACCCATATCATATTGAACTCTCAGATATTTAAATCCTTTATCTTTAAGTGTTCTTTGAAAAAACTCGATATATTGTTCTGTGATTTGAGCTTGACTGTCCAAAATAATGTCCAATAGTCTGGGCTTTGGAATCAACCAGTACCACAGATCTTTAGGTTTCCAGTTTGATTTAATGATGTGCCTTCCTTTTCCTGTTCCCAATGACAATAATTTAATTTGGGAAAATTCATAGCCCATTTTATCAGTTGCTTCTAAAACCCCTATCAGTGCAGGATTGTTTGCGAAGACACCACCATCTATCATATTAATGTTATGTCCTTCTCCAAATTTATTTTTGTAGGAAAATGTATTAGGTGGAAAATATACGGGGGCAGAAGCACTCGAAAGAGCAACCTCGTGTGCAGGTAATTTAAAATCCCTAACAAATTCAGAATTATGTTTAGTTTTTAGAACATTTATTTCTCCCATTCCTCCATTAAAAGTGGGAATACAAACATTGGTTTTAAGATCATCTAATAAAGGCTCAATTCCTCCGTTAGCTTCAGTATATACTTCTCGTATTTTTTCACGAAGAGATTTATTACTGTACATTGATCCAGCAAATATCCTAACCTTGCTTGGTAATATCTTTAGAAACCATTTGGGAAAAATAATTTTGGCATTATCCTTATAAAACTCTAATAATTTTGATGCAGGGATTCCTAATGCAATTCCTATAGCTAGAATTGCTCCGGTAGATGTTCCACAGATTAGGTCAAAATGTTCGTACAGTTTTTTTTCCGGATGTTCTTCTTTCAGTTTCTCTTCCAATTCAGCAAGTAACTTAGCGGGAATAATCCCCCTGATTCCACCTCCGTCTATAGAAAGTATTTTGATTTGTTTTTTTTCATTCATTTTGTCTATATTTTAAGACGATGTACCACACAATGCTGCCCAATAGCTTCTATTCCATATCGTTGCAAAGAACCTTTCGAAACTCACATTGAGTTGAATACAAATTAATCTCGCATTTTCTCTTGCATCAACAGGCGTTTTATTAGGATGATATAAAGTAGTATTTGGTAAGTATATCCAGTTACATGTCAAATCCGTAACTTTATCTTGATAACCAAGCTTTTTCATTTCATTTTTAAATTCAGAGTGTTTACCTGAAATGTCATAAGTAATAATTGTTTCCATAGTTTACTTTTTAGATTAATTCTTGTTTTGCATTAATAATAATTATAGATTTGTTGCGTTAGTAAAACAAAATCAAATCTGTTGCAACAAAGATACAATATTTTCTTTGTTGCACAAATGAAACATAACAAATTTTTACTATGGAATCTACACTTGATACTGAATTATTAGCAGGTATGCTTAAAAACAAACGAGGAACTCAGGGTTTAAGAGCTATTGCTGAAGAGATTGGAAGTGTCAGTTTTGCTACACTTTCGAGAATTGAACAAGGGAGAATACCAGATGTTGATACATTTATTAGAATTTGTAAATGGTTAGAGGTTTCAACAGAAACATTTATACTTTCGTCATCCACCAAAGCGGTTTCTTCAAAAGACAGAATTGTCGCCCATTTAAGAGCTGAAAAAGAGCTTAGCAAGGAGCATGTCAATATGATTCTTAATATGATTGACTTAGCGTATAACTCTAAATAATCCTTTTGGCACCAGTAAAATTAAGATACGGATTTAAAGCAGAAGCGGAAAGAATATCTACTAAACTTAGAGAAGAAGTGGGTGTTCACCCTTGTGCAAAATTGTGTGCCTTTGCATTAGCGAAACATTTGAATCTTACAGTCTATAAAGCTACTGAATTCCTTACTGATGAGACAAGTTTGTCATTGTTGGAAGGTACAAATGGGTATAAAAATGAGTGGAGTGCATTGACAATGCTTAACAAAGATGATAAAAGAATAATAATCTATAATCCTTTTAATTCTGAGGTGAGGCAACAAAGTGACCTGATGCATGAAATTGCTCATGTTATATGTAAACATGAATTATCAAATGAAACTTTAACATTCAAAGTTCCTTTTGGAATGAGGGAATATAATCCGATTCAGGAAGAAGAAGCAAGGTGCTTAGGTGCTTCACTTCAACTTTCCAAACCTTCTCTTTTTTGGGCCAAAAAAAGAAATTTAACACACGAACAAATATCACAGCAATTCAACGCCAGTGTAGAAATGGTGAGGTATAGAATGGCGATGACAGGAATTTATCATAAGAAATAATTTTTCATATCAATCCCCGGTTACCGTACGAATCCTTTCGTGTGGTCAAATTATTACAAATTAAATATTCTACAGCTAATCAACCTACTACAGAAAACTTCCAAGATTAGAAACTTTTATTTTTTACTAATCTTTATGTGTTTTTGTGAAGATCTAATTTGAAATAGTTTAAAAAAATTTTTGCTTGCAAAAATGCCACACGAAAGGATTCGTGCGGCAGCGAGGTAAATGTTTTTAAGAGATTGATTAATTTAAATTTTGGAAGAATAGCAGGTTTGTGTTGGCAGAGTATCTTGGAAAATATGGTTTCGTAAATATGCTCATTAAGTCACTTTTCCTTATTAAAAGTAACAATAATAAATATCTAATTAGCAAAATAAAATCAACTAATTTTATAATAGAGGCAACTCCACTCCCAATTTATAGACTTTGTGGTAGGCTGGGATTTCGGATTTATTAGTTTTTATGGCTTCAAGAGAATAGTCATCTATACCATTAACTAAAAGCGGATAAATAATTAAACAGTTGATATTTTGATCATCTGTAATTTTTAATTCAGTTCTTATTCTATTTAATCTTGCATAACCCGAAACTTGCCTTATGTCTGCGTGGATGGCACTTTGTCTATATTTTAGTTTGTACTTGGTATCAACAATCATTGAATTTTCTCCGTTTTTTATTAAAAAATCTAAATGATTGCCATACGTTCCAAACTGATATTTTATTTTTTCTGTGTCATTTGGGTTGTCTTTCAATAATTTTTGATAAACATAGAGTTCAAACAATCTGGGCATATCAATCCAGAACGGAGCCGTTTCTATCTCCGAGCCTGTGGTTGAAGAGATATTATATCCAAACTGTTTTAAAATATAACGCCCTATTGTTATCGCCTCTTTGTACTCTTTGAAAAATGGATTGTATTTAAAATTTCGAAGTTGGCGTTCATTAACAATTGACTCTATCTGCTCAAACGCAGGTCTGCAATAATTAATAATAGACTCTATTGCGCTATCTTTAAAAAAATCCCGGTGATGATGAACAAAGCTTGTGCAAAACTGAAATACCTTTTTTAGATATTGGTTTTCGTCGCTATTCTCGCCAAATACTTCATATTCGCAAAATGTATTTGTAAGCCTATTTTTAAAAACATTTTGTTTAATGTGTTGTCCAACAAGTATTTTACCTTTTACCCGATTATTCAGGTTTTCCTGCACCTTATAGTACGATTTTTTTAAGCCCTTTTTGACAATTGTCTTTAACAGGCTTAGAAATTGTGCAACCAAAAAAGGCGTTAGATAATCGTCTTTTTGTTCAATCTTTATTGGCTTTTCTTCCCAATAAATTTGTGTCAGTAAGCCTATTTTTTCCGTAGGTATATTGGATGCATAAACATCCAAGAGCATTTTGATATAATTGACCTTTTTAGAATCACAGGCTTCCTCTTTTTTGATTGCTACTTTATTCTCTTTATCTTTTTTTGCCTGCTCTTCATCACTTAATTCCTTGTCTGTTATTAAAGATTGATGATAAATTTCTAAAAGTTTTGCATTTACTTTTGGTTCTACCTGCACATACTTTTTCCCAATGACCAACCAATCAAGCCCAATATAATAGTCAGCTTTAAGCTCGTATCTATTCTCTGATTTGTTGTGTTGAAGAACATACGGATAAACGTTTTGTTTGTAATATCTTCTATTTGCAGTTGCTACCGCACCAAAAACATCTGCGGCAAAATAGTCTACCGTCGGATCAGTATCCGCTTCTTGGAGATAAATATCAAAGCGAGAATGTTCAGATAATAGAACTTTCATTAGATACTTGCGCTTAATTTTGAAATTTCATCAAGAATAGTTTCGCCTACCAAAACACCGTCTTTAACGTATTCAAGCAAGATGGGTTTGATTTCATATTCAAGCCGAACAGCCATTGTACCACCTTCAGTAGATTTATCAATGAAATAAGAATGACCTAAAGCCACATCTTTTGGTTCAAATTCTTTTGAAAGAAAAGTACTCCTTGTTTTATAGTCATCCGTAGTAAATAAATCTTTTACAGCCGAAAATAAGTTACTATCAAAGGTAACCGTAGTATCAGCTGATAAGTCTTCTGGTAGCACATCTACAAATGCAAAACGTCTTCTAATCGCATAATCAATATGCCCCACACTCCTGTCTGCTGTGTTCATTGTACCAATGATGTAGAGATTCGGTGGCAAAATAAGTTTCTGTGAACCATCAACTTTATACATACTTTCTACTTCTTCACTACGATATTCTAATGCATAAATAAGTTCTCCTAAAACAGAAGAAAGGTTAGCCCGGTTGATTTCATCTATGACAAGAATAAAAGACTTTTCATCTTCGAACTTTCGATCCTTAATATTAAAATTTTCTAATTGTTGATGTAACATAAAGTAATAAGGATATTTACCTTTCATTTCCAAACCAAAAGCTTTTTCCTTATCTCTCAAATCAATAGGAATTTTTATTTCATCTCTTCTTTTATATACTTTTCGTAAATCATCAAATAATAAATTGTATTCTACCTCTTGTCGTTTAGGAAACCTGTAAACAAATCCCCTATTAGTACTATAGATAATCTCAGCGGTGCTTTTATCTCCGAACGAATATGTTTTCCCCTGAGATACAGCATCATTAACAGCAGTTAAAAGTACATTCAATTTCTCTTCAAACTCATCACTACTATTAATAACTCCTTTGCTTAACAAATAATTATCCAAAGCTTTTTTAGCAAATTCTCCCAAGGTTTTATTTTCCGCTTCGTATAAAACACCATCTCCATCAGGGTTAGGTTTTGCCACTATACCTCTTACAAAATCTTCATAAGTATAACTTGGATGAAACTGAATGAGTTTAAATTGGTCATTTTCTTCAAGTTTTATGAACCTATTGTCAACATTTTCAAAGATGTGTTTTGCCATAGCCATCTCATATGACTCTACACCTCTCAAACTCGAAGTATTCCAATTTAAATTATTCTTATAAAATTTCTTAATACCAATTTTTGATGGTGATCTATCAACTCCTGAAGTTTGTACAGAAAAATTGTTATCAGTTGCTGATTTGACTTTATAAGTTTCTCTGCCACCGACACTTTTAAATTCTAAACCTGGTAGTAGAATCTGATCAATAATTTCAGAATTGATTTCTTTTGGTTTAATATTATTTTGGGATTTTTGTAAAATTTCTTTCGCAATTTGCTTAGCCAATCTTGTTTTACCAGTTCCTGGAGGACCTTGTAGAATTATCTGTTTTTTATATGTAAGAAGATTAATTAAATTTTCCATAATGGTTTCTGATAGTTTATTTTGAAGTAATTCTTGAGTTTTAATTTGAATATCTGACGCTTGTATCTGACAAATACCTTGTTGTAATTGATAAGTAAATTGGTGAGATTTTTCCAATTCAAAAACATCCGCTTTAAAAACAAGCAAATCTTGTTGATCTATAGGAATCTCCAATTTTTTAAAAGCCTCTTGAAATTCTACTAACTCTAAAATAGAAGTTGGTGGGGATAAAACTTTTGCTACACCTATTGCGGTGAAACCATCTGTTAATAGCACATTATCATTAATATTAAAATCTTTATCAGTCCAGCTAATAACAATTTTGTTTTCAAGTAAATACTTAAAAAATAGTGGTGCACCGCCATACCAGCGGCATCCAAGTTTCCAGTAATTCATGGTTTTGGTTAGTTTACATTTTTTAGTTTAATCTTCTGAAATCTCTAATTAAAATTATTATGTCTTAAGTTTTCAGAAATCATACCTGAAAAAGGTTGCTTTGATTTTAATTTATTTTTTATAAGCTTTTTTGATTCTCTTATATTTCCTTCCGTAAATGGACCAATAGGAACATGGAGGTTTGCAATCTTTATAGCTGTTTCATAAAGCTTAAATGTATCTCTTCTAATTTCTTTAATATCAGCTCGATCTTTTAGCTTAAAGATCTCTATTGTTTTACGGCCTCTTTCGCAATAAGAAATAGGGTCAGATTTATAAAAGCTTAAGTGTATATTAGGGTTTTCGTCATATGGGTTAATAAGTTTTGGTACTTCAAAATTTAAATTTGAATTAGCTCTCAATGCTCTCACTCCATCAATTGGGAAAAGATTTCCTTTCTGTCCAGATTCATTACAATCTGTACAAGACAAAAATAGATTTTTCCATCTATAGGCAAGCCAAAAATATCCAGGTCTTGTAATTGTGTCTCCTTTATTTTCCTGCCAACCTTTTTTAGGCCTGAAGTGTTCTAAAGCCCCATTTTTGATAGGTTTTTCACAAAAACAACATTTTAAACCTTGTAAATTTATAAGCTCCTTTCTCCATACTTCATAAGAAGGATGAGCAGGAAAACTAAAGGTACCGTCATTAAAAGGAGCTGAATCATTTATATAAGCTTTAATTACAATATTTTCTGCGACTCGCCACTTTGAAATTCCTTTATTACTTCCGATAAGGTAAAGATCTTGCGGAGGTAAATTATCTCTATCTATTTTTCTCATCGTTAGAAATTTGTTGTAAAACTTCATTTAATAATCTCATGGTTTTGAAATCATTTAATGTCTCTCCACTAGGTAGCATACCTTCCTCTTCGTCAATTCTTTTTAAATATCGAATATCATCGTCTGTTACAATAGCCTTAGTTAGAATTTCTTCTCGTATTTTCATAAAATTATCAAGACTTGGCGGTCTTACATTAGATATGTTAAAGTACTCACTTTGTAATACTTGGTCGATACGCCAATTTTTAATTTCGTGATTTTCACTATCAATTACAACATTTTGCCCCTCTCTACGAAATAGAAGTAGGTCTTCATCTTCATATGCCTGTACTAATAAGGGACTATGAGTTGCCAAGAATATATGATTATTACTATTATTAAGATTGTATGTTCGTAAAAGATCAACGAAATTTCGTTGCCATTTTGGATTAATATGAGTATCAGGTTCATCTAACAGCAACAAACAATCATCCTTTCCAGCAATTAGAACAAGTCCGATTACACTTAATAATTGTTGTTGTCCTTCACTTAGATGACTAAACTTTATTGGTTGTTCTACACCAACTTTTTTAACAGTAATATCTATACGATTCAAAATCTCCAAAACATTAGAAGATTCTAATGCATCAAAAAAGTCAAGAGGATGATTAAAAACGGCATAAATTTCTTCTTGAATCTCCTCAATAGAAGTGTCTTTTAGCTCTAAAAATTCAGTGATAAATCTTCTTTTATCTTCACCTTCGTTATCATAAATTAAATAACTATCGTTGTCCAAGTGATGATTAAAAAGAACAGTAATAAGGCTATTTATCTTACCTTTTAAATTCCAAAATGGATTTTCAACAATTTCATTATCTTTTTTATTTGTAAAATTTTCTAAAAAGTAATCTGCTGATTTTTCAAGTTGTTTAAAATATTTTGATCTTGGATTATTAAAACGTATATCAAAAGTCTCAATACTTTCAATCTCAAGATATTCGGTAAAAAAAGAATCAATTAGGTCTTTATAATCTTCTTTTTCACGATAAACCGCTAATGTTAAAAGAAGTAATTGACTATGAAAGCTTTCTGCGAAAAATAGCTTTCGTAAACTTTGTTCAGGTTTAGTTATTCTTCTATGAAAATCACGTTGTTGTTTTTTCTGCTTTTCAACATAGTCTTCAACAATTTCTTTCAAACGCCTATTTTCTCCTGAATAATATCCTATAACGAATGTTGGTAAGAAGAGATGACGTAAGCCAGCAAATTCCCTAAATGATAGCATTTTTAAATTCTCATTTAGAAACGTATCTTGAGCTCTGACCTCAAAAAAATCTTTTTTCAATGTAACAAAGATATTCCAATCTTTATTTTCAAAATTAATTTCAAATTCAAATTGCCCTTTTTCAGTATAATAAGCCCAGTTTTTATATTCTTCTTCCTTGTTTAAGGCTGCTAAATCCTTAAAAATAATTGTTAGAATCTCAATTAAATTAGACTTTCCTAATCCATTTTGGCCAACTAGAAGAGTGATAAGATTTGTACTAAATGTTAAATTAATGTCCTTTAAGTTTTTATATTCAGACACCCATAAAGATTTAATCTTCATAGCATTTATTAGTTTTTAAGTTTGGTTTTAGTTTTTTTTGTTTTATCTACTTTGATTTTTCTTTCTTTAACGCCACAATCTCCTCCAGCAAAACCCTCGCATCGCCATCAGTCTCCAGCTGTTCTGTAAGCTCGCCTTTGAAAGCTTTATGCAAAATAGTTTGTGGCAAAGTTTCTATTTTGGCCTTTAGGTTTTTGTATTTTTCTTCTATGGCATCTGCTTTGGCAAATAGGCTTTCTACACGGTAGACGATTTCTTGTTGTTCTTGAATTTGTGGGAGTCTGACCTCAAATTTTTTAATTCCGCCTAATGGAACCGTCAATTGAGCCGTACCTGTAGCTACAGCTTTGGCTTGATTAAACATTAACTTTGATTTAAGTAAAAAACTTAGGAATTCAGATGAAATCTTACTATTATCAGGCCTTAATATTGCAATATGTCTTTGAAAACAAAATTCCCTATCGAAATTAACAAGCAAGGGAATACCATAAGAACCAGTTACTGTATATAAAACATCTCCATTCTTTGGCTTTCTCGCGTCTTTTAAAAAATTATAATATTCTATTGGAACAAATCTTGAAACTGCATCAAAATCAAAGAAACCTTTGCTTACATTTGAGATTACTAGAAAAGGAATTCCTTCAGTAACTTGTGGTGGGGCTTGATGATCACCATCTGTTATTGAAAAACATAAATCATTTAATAATCTACTATCCCAATCTCCCAACTTCTTCCCCTCTCTCCATTCCTCTGTCAACTTACCAGTCACCGCTTGCGTCAAAACCTGCTGACGAAAGTTGTTCAATAAAACCGGTATTTTTGCCATTGAGGTTTTGATGCTCTCCAACTGCGCAAATAAGGAATCTAACTTTGCTACAATGCGGTTTTGCTCTGCTAATGGGGATAGAGGGAATTTTAAATCTTTTAATAATTGTATTGTAATTTGTGGTTGTGCTGTTCCTGTTATGACCGATGATTTATCAACTTGAATCATCGCATATTTAACATATCTAAGATTTATTAGTTCATCACTAATTTCATTTAAGACAATTGAATTGCTTGTAATAAATGATTTTAAAGTAGTTTGATGAATTGCTCCACTTGCAGCTCCTCGACAAGAAATTATTATTTTGGATTTTTCATAAACATAATTAGAATATTTTCCAATAATTCCATTTGCTCCGTAAACATTATAACCATCTTCAGTTAATTCACTTACAGATAAACCCTTTCCATAAACTAAATTAAAAACATTCTCAAGCTCAGTTTCCACCCAATTCTTTGGCAATTCTTTCTCCATCAATTCAATTCTTTTATCATTGCATTCAGCTGTTCGGTAATGCTTTGCAGTTCTGCCAATGCATCTTTAGCAATATCTATGGGTTCGCCAAGGTCGTCGCTGTTGCTCAGACTGCCGTCTGCGATTAATCCTAAATCGAGGCTGTAATTTTTCTTTTCTATTTCTGCCAAAGTGATGCATTGCCATCTTTCGTTGATAATGGTTTTTCTTTTGGCTTCGTCTATGGTGGTATCGTAGTCTTTCACCACATTTTCAAAACCTAAACCTCCTGTGTAAGCGGTAATGAAATCATCAAATGCTTTTTCTGTAAAGGGTGTACGCTTCCCGAAGTTGGGCATATTGGTTCGCATATCGTAGAACCATACGTTTTTGGTGTTGGCTTCTTCGGTTTTTCCTCTGGTAAAAAATAAAACATTGGTTTTCACGCCTGCTGCATAAAATATTCCGGTGGGCAAACGCAAAATGGTGTGCAGGTTGCATTTTTCCATCAGGTCTTTTCTGATGCGCTGTCCGTCGCCATCTTCAAACAAAACATTATCGGGCAGAACCACCGCAGCACGACCTGTTCCGTCGGCAATGAGACTTCTGTAAATGTGTTGCAGAAAATTCAGCTGTTTGTTGCTGGAAACGTATTTCAAATCTTTTCTTGTAGGTTTCTCACCACCTTTCTTCGTTCCAAAAGGTGGATTTGCGAGTACGCCGTTGTAGCCTTTTAGGTTTTCACCTAAACTGGTCAAGGTATCTCCTAAATGAATGGTGCTTTCCAATCCGTGAAGTCGGGCATTCATCAAAGCCAAACGGTGCGCATCGCCCACCAATTCTACGCCTGAAAAAGCTTTTTCTTCCTGAAATTTTCTTTGCTCTTCTGTCCACTCAAAACGGTCATATTTTTCTTTCAAATAATGGTCTGCTGAAATCATAAACCCGAAAGTTCCGCAAGCTGGGTCGTTCCATTTCTCACCCAATTTCGGAGCCATCAGTTTAACCATTACATTAATTAACGGACGTGGCGTAAAGTATTGTCCGGCACCACTTTTCTTTTCTCCCGCGTTTTTCTCCAAAAGGCTTTCGTAAATATCGCCCATCACATCACGGTCAGATTCTTCGTACCAATCCAGCTTGTCAATCGCCTGAACCAATGTGTTGAAGTTGACGGGTTTCGTCAACGTTGTAGAAGCATTGGTATAAATATCTTTGATGGAAGCGCTTTCGGTCTTGCTGCTTACCGTCGCCAAAAATTCACGGTACAGTCTGAACGCTTCAATATTATCGGTTTCCTCTGTAAATTTTGCCCATCGGTATTCTTCGGGCATTTGGTCTGCAAAGCCTTTTACTTCTGACAGTTTTAGAAAAAGAATGTAGGTTAATTCGTTAAGATATTGGTGGTAAGTAACCCCGTCGTCGCGGAGTACATTACAAAGATTCCAAAGTTTATTGGCTATTTCTTGTGCGCTCATATATTATTTGTTTCTTGCTGTTGTTCTGCATTTATCTTGTGCCATTCTCAGCTCCCTTAATGCAAGAGGATTGTGGCTATCATTCAGCAAGGGTTTCAGTTTGCAAATTAAGTGTTTTTCTATTTCAAAATTCTGTATTTTAAATGCAGCTATCTCTAAATTATTTTCAATCCACAGTATAATTTCTGCAGCATCTTCTTTTCTAAATTTATAATTATTCTGATTTGATTTTCCATATAAGGAGCCTGACTCTGGCAAATATCCTAAGACTGCACCAATACTTCTAAAAAAAGTTCCGTGACCTTTTGCATAAAGCTCCTGTCCTAATCGTCCTCTTAATGTTTGTTCCTCTGATTTGCCCACATAGATAATTTGATGCTCTCTTTCAGATGAAATTAGCTGGAATGGTTGAGGTAAAATTGATTTTTCTTTCAATCGTAAAATATATAATCCATTATATTCTAAAGAATTTATAAGAAGACGATTAACAGTCTGATAATGTGCGTCAATCAAATTCGAAAGGGTTGGTGAATCATACTGAACTTGCTTTGTTTTTTTTATAGCTAATGTTGCAGAAGAAGTATCTGAGGAAATTTTTAAGCTTTTCTTAGCAATCAGGTTCTCGAAATCAGAAGACGTGATATTTCGTAAATTAAAATCAGTCATACGAAAACCAAGTTTCTGCATTTTCTGACGTGCTTTTTTACGGTCTTGCGGAAAATTTGCATTCTCATAAGTAATGGTATGACTACGCAACTGAGAAATTATTTCTTCTGAAAAATTCATAATTATAATTAAGCAGAATATAAATCATTATTCAATTCGGTAATCAAGTCTTCCAACTCGTTATTAAAAATCTTATTAATTCGGGTAAAACCTCCTTCATCAAGAAATGGTTTTAAGTCTAAATCTTTTTTGGTCAATATAGTTTCTGCAACCAGTTGTTTTTCAAAACGTTCAATCCATCTTTGCTGAACAACATTCCAATCTCTACTCGATTTAATTTTTGTGATAGCATTTTTTATACGCTGTTCCGGTTCTATCAAATCAATCCCCATAGAAAGCGTTCGTATATAAGCAATAATATCTGCTGCAATATCTACACTTTTAGCAGATTTCCACGCTGTATTAAGAGCAACTTCTGTAAATCCTTTTTCATCCAGAATCAACTTCAATTCTTTCAGGGATTTACGATCAAGCTCTTGTGGCTTATTACAGATAACGTTGATGGCTGTAATGGTATTGATATTCTCTTCAATGAATTTTTTAAAGCCTTCTATATAATCTTCCGGTTTCTCTGCCTTGCCATAACCACGTCTGACTTCTGTTACCTCATCTGGACGGTCTGTTACAAATTGAGTATGCTTTTTATAGACTTTGGTATCAAGATAATTCCACAAGGAACTTAGTTTCTCAACTTCCGTTTTGATTTCTGAAGGACTTGTATTTTTTAAATCCGCAATCAAATCAGAAATAGAATTTCCGTTGTTGTGAAGATTGATATGTTCTTCCTGTTGTGATGTCAGAATTTTTGCCTTACGCTGTAGCTTCGCAACTATTTGCTCAATTTGCTTATTCAGACGCTGTTCATCGGAAATTCTTTGAGTCTCATCAACTAATTGTTCAAAGCTATATGTAGGATTTGAAACCGTTTGCATTTGTGTGTAATCTTGTAGGGCTTCATAAAGTTTGACCGCATCAAAAATTTTGAAAGCTTCTTTCCCAATTTCCGGACAAAGACGGGTTGCTCGTCCCAACATTTGCTCATACAAAATCCGTGATCGGACACGTCGCATAAAGACAATATTGCAAATTGATGGTATATCAATTCCTGTCGTTAATAAATCAACAGTTACTACAATATTTGGATAGCGTTCGTTTTTAAAATCTCTTGTAAGCTGTGCATTCTCATACACCGCCCCCGTCACTTTCTGAATTGCTTTATGATGAACATCTACGCCAATGGCTTCAAATTCTTCTTTCAACATTTCAACAATCGTATCTGCGTGACTGTCCCTTGCTGCAAAAATGAGCGTTTTCTCATTTCCCTCCGGATCTAATTGTTTGACCAAATACTGAACAACTTTTTTGTTGAAATCAGGAGCAACAACTAATTTATTAAAGTGTTCTACGTCAAATTTCAATTCGTCATCCAAAGCTGCCAGATCGGAAATTTCACCAGTTTCAGCATCATAGGCTTGAGGTTTCTCTCCCTTTTCCCATTTGATGCCGTCAGTATTAAGTTTTGTAGAAATGTTATAAGGTGGCTCGTGGTCAACTAAATTCCCATCGATAACCGCTTGACGGTAAGAATAATCAAAAACAGAATCTCCAAAGATTTCTTTGGTATGCAAAGCTGGTGTTGCGGTCATCCCAATTTTGAAAGCATCAAAATAATCCAGTACTTTTCTATACTGAGCCACATAATCTTCCTCACTTCTGATTCCGAAATCGTCTTCGTTCATTTCCTTATCCAACTGATATCCTCGGTGTGCTTCATCTACAATTACACAATCATAAGTGTCTACTGTCAAAGGATTTTCATTAGAATAAAAAAGCCTTTTCACCATACTCTGAACCGTAGCAAAATGAAGTCTGGTTTCCGAGTCCGGCCTCGCAACAGTCATATCTTCGAACTTATAGATACCGCCAAAAGATTGTTGGTCTTCTATTTTGTTTTCAACGACGCTATCTCTGGCTTGGCCTGCTAGTAAAGTACGGTCTGTTAAGAATAAAATTCTCCTAAAACGATTGGCTTTAATAAAACGGTAAATTAAACCATTAATGGTTCTTGTTTTTCCGGTTCCTGTTGCCATTACTAAAAGAGCTCTCTTATCTTCCGGTTGTTCAATCAATTTATTTTCAACAGATTTAATGGCTTCAATTTGATAATCTCGCAAGTTAAGACCCTGTGGCGATGACAAATAATCATAATCGCTACCGGTCAGTTTTTTATTTGCTTCAACAGCATCTCTCTCATAAATTTCTTTCAATCCTTCAGGTGAAAACCATCCTCTTAAAGCATAGGCACGATTGGTATTGATGCGAATATCCTGAAACCAGATCCCACTTTTAGTTTTGATTTGTTCCAGGTATTTTCTGCCATTGGTAGAAAAAAGAAAAGGAGCTTTGTAAGAATCCCATTCACCTAATAATTTAAAATCATCGTTACCAATAATTTTTTCAGCATAAACTTTTGATTGGTGCAGGTCTGTAGAAATATCAGTACCATACTTCTTGGCTTCAACCAATCCGTATAGTTCTAATCCGATAAACAGAGCATAGTCTGCGTATTTTGAATCACAAGGCCATTCTGCAATAGCTCTATTTTTTCCTTTTTGCGGAAGTGTTTTGTGAGATTTGTAATTAATTTTTTCTGTATCACATTCCCATCCTGCCTGTCTTAATTGGTCATCGATGAGTTGTAATCGAGTTTCCATCTCACTCCAGTCAATTCTATTTGCAGACTCTATGGATTTAATTCTTCTTAAATTTATTGTTTGTTTGGATTGGTTGAGGACTTCAATCTTATTTTGATAATCTTGAATTTGTCCTGATAATTCTGATAATTTCTCATTCAGCTTATCCGTTTCAACTTTTGATTTTTCTTGTGGAAGATCATAGAGTTTAGCTCCTATATAATCGTTCTCGTAAGTTTCAAAAAACCATTTGGAGATTGCAAATAGCTTTTTCAGGATAAATAGTGCTTGTTCTTTACTACTATCACCTCTGTGTGACGCGTCATTACCAGATTTTCGTACAGTGTGAAATATTGAGGCAACAATTTCAGGTATCACATTTCTATTCTGCAAGAATTGTATAACTTCCATCTGGCTCTTTCCTTCAACATTCTCGTCTTCTAATTCTGCAATAAGTTGAATTAACTTCTCACCAAATAATCTTGCCTTAGAAATTGAGGAACTTGGATCTACGTAATATAAACTTTCTGCAAGTTGTGCTTGGTTAAAAAGTACAGGATAAACCTCACTTAGGAAATTAAAACTAGAATTGGGAGACATAAAATATATGGTAGTTTAGTTTTTCGATTCAAATATAAACAAAAAAACACACCACCCATTACGGGAAACCTCATTCACGTATCAGATCACAATTATTCTCCTGATAAACCTCTATTAATCACATAAAACACACAATTAGTTAAACAATTACTATTCACCAAATAGCAATAATTAAAATATTTTACATTCATTTCAATTTTAATATTAATTTTAATTAATAAAAAACGCATTTGTTATGAATAAAAAACTTCAATCAGAGGCTTTACAGCTATTTGCTCTGGAAATCCTCAAAAACAACGGCTTTGATGCCTCTACGATCGACATCACCAAAGAAATCCTTCACAATGAAGATCTTACAAAAACTTTAGGCGTCTGCAAGAGAACCCTGTTCACCTACGTTAAAAAGGGGAAAATCCGCTGCTTTACATTCGGCAACCGGCGCCTCTATCTGAAGTCGCTGTTTCTGGAGGATATCCTGAGGCAGGGCAACAATCCACTGCAATAAATGTCAACAATGAAGTCCCCCACTCCCGGGGGACTTTTTTTATGCCCGGAAACTGCCTCCCGTCAAAACCCAAAATCGAACCCTTTCTTACCACTGCCAAAAAGCGTCGCCGGACCTTTCGTGGATAAGCAGTGGATATACGTCAGATACAGAATGGACAAACAAAGGATATACAAAAGATAAACAACGGTACGCCATCCACCCCTTTTGATCGAAGAAGTGCGGCAGAATACAGAAAATATCGGCACTTTTCGGCAAAACCAGGCAACTGAAAGCAGTGTTGGGAAAAGGTATGAAAGTACAGGCAGCAATCTCTAAACGCGCCGGAAACCGCCCACCTTTACACCATCAAACCAATAAAATTAAAATGTCATGGGAAAACTGTATGACTCATTACTTTCAGGCACCTCTGGCCGCACCGGCCGTATTGTGGTAGCCAATGTTTACGGCAACGAGTTCACTAAGATCCGGCCGAGAAAACGAACTTCTGCACCCACACCAAAGCAGAAGATGATCCAGGACCGGATGCGGGACTGCGCCACCTTTATGCAGTCGTACCGGAGCTACGCCTGTAACTTCTTCGGCAACCGCATCGGGATGAAGTCCCCCTACAATCTGGCGATGACCAACCTGATGGCCAATTTCAACATCGACTATGCGGCGGCCACCATCACCCCCAACTATCCGGGCATCCTGTTTTCCAAAGGCAACCTGCCGACGCCCATTGCCAACCCGATGGCGCTGCCGACACCCGCCACACTGGAGGTCTCGTGGCAGGACAACTCCGGCGGCAACGCCTCCCGGCAGAACGACCAGGCACAGATCCTGATAGCGGCGGACGGTGAACTCAACACGCTGTTTATTGAGAATGCAGCCACGCGGGTCGACGCCACCTACACGGTCAATCTCCCGATGCATATGCAGGCAAAAGTCCTGAATGTATGGCTGGCCTTCAAGAGCGACGACGAGACCGGCGCCTCCAACTCCCTCTATCTGGGCAGTATCTCATAAACCAAAAAGCACAGAGCGATCTGTGCTTTTTGATTGTTAAATATCTGGTATTTGATTAATAATAAAGATCTCAGTTATGATTTAACCAGTAAATCCTCTGAGTGCTTTAATTGGCCAGCAAACTGTTGATGCCCTCTTTTTTGAGCTGATCCTGCAACGCATGGATGTAAGCAATCACCTTTTGTTCCGATTCCGGCAGCAGGGTCACGACGGTAGAGAAGGTCAGGTTTCTGCTGCGCTTGCCATCCTTCATCAAAATCTGCATCCTGCCGCCATAGCCGCCGCCTTTATAGTTTTTCTCGGTCCGGAAGATAATCCGGTCGATATCCGCAATTCTGTATTTGGTAAACAGGAGGTTACTGACAATCAGATGCCCGTCTTTGATAAGGTAAGGGTCCGCCTTTACATTCCGCATCAGAAATGCAATCAGGAATGCCAGAGCCACACCTCCGAAAATAAGGTAATAGGCATTAGACCAGTCGCTGCCATACGGCGTGACGGCTTTTGCAATTTCTGTACTTTCAGGAGCTGACAGTTTTTCTGCAGTCTCCAGATTCCGGAAATCATCGGTCCGCATCTCTCCGGAACCCAGCAGGGATTTCACGGTAGCTGCATCTTTGATCTCATAAACGGCAGACGGCATCAGCTGCGAACTGCCGAGATCATCAAAAAAGAAATGACGCCCGCCATACTGCCATACGCCGCCATCCCGAAGGTTCTCACCACTGATTTTCTTCAGTCCGGAGGCCTGCACGCCATCAAGCATCATCAGGTGTGTCTTCCTGCTTTGCAGCCCGGTCTTTCTGCCCCAGTGTTCGGAGGCCAGCAGGTAATAGATCTTGTTGCCGCTGGAGAAGACATCAGGCGCTATCTCCTGATAACGGTTGTCATGAAAAGGATTGTCAGCCGCTTTCTCTATTTTTTCTGAATCGTTATTATAAAAATACAGGCCGTCCTTAGCAATAAACAAGGCCTGGTTGGCGTGCTTCAGGCTGGTGCCAATCAGGCGGTACGGGGCTTTGTCTTCCTTAAAGGCGTGGCCGTCTACATACACCATTCCTTTTTTGTCGTCAATCAGATAAGCTTCTCTGGAAGGCACATCGGCCTCCACATTCATTTCGTGAAGTGTCGGATTATACGTCAAAGGCATCAGGTCATTTTTATAATAGACTTTGCTGCCGTCGGTGCGGTAATCGTCACTCTCCCGGACATCGCCGTCCCAGTATTTTTTAGGAATCGGCCGGATGGATCTGGGATCAGCGCCCGGCAGTTCTACCCCTTTGAAAAAGGCTTTATCTGCACTCGCAGCAGTAGCAAAGCCTGGTCTGGACTGGTACGTCTGGCCTTTAGGAAGTTCTACATAGGGATACCAGTAGTTCTGCGGTTTGCCTGCGAGGCCTAGGCTCTGCCCTGCAAGCTGTACGATATACCCGAGACCGCTGAGGGAGGGGTTGTTATCAGAATTGCGGGCACAGTAATAGGTCACGGTGCCGTCTGTATAGTAATTGTTGCCGAGGACTGTCAGTTTAGCAGGATTCAGGCCTTTCAGAATCAGGTTGCCGGCATAGACAAAGCGGTTGTCGTAGCCAATCTGCTGGTCTGCATAGCTGTCCTTCAGCACTTTGAAAGTCGCAGGATCTGCACCCTCTACTTCATAATTACCGTTACTGGGAACCATCGCATAGACCTTCCCGTCGTAAACCGTAAAAACACCGTTGAGTTCCGTGGTTTTGGAATCATAACCGAAGTCATCCTCCGGACCGGCCAGTGACAGGTAGATAATGCTGAAAGACATGCCAAACATCAGGATGAGAAAGGCATAAAAAACGAACCGGTATTTGTACATCATAGCTTAGTTTTTAAAAATGAAAATGACTTTGGCAGTCACCTTAACCTCTTTGCCTAAGCAAACGCCTTACCACATCAGTCCTGATGCAGATTCACCTCGATAAAACCGGAGGCCTGCCCCAGCATCCGGCGCGAGTCGCTGCTGAGGTTTTTGAGGATCAGCTTCTTACTTCGCGCTTCATACTTATCCGTCAGCTTCTTGAGGGCATCTATGGCCGACATATCTGCCACACGGGATTCCTTAAAATCGATAATGACCGTTTCCGGATCGCCGTCGGCATCAAACTTATCCAGAAAAGCCGTGGTACTGCCGAAGAAGAGTGGCCCGTAGATGGCATACTCCTTACTCCCGTCGGCATTGATGCTTTTGCGCGCACGGATCCTTTTGGCGTTGTCCCATGCAAATACCAGCGCGGAGATGACCACGCCAATCAGTACCGCCAGAGCCAGGTTGTGCAGCAGCACGGTAATCACCGCCACCAGCATCCCGACAAAAATATCAGATCTTGGCATCTTGGTAATAATCCGGAATGATGCCCATTCAAAAGTACTGATCGCGACCATCATCATCACGCCCACCAGGGCAGCCATCGGAATCTGCTCTATCACTGGTCCGCCTACCAGAATAATCATTAAAATAGTGAGAGCGCCAATGGCAGCAGACAGCCGTGACCTGGCACCCGCACCGATATTGACAAGGGTCTGAGCCACCATTGCACAGCCGCCCATACCGCCGAAAAAGGCATTGGTAATGTTGGCTGCACCCTGTGCTACTGCCTCTTTGTTGGAGTTGCCTTTGGTATTGGTAATCTCATCTACCATATTGAGGGTGAGAAGAGACTCAATCAAACCAACCCCTGCCATAATCATCGCATAGGGGAAAATAATCTGCAGCGTAGCCACCGTAAAAGGAACCGCAGGAATATGGAAAGACGGCAGCGACCCACTGACGCTGGCAATGTTGAGCACCTTCCTGGTATCGATATTAAAACCGTAAACCAGAGCAAACACAACGATAATGGCTATGAGCGAGGCCGGAACCGCTTTCGTCAATTTCGGAACCAGAAGCACAATGGCGATGGTGAGCGCTGTGAGTCCCAGCATAACGTAAAGTGCAGAACCGCTCAGCCAGTGCGTCACGCCGTTGTCAACCGTCTTGAACTGTACCACCTGCGCCATAAAGATGATGATGGCAAGCCCGTTGAGAAAGCCGTACATCACAGGTTGCGGGATGAGCCGCACAAATTTGCCCAGCCTGAAGGTCCCCACCAGAATCTGCATCACACCGGCCATCGCCACCGCAGCAAAAAGGTACTGCACACCATGAGACGATGCCAGCGCCATAAGTACTACCACAGTAGCACCCGCACCACCGGAAACCATACCGGGACGTCCGCCCAGAATGGCAGTGACAATACCCATCAGAAAAGCGGCATAAAGACCGGTGAGTGGTGACAGACCTGCCAGGATCGCAAAGGAAAGCGACTCCGGGATCATCGTCATGGCGACGGTGAGTCCGGCCAGCAGTTCGGTTTTGAAGTTGATGTTTTTTAAATCGGAGAAATCAAGGGCGTTTGCAAACATTAGGATTGATCTGCAAAACCTGTCCTGCTGAGATGAATTATCAGGCAGTGGTTTTGCAGGCGTCAAAAATACAAAAAACAAGCTTTCCGTCTATTAAAGAAAGCCGTCAGAAAGCCGGAAATATCACGAGCAATTACAGGATCTCGTGGATTCTGAGGTACTGCAGCAGCATAATGGTTTTGGCATCTTTGATATTGCCGTTACTCACCATCTCCAAAGCCTCGTTGAAATCGTACTCCAGTACTTCTATATTCTCCGCTTCTTCCTCAAGGCCGCCGCCATCGCTCACCTTCATCTCGTTGGAATACTCGGCCACAAAAAAGTACAGGATTTCGGTCACGGAGCCCGGCGACATATAGGCTTCATACACTTTCTGCACCGCCTTGATTTTGTAGCCGGTCTCCTCCTCCGTCTCCCTGCGGATGCAGTCTTCGGGATTGTCCTGATCCAGAAGGCCTGCGCACGCTTCGATCATCATGCCATCCGCATTCCCGTTGATGAAAGTCGGCATTCTGAACTGCCTGGTCAAAATAACAGTATTCGATTCTTTGTTATAAAGTAGAATCACCGCGCCGTTGCCCCGGTCATAGGCTTCCCGGCTCTGCGTCTGAACGGTACCGTCCTTCTGGGTGTACTCATATGTGATCTTTTTAAGAGTGTACCAGTTGTCTGACAGAATCTCTGTTTTAGTAATGTTGAAGTGCTGCATCGTTTGTTTTTAAAATGATAAAATAAGATTAAAATAGGGCTGACAGGATCCCGAAAACCGTTATCCAAGGTCTATCAACCGTTAAAGATACATTTTAAACGCGCAAATTAACCGTGGATTGTATGATATTGATTATCTTTAGTGAAATCAAAAACAATCATCTATGAAAGCCCTCTTCCCGGTTGCATTGGTATTTGCCTGCAGCAGCTTGCTCCCCGCTCAGACTGCACCTGACAAGGATATCTGGTCCGGCCAGTATGAAGTCTTCGCTGATACAGACGCCACAAAAAGCCTTGGCAACCTCAGCATCAGCAAATCCAAAACGCTGAAAGCGGAAGGTGTACCTTCTCGCCTGGAATCGGATCTGGAGCGGTGGACTATATCTTCTGCGCAGGACGGCAAAACAGATTCTACAGATGCCAGAAGGTTTCTGTATAACGAAGAGGATGATGAATATAAGGAATTCGGATGGACGGAAAAGCACAAAGCAGGTCAGATCAAGTGTCTGGACGGCGGCCACTTCTTCATCTGCCAGACCGATGCCAACACCACCGTAGAACTGAAAGGCGAGAAACCGCTGTTTACAAAAACAGGCTTCTTCGGCGTATGGCTGCATTACGGACTTGTAACGATCAAAAAAGTGAAATAAGTGACCGCACCGGATTTGCATCATTCTTGTTGTAAGGCCTAAAACTGAAACCTATGAAAAGAAGCGTCCTACCCTTTCTCTTGCCAGTTTTTTTTCTGACAGGCTGCGGCTATTTTCCGAAGGATGATCAGCACCCGGACGTTCCTTTTTTTGACGAAATCATTAAGGACAAAAAGCTTTTTGAACCAATAGCAATCATTCCCGATAACAACAGTGAGCGCAGTCAGCTCTTTTTTCTCTCTACTGGAAATTACCTTTTGTTGAACAGGACTTATGATGAAGTTAAAGGTAACACCTCCGATGATGCCAAACAGATTCCCGATCACAGGTCTTCCGTCAGTGTAGAAATCAGGAATCTGAATAGTAACCTGGTTTTTAAAGAAACAGGGCAGACAGACCGTTATAACCCTGTGGTGGTTGACAAAAATACGGATCTGTATTTCAACGGGTTCAGGTATTTTGCTCCCGGCTACAGCAGAAAAGAAGCAATCCCGCTCATCAGTATTTCGGACAGCCTTTTTGCAAGAACTTCCGGAATCATCACCAGAAATATCGATTCTCTGAAGCGTGTGCATCTCGCGATTCTTGAGAAGAAGTATGCTTTTAAAAGCAGAGACAATGAGGACTACACGGTAAGCAATGGCAGACTGATCCTCTTTTCGCAATCCGAATTTATCATAGATGCAAAGCAGAAAACGGCGTATTTTGACGAGTTTGATGATCCTGTGCTGGTAGAATACCGCAACGACAACCGGGCATTCCCGAACTCATACTACTATTATTATTACAGTTTCGGTCAGATCAAATTCAAATATGATGACGGAACCTGGGGCAGAGAAAGTCCTGTAAAACTGGAATATGCCGGACAGAACTATCTCTCACATCCCAGATTCGGCCTCTACAGAATCAAAAACAGCGGAGTCTAAAAACAGCTGTTGTTCCTGATTCTATTCTGACTAACATCTCCAACTTAACAAAATAACAAAATGACTGTCCATCGCAAAATCAAATTAATAAAGTTCCTCAGAATTCTGCTGACGATTCTGCTCATTCCGGTTCTGTTGATCTATCTGCTCCTGATCATTCCGGAATATTCTGCCTGCAGCGGGGCTTTGTTTGAGGGCGAAAAAGCCAAGGACATCTGGGGCGCTACGGTAGACTGCAGCGGCGAAAACCAGGCGGTTTCCAAAGGCTTCTTTCAGATGTTTACGATACTGACAGGCTGCCTTTCGCTCCTGCTGATTGTGCTCAGCCTCGTCCATTTTAACTTGAAAAAGCGAACAACCACCAACGATTAAAACAAAAACTATGACGCACAAAAGACGATTTTCAACACTGTTGGGTTTTATAGCATTGATAAACAGCTTTCTGACGCACGCTCAGATGATTGAGGAAGAGTATATTTTCAAGGGGAAAGTGAAGACTATGACGCTGCAAAAAGAGAGCGCCAGCGATAAAAAAGACCAACTGAAATCTGTTTTCGAATACGATTTCAATCAACGAAAACTAAAAGAAGTCTCGCCTTACAACTCCACTACAGAATACTTTTACCTTGCAAAATCTGATAAAAAGCCGATCCTGAAGAAATGGTACGGCACAGGAGACTCCAAAGCACAAAGCATTGAAATCGAGGACAAAGACAACATCGGAAAAGTGCTGCTCAGCGGAACCCTGAAATCCGGGAAGTGGAATTACTATTACATCCACGATTACCAGGGCAATACGCACCGGACAAGATGGTTCAATGACGGCGAAATCTACCTCGAGAAAACCGAGGAAACTATGGATCTCAGCAAATACAGTATTCCAGCCGGATTTGTCCCTTTTGACTGGGACAGAAAACGTTCTTCCGGCATCATCACAAAAAGCAGAGACTACACTTCCAATCAATACGAACACAGCATTGCATTTGAATTTGTAGAGAAAAACAATCCCAAAAACCGCGTGACCTTCCACTACAACGGCGATGACGTTTATGATGCCGGCAAAGGCTACTGGCATCGTTTCGAAGATGGTAAAACAATGGAAGAACGCTACATTTACAAGGCTGCCGATATTTCAGATTTTGGCCACCGCTATGTTTATAATGCTGACGGCAAGCTGAAAAGCGACCATTACGGCTACTTCAGCCAAATGCCGGATACATTTATGCAAAGAAACCTTTACACCTACAACGAAAATGGCGACTGCATCAAAAGAACCGAGGATGGGGAAAGCGGGAAAACCTATATTATCAACTATAAATATACCTACGACGACCATAAAAACTGGACAAGCCAAACCTCGGTATTTGAGGACGGATCCGGCAGTACAATTAAAAGAAGTTTTACCTACTACAAGTCAGGAGAATCAGAGTTGAAGAACGCGCTTTCAGAGTCCGTATACCACCAGTATCTGAAAGAGCTGCGGGCGTACAAAGCTACTGCAGAAAAGCAGTTCGCCAGTTACAACGCAGCCAAAGTAAAGAAGGAAAATGCGCCTTCAGACCCTACCAATTACCGGGAATTGCGTTCTAAAAACTGGAAAGATTTCCTCCCAAAAGGGCAAAAATCTGATACCGTGTCCACCGGAGATCTCAACAAAGACGGTTTGGATGATCTCGTGATGGTCTATCAGCCTAAGAAATTATTAAAAAAAGAAAACAGCACAGGCAGAACGCTGAGGATATTATTAAAACAAAATGACGGCAATTATCAGCTTGCAGCAGAAAGCAATGGCGCTGTGGCAGGCGAAAGTATGAACAATACGTATTTCTCGGGACTGGAAATCAAAAAAGGGCTGCTGATCATCAGCCACGATTTTATCCGGGGCGGATCTGTGCACAAGTACCGCTACCAGAACGGCGGCTTTTACCTGATCGGCGGGGAAAGCCATTACGGTGATGCAGCGCACCATTCAGGCATCGATTATAACCTGAGCACCGGGAAATATATCTCAACCTACGATAACTGGGACGACAATAAAGACCTCCCAAAATCCTCCAAAAAGGAAGGCCTCAAAAAACTGAGCACATTGCCCAATATCGAAACGTTTGAAATCTTTACCCTCAGCGTTGGTGACCACGAATTATAATCTCGATTTCCACTCAAAAAACCTTAACTATGAAAAAATTATTCACTGTTCTGATGCTACTGTTTGTCTTTGCTGATGCCTATGCGCAGGAGCAGAATGCGTTTTTGCTCGACAAAGTTCTTACGCAACTTAAGCTGAATAAAAAACAGATTCACGAGCCGTTTTACCGGTCGAAAGTTCTTCCGAATAAAACCTCAAACAGCGTTTTGGTCATCCCAAAATACAGGACTAATGAAACGGACAAATACGGAAATTATTTTTTGGAACTGGACGCTTATATTGTGGTTGCAGACAATGCGACCGGAAAAATCCTCAATAAATATGTGGAAGAAAATGCGTGGACTTCCGATGCATTTGTCCTTGAGGATATTACGATTGACACAGGAATTTATCAACTAAATACAGAAAACAGAGCGTTTGGAATCCGGGTGGACTTCAAAGGAAGCAGTCGTCCAAATCCCTTCGGACAAACGGATTTATCATTATTCATCATTAAAAATAATCAACTGAAAAAGGTTCTTAATAATTTCCCGATCTCGGAATATCACGGCGAGTGGGACACCAATTGCGCCGGCGAATTTGAAGATGTGACCGGTGTTATGTCAATCGACAAAAATAAATCCAACGGGTTTGGAAATATCATCGTTAAAGATAAAATTGTAAATACCAAAAATATTCCTACCACGGATGATTGTGTAGAAAAGAAAACAACCAAAAGCAGTACTAAAATACTGAAATTCAATGGAAAAGAGTACAAATAATTTTAATTAAAATGATAAAAATGAAGGCAATGCTATTTATAGTCCTGACAATTACCGTCGTAGCAACTGGCGCTTTGTCCATTTCAATTCTGATGTCTTGTTCTAAGGAAGAAAATTCTAATAAAAACTTCTCATTACCTTCAAAATCAGAAACTTACAAAAGTGTTGACAAGAGTACAAAGACAGAAATCAAACTTAATTATAAAGATTCAACCTACAGTTATCACGAAAATTACATAATGAAAGCCGGTGATGATGTGGGCTACGAAAGTAAATCGAAAGGAAAATTCAAAATGGACAAAGACACTTTGATTTTTTATACTGATATGCCTTCCAATGATATGCTGGATTACAATATCCATCATCTGACCAATGAAGAAATTGCCAAAAACAAATTCTCCTACATCTACCCTATTGATGAAAAAGTAAATAGCAATCAGGTTAAAATCTACTTTGATAACATTGCGGAAATTGATGATTACAAAGCCTTCACAATCATTAAAAATCAATTAAAACCATTACAAATCATTGAACGAAAAAAGCTCGAACAAGAAAAATTAATCAAAACTAAGAATGATAATTTCTTCCTGTTTCATTATTTAATCATCGAAAAACCTAAGAACAATCAATTGCTTATCACTGGTTCCCGAAGCGAGAGTTTCTTGTTTGATTTTGATAAAATTCCTTACTCAGCTTTCCATTTCTATACGAGGGTTTATTGGAATTGCTCTGATTTTACTGGTCTCAGATTTCTAAAAACTGACAAAAGCTTGAAACGGATTATTAATCCAGATGATAAGCGATATGAGGTCAGAGATGCCTTGAACAGTGCTTTCATTAAACAATAAAAATTGAATTGATGAATAACATATTAAAAATTGCTTTTATTTTGTTGCTATTTTCCTGCGAAGAAAAGCAAAGTAAAACCATTCCTGGCAAAGAAAATAAAAGTATTACAGTTAAAGAAAAAAAGCTTTCCCAAGACGTCAAAAAATCAACTGTTGATTCTACAAAAGCACCAAAACCTTCTGTCATAATTCCTGTGAAAATACCAAAAACAGAAGATAAAATCATCAACTGTTTTCCACCAAAATCTATCGAATGCAAAGACAAAGGTGGCGATATGGAAAATGGATTCGAGACTGAATGTATTTATGCAAACCACGATTTAAGCGAAGCCTATAAGGTTTTTCGCGAACGCAACAAAGACAACGACGACGGAAAATTTCTGGAAAATAAAATGCCAATTGCCAAATATATTGCCAACTTCAAAGAACATCCGATTTCAGTAACTTACACTTATCCGAAACAGAATATTTTAGAGGTCGAAATCTTGTTTCCAGGTGGCGTGACCATCATTAGTTTTAAGAAAGAAAAAAATGATGTAAAAGTTAATATCAACCATTCGCCAGATTAAAAATAGATTAAGCAAACCTTTCATCAATTCCACCGACTCATTTTGCCCGTTCACCGAAAAACTTATCATTTTCCTGAGGTTTCTGCAGACCTTTACACAAGAATTAGAGCAATAACGCTTTAAACTTAAAATCTCAATATTATGAAAACAAACATCGGACTTACAGAAAAAAACACAGAAGCTGTAGCAGAACAACTGGCAAAACTTTTGGCAGACGAAACTGTACTTTACATCAAAACAAGAAATGCCCACTGGAACGTGACCGGCGATAATTTTCACGCCAACCATATTTTCTTTGAAGAGCAGTACAAACAGCTGGAGCG
>Ga0308164_10000766_pt1 | contig 44934 bp, 37 predicted proteins | sample PhyTR2_FD_201031 | JGI IMG/M metagenome (GOLD analysis project Ga0308164, IMG submission 201031) | Phyllosphere microbial communities from UC Gill Tract Community Farm, Albany, California, United States - DLSLT.R2 | ecosystem: Host-associated > Plants > Phyllosphere > Unclassified | place: USA...
ACAGGACAGTGAAACGACTCCGCGCCGATGATAGTGCGGGTTCCCGTGTGAAAGTAGGTCATCGTCAGGCTCTTACAGCCCGCAAATAGCCCCTCAGTCGAAAGATTGAGGGGCTTTTGTCTTTGGGGGGCGCAGACGCCTTAAAAGTAGTACTGCCTTAACGGCACATTGTCAGTGCGAAACGAATACGGGCGCCTCAGCGCCCGTTTCTGTTGATTACCTAATGAGAACACCCGTCAAGGTAACGGCCGCCCGTTGACGAAGACACGCAATTCAGAGGGCTGGAACGCGGTCCATGTTTCGTTCTTGGTCAATGGAGCCGTCACGATGACAGTGACCTGATCGTCTGGAGCCGTATGCGCGTCGAAATCGACTGTCAGGTCTTCGTCTGCCAGTTCCGCCGACGTGAATGGAAAACGGCGCTCGACGTAATAGAGATTCGTCGACGCATGAGCCCACAGCGCCTCACCATTCGACAGCATGAAATTGAAAGTTCCATGCCGAGCGATCTGCGGTACCAGTTCACGTAACGTCAGCGTCAGCTCCTCGATGGACGGCACGCCGGCGTGCGACTTGGCCAACTCCTGCATAAGCCAACAAAAGGCGCGTTCGCTATCTGTTGTGCCCACCGGGCGAAAATTGCCATGCAGGACAGGCGCATAGTTTTCGAGGTTGCCGTTGTGCGCAAAAACCCAGTATCGACCCCATAACTCGCGTACGAACGGGTGACAGTTCTGCAGGTTGACGGCGCCTTGCGTTGCCTTCCGGATATGCGCGATGACGTTCCGGCTCTTGATCGGATATTTGCGAATCAGGTCCGCGACCGGCGACTCTGCGGCCGGCAGATGATCGACAAAGTGCCGTAATCCCCGGTCTTCGAAAAATGCGATACCCCAGCCATCGACATGGTCGGCGGTTCGCCCGCCACGCTGAGCGAACCCGGTGAAACTGAAGGTCGCATCGGTCGGGTTGTTGCAGTTCATGCCGAGCAATTGGCACATTGGGTCGGCTCCTGCAAAAAGGTGGTTACTGGCGTTCCGACCAGAGCTTTCCCCCGGTTGCCCAGTTGTGGCGTGCCACGTCAGTGATCAACACGTCGACCGACTCGGGCGAACCGCCCAGCACTTCGACCGTGACGCGGGTGATTTCTTCCACCAGCTTGCGTTTTTGCTCGACCGTACGGCCTTCCATCATTTCGATGTGATAAGTGGGCATGAGAGAAATTTAGAAGAGATGAAGAAGAAATAGCCCGCCTTCAGACGCCGGCTGCGCATGCTGCACAGATGCATGCCAGGCCGCGGCGGGTGTCTGGAATGCGGGCCAAGGACGATGCGGAAATTGAGACAGTCTTGCACCAGCATGACAAGTCGTCCTGGCACCGGCTGGCTGATTTATCGAGCTGCCCACAAGCATTTTCGCCGCCGCACAATGGGCAACGCCCCTCATCCACACATGAAGGAGTGGGCGCGTCAGGGGCGGGACTTGCTGGCATCCCTTCAGTTTAGCGAAGCCGGTCGATCAGCGGCCTTGACCTTCAGTCGCCAAGCATGCAGCAGCGGCTCGGTGTAGCCGCTCGGTTGATCCACACCCCTGAACACCAGATCCAGCGCCGCCTGGTACGCCATCGATTCTGTAAATCGCCCGGCCATTGGCTGATAGAGCGCGTCAGCCGCGTTTTGTCCGTCCACGATTGCCGCCATGCGTTCGAAGCTTTCGTTGACCTGAGCCTTCGTCACCACCCCGTGCAGCATCCAGTTGGCGATGTGCTGGCTGCTGATGCGCAGGGTGGCGCGGTCTTCCATCAGGCCGACGTTATGAATGTCCGGCACCTTGGAGCAGCCGACGCCCTGGTCGACCCAGCGCACCACGTAACCCAGGATGCCCTGAACGTTGTTGTCGATTTCCTGCTGCTTGTCGGCGGCGCTCCACTCGGGGCGGACAGCGACCGGCACCTGCAGCAGATCGGCCAGGATGGCATCGCGCTCCGCGGCAACATCGGTCTTTTCCAGTTCCTTCTGCACGGCAGCGACATCGACCTGGTGGTAATGAAGCGCGTGCAGCGTGGCCGCGGTGGGCGAAGGCACCCAGGCGGTATTGGCGCCCGCCTTGGGGTGAGCGATCTTGGCTTGGAGCATGTCGGCCATCAGGTCGGGCATGGCCCACATGCCCTTGCCGATCTGGGCCCGGCCGCGCAGCCCGCATGCCAGGCCGACCAGCACGTTGTTGCGTTCGTAGGCGGCGATCCAGGGCGTGGCCTTCATGTCGCCCTTGCGCAGCATGGCGCCGGCCTGCATGGCGGTGTGCATCTCGTCGCCGGTGCGGTCCAGGAAGCCGGTATTGATGAAAGCGACACGGCCGGCGGCCTCGGCGATGCAGGCCTGCAGGTTGACGCTGGTGCGCCGCTCCTCGTCCATGATGCCCAGCTTCACCGTGTCGGCGGGCAGGCCCAGCAGCTGTTCGACGCGGCCGAACAATTCGCTGGCGAAGGCCACCTCGGCCGGCCCGTGCATCTTGGGCTTGACGATGTACACGCTGCCGGTGCGCGAGTTGCCCCGGCGCTTCAGGTCTACCAGGGCGATGGTGGTGGTGACGACTGCATCCAGGATGCCTTCGGGGATTTCCTTGCCGCCGTCCCAGAGGATGGCGGGGTTCGTCATGAGGTGGCCCACATTGCGCAGGAACATCAACGAACGGCCGTGCAGCTTCACCGGCCGGCCGTCGGCTCCGGTGTATTCGCGGTCGGGGTTCAGGCCACGCACAAAACTCTTGCCGCCCTTGGTGACCGATTCGGTCAGCGTCCCGTCCAGGATGCCCAGCCAGTTGCCGTAGGCCAGCACCTTGTCCTCGGCATCGACCACCGCGACCGAGTCTTCCAGGTCGAGGATGGTGGACAGCGCCGCTTCCAGCACCACGTCGCTGACGCCGGCCGGGTCGGTCTTGCCGATGGCCGTGCCGCGGTCGATGCGGATGTCGATGTGGATGCCGTTGTGCTTGAGCAGGATGGCGCTCGGCGAGGCCGCGTCGCCCTGGTAGCCGACGAATTGCGACGCGTCCTGCAAGCCCTTGCTGCCGCTTGCGGTGTCGACGTGCAACACGCCGTCGGCCACCGAGTAACCGGTAACGTCGGCGTACGAACCCTGCGCCAGCGGCACTGATTCATCGAGGAACTTGCGCGCGAAGGCGATGACCTTGGCGCCACGCACCGGGTTGTAGCCAGTACCTTTTTCGGCGCCGTCGGCCTCGGAGACGGCATCGGTCCCGTACAGGGCGTCGTAGAGCGAGCCCCAGCGCGCGTTGGCAGCGTTGAGCGCGTAGCGTGCGTTCAGGATGGGTACCACCAGCTGCGGGCCGGCCTGCCGGGCCAGTTCGGCATCGACGTTCGTTGTCGTGGCGCGTGCGCCGCTCGGCTGTGGCACCAGGTAGCCGATCTTTTCCAGGAAGGCTCGGTAGGCCGGCATGTCGGTGATGGGGCCGGGGTGTGCCTGGTGCCAGCCGTCCAGCTCGGATTGCAGGCGGTCGCGCTCGCTCAGCAACGCGGCGTTCTTCGGTGCCAGGTCGTGTACGAGGGCGTCGAAACCTTCCCAGAACTTCGCGCTGTCTACGCCGGTGGCTGGCAGGACGCGGTCTTCGATGAAGCGGTAGAGAGGCGTGGCTACCTGGAGCCGGTGGCAGGCGATGCGTTCGGTCATGTCGAGGTTCTCGGTAAGGGTTGAGCAGGTGCCCGCGATCCGGGCCTTGGCGCAACTGTATTCCAACCATTGCGCGCCATTAACAGCCGCGATTCCGGTTTTTATGTGACTGGAGTGCAGCTAATAATCGGCCGCATGGACAAGTTCAAGCAGGTCGAAACCTTCGTTTCGGTGGCGCAGCGCGGCAGCCTGACAGCGGCAGCCCGGGCCGAAGGCGTTGCCTCAGCCGTGGTGGGAAGGCGCCTGGACGCCCTGGAAGAACGCTTGGGCGTGAAGCTGCTCTTGCGCACCACGCGCCGGTTGACGCTGACATACGAAGGCAGCAGCTTCCTGGAAGACTGCCAGCGCGTGCTGGCCGACCTGGCAGACGCCGAAGCGGGCGTCAGTGCCGGCGGGTTGCGCGCGAGCGGACATCTCCGCCTTACCGCGCCGGCGGGTTTCGGCCGCCGCTATGTCGCGCCACTGCTGCCCAGGTTTCAGGCCGAGCATGCGGGCTTGCGCTGCTCGCTGAACCTGGCCGACCGGGTGGTCGATCTGACCACCGAAGGCTTCGACTGCGCCGTGCGGGTGGGCGACATGCCGGATTCTTCGCTGGTCAGCCTGCGGCTCGCGGATAACCGGCGACTGTGCGTCGCCGCGCCCGCCTTCCTGGCGCGCCATGGCCGGCCGGAGCGGCCGTCGGACCTGTCGCGCTTCGCATGCCTGGCGCTGTCCAGCGACGCGTCGCAGACGCGCGGCTGGGCGTTTGCGTTGCCGGGGCAGGACGGCGCTCCTGCGGTGGAGTTCCTGCGTCCGGCCGGGCTGCTCGACTGCTCCGACGGCCAGGTGCTGCACGACTGGTGCCTGGCCGGCCACGGCATCGCCTGGCGCAGCACCTGGGAAGTACAGGACGACATCGCCGCCGGCCGCCTGACGGAGCTACTGGCCGAATACGCCGCGCCGCCCAACGGTATCTACGCCGTGGTGCCGCAACGCAAACATCTCCCGCTGCGGGTGCGCCTGTGGATCGACTTCCTGCGGTTTCACTACACGCGCCCGGCTTTCTGGCAGGCGGCGGGGTGACCGACAATCCCGGCTTCCGAAGCCACCAGCCAGATTCATCGCCATGGTCCTCGAATCCATCCTCGCCTACCTGCACATCCTCGCCATCCTGACGATGGTGGTCTTCCTGGCCAGCGAGGCGGCACTGTGCCGCAGCGAGTGGCTCAATGCCAAAGCCGTGGTGCGGCTGGGCAGGATCGACATGGTCTACGGCATCGCCGCCGGACTGGTGCTGGTGACCGGCATCGCACGCATCGTCTGGGGCGTGAAGGGCCCGGCGTACTACGGCGGCAATTGGCTGCTGCATACCAAGGTGACGCTGTTCGTGGTGATCGCGCTGATCTCCATCAAGCCGACGCTCACGATTCGCCGGTGGGTCAAGACACAGCGGGCCGGTGCAGCGCTGCCGGCCGAGGCCGAAGTGCGCTCCACGCGCCGGCTGATCATGATCCAGGCGCACCTGCTGCCGCTGATCCCGCTCGCTGCCGCCTTCCTCGCGCGCGGCTTCGGCGCCAAGGGCTGATTTCTCCGGGCGAGGCGGGGTCGGCCCCGTAGAATCCGGCCCATGCTTTCCGTCAAACAAGACCTGCTCGCGGCACTGGCCGACGGGCTGGAAACCCTTTCTCCCGGCGCCGCCTCGCGCGCCGCCTTCGAACTGCCCAAGATGGCGTCGCACGGCGACTTTGCCGTCACCGCCGCACTGCAACTGGCCAAGCCGCTCGGCCAGAACCCGCGCCAGCTGGGCGAGACCCTCAAGCAGGCGCTGCTGGCGACCGAAGCCTTTCAGCGCTGGACTTCCGCCATCGAGATCGCCGGTCCCGGTTTCCTCAATATCCGCCTCAAGCCCGAAGCCAAGCAACAAACGGTGCGCGAGATTTTTGCAGCCGGCGATGCCTACGGCACCCTGCCGGCCACCGGCGAAAAAGTGCTGGTCGAGTTCGTGTCGGCCAACCCGACCGGGCCGCTGCATGTCGGCCACGGCCGCCAGGCCGCGCTGGGCGACGCCATCTGCAACCTGCTCGCCACGCAGGGCAAGGCGGTCTGGCGCGAGTTCTACTACAACGACGCCGGCGTGCAGATCGGCACCCTGGCCAATAGCACGCAGTTGCGTGCGCAGGGTCTCAAGCCCGGCATGGAGGGCTGGCCCGAGGCCGCCTACAACGGCGATTACATCGCCGATATCGCGACCGACTTCCTCGCCGGCAAGACGGTGAGCGCCGACGATCGCAGCACCACCGCCAGCGGCGACGTGAACGACCTGGATTCGATCCGCGAATTCGCGGTCGCGTACCTGCGCCGTGAACAGGACCTGGACCTCAAAGCCTTCCAGGTGCGCTTCGACCAGTACTACCTCGAGTCCAGCCTGTACACCAGCGGCCGCGTCGATTCGGCCGTGGGCAAGATGCAGCAGTCCGGCAAGACCTACGAGCTGGACGATGCACTGTGGCTCAAGTCGACCGACTTCGGCGACGACAAGGACCGCGTGATGAAGAAGCGCGACGGCACCTACACCTACTTCGTGCCGGACGTCGCCTATCACCTGGCCAAGTGGGAGCGCGGTTTCCACACGGTGGTGAACATCCAGGGCACCGACCACCACGGCACCATCGCCCGGGTGCGCGCCGGCCTGCAGGCCGCTTCCAGCGTCGATTCGCTGGGCATCCCGACCGATTTTCCCGCCTACGTGCTGCACACCATGGTGCGGGTGATGAAGGGCGGCGAAGAGGTCAAGATCAGCAAGCGCGCCGGCAGCTACGTCACCCTGCGCGACCTGATCGAGTGGACCAGCACGGACGCGGTGCGCTTCTTCCTGCTGAGCCGCAAGCCCGACACCGAATACACCTTCGACGTCGACCTGGCCGTGGCCAAAAACAACGACAACCCGGTGTACTACGTGCAGTACGCCCATGCCCGCATCTGCTCGGTGCTGGCCGGCTGGGGGGGCGAGCGCGCCAGCCTGGCGGCCGTCGACCTGGCGGCGCTCGACACGCCCGCCGCGCAGTCGCTCATGCTGCAGCTGGCCAAGTACCCCGACATGCTGACCGCCGCCGCCCGCGATTTCGCGCCGCACGACGTCACCTTCTATCTGCGCGACCTGGCGGCGGCCTATCACAGCTACTACGGCGCCGAGCGCATCCTGGTGGACGACGAGGCCGTCAAGCTCGCCCGCCTGGCGCTGGTCTCGGCCACCGCGCAGGTGCTGCAAAATGGCCTGGCCGTGCTGGGTGTGTCGGCTCCGGCCAAGATGTGATCGAAGGACAACAGGGCATGCGCGTGTTTTCAGGCAGATCGATGAAACGCCAATCGGGCGGAACCTTCCTCGGCATCGTCGTCGGCGTCGTGCTGGGCCTCGGAGCGGCCCTCGCCGTGGCGGTCTACGTCACCAAGGTGCCGATTCCCTTCATGAATCGCAATTCCGCACGCAGCGCCGAGCAGGATGCGATCGAGGCGCAAAAAAATCGCGACTGGGATCCCAATTCCGTCCTGGGCAAACGTGCGGCGGGTGCCAAGCCGGCCGGCGATATCTCCGGTGCCGCCCCCGCCGGCGCCGCGAACGGTGTAGCGACGCCCCAGGCGCCCCAGGCCGATCCCACGATTCCGGCCGCGCCCGGGGCTGTGGTCGCTCCGGCACCCGCGCCGGCGCCGGCGCAACGTCCGGCCACTGCGTCTTCCGATCCGCTGGGCGACCTCGCCCGCGCGCGCTCGGCAGCGGCGCCTTCGTCGCAGCCCTCGTCCGCGACGGCAGCCGCCACGCCGCAGCCCGGTAACGCCGAAGCCTTTGAATACCTCATCCAGGCCGGAGCCTTCCGGACCCAGGCCGACGCCGAGGCCCAGCGCGCCCGCCTGGCCATCATGGGATGGGAAGCACGCGTTACGGAACGCGAGCAGGCCGGCCGTACGGTGTTCCGCGTGCGCATCGGCCCCTTCGTGCGCCGCGACGACGCGGAGCGCCTGAAGGATCAACTCGACGGCTCCGGCATGGAGTCGTCCCTGGTGCGCGTCCAGCGCTGAACTTTTTACCGACAGACACGTTCTGAACGGCTCAAGGAGCACCTTTTTTCATGAATTTCTTTTCTTCCATCGACCGTCGCGAATTCAACGGCACCGCCGCCGCGCTGGTGGGCGCCGCCGCCCTGACCAGCCTGCTGCCGCAGGCCGCATTCGCCCAGGCGCGCGTCGCGCCGCAGGCCGGCAAGGACTACATGGTGCTGGGCAAGCCCGCCACCGTCGACACGCCGCCCGGCAAGATCGAGGTGGTCGAGTTCTTCTGGTACAGCTGCCCGCACTGCAATGCCTTCGAGCCGGCCTTCGAGCGCTGGGCCAAGGCCGTTCCGGCCGATGTCGTGGTGCGTCGCGTGCCGGTCTCGTTCCGCGACGATTTCCTGCCGCAGCAGAAGCTCTACTACGCGCTGGAGGCCATGGGCAAGGTCGATGAACTGCACGTCAAGGTGTTCAACGCGATCCACGTCGAAAAGCAGCCGATCAACCGCGACGGCCCGATCATCGACTGGGTGGCCAAGCAGGGCGTCGACAAGTCCAAGTTCACCGAGGCCTTCAACTCCTTCGCTGTCAATGCCAAGGCCCGCCGCGCCACGCAGATGCAGGACCAGTACAAGGTCGAGGGCGTTCCCGCCCTGGGCATCGCCGGCCGTTTCTACACCGACGGCCAATTGGCCGGCAGCATGGAGCGTGCCCTGCAGGTCGCCGAAGTCCTGATCGCCCAGGCCCGCAAGGGCGGCTGATCACGGCCGCTCGGCACGCTCCGGGTATTCGGCCGCGGGTGCCTCGCGGCCCAGCAGCAGATCGGCCGCCTTCTCCGCGATCATCATCGTGGGAATCTGGGTATTGCCCGACGGCATGCTCGGCATGACCGAGGCGTCGGCGATGCGCAGCCCCTGCAGGCCGCGTACGCGCAGCTCGGCATCGACCACCGCGGTCGGGTCGCTCGCCGGTCCCATCCGGCAGGTGCCCATCAGGTGCCAGGCGGTGCCGCCGCGCTGGCGGGCGAACTCGATGAAGTCCTCGTCGCTTTCGGCTGACGACGGCGGAAATTCGTCGCGGTCCCGATAGCGGTCCAGGGCTTCGCCGTGCAGCATGCGGCGGGTCAGTCGCAGGGCCGCGGCGACCACTTTCCGGTCGGCTTCGTCGCCCATGTAGTTGGGCTGGATCATCGGCGGATCGAACGGATTCGCCGAGCGCAGCCGCAAGGTGCCGACGCTCTTCGGGCGCAGCGCGTAAAAGCCCAGCGTCATGCCCGGAAAGTCGTCCAGCAGGCCCGCGACGCCTTCCTTGTAGCTACCCGGACTGAAATGAAACTGCAGATCGGCACGGTCCAGCGCCGGATCCGATTTCCAGAATGCATAGGCCACCGAGGGGCTGATCGACAGGATGCTCGGCCGGCCCAGGCACCACAGGGCGATCTGGCCGAGCAGTCGCGCGCCCCGTGCGGTCTGGTTGAGGGTGGGAGCGTTTTTTACCCGGCACACCGATCGCACCATGTGGTGGTCCTGCAGGTTTTCGCCGACCCCGGGCAGGTGGTGACGAGGCTCCACGCCGATCTCCGCCAGCCGTGCCGCATCCCCGATGCCTGACAGCAGCAGTAACCGGGGGGTATTGGCTGCGCCCGCGCACAGCACCACTTCGCGGCGGGCGGTGACGGTCCGGGTCTTGCCGGTCTCGTTGCCCTGGACATACGTCACGCCGACGGCCCGCCGGCCTTCCAGCAGTATCCGCGTCGCTTGCGCGCGGGTGCGCACGACCAGATTGGACCGGCGCATCGCCGGCTTCAGAAAAGCCACGGCGGCGCTGTGGCGCCTCCCCTTGTAGATCCATCGCTGGTAGTAACCGGCACCCTCCTGGCGCGCGCCGTTGTAATCGGGGTTGTGCGGCACGCCGATGGCGTGCGCGCTTTCGATGAAGGCATCGCACAGGGGATGGCGCCAGTCGCAGTCCGCGATGGGCAACGGGCCGTCGCCGCCCCGGTAGCGAGGGTCGAAGTCGCCGATGCGCCTTTCGGTTCGCTTGAAGTAGGGCAACACCTCCGCGTAGCTCCAGCCCGGGTTGCCGCGCGCGGCCCAGCCGTCGTAATCCTGCGATTGGCCCCGGGTGCAGTTGAAGCCGTTGATCGAGCTCGATCCGCCCAGCGTCCTGCCCTGGGTGGTGGGAATGCGCCGGCCCGCCGTACCCGGCCCAGGCTCGGTGGTGTACTGCCAGGTGTATTTCGGGTCGTAGGCCAGCTTGATGAAGCCGGCAGGGATGTGCACGAAGATGTTGTCGTCGGGCGGACCGGCTTCCAGCAGGCAGACCGTGGTTCGGCCGTCTGCCGACAGGCGGTTGGCCAGCACGCAGCCGGCGGCCCCAGCGCCGACAATGACGAAGTCGAACGCTTCCGTGGAGCGGGTGTCTGGCGCGTCGATGACATGTCCCTCATGAACGAATGAGGTGATTTTTCATCAACGACGCCGCTCTGCCACTTCGTCCAAACCCCGATTTCGGCGGTCGGGAGCGTGGTGATTTGGCTACTCGGCCGCAAAAACCCCGCGCCAGAAGTTTCAAAGTTGCGCCGTACAATGCCTGCAAGATTCGTGCCCCTATGAGAAAACACCACGCCGCCCTACTTCCGTTGTTTATTTCTGCTGTTTTATTCAACGGCGCGGCCTACGCCGAGAAAGCAGACCGGACCAAGCCCATGAACGTGGAGGCCGACGCCCTGCGGCACGACGACCTTGCCGCGACCAGCGTCTTCACCGGCAACGTGGTGCTGACCAAGGGGACCATCCTGATCCGCGGCACCCGGCTCGAGGTGCGCCAGGACGCCGACGGCTACCAGTTCGGCGTGGTGACCGCAGACCCCGGCAAGCGGGCGTATTTCAAGCAGAAGCGCGACACCGCTCCCGGCGCCCCGGACGAATTCATCGAAGGCCAGGGCGACGTGATCGACTACGACGGCAAGGCCGACCGGGTGCGGTTTACCCGGCGGGCCGAGATGCGCCGCCTGCAGGGCAGCACGGTGATGGACGAAGTCCATGGCGAAGTCATCGTCTACAACAACGTGACCGATGTGTACACCGTCGACGGCGCCCCCAACTCCGGTAATGCCGGCGGCGGTTCCGGCGGCAACAACACTGCGGCCCCCGGTGGGCGGGTGCGCGCGGTCCTGGCGCCGCGCGGCACGCCCGGCGCTGCCGGCAGCGGTCCTGCAAGCGACGCCGGCGGCGCCGCCCCTGCGCTGCGCACCACGCCTTCGATGGGCGGGGCCAAGCCTTGAGCGGCGCGATCGAAACCGGCGCGGTCGGCGAGGCCGTCGCCCAGGACAAGGGCAGCCGTCTGGAAGCCAATCACTTGCGCAAGGCCTACGGCAGCCGCACGGTGGTCAAGGACGTATCGCTGTCGGTGCGCAAGGGCGAGGTCGTCGGGCTGCTGGGCCCCAACGGCGCCGGCAAGACCACTTCGTTCTACATGATCGTCGGCCTGGTCCGCTCGGACGGCGGCGACATCAGCATCGACGGCCAGTCGGTCGGCAACCTGCCGATCCATCGGCGCTCGCGGCTGGGCTTGTCGTACCTGCCGCAGGAGGCGTCCATTTTTCGCAAGCTCAGCGTGCAGGAGAACGTGCGCGCCGTGCTGGAGTTGCAGGAAGACGAAAAAGGCCGCCCGCTGAGCCGCGCCGCCATCGACGAGCGCCTGAACGCGCTGCTGGCCGACCTGCGGGTGGAGCATCTGCGCGATTCGGCTGCCATGGCGCTCTCGGGCGGCGAGCGGCGCCGGGTGGAGATCGCCCGGGCGCTGGCCACGCAGCCGCGTTTCATCCTGCTGGACGAGCCCTTCGCCGGCATCGACCCGATCGCGGTGATCGAGATCCAGCGGATCATCGGTTTCCTGAAAGAGCGCGGCATCGGCGTGCTGATCACCGACCACAACGTGCGCGAGACCCTGGGTATTTGCGACCACGCTTTCATCATCAGCGACGGCCGGGTGCTGGCGCAGGGCACGCCGGAGCAGATCGTGGCCAACGCCGACGTGCGCCGCGTCTACCTGGGCGAACACTTCCGGATGTGAATTCTTGACTCGCCCCCAGGCTACGCACTTCGTGTCTTCGCCAACCCCCTGCCGGGGGCAAGCCGGCCGCTTCGGGCGGCCGGGCGCGGCGGCTTCCAGGTTTTCGGCGTGCGCCATGCGCACCGCCTCATGAAGGATTTGGGTTGAAGCAAGGGTTATCTCTCCGCGTCTCGCAGCATCTGGCGCTGACGCCCCAGCTGCAGCAGTCGATCCGGCTGCTGCAGCTGTCCACGCTGGAGCTGAGCCAGGAAGTCGAGCAGATGCTCGACGAAAACCCGTTTCTCGAAGTCACCCAGGAAGAAGCCGCCCGCGAGGAGTTCGGCGTGGGCCAGGCGGATGCTCCGTCCGCCGCGTCCGACGACGACAGCTTTCACGCGGCCTCCGACAGCAGCAGCGCGAGCACCGAGAGCTCCGGCGATTCGGATGGCGACGGCGGCATGGAGTCCGAACCCAGCTGGGAAGGCGACGGCGGCAACGAAGTGGTGGCCGACGACGGCGAATGGGGCGGCGACGCCCCCGCGCGACAAAACAATCTGGGCGAAGACGGCGCCGTGGACGCCACCGAACTGGCCCGCAGCCAGGAATCCCTGACCGCTTTCCTGCATCGCCAGGCCTTGTCGCTGCGGCTCTCGCCGGAAGACAGCGCTGCGCTGCGTTTCCTGATCGAGTCGCTCAACGACGACGGCTATCTCGAAGACTCGCTGCCCTCGCTGGCCCTGGGCCTGGCCGGGGAAGACGGCGAGGACGAGGAGGTCGAAGAGCTGATGCAGCGCTTTACCGTGGCCCTGCGCTTGCTGCAGAACCTGGAGCCGGCCGGAGTCGGCGCGCGCGACCTGCGCGAATGCCTGACCCTGCAGCTGCGCGGCATGCGCGAGGCGGGCGTCGGCGTGCCGAAGCTGGTCGATGCGGCGCTTGCGGTCTGCGCGCAGCCCATGGAGCTGCTGGCGCGGCGCGATGTGAAGCGCCTGACGACCGCCTGCGGACTGGACGACGAGAGCGTGCGCGGCGCCATCGGCCTGATCGGCCGGCTGGAACCCAAGCCGGGCCGCCGCTTCGTGGACGTGGAGCGCAACATCGTCATCCCCGACGTGCTGGTGACCAAGATCGGCCGCAGCGCTCAGCCGCGTTTCCGGGTGATGCTCAACCCCGATGTGATGCCGCGCCTGAAGGTGCACGACATCTATGCCAGCGCCCTCAAGCAGCACAAGGGCGAGGGCAGCGCGGCCTTGCAGCAGCGGCTGCAGGAGGCGCGCTGGTTCATCAAGAACATCCAGCAGCGCTTCGACACCATCCTGCGGGTGTCCAACGCCATCGTCGAGCGGCAGAAGAACTTCTTCGTGCACGGTGAACTGGCGATGCGTCCGCTGGTGCTGCGCGAGATCGCCGACGAGCTGGGCCTGCACGAGTCCACCATCAGCCGGGTCACCACCGCCAAGTACATGTCCACGCCGTACGGCACCTTCGAGCTGAAGTATTTCTTCGGCTCGGCGCTGGGGACCGAGGCGGGCGGCAATGCGTCCAGCACGGCGGTGCGGGCGCTCATCAAGCAATTCGTCAGCTCGGAAGATCTGCGCAAGCCGCTGTCGGACAGCCAGATTTCCGACATGCTGAAAGAGCAGGGCATCGAATGCGCCCGCCGCACCGTGGCCAAGTACCGGGACGCCCTGCGCATTGCACCGGCCAATTTGCGCAAGTCGCTGTAGCCGGCAGCATCGGCATCCTGCTTGCCGATCTGCATTTTGGTCATTAAACTGACCGTTAAACGGCTTAAGGGTCAGTTTAATGACCAATGCTCCTAATCTTTCTTCCGCGATTCCTGAGCCCGCGCAGGCCAGCTTGCTGCAGTTGGGCCAGCGTCTGCGCGCGCACCGCATGGCCCGTGGCTGGACCATCGCCGACATTTCCGAGCGCCTGCTGTGTTCGCCCAACACCTGGAAGGCGCTCGAAGCCGGCAAGCCTGGCACCAGCGTCGGCGTGCTGGCACATGCGCTCTGGCTGCTGGGCCAGATCGATGGCCTGGACGCCGTCGCTCCCGCGCCACTGAGCCTTCCGGCGAAGCGGGTGCGCCGCAGTGCCGGCAGTGCCGCACCCGGCCACATCACGGGCGACGAACTTGACTTCTGAAAAAGAGCGCCACGTCTACGTCGGCCTGGCCTGGGGCGATGCGGTGGAGCCGCAGCCCGCCGGCCTGTTGAAGCTGTCACGCCAGGGCGTCGTCGAATCTGGCGAGTTCGCCTACGGGCGGCGCTACCTGCAACACCCGCAAGCCTGCGCGCTGCACCCGGATCTGCTCCCGCTGCAGGCGCCGGCCTTCGTCATGCCGCCGCAGCGCCTGCGCGACGGCGGTGCCTTGCCCCTGACGCTGCGCGACGCCTTGCCTGACAGCTGGGGCCGTCGCGTTCTGGAGGCGCGCCAGGGTGGGCCGGTGGACGACATCGACGCGCTCCTGCTCACCAACGACGACCGCGTCGGCGCGATGGTATTTGCCGAGCGCTTGCCGCTACGGCCCTGCGAGCCGCCCGCCGTCGTGCACGACCTGGAAGCGCTGGCCCGGGCGTCGCGCCAGCTGGATGAAGGGGGAGAGATTTCCAAGGCCCTGAGAGACCTGCTCGGCGGCGGCAGCCTCGGCGGCGCACGGCCCAAGGCCACCTTTTTCCTGGAAGGCCGGCGCCACATCGCCAAGTTCGCCTCCCGCGCGGACGATTGCGACATGGAGATCATCGAAGCCGCCACGCTCGACCTGGCCGCCGCCTGCGGCATGGAGATCGCCGGACACACCCTGCAGCCGCTGGCGCGTGGACACGCACTGCTGGTGCGCCGTTTCGACCGCGAGGGGACCGCCGGCGAAGAGCGCCGGCTGCATTACCTGTCGTGCAGCGCCGTATTGGACGTGCCCTACGCGTCGAGCGGCGGCAGCTACGTCGAATTCGCCCAGGCGCTGCGACGGCTGTCGGCCCGCCCGGGTGCGGACTTGGCGGAACTGTTTCGCCGCCTGGTCTTCAACCTCGCCGTCGGCAACAGCGACGACCACGTGAAAAACCACGGCATGCTGTTCGACCGCACCGGCCAGGCGCGGCTGGCGCCGGCCTTCGATCTGGTGCCGCAGTTCGGTGGATTCTCCGGCTACCAGGAACTGGCGATCCTGCCCGGCCGGCGCGAGTCGCGGCTGGCGCTGGCCCTGGAAGCCGCGCCGCATTTCGGGCTGGATGCGGCGCAGGCCTCGGCCGTCGTCGGCGCCATCGTGCAGCGGGTGGCCGCAGGCGCGGCCCCGGCGGTGCTGGCACGCGGCGGAAACCGGTCGCTGGCCGCTCGCATGCAGGACTTCGTGGCGCGCCGTCATCGCGCCATCACCGGCTAGCCCGTCAGAACTTCATGCCCTTGATGCCCTGCAGCAGGTTCTTGCCGGTCTCCAGCGGGTTCTGGCGCATCCTGGTTTCTTCCCGGCCCACGTAGGTGAAGATGCCGTCGGAGGTCTTGCTCGCCACGTAGTCGGTCAGCTTGGCGTCGGTCATGCCCAGTGCCGAAAGCTGCGAGGTCTGCTGCAGCACGCCGCTGCTCTGCAGCGCGGCGCGAACCAGCGGTTGCAGCTGCGCCAGGATTTCCGGGCCGGTGCTTTTCTTCAGGTATTCGGTAGCGCCGTTGTCGCCCCGCAGTGCGCCCATGGCATCGCTCAGCGTGGCCTTGTCGATGGCCGCACGGAAGATCGGCTTGGCCTGCGCCGCGGCCTGTTCGGCGGCGCGGTTCAGGGCGCCGTTGATGTCGCCGGTCAGCCCGGCCTTGCTGGCCAGGTTCATCAGGTCGGTCACGCCTTTGCTCGAACCCACGCCGGGCAGGGCGATGCGGATGGCCTGGTCCGCCGAAAAGGCGCCCGGCTTGGACAACTGGTCGAGTGCGCTGTCCGAGGCCTGGCCCAGCAGGCCCTTGATGGCACCGGCGCCGACTTGCGCGCTCGCCGGGATCGACACTGTGGCAAGCACCAAAACCGCTAAAGCTCCGGCGAATGTGTTGCGAAGAGACATACGAATCTTTCGTTGGCGCCGCGAAGATCCCGCGGCCGGTCTGCCATTGTGGCCTTCCGAAATGACCGCGCAGGTATCCTTGGCGGCTCCCTATGAACCAGTTCCAACTCTTTCTGCCCTGCGCCGCCGGCGTCGAGGGCTATCTCGCCGACGAAGTCCACCAGCTCACCGGCCTGGCCGGCATGGACCTGCAAACCCTGCGCGGCGGCGTGCAATTGCGCGCTTCCTGGCGCGACGCCATGCTGCTCAACCTGCACAGCCGGCTGGCGCAGCGGGTGCTGGTGCAGCTGTCGCAGACGATGTACCGCAACGAGCGTGACCTGTACGAGGCGGCTTCCGAAGTCGCCTGGGAAATCTGGTTTACCACCAGGCAGACCTTCAAGATCGAGGTCACCGCCCAGCACAGCCCGTTGCAGAGCCTGAATTTCGCCGCGCTGAAGATCAAGGATGCCGTCGCCGACCGCTTCCGCCACAAGACCGGCGTGCGCCCGGACGTCAACACCCAGTGGCCTGACGCGCGCATCCACGTGCACCTGACCACCGACCAGGCCACGCTCTATATCGACACCTCCGGCGAGCCGCTGTTCAAGCGCGGCTGGCGCGAGGACAAGGGCGACGCACCCCTGAAGGAAACCCTGGCCGCCGCGATGATCGCGGCCAGCGGCTGGAACCCGCACGGCGACGCACCCCTGCCGCTGTACGACCCCTGCTGCGGCAGCGGCACCATCGCCATCGAGGCGGCGCAGATCGCCTGCCGCATCCCGGCCGGCGCGCATCGCCGTTTCGCGTTCGAAAAGCTGCTGCCTTTCCAGGCCCACGTGTGGCGTGCGCTGCTCGACGAAGCCGAGGACGCCGTCTGCGAGGCGCCGGTCAAGGTCTACGGCAGCGATGTGGCCCACCGGATGGTCGACTTCGCCCAGCGCAATGCCGATCGTGCCGGCGTTGCCGAAGCCATCGAGTTCCGCGGCGGCGATGCCTTGCAGCGCATGCCACCCGCCGAAGCCGGCGTGATGCTGCTCAACCCGCCCTACGGCGACCGTATCGCGGTGGCCGGCGTGGCGGGCCAGCGGGCGGCCGACATGGCACGTGAAACCCGCGAGAGCCGCGAAACCGCCCAGACCGAGGACGGCGGCGACTTCTTCCCGCAGCTCGCCACCCACTGGAAGCGCAATTTCGCCGGCTGGAGCGCCTGGATGCTGACACCCGACTTCAAGCTGCCCGGCCGCATGCGCCTGAAGGAGTCGCGCCGCGTGCCCATGTGGAACGGCCCCATCGAGTGCCGCCTGTTCAAGTTCGACATGGTGGCCGGCTCGGCGCGCCAGCGTCCCGCGGCCGAATGAAACGCCTGGTGGTGCTGGACACCAACATCGTCCTGGACGTCTTCCTGTTCCCGGATGCTGCGTCCCGGCCGGTGCGCGAGGCCCTGGCCGCCGGCGGGCTCGACTGGATCGCCACGCCGCACATGCGCAACGAGCTGGAGCGGGTGCTCGACTACCCCCAGATCCAGCCCCGGATGGCTTTCTACGAAGTCACCAAGGCCGACATCCTGGCCGCCTTCGACCGGCATGCGCGCATCGTCGAGCCGGCGCCCAAGATCGGTTTCTCGTGCAAGGATCCGGACGACCAGGTCTTCATCGACCTCGCCGCCGCCCATCGCGCACAACTGCTCAGCAAGGACCGCGCGGTGCTCTGCATGCGCAAGCGCCTGATCGGCCTGGGCGTGACGGTGGGCACCGTGCTGGACAGCCCGGCGGTCGACCCCGCCCGGCTGCTGCCGGCGCTGTCCTAGGCAGCGACAGGCTGGCGGCGCTCCAGCCGCACATCCCACAACCAGACCAGGCCGGCGGCCAACGCCAGGCAGGCGCTCCATGCGCAGGTCGCGCCCCAGCCGCCCGACTGCCAGGCCAGCGAGCCCAGCGCCGAGCCGGCGGCCGCACCGATGAAATAGCTGGTCATGTAGACCGCGTTCAGCCGGCCACGCGCCTGCGGCAGCAGCTGGTACACCACGTTCTGGTTGCTGATGTGGATGCTCTGCAGGGCGATGTCGATGGTCAGCATGCCCAGCAGGAACCAGCCCAGGGAGGTGCCGCCGGCATACAGCACGCCCCAGCTCAGCACCAGCATGGCGGCGCCGACGCCGGTGGTGGTCTGCAGCAGGCCCTTGTCGGCCCAGCGACCGGCCATGTTGGCGGTGAGCGCGCCGGCCACCCCGACCAGCCCGACCAGGCCGATGGCGGTGTCGCCCAGGCCGTGCGCCGGGCCGGACAGCATCAGCGCCATGGTCGAGAACAATCCGCTGACCGAGGCGAAGGCCAGCGCACCCAGCAAGGCGCGGCTGCGCAGGCGCGGAAACCGGCGGATCAGCGTGCCCATCGACAGCAGGATTTCGCGGTAGCGAGCGCGTGTCGGGTTGCGCGAGTCCGGCAGCACCCACCACAGCGCCGCCGCCACCAGCAGCATGGCCGCGCCGGCGAAGCGGTAGACGGTGGTCCAGCCGCCCAGGCCCGACAGCAGGCCGGCCACGCTGCGTGCCGCCAGGATGCCGGTGAGCAGGCCGCTCATCACCAGTCCCACCGCACGGCCGCTGCGCTGCGGGTCCGAAAGCGCGGCGGCCATCGGCACCAGCACCTGGGCGGCCACCGAGAAAAGACCGGCCATGGCGGTACCCACCGCCAGCATTCCGATGCCGTGCGAGAAGCCGCTGACGAACTGCCCGGCCGAGGCCAGCAGCATCAGCGCGACCACCAGCCGCTTGCGTTCCAGCATGTCGCCGAGCGGCACCAGCAGCACCAGTCCGAACGCATAGGAAACCTGGGCGATGGTGACGGTGGCGGCGGCCCGCGCCTCGCTGACACCGAAGTCCACCGAGATCGAGTGCAGCAGCGGCTGGTTGAAGTAATTGCCGCCGGCGCACAGGCCGCTGGCCACCGACATCAGCAGCAGCACCGGGGAGGATAGAAAGGCGTCGCGGCGGTCGGTCGTCATGCGGTCGAGCCTGATGCGGCGGCCCGGGCGTCGATGCCGACGGCGGCGCTGGCGTCGATCTCGAACAGCATGCCGTCGAGCGCCAGCCGGGGCACCGGGATCAGTGTGCAGGCGGGCGTGGGCAACGCCCCCCAGCGCCGCATCAGCGCCTGGCTGAAGACGGCCAGGCGCTGCTCGGAATGGTCCACGACGAGGGCCGTCAACCGCGCCACGTCGGCGAGGCCGGCGCCGGCCGCGGCCAGGGCGGTCTGCAGGTTGTCCAGCGCCTGCTCCACCTGGGCCGCGAAGTCGGCCGGCAACCGTCCGGCTGCATCTTCGCCGCCCTGGCCGGCGACGTGGATCAGGCGTGCGGGCAGATCGATGCAGGCGACGTGGGAGTAGCCGTTGGGACGCGGGTCGTAAAGCCCGGGAGGGTTCAGAAAATGCAGCGGGGAAGACATGAAAGGGCAGGCGTCTCGGACGCATCAATGACGATGGCCGCTAGTATCGAACCTCAACTTAACTTGAGGTCAAGCCATGCCCGTTCTCGCCCGTGAGGCCGATGCGCTGCTGACCGTCGGCGAAGCGGCCCGGCGCAGCGGACTGGCGGTATCGACGCTGCATTTCTACGAAGCCCGCGGGCTGATCGCCAGCCAGCGCAACGCCGGCAACCAGCGGCGTTATCCGCGTGCGGTGCTGCGCCGCATCGCGGTGGTCAAGGTGGCGCAGCGCATGGGGATTCCGCTGGCGGCCATTGCCGAAGCGTTGGCGGTGCTGCCGGTGGCGCGCAACCCGACGCGGGCCGACTGGCGGCGCCTGTCGACTCGCTGGCGCGCCGAGCTCGACGAACGCATCCGCACGCTGACGCAGTTGCGCGAGCAACTCGACGGCTGCATCGGCTGCGGCTGCCTGTCGCTCACGGTGTGTCCGTTGCGCAATGCGGAGGACCGGCTGGCCGGCCAGGGGCCGGGGCCGCATTTCCCGCCGGCCGTTTCGCCTGCAGCCTGGGAAAGCGCTTCTTAGGCCTGCGATTTCCGCAGACCCCTCGAAGGGTTTATTCCGGCCGGATATTGCCGGCGCGCACCACCTTGCCCATGCGCTCGGTCTGCTGCTTGATGAAGCCCGCCACTTCGGCACGGCCGCCGGCGAAGCTCTCGCCGCCCACGCTGGCGATCTTGGCTTTGACTTCGGGCGCATCCAGTGCCTGCTTCAGGGCGTCGGCCAGCTTGTTGGTGATCGCCGGGGTGACGCCCGACGGCACGAACATGCCGTTCCATTCGTAGGCCTCGGCGTTGGGCACGCCGGCTTCGGCCAGGGTGGGAACGTCCGGCAGCGAAGGCGAACGCTTGGCCGCCATGGTGGCCAGCGGGCGCAGCTTGCCGGCCTGGATGCTCGACAGTCCGGAGCCGATGTTGGCCACGTAGACCGGTACGTGGCCGCCCATCACGTCGGCCATGGCGGGGCTGCCGCCCTTGTAGGGCACGTGCACCATCTTGATCTTGGCCTGCTGCAGGAACTGCTCGGTGGCCAGGTGCTGGGTGGAGCCGGTACCCGGCGAGGCGTACGAGACCGAGCCCGGAGCCGCCTTGGACATGGTCACCAGCTCGGTTACCGACTTCGCGCCGAAGTCCGGCGAGGTCACTAGCACCAGCGGGAACACGCCCAGGATGCCGATCGGCGTGAAAGCCTTGGCGGTGTCGTAGGGCAGCTTGGGGAACAGCACCGGATTGATGGCGTAGCCGCCGCCGTCGACCAGCACGGTGTAGCCGTCGGGCTTGCTGCGCGCCACGTGCGCCGCGCCGATCTGGCCGGCGCCGCCGGGCTTGTTCTCGATCACGACCGATTGGCCCAGCGTGGCCGCCATCCGCGGCGCGACCAGCCGCGCCAGCATGTCGGCCGCGCCGCCGGCGGGGTAGCTGACGATCAGGGTGATGGTGCGGGCGGGCCAGGCATCCTCGGCGAAGCCGGCCATCGGCAGGGTGGAAAGCGCGACCAGCGCGAGCGTGTGGATCTTGGTGCGGTGGAACATCGGAAAGTCTCTATTCGTGGAAATACCGTGGCGGTTTACTGCAGTCCGGACAGCCACGCTTCGCGCAGGGCCGGGTTGTCGCCGGTGATGTCGGACAGCGTGAGCAATTCGCCGGCGCGGATGTCGCGGGCGGTCGTCGCATGCGCTGCCAGGTACAGCGGCGCCACGTCGGCCGGCGCTTCGTCGCGGGGCAGCAGCACCGCCTGCACGCCGGTCACGTCGTGGTGGTGGCCGCCCATCTTCAATACCGTGCCGGCAGGGATGTCGACCGTGGTGCGGCCGCCCAGGATGGCGCACTGCGTGGGCTGGTCCGAGCCCGAGGCACGACCGTGCAGCACCGCGTTGAGCAGGCTGATGGGGGTCTCGATGCCCATGAAGTGGTAGGGCAGGTACATGCAGGCGTACTTGCCGTCGCGGCTCACCACGTGGCCCTTCTGGCGCAGCAGTTCCCAGGTGACCGAATCGAAGGTCTTCACGACCACGAACACGCCGCCGGCGAAGCTGGCTTCGTCGGGCGTGCGCAGCAGGTTGAACACCTCGATGGCGCCGGTGCGGCCCAGCAGCCCGCCGTCTTCCTTCAGGGCGTAGATGTCGGCCAGCTCGGCGGTGCGGGCGACCGGGTAGTGCAGCAGTTCGGTGTCCGGCACCAGGCCGGTGTTGGTGGCGACCACGGCCATCTCGCAATAGTCGGCGGTGGCCGAGGTCTTGCGGCCGTTCAGCACCGCACGGCGCTTGGCCAGCGTAGCGGGGATGTCGTCGCCCAGCGCCAGCAGCTCGCCCATGCCGGGCGCTGCGAAGGTCTGGTCGTACTGGGTGATGTCGCCGGTGGCCGGGTCGAACACCAGGTCGTACTCGCTCGACTTGCCTGCCGCGACGATTTCCAGGTTGAGGGTGCGCGCCCAGCTCACCCAGCCGATCAGGTTGGCCGGCTGGTCGCCGTCGGCGGTGGTGTAGACCACGCCACGGGCGGCGGCGCGGCGCGACAGGGCGATGCCCGAGACCGCGTCGACTTCCTTGCTCACCATGGCGACGTGGCAGCCGGCGTCGATGGCATTGCATGCAATGCCGTAGCCGATGGCGGGGTTGCCGGTGGCTTCCACCAGGATGTCGTAGCGGTCGTGGGCGATCAGCGATACGTCGGCCACCAGCACGATGGCGTCCTTCGGTGCGGCCGCCACGGCGGCGGCGTCGGCGCACTCGACCAGCTGGTTTTCGGTAAAGCCCAGCTCCAGGCACAAGGCGCGCAGCCCCGGCAGGTCCAGGTCGCACAGCACGGCCGGAATCAGCTTGGGCATGCGAAGCGTCTGGGCCAGCAGGGTGCGGGCGAAACCGCCCTTGGCGCCGGTCAGCGCATAACGGACGGTCTTGCCGGATTGCGCGGCGAACAACAATTCAAAATTCATGAGGTGTACTCGGGTGGTAACTCTGACCCCTCCGCAGAGGGCACGAGCGGCTGACGCCGGCAGGCCTCTCCAGTGGCGAGGCGTTTAAGCGAGATGATTGCATGCAATTTTGGCATGTAACCCCCGGGTAATCCCCAGGAAAAGCCCTATACCGTGAAGGATTGCATTCAATGCAAACTCTCGACCCGATGACTTCCAGCCCCGACGAGCGCGGACAGCGCAGCCTTTTCGCCGCCCGGCGCCTGCGTGAAATGATCGTCTCGGGAGCCCTGGCGCCCGGCCAGCGCATCACCGAGCGGCTCATCACCGAACAACTGGACGGCCTTTCGCGCACGCCGTTGCGCGAAGCCTTCAAGGTGCTGGAAGCGGAGGGCCTGGTGACCATCGAGCCGAACCGGGGCGCGGTGGTCACCTCGATGTCGGTGGACGAGGTGGCCGCGGCCATCGACGTGCTCATCGGGCTGGAATCGCTGGCGGCCGAACCGGCCTGCGAACACATCACCGACGGCCAGGTCGCCGCCATCGAACTGCTGCACCGGCAGATGGAAGCCGCCTGGCGGGCGGGCGAACTGATGGAGTATTTCCGCTGCAACCAGGCGATCCACCAGGCCATCGTCGATGCCGCGCGCAACCCGGTGCTGTCGCGCATCTATGCGGCGGAATCGGCGCGCACCCGGCGCTATCGCTATGCCGGCAACCGCAAGACCGAGCGCTGGCAGCGCGCGGTGTTCGAGCACGAAGCCATCCTCGACGCCCTGCGCCAGCGCGCCGGGCCCCTGTTGCGCGAAGTGCTGCGCCAGCACCACCGCAGCGGATGGCAGGTGGCGCGGGGATTCCTGCTGGACGAACTGAACGCGCTGGAAAAGCCCGCGCGCAAGGCCTGACAGCATCGGTCGGCGGCGGTCAGCCCTCGAGCAAGGCCCAGGCGGCGCGGGCGCGTTGCAGGTCCCGCCCCAGGCGGCGGTCCTGCGGCAGGTGGCGCAGCCAGCGCATGCGCCGGGCGCTGTCGGCCACCAGCAGCTGCAGCGTCGGCGTGCGCGCGGACAGCCACTCGCGCCAGGGCGCGCGTGCCGCGTCCAGCTGGCCGGCCTCCATGAGGTAGACCGCGCTCGAATGCAGGTAGCAGAGGATGTCGCGCAACTGGCACTGCGCCAGGGACATGGTGGCCTGCGGGTCGTCCTCGAAATCGACATAACCGACCACGCCGTCCGGGCAGCGCACCAGGTTGCGCGCGAAGCCCTGGCTCAGGCAGGTACCGACGGCATGCACCCGGGCGGTGGCCTGCAGGCCCTGGCGAAACAGCGCCAACACCCGTTGCGGATCGGCGCGGGTGTGTTCGTTCATTTCCTCGGCGAGCGACGGCGTGGGCTGGCCCGGGCGGCCCAGGTGCTCCATCAGGAAACCGCCGGGCAGTTCGGCCAGGACGGCAGGCACCCGCAGGCCCCGCGAGGCGAGTTCGCGCAGGCGCCGTGCCTCGGTACGCACCGCATGTTCGCCGCCCGGGTTGTGCACCGGCGCCAGCGCCGGCAGGCCCACCGCCGAAGCCAGCAGGCCGAGCAGCCAGAAATGCCAGCGCGGGCGCGCGGCGACGGCGCGCTTCGCCCATACCTGGTCATCGCGCCACAGATAGTGTTGGACGGTGTCGGTCTGGCTCGACAGGCAGCGGCGCAGAAACTCGGTGGCTTCGCTCAACCCCCTATCGTTCGCGTCGCCGGTTTCGAATTCGTACTCGGATGGCAAGTTCACGCAGCCATCCTAACCAAGCGCCCGCCGCCAGCTGACCTTTTGTGACAAGTGCGGCCCTTCGGAAAGGCCCCATCGCGCTACGGCGTGCGGCGCCTGTTGGAGAAATCCAACCATCGGACGAGGTCGAGCCACCAACCCAGGCCGGTGAAATCGCGGGGGTCGTGGTTTTCGTGGTTGACGATCCAGGCATGCCGCCGCGACGCCTCTTCGATGAGCGCGGTGATGCGCAGGTACTTGGCCTGCTCGAGCGTTTCGTCCAGCGGGAAACCCCCGGTCAACTGCCAGGCGCCATCGCCCACCTGAAAGTAATCGCCGCGCAGCCGTATCTCCGCATAGCGCCGGTAGGGCGGCATGCCGGCGCCCCCGCTGACTTCGTAGCGCACTTTCTTGATGGGGATGCGGTCGTGCCGGTCGGCATCGACCATCGATTGCGAGCCGTATTTCCAGCGCGTGGACACCGCCGGGTTGGAATGCCGGTGGGCCCGGGGGCCGAACCTGAGGGCGTTGGCCAGCGCCTTGGGGCCGATGAAGGTCACCACGCCCTCGATTCCCAGGCTGGCGATTTCCGGTGCGTTGGGCAAGGATGTATTGCGCCGCGTGCCCATGAGCTGGCCGGAGTCGCTGGCGTAGAAGCGGTTGATTTCACCGATGGCGAGATTGCGCTGGCGGTTGTCCGGCAGAGGCGGTGGCCCGGTGGTTGGTGCGGTCGCAGCGGGAGTCGGGGCGGGAATGGTCATGGCGGTGGTCGTTTCGCGTGGCCGCACCAATGCACTCAGCCGGCGCCGCAGCGCGTCGGTATCTGGCGCGTAGGGCAGCGGCGGCAGGCCGTCGGCCAGCGGCGAACGCGCCCGGTCGACGGCCGTCGCCAGCTGTGCCCGGACGAAAGCGCGCGCAGCCACCGCCCGGTGCGGAGGGGCGTCGGGCGGGATCGCGGCGTAGAGCGCAAGCCGGGTGGTGCGCAGTTCGCGAAAGAAGCGGTCGACGCCTTGACGCCGCTGCTCGAACACCCGCAGGTCGGCGTCCGCCTGGCGATGGCCCGCCGGCCGCGCCGCTACCGGGCGGCGTGGCTTCGTTCGCGCGGGCGACGACGCTGATTCGTCGTGGATCGGGTCGTCCTCGGCCAGCCGGTATCGCTCGAGCGCAGCGGCGGCACGCGCACGGGCTTGCCGGCCTTCCCGGTAAACGATGCGGAAGCGCGCGGGAAACGCATTGGCGGCACGGCGCGCGGCATCCGCCGGGACACTGCCGTCGCCCCCCGCGACCGGCGAGAGGCGCAGCGCCTCGGCTTGCAGGTCGACGTAGCGCGCGATGCCGTCCCGGACGGACGCGCACAGCAAGCCGGCATCCGCAGGCGCCAGGACGGGCGGCGGCGGCCGGAAATGCCCGGCCGGCGCCGGCTGCCGTCCCGCGTCCGCCAGCCCCATGCCCTCCAGAACCGTCACCGACCCTGGCGTGCCGCCGGCCGCCGCCGGAGGCGGCCGCCCGGGCGGCGCCGCGGTCGACCCTTTGAGCGCGGCCTGCGCCAGCAGCGCCTGGGTCAGGACAAAAGTCGGGCTGAACCACTTCATGGACATCTCGTCGCAAAGTCCTCGACGATGATTTCCGTCGGTGATCCGGAGGATGCCGTTTGCGAAACGCCCGGCCCGCCGGCGAACGGCGCGGCGCTGCGCTTCGCCGCCCGCCCGCCCGCCCGCCCGCGCGTCAGCCCCCGGTTTCGGGTGCCAGCAGCGCGGTCGGCACGGTGTTGCCGGCGTGCTGCGGCGCCTGTCCCGGCGCGTTTTCCTGCGCCCGGAAGCTGTCGGCGGAGGCCAGCGGCCAATACAGGCGGAACACGCTGGGCAGGTCGTCCAGCGGGCCCAGCAGCGCGCCCGGCGCCACCTGCAGCAGCAGGTTGGAGAGCAGGCGCACCTCGGTATCGGTCAGGCGCCGCACGATGTGGTGGGCGGTGATCTGCTGCGGATGCTCCAGCCCGGCGGCCTGCACCAGTTCCTTCAGCGCCACCAGCGTGTGGTGGTGGAAGCGGGTGACGCGTTCGGCCTTGTCCGGCACCACCAGCGCCTGCTGGCGGCGGGCGTCCTGGGTGGTGACGCCGGTCGGGCAGTTGCCGGTGTGGCAGGTCTGTGCCTGGATGCAGCCCAGCGCCATCATGAAACCGCGCCCGGCGTTGCACCAGTCGGCGCCCAGGGCCATGTAGCGGGCGATGTCGAAGGCGGTGATCACCTTGCCGGCGCAGCCCAGGCTGATCTGGTGGCGCAGGCCGGCGCCGACCAGCGTGTTGTGCACCAGCAGCAGGCCTTCCTGCACCGGCGCGCCGACGTGGTCGGTGAACTCGACCGGCGCCGCGCCGGTGCCGCCCTCGGCGCCGTCCACCACGATGAAGTCCGGCGTGATGCCGGTCGCCAGCATCGCCTTGACCAGCGCGAACCATTCCCACGGGTGGCCCAGGCAGAACTTGAAGCCGACCGGCTTGCCGCCCGACAGGCGCCGCAGCCGGGCGATGAAATGCATCATCTCGACCGGCGTGCCGAAGGCGCTGTGCGAGGCCGGCGAGATGCAGTCGACGCCCACCGGCACGCCGCGCGCTTCGGCGATTTCGGTGGTCACCTTGGTGCCGGGCAGGATGCCGCCGTGGCCGGGCTTGGCGCCCTGGCTCAGCTTGATCTCGATCATCTTCACCTGCGGATCGCGGGCGTTGACGATGAATTTTTCCTCGCTGAACGTGCCGTCGTCGTTGCGGCAGCCGAAGTAGCCCGACGCCACTTCCCAGATCAGGTCGCCGCCGTGTACCCGGTGGTGCTGCGAGATGGAGCCTTCGCCCGTGTCGTGCGCGAAGCCGCCCTGGGCCGCGCCCTTGTTGAGCGCCAGGATGGCGTTGGCCGACAGCGAGCCGAAGCTCATCGCCGAGATGTTGAACACGCTGGCGTGATAGGGCTGGGTGCAGGGCTCGGCCGAGGTGGACGGCTGGCCGGGCTTGCCGCCGATCCACACGCGGAAGTCGTGGCCGTCGAGCTTGCTCGGCGACATCGAATGGTTGATCCATTCGTAGCCCTGGTGGCCGGTATCCAGCTGGGTGCCGAAGGGCCGGTTGTCCGGCTCGCCCTTGGCGCGCTGGTACACCAGCGAGCGCTGGGCGCGCGAGAAGGGCGTGCTCTCGGTATCGTTCTCGATGAAGTACTGGCGAATTTCCGGGCGGATGAACTCGAAGAAGAAGCGCAGGTGGCCCAGCACCGGATAGTTGCGCAGGATGGCGTGGCGTTGCTGGGTCAGGTCGTGGATGCCCAGCGCGCTCAGCGCCAGCGCGCAGGCGATGCCGATCCACCACCAGACGCTGGACAAGTCGTGCACCGCCAGCAGCACCGGCACGGCCAGCAGGCATAGCGCGAACGCGCTGAAACGCACCGGATAGCGGCCCAGGCCTCGCCGGGCGCCGTGCAGGGAGGGGCGCTTCTGCGCCGGGTGGATGGTGGGCATCGTGTTTCGTCTCCTGGCGGGCGTCGGTAAAATGGGCCGGTCTCCCCGCGCTCGCGACCGTTTCTCGAAGGTCCGCGCGACAAGGCCGGGACCGGATGATAGGCAGGCGGATCGTGTTCCAGCGCTGCCGGCCGGTCGCGGTGGCCACATTTCAACGCCGGCTCCCGCTTGGCCGTCGGCAGCTGCAGCCGAAATCAATCTTTCCAGGTAAACACCACCATGTCCGATGAAATCCTCGCCTTCGAGGCGCCCGAACCGCTGACCCCCGACGATTTCGACGCCCTGGACGACATCCTCGACGACCTGCGCGAGCGCTACCCCGACACCCCCAGCTGGGAAGTCTGCGACGGCTTCCTCGCGGCAGTGGTCTGCTGCCGCCGCCCGCTCGGCCTGGACGAAGTCCTGCCGCAGCTGTTCGGCCCCGACGCCAAGGTGCCGGCCGCCGGTGCGGCCCTTTCGGACACCGACACCGGCGTCTTCTCCGGCCCGGTGCAGCAGCGCCGTTTCGTCGAACTGTGGCAGCGCCGCGCCGACGAAATCGCCTGGGCGCTCGATCACCCGGTGGACAGCCTCGAAGACGAAGCCAGCTACCAGCCCGAGGTGCTCGACATGGTCGGCGCCATCGCCGCCATGCCCGAGGAAGAGCGCGCCGACATCGCGCCCGAGGAAATCCCGGCCATCGCGCAGACCTGGGCCATGGGCTTCATGGCCGCCACCCAGGCCTGGCCCGAGGAATGGGTAGCGCCGCGCGACAAGGAAGCCGCCGCCATCCTCGAGGACACCCTGGACTGCATCTCCCAGCTGACCGAGCCCGACAACGGCCCGCTGGAAATTCCGATGTTCGACGAGGACAGCCCGCCCAGCATCAGCCGCGACCGCCTCGACGCCTACGGCGAAGCCATCTGGGCGGTCTACGACCTGCGCAAGTTCTGGAAAAGCTACGGCCCGCGCGTGGCCTCCGTCCGCAAGCAGGCCGAGCCCGGCCGCAACGATCCCTGCTCCTGCGGCAGCGGCAAAAAATACAAGAAGTGCCACGGCGCCTGAGCCCCGTCGAAAGGCGCTCCGGCGCAGGCGCAGCCGCGCCCGCGCCGCGCCTCAGGTTGTTTCGGCTGGCCGATGTGCTGCCGGCCGTCATGCTGGGCCTGACGCTGGCCGCCTGGGTGGCCGCGGGCACGCGTGAGCAGACCCTGGCGGCGGAGCAGGCGCAGGCCGTCGCCGCCCACACGGTGGAGACCGCCGACGAACGCATCCAGCGCCATTTCGACCTGGCGATGGGCATGGGCGGCTTGCTGAGAGTGGGCGACGGCCTGTCGCGGCGCGAGTTCCACGAGCAGTACCGGATGCAGGAAATCGCCGCGCGTTTCCCGGCGGTGGTCGGGCTGCAGTACGCGCCGGTCGTGCCGGCCGCCGACCGTGTCGCTTTCGAGGCGGCGGTGCGCGCCGACCGCAGCATGCAGCCGGGCGGCTACCCGCGTTTCGCCATCCATCCGGACGGTCCGCGGGAGGTCTATATGCCCATCCTCTTCAACGAGCCCGAGCGCGCCAACGAGCGCGCCTTCGGTTTCGACGCCAGTTCCACGCCGGAGCTGCGCGAGGTGCAGGAGCGCGCGCGCGACAGCGGCCGGCCCGAGCTGTCCGGCCTGACCGCGCTGGTGCAGGGCGGGCGCGCGGTACTGCTGCGGTACGCCGTTTACGCCCGGGGTGCGCGAGCGGACACCGTGGAAGAACGGCGCGGCACCTATCGCGGCCAACTGGGCATGGTGCTCGACACCTCGCAGATGATGGCCGGCCTGCTGCCGCCCGCCGAGGCAGGATGGCGGGTGCGCATCGAGGACATCGGGCTGGCCGGCCGCCCGGGGCAGGCCGAGCTGCTGTACGACAGTGCGCTGTCGGACATCCAGGGCGGCCGCCTTGCGCCGCCGCTGGTGCGCGAACTGCAGGTGGGCGGCCGCACCTGGCGCCTCACCTTCGACCGCGACGCGGGCCTGCCCTGGCTGCGCGCCGTACCGCTGGCGGTGGCCGCCAGCGGCGTCGCGCTGTCCCTGCTGATGCTGATGCTGGCGCGCGGTTTCCGCCGCAACTACGAAAACGTCGCGCGGCGCGCACGGCGCAGTCGGCACGACGCCCTGCACGACTACCTGACCGGCCTGCCCAACCGGGGTTTCTTCGAGCAGACCCTGCAGCGCGCCGTCGAACGGGCCGCCGAGCGTGGCGAGCAACTGGCGCTGCTGGTCATCGACCTGGATCATTTTAAGGGCATCAACGAGGCCCACGGCCACGCGGTGGGCGACGCCGTGCTGCGCAACGTGGGCGAGCGGCTGCAAAACACCATGCGCGGCGGCGACACCGTGGCGCGGCTGGGCGACGACGAATTCGTGGTGCTGCTGCCGCAGGTGCGCGAGGGCACCTGGCAGCTGACGGCCCAGCGGGTGCGCGACGCCATGGCGCATCCGGTTTCCGAAGGCGACCTCCAGCTGTGGATCACGCCGAACATCGGGGCGGCGGTGTATCCGGACGACGCGTCCGACGCCGAGATGCTCATGCGGCGCGCGGACGGCGCCCTGCACCGCGCCAGGCGGGCATCACGGAGCTGATGCCGTCCGGGATCGATCCGGCTCGATTTGTATTCTCGAAAAATAATCGTTTCGACGGGGCGGTTATTTTCGGCGGATATTAAATCTATTGCGTTAGATGTGCGCCTGGTTCAATTCCGAAATTCTGTCCTGTTACTGGAATAATCGCCCTCGGATTTTGGAATTGCGGCGCCGGATTTCCATCTGACGACAATAAGAAATTAATCTTCCGTGGGGATTTTTGAGGGTGCGGGTTGCTGTTCTATAGTGCGGCAGCCATTGCCGGAGTGCCGAGTTCGGATTATCCGGTGCGCAGATCTCCATATTGCTGCAGCCTGCTGCCGGGTTCATCGTCGATCGATCGTGATTCACCTTCGCTGATTGAATCGCTGGCCAGATGAAACCGATTTCAAACACCCTCATGATTTCCAATCCTTCCATTCGCTCTTCCCGCCGATATCGAACCCTATTTGCAGGCTGCGTCCTGTGGATGGCCGGGCTGCCCATGGCCGCACATGCCCAGGGTTCGCTATCCGCAGGTAGTCGCTACACCGTGCCGGCCGATGTCGCTGCGGTGCAATTCACGGTCACGGGAGCGGGCGGCGGCCCCGGCGGGCGAGACGCCGGCAATGTCGGCGGGGCGGGGGGGCGGGGCACCTCGGTCACCGGGCGCATCCTGGTCACGGCCGGCCAGGTTTTCACGGCGGATCTGGCCGGGGGGGGCCACAGAGGCGTCATCGCCAGGTGCGCCGGCGCCGGCGCCAAAGGCGCCGGCTGGGTCAGCGGTGGCGACGGCTCCGCCGCGGGTTGCTCCGCCAGCACCGGCCAGTCGGGCGGCGGTGGCGGCGGCGGCGGTGCGACCGCGATCCTGCTGGACGGCGTGCCCATCGCCGTTGCGAGCGGCGGTGGTGGCGGGGAGGGCGGATCGGCGAGACGCCGCGGCCTGGCCGGCTGGGCATCGACCATATCTTCCGCCTACACCACGACCGGTTCGCCCGGTCATGTCGGCTTCACCCCCACCGGCGGCACCAGCACCCTGGCGAACGACGGCAGCGGCGGCGGCGGCGGCGGCGGTGGATGTATCGGTGGCGCGGGAGGCGTCGGCACCCTCGACCAGGCGATCTCGCAGGTGGGGCCGGCGGCGGAGGCGGGTACGTCCTGCGTGAGCCCCGGAGTGCTCGATGTGGTGATCGCTGCCTCGGGCGGTCTTGGCGGTGTGCCCGAGACCTCGGACGGCGGTAGCGGCAGCGTCACCCTGACCGCGATTTTCGAACCCCGGGTCTCGATCCGGACAACGACACTGACGGGCAGCGGTACGGCCCGCTTTGCCTACACCCTCACCGGGCTGAGCGGCACCGGTGAAACCATTGCGGTCCCGAGCCCGGGATTCCGGGATTCCGCCACGGTCTATACCGGCAGCGTCGCGACGACCGTGACGCTGCGGCAGGCAACGCTTTCGGCCGGCTGGCCGTTCGGGTTCGCGGCTTATTCCTGCGTGGACATGCAAACCGCGACCAGTGGCAACCCGCCCGGAAACCTGGCGACATCGAGCGAAGCTACGGTCACCCTCCCCGCAGCCGTCATGCGGCCGGGGGCCGACATCCGCTGCACCTTCGACAACGAGGCGTTGCCGCCACCGAGCACCGGCGCGTCCGGTGTGCGTGTGCCCCAGGACCGGCAGCTGGCCGACGGCGTGGCGCAAAACCGCCTCGAAGCCCTGGTGCGCAATGCGGCCGGAGCATCGGTGCCCGGCCAGACAGTGGTATTCGGTGCGACGGCGGGCGTCGACCTGGGTCGCGGCGCGGGGCTGGACGCTTCGTGTGTCACGGATGCGGCCGGCAGCTGCTCGGTTTCCGCGACCAGCGCGCTGGCGGCGAGCTACAGCACGCCGGCCACCATCGACGGCGTCGCCCTGACCGGCAGTTTCACCGTCGCCGGCAACGTCTACCAGGCGAGCCCGCTGAGTTACCGGTTCGTCATGCCGGCGCAGGAAGTGACCATGGCGATCGTGCCGACGTCCATCGTTCCGGGTGGCATCAGCCTCCTGACCATCACACTGACCAATCCGAACGCCCGGCCGGTCACCGGCGCGGCATTTACCAACACCTATCCGGCCGGCCTGGTCAACGGCGCGGTACCAGGCGCCGCCACGACCTGCGCGGGGGGCATCGTCAGCACGCCCACCAGCGGCAGCTTGCGGCTGGCAGGCGCAACGGTGCCTGCCAAAACCAGTTGCAGCGTCACCGTACGACTGACTTCCAGCACCTTGGGCCTCTACGTCGACACGCTGCCGGCCGGCACCGTGACGGCCACCGATGCGGCCGACAGCCGGGCGGCAGCCAGCGCCAGCCTGACGGTGGCCGCCCGGGCATTGGTGCGGGTGCAGAAGATCACCACCGATGGCGTCGGCGGCAACTTCACTTTCACCCAGAGCAATCTGGACAGCGTGCCGGCTCCCATCCAGACGCTGGCCCTCCATACGGCGACGCCGGCGGCACCGGCCGCCCACACCGTCACGGCCATCCGGACAGCCGTCACGCTCGCGGAATCGATGAGCGACAACTTCATGCTCACCGGGGCGCAATGCCGCGACGCCAATGCGAGCCTGACGGGCAATCCCGCGACCTTCGGTACCCTGGCGGTCAAACTGCTGACCCTGCCTGCGTCCGTCGTGTTGCCGGGCGCCGACATCTACTGTGTTTTCTCGAGCGCCTACCGGCCCGGAATCTCCGGCAGGTTTTTCGTCGATACGGGCGTCGGTGGTGGCCGGGCCAACAACGGCATAGCGGACGGCGGCGAACCGGGCCTGGCCGGCCAGGCGGTCGGCTTGAGCGACTGTGACGGCACGATCCACGCCCATGCCGTCACCGACAGCGCGGGGCATTACACGCTGAGTCTGCCTCTGGCCACACCGGCGGGCGCGCGGCTGTGCCTGGATACAACCCACAGCGCCGGTCGCCAATCGACCGGAGCCTCGGCAGGCGGCGTGGCGCTGCCCGCCGGCAACGCGGTCACCGTCGGCGCGGTCGGCTACACCTACATCCGCGGGTCGGCAACCGATCGCATCGCACTGCTCTGGCCGGGTTCTGGCGGCGCCGGCATCGTCGAAGTGAACTTCGCGAGCGTGCCGCGCGGCAGCCTGGTGCAAGGCGGAGTCAAGATCGGCCGGCCGGGCAGCGCCGTCACTTACGGCCACATCTTCACCGCCGGGACGGCGGGAACCTTGAGCCTTTCGGTGGGCACAGCCGTTTCCACGCCCCACACCCCGGGCTGGAGCCAGCAGATCTTTGCCGATACCGGGTGCATCGGCGAACTGCAGCCCGGCGCGGCCCGGCTGTATCCGCCTGCCACGGCGGTGCCGGTCACGGCGGGCCAGGTGATCTGCATGGTGCTCCGTGAGTCGATTCCATCGCTGGCGCCCATCGGCAGCCGCAACGTCGCCACCTTGCAGGCCGCCTTCGATTTCGCCAACGCGAGTCCTGCCCTGGCGGTGAATTACCTCCTCGACGATGTCACCACGGTGTCAGGCGGCGCGGTGGAATTGTCGAAAGAGGTCCGCAATGTCACGCAGGGCGCTACCGCCTTCGGGGTGAGCAACACGGCAAGGCCCGGCGAGACGCTGGAGTACCGCATCCGGTACAGCAACCAGTCTTCGGCATCCGTCAAACAACTGGCGATCAACGATGCCACGCCGGCCTACACCCGCTTCGTGAGTGCACTGCCCGAAACCACGCCTGCGACCCTGACGGCCTGCAGCAAGACGACACCCACGGCGACCGCGGCGGTGGCCTGCGGCGCCCTCGACGCCGCGGGCGGCCAGGGCGCGATGCAGTGGTCGTTCACCGGCGACCTGACGCCCGGAGCCACCGGGTCGTTGCTGTTTCGGGTGGTGGTCGACTGACGCAGGATATGGGCAGCCAGCCGGAAGCCGACGTCAACCCCCTGGGGATCAGGCCAGATCGAACCATCCCCGGGAAACCACATCTCCATTGACCATGACTTCGACCGCATGCCGCCCGGGGTGGTGCACGCGGGTGCTGAAGTCGCGTACGACCTGCCGACGTCGCAGGGCGACAGCGCCGCCTGCCGGCAGGTCGAAGGTCTTCCACTTGAAAACCTTGGCGCTGGCGTGGCCCGCGGCCTTCACGTAGTGGATCGCGTAATCGACCACCAGGCGCTGGGGCGCATTCGAGGTGGACCGCAGCGTCAATGCAAGGGCGAGCGTTTCGCCCAGCCGCATGGCCTGCGGGAGCACCGAAAACCCGGCCACATCGACCCGTGCGGCCGCCCCTGCACCCACGACCGCCAGTGCCCGTTTATCGCCGCGCTTGATCAGCGTGCGCAGGGCGTGCCGGGCGATCCACGCGCTGCGGGGGTCGTCGGCCAGCGGCCATGCTTCCAGCAGCGACATCACCCGCGCCGGATGGTCCTTGGCGATGTCGTTCAGGTGGTTGGCCACCGACTTGCGCACGTACAGGCTCGGGTCCGACCGCAGCGATTCGAGCAGCGGAAGGACCGGCCCGGGATCGACCAGCAGGGCGGGAATGCGCGACGCCCAGGGCAGGCGCGGCCGGCAGCCTTCGCTGGCCAGCCGGCGTACGTGTTCGTCCGGGTCGGCCGACCAGGCCCGCATCAGCGCCAGCGTGCCCGCCAGGTCCTGCAGCAGGAAAGGCCGGATGGCGAATTCGGCCGATCCGAAGGTGGTGAGGAATTTCAGCGCCGGCAGCGACGCGGCCGGATCCTGCAGCCCGTATTGCGCCACGTAGTCGCACAGCGCCAGCGTGGCGAAGCCACGGCCCATGCGCGGCGCGAGCTGGCGCAGGGTGGAAAGATTGGCGGGCAGATCGCCGGGCAGTGCCGCGTGCAGGGCGCAGGCCACGCGGTGAAGGCGCTGCATCAGCGACAGCTCGTCCAGCCCGTCGTGGCACAGCGCCAGGAAGCGCTTCTCGTCGAACCCGGGGCACACCTCGCGGGCCTGCTGCGCGATGGCCCGGAGGCGGGCGCGGTCGAAGATGTGCTTCAGTGCCGACGCGTCGTGCGCGGGCGCGCCGGGGGCGCTCTGGAGGGGGGCTTGGGCGTCGGGCATTGTGGCGAAGTATCGCCGTGCACCCCAAGGAAAACCCGCTGCCGGTGATGCCGCTGTCCCCGCAAACTGTACCTGTCCCGATAGGTACACCGAACCTACAGTGACCCGAACGCCCGCAGAGGCGCCCACCGCAACCGCCCGGACGGCGGAGACGACAGGAGACAAGACACATGCACAAAACCCTCATCGGAGCCGTCAAGGCCGTGGCCGTCGCAGCGGCGCTCACCATCGGCGCGGCGCACGCGCAGGACATCAAGATCGGCTTCAACGCCGACCAGTCCGCCAGCGGCGTCGCCGAACTCGGCATCGCCTCGCGCTGGGGTTTCGAGGCCGCCATCGAGGACGTCAACAAGGCCGGCGGCATCATGGGCCGCAAGCTGGTCGGCGTGGTGCGCGACGACCTGGGCACGCCGCCGAAGTCGATCCAGAACATGACCGAGCTGATCGACAACGAGAAGGTCAGCGCGGTGGTCGGCCCGGCCAACTCGGGCAACGCCCTGGCCTGGCTGCACATTCCGCAGCAGAAGAAGATTCCGGTGCTGGTGCCCATCGCCACCGGCACGGAAATCACCACGCGTTATTCGAAGGAAGCGCAGAACTACCTGTTCCGCGTGTCGATGGTCGACCGCGAGCAGGTGGCGCTGCTGGGCGCCTACGCCGTCAAGTCCTCGAAGGACAAGAAGATCGCCATCCTGGCCGACTCCACCGGCTACGGCCAGGGCGGCATCAAGGACGCCACCGAGATCCTGGCGCTGCACGGCGTGACGCCGGTCGCCGTCGAGAAGTTCGGCCCCAAGGACACCGACATCACCTCGCAGCTGTCGAAGATCAAGGCCGCAGGGGCCGACACGGTCATCGTCTACGCCATCGCCGACGGCACCGCCCAGGTGCTGCGCAGCATGGAGAAGATCAACTACATGCCCACCACCCTGGGCACCTGGGGCAACCTGAGCGGCCTGCTGCCCAAGATGGCCGGCAACAAGCTGGCCGAGCACCTGATCCTGGCGGCGTCCACCACCGAGGACACCAACGCCAAGACCAAGGCGCTGGGCGAGCGGGTGCGCAAGAACTTCCCCACGCTGACCACCTTCCCCTGCGCCGCGCAGGCCTACGACTCGGTGATGCTGATCGCCGCCGCCATGAAGCAGGCCAACAGCACCGACGGCGAGAAGGTCGCCGCCGCGCTGGAAAACGTCAGCGGCGTGCAGGGTGTCATCAAGACCTACGACAAGCCTTTCAGCAAGACGCAGCACGAAGGCCTGTCGGTGTCCGACTTCTACCTGGCCCGCTGGAAGGGCGCGGCCCCGGCCCGCTACGAAGACGCGATCACCAAGTCGCTGACCACCGCCGATCTCAAGAAATAAGCGGTAGCGCGGCGCAGCGGCGCCGTACGCCGGCCCTGGCCAAGCGCCAGGGCCGGCGGCCGCGGCATTCCCAATTTTTTTCAGGCAGCAGCAAGACAGGGAGCGGCCGACATGGACGCAAGCATTCTCCAGGCGCTGTTCAGCGGCCTCGCGCTGGGCAGCATCTATGCCCTGGTGGCCCTGGGTTTCAACATCACCCACAGCACCACCCGCACGTTCAACTTCGGCCAGGGCGAGTTCCTGGTGGGTGGGGCCTTCGTCGGCGTCACCGCGGTGCTGCTGATCGCCGGCAAGGGCATGGGTGGCGCGCTGCAGCCCGAAGACGTGACCATGGCCCGCTACGTGTTCGGCCTGCTCGCCAGCATCCTCGTCATGGGTGCCCTGGGCGTGGCGCTGTACTACTCGGCCGTGCGGCCGTTCATCGGCCAGGGCGGGCTGGCCTGGGTGATGAGCACCATCGGCTTCGGCATCATCATCCAGAACACCGCGCTGGCGATCTGGGGTCCGACGCCCATCGCCATCCCCTCGCCGCTGGGCACCACGGTGCTGCGGGTGGGCGGCGCGGGCTTCATGCCGCAAGAGGTGATGGTGCTGTGCGTGAGCGTCGCCACCATGGTGGCGCTCGACCTGGTGATGCGCAAGACCCGGCTCGGCAAGGCGGTGCGCGCGGTGGCGCACAGCGGCACCGCGGCCACGCTGATGGGCATCAACGTGACGGCGATCGTGGTGCTGGCCTTCGTGGTCAGCTCGGGCCTCGCCGGCATGGCGGGGCTGCTGGTGGCGCCGATCACCACGGCGTCGGTCTTCATGGGGCTGACGCTGGCGCTGAAGGCTTTCTCGGCCGCCATCCTGGGCGGCCTGAGCAACCCGCGCGGCTGCATGCTGGGCGGGTTCCTGCTGGGCATCATCGAGGCGCTGGTGGGCCTGTGGCACGCCGAACTGCGCGAGATCAGCATCTTCGTGCTGATCATCGTGGTGCTGGTCCTGAAGCCTGAAGGCCTGCTGGGCCGCCGGATCGCGGAGAAGGTATGAACCAGTCCGGTCGCAATCATCTCGTCGGCGTCATCGTCCTGGCGGCGGCGGTCGTCGCGCTGCCCTTCGTCACCGACAACGGCTTCTATCTCAAGGTCGCGTTCCTCATCGCGGTCAACTACCTGGCGGCTTCGGGCCTGAACGTGCTGGTCGGCTTCACCGGACAGAAGTCGCTCGGCCACGCCGGCCTGTTCGCGGTCGGCGCGTACACGGTGGCGCTGCTCACCGCCAAGGCCGGCTGGAACCCCTGGCTGGCCTTCGTCGCCGCCGGCGTGGTGGCGGGCCTGTTCGGCGTGGTGATCGCGCTGCCGGCGCTGCGGGTGCGCGGCCCGGCGCTGGCCATGGTGACCATCGGCTTCGGCATCGTGGTCGAGAAGGTCGTGTCCGAATGGCAGGACGTCTTCGGCGGACAGATGGGCGTCTACGGCGTGGTGCCGCCCTCCATCGGCGGGGCCATGTTCGGCCCGCAGCACTGGCTGTGGTTCGCCGCGGCGCTGGCCTTCGCCGCGCACCTGATGCTGCGGCAGCTGCTGCAGGGCAAGTTCGGGCGCGCCTTCATGGCGGTCAACACGGCAGAAATCGCGGCCGAGAGCGTGGGCGTCTCGGTGTACCGCTTCAAGGTGCTGGCCTTCGTCATCAGCGCGGTGACCTGCGGCCTGGCCGGTGCGCTCATCGCGCAGCAGAACCAGTACATCAACTCCGACTTCATCAACTTCAACCTGTCGATCTTCTTCCTGCTGATCGTGCTGTTCGGCGGCAGCTCGGTGTACGGCCCGCTGCTGGGCGCCATCGTGCTCACCCTGCTCGATGCCTTCCTGGCGCGCTGGCCCGACCTGCAGCATTTCACCTACGGCGCACTGCTGCTGTTCGCGCTGTACGCCATGCCGGACGGCCTGGCCGGCGCGCTGGGGCGCGGCGCCAAACGGCTCTTTCCCGCGCTGCGCCGCAGGCCGGAACTGCCCGCCACGGTGGCGCCCTGGAAACCCGCGCACGGCGAAATGCCCGCCGACGACCAGCCCCTGCTGGAAGCGCGCAAGGTCTACAAGGCTTTCGGCGGCGTGGTGCCGACCAACAACGTGGACCTGAAGGTCAGGACCGGCCACGTGCACTCGCTGATCGGCCCCAACGGCGCGGGCAAGACCACGCTGCTCAACATCCTGTCGGGCGTGATCGCGCCGAGCAAGGGCGACATCGTCTTCTCCGGCCAGAGCATCGTGCGGGTGGCGCCGCACCGCATCTGCCGCATCGGCCTGGGCCGCACCTTCCAGAACCTGAAACTGTTCGCCGACATGTCGGTGCTCGACAACGTCATGGTCGGCCTGCACACCCGCCTGCCACGCGGCTTCTTCACCTGCCTGCTGGGCCTGCCGGCGGCGCACCGCGAAGAGCGCGAGGCCCGCGAGGAAGCATTGCGCATCCTGGGCCGGCTGGGCATGCACCAGATGGCCTACGAAACCGCCGGCAGCCTGCCCTACGGCCTGCAGCGCCGGCTGGAACTGGCCCGGGCGCTGGCCACCCACCCGCGCCTGCTGCTGCTCGACGAGCCGGCCGCCGGCCTCAATCCGCAGGAGACGCACGACCTGATCGGCGTCATCTCCGGCATCCGCGAACTGGGCATCACCGTGCTGCTGATCGAGCACCACATGGACCTGGTCATGGCGATATCGGACCACGTCATCGTGCTCGACTACGGCGAGAAGATCGCCGAGGGCCGGCCCACCGACGTGCAACAGAACCCGCGGGTCATCGCGGCCTACCTGGGCACCGAGGAAGACGAAGAAGCACAAAACGCAGGGGAGCCCGGCCATGCTTGAGATCGACAACCTGCAGGTGCGCTACGGCGCGGTCGAGGCGCTCAAGGGCATCAGCCTGCGGGTGGATGCCGGCGAGGTGGTCACCATCATCGGCGGCAACGGCGCGGGCAAGAGCACGCTGATGAAAGCCGTTTCCGGCCTGGAGCCGGCGGCGGCAGGGAGCATCCGCTTCGAGGGGCAGGACATCACCCGCATGCCGGGCCATCTGCGCGTCGGCCTGGGCATCGCGCAATCGCCGGAAGGCCGGCAGGTGTTCGCCGACCAGAGCGTGCGCGACAACCTGGTGCTGGGGGCGTACCACCGCAAGGCGACGGCCGCCGAGATCGAGGCCGACATCCAAGCGCAGTTCGACACCTTCCCGCGCCTGCGCGAACGCCAGCACCAGCAGGCCGGCACCATGTCCGGCGGCGAGCAGCAGATGCTGGCGATCGCCCGGGCGCTGATGGCGAAACCCCGCCTGCTGCTGCTCGACGAACCCTCGCTCGGCCTGGCACCGTTGATCGTGAAGGAAATCTTCGGCATCGTGCGCGGCCTGCGCGAGCGCGGCATCACGCTGCTGCTGGTCGAGCAGATGGCCAACCAGGCGCTGGCCGTGGCCGACCGCGGCTACGTGCTGGAAACCGGCCGCATCACCATGCAGGGCCCCGGCCCCGAACTGCGGCGCGATCCCAAGGTACGCGCCGCGTACCTGGGCGAGCACCGATGAGCGATACGGCCCGGGCCGGCGACAGTTTCGACTACGTCATCGTCGGCAGCGGCGCGGCCGGCGCCATCGTCGCCGCCCGGCTGGCCGAGAACCCGGGCGTCACCGTCTGCGTGCTCGAAGCCGGCCCGCGCGACTGGCATCCCTGGCTGCACCTGCCGGCGGGTTTCATCAAGGTGGTGTTCAACCCGCGCTATGCGTGGCAGTTCAGCACCGAGCCCACGCACTGGACCGACGGCCGGCGCATCCCCATCCCGCAGGGCCGCACGCTGGGCGGCTCCACGGCGGTCAACGGACTGGTCTACAACCGCGGCCTGCCGAGCGACTACGACGGCTGGGCCGCGCGCGGCAATCCGGGCTGGAGCTTCGCCGAAGTGCTGCCGTATTTCCAGCGCAGCGAGCGCCGCATCGGCGCGGCCGACGACCGTTTCGCCGGCCGCAAGGGCCCGTTGCCGGTGACCACCGGCGACTGGATGCATCCGCTCAACGAAGCCTTCCTGGCCGGCGCGGGCGAACTCGGCCTGCCGCGCAACCCGGACTACAACGGCGCCACGCAAGCCGGCACCGGCTACTTTCAGCGCACCATCCACCAGGGCCGGCGCATGAGCACCGCGACCGCCTTCCTGCATCCGGCCATGAAGCGCGGCGACGGCCTGACCCTGTTCACCGACGCGCGTGCCACCGCGGCGCTGCTCGACGGCAAACGCGTCACCGGCGTGGCCTATCTGCACGGCGGCGTGCGGCGCACGGTGACGGCACGGCGCGAGGTGATCCTGGCGGCCGGTGCCATCAATACGCCGCGCTTGCTGCAACTCTCCGGCATCGGCGGCGCGACCCTGCTGCAACAGCACGGCATCCAGGTCAGACACCACTTGCCGGGGGTGGGCGAGAACCTCAAGGACCACTTCAGCATCCGCCTCGTCGCCAGTGCGCGGGGCACCGTCACCATCAACGAACTGGCGCGTTTTCCACGCCTGGCCGGCCAGCTCGCGGCCTGGGCGATGGGCAGGCCCAACGTGCTGTCGCTCAGTCCGTCGGTGGTGCACTGGTTCTGGCAATCCCGCGCCGGCCTGGCTCAGCCCGACCTGCAGGGCGTGTTCGCGCCCGCCAGCTACCGCGCCGGCTATGTCGGCCGGCTCGACACCTTTCCGGGCATGACCTGCGGTGTGTGGCAACACCGTCCGCAAAGCCAGGGCTCGGTGCGCATCGCCTCGGCCGACCCCCTGGCCGATCCGCTGATCCAGCCCAATTACCTGGCCCACGAAGAAGACCGCCGCGTGCTGCTCGACGGCACCCGGCTGGCCCGCCGGCTGCTGCAGACCGAGGCCCTCAAGCCCTTCGTCGAGGCCGAAACCATGCCCGGCGTGGCGGTGCAGCGCGACGACGAACTGCTGGACTACATCCGCCGTTTCGGCGTCTCGTCGTACCACGTCAACGGCACCGCCCGCATGGGCCCGGCGGACGACACCGGCGCGGTGGTGGACGCCCGCCTGCGGGTGCACGGCATCGCCGGCCTGCGCATCGCCGACGCCTCCGTCATGCCCGACATCCCGTCGGCCAACACCTGTGCCGCCAGCATGATGATCGGCGAGAAGGCGGCCGATCTCATCCGGGCCGACCGCCATGATTGAACTCGACCTCTCCACCACCATCGGCCAGGCACTGCAGCGCGCCGCCGAGCGCTACGGCGACCGGCCGCTGATGGCGGTGCCCGCCAACCCCTCGCGCGACTACGACCCCGACGGCCGCGAAATCACTTTTGTCGAAGCCGCCGAAACCGTGCGGCGGCTGGCAGCGCGCTATGCCGCCGCAGGCTACGGCCTGGGCCACCGCGTCGGCCTGCTGCTGGAGAGCCGGCCGGAACACATGCTGCACAAGCTGGCCCTCAATACGCTGGGCGTCTGCTGTGTTCCGGTCAACCCGGATTACCGGCCGCGCGAAACGGCGTACCTGGTCGACCACGCGCGGCTCGACCTGCTGCTGGTGCTGCGCAGCCGCCGTGCCGAGCTGGATGGCGCGCTGGAACTGGCGGCGCATCGCCCGCCGGTGGCCGTGCTGGAAGGCCTGGACGACACCGGCCTGCCCCCCGCGAGCAGGCCCGCCGGGGAGGGCGTCATCGACGGCGAAACGCCGGCCAGCATCCTCTACACCAGCGGCACCACCGGCAAGCCAAAGGGCTGCGTGCTGTCGCACCGCTACGAGCTGGCCTCGGGCCTGGCCTACGCCACGCGCGGTGGACTGGCGACGCTGCGCGAGGGGCAGGACCGCATCTACAACCCGCTGCCTCTGTTCCATGTCAACGCGGCCATCCTGTCCTTTTTCTGCGTGCTGATCACCGGTTGCTGCCAGGTGCAATCGGACCGTTTCCGTCCCACGCGCTTCTGGGACGAAGTGCGGCAGACACGGGCGACGGTCGTGCATTACCTGGGCGTCATCGTGCAGATGCTGATGGTGCAACCCGCCGGCCCGCAGGACCGCGACCATGCGGTACGTTTCGGCTTCGGCGCGGGTGTCGAGCCGCAACTGCACGCGGCCTTCGAGTCACGTTTCGGCTTCCCCTTGCTGGAGCTGTGGGGCATGACCGAAATGGTCCGCGCCATGGTCGATTGCCATGCGCCCCGGCAGGTCGGCACCCGGGCTTTCGGGCGTCCGCTGCCGCAGGCCGGCGTGGAGGCGATGGTGGTGGACGACCACGACCGTGAGGTGCCGCGCGACACGGTCGGCGAACTGGTCATCCGGCACTCCGCCGCCACGCCGAGACAGGATTTCTTTAGCGGCTACCTGGACGATCCCGAGGCCACCGAAGCGGCCTGGCGCAGCGGCTGGTTCCATACCGGCGATCTCGTCACGCAGGACGACAGCGGCATGCTGCATTTCGTGGACCGCCGCAAGAACATCATCCGGCGCTCCGGGGAGAACATCGCCGCCGCCGAGGTGGAAGCCACGCTGCTGACCCACCCGTGGGTGGAGCAGGCGGCGGTGATGGCGGTGCCAGACGACATCCGCGAAGAAGAGGTGATGGCCTGCGTGGTTATGCGCAGCGGTATCGAGCTACCGCCGTTCGCGACAGTCGCCGAGACACTGTTCGCGCACTGCGACGCCGGCATGGCGTACTACAAGGCGCCGGGATGGATCTGGTTCACCGACCACATCCCGACCACCGGCACCCAGAAGATCCAGAAACACGCGATCTTCCCGGCCGACGTGGACCCCCGCGCATTGGCGGGGGTGGTGGATCTGCGCGGCTTCAAGAAGAAGCGGCGCTGATCCGCCGGTAGCGGCTTACTTGGTGCCGAAGGCCGTCTTCAGGCGATCGCCGGCGAAGGCTTGCGCATCGCGTCCGTCCTGGGTCACGGCGGCGGTGCCGAAGAACTCGTGGGTCGCGCCGTCGTATACCTTGCGTTCCACCGTCACGCCGGCCTTCGTCAGCGCTTCTTGCAGCATGGCGCCGTCGTCCAGCAGCGGGTCGATCTGCGCGTTGATGATGGTCACCGGCGGCAGGCCGCTCAGGTTGGCTTCGGTCAGCTGCAGGCGCGGGTCCTTCAGGTCGGCCGGCGAGTTGGTCAGGTTCTCGACGAACCACTTGATCATCGGGCGGTTGAGGGGCTTGGCATCCGCGTAGGTGTTGTACGAGGGCGTATCGGTGCTGGTCTGGGCGACCGGGTAGACCGACAGGATGGCGACCGGCTTCGGCAGGCCTGCGTCGCGGGCCGCGACGGCGGTGGCCACGGCCAGGTTACCGCCAGCGCTTTCACCGGCCAGCGCCAACTTGGTGGGGTCACCCTTCATCTGGGCGGCGTTGGCGGCGGTCCACTTGTAGGCGGCCAGGGCGTCGTCCCACTGGGCGGGGAACTTGGCTTCCGGCGCACGGCGGTAGTCGACCGACACGACCACGGCATTGGCGTTCTTCGACAGGCCGCGTGCGCCGCCGTCGTAGGTCTGCTTGTCGGCGATCACCCAGCCGCCGCCGTGGTAGTACACGATGACCGGGAACGGGCCACGGCCCTTGGGCGTGTAGACGCGTGCGGGCAGCTGGCCGGCGGCGCCGGGAATCATGATGTCCTTGCTGCTCACGCCCGGCACCAGCACCTGCGGCTTGATGGACTGGCTGGTGGTCTTCAGCACCTTGGTGACGCCGTCGGCCACGCTGGCCTGCTTGCGGGCTTCGGCGGCCTGCAGCGTCTCGATGGGCTTGGGCTTCAGGCTGGCCTGGGCGTCGAGCACCATCTGCATATCGGCGTCGGGTTTGGCCGGAGCGCCTTGGGCGTGCGCTGAGGCCATGCCGAAAGTCAGGGTGGCGGCCAGTGCGGCGAAAGCAGTTGCGGTGATGCCGAAGCGGCCGGAAGAAGTGGTGTGTGCCATATCGCGATTTCCTTTGGAAGTTCTTGAAACTGTCATTGCTTTTTGATTGCGAGACGGGCTGTATCGGGCCTTATGGGCGGCATGGCGCGCGACGGTGCACTAGGCAAGATGGCGTCGGCAAAGGCATGGTGGCGGTGTCAGCTTTCGGCGCGTGGCGCCGCTGGCGTTGCTTCCACGGGTAGCGGTTTCTACCTGCGAATTTTGCCCATTGACGTGGTTTGTATCTCGCCGTCCGGGCATTTTAAAACGCTGATTATGTCGGGATAATGCCCATTATCTGGGCGATTTGGTCGACGTCAGTCTGATCGTTATTTTACTGATGATTGCTATCGGGGGATTATTTAACTGCCTTCGGCTTGTTTACTTCTTCTGCTCCTACGGAGGGTGGAGGTGGGGCTTCCGCCGCCCCACACCCGCGGTAACTTTCTTTTCGGGCAAAAAAGAAAGTCACCAAAGAAATTGCCTTGGGATCGGATTACCACAAGAATCGGGCTGTCGCTGCGCTCAGCCTGGGGAATATGTGCGCAGTGTTCTGCCAGGCGACGACATGAGCATGCCTCATGTCACCTCACCGCTCCC
>Ga0308164_10000769_pt1 | contig 44817 bp, 39 predicted proteins | sample PhyTR2_FD_201031 | JGI IMG/M metagenome (GOLD analysis project Ga0308164, IMG submission 201031) | Phyllosphere microbial communities from UC Gill Tract Community Farm, Albany, California, United States - DLSLT.R2 | ecosystem: Host-associated > Plants > Phyllosphere > Unclassified | place: USA...
GCCTTGGCTGCGAGCTTTTAGGGCCCTGAAGCTCGCAGCCAAGGCAGCTCCTACCCCGACCGAGTTCGCCATAGAGACAAATCGGCTCACCCGCCGAGCCAGGCAAAGATACACAGCGGCCGTACCGGCCAAGCTCGGTGCAACCGCCAAGCAACCCCCTCAGGGACGGCCCTGCGGATCAACGAAAACAGCGGGACGGCCCGCTTCCCACTCGAAGCCCTCGCGGCTTCCAGGGGCATGCCATGTTTCACACACTGCTGATTGCCAACCGCGGCGCCATCGCCTGCCGCATCCTGCGCACCTTGCGCACGCTGGAGGTGCGCGGCGTGGCCGTCTATTCCGAAGCCGATGCCGCCAGCCGCCACCTGCTGGAAGCCGACCAGGCCTTCAGCCTAGGCGAAGGCGCGGCGGCCAACACCTACCTGCGGGTCGACAAGATCCTCGCCGCCGCCCAGGCCAGCGGCGCCCAGGCCATCCACCCTGGCTACGGTTTTCTCTCCGAAAACGCCGCCTTCGCCGAGGCCTGCGAAGCGGCCGGTATCGCCTTCGTCGGCCCCACCCCCGAGCAACTGCGCACCTTCGGCCTCAAGCACACCGCCCGCGCCCTGGCCCGCCAGCACGGCGTGCCCTTGCTCGAAGGCACCGAACTGCTCGACAGCCTCGACGAAGCACTGCAGGCCGCCAGCCAGGTCGGCTACCCGATCATGCTCAAGAGCACGGCCGGCGGTGGCGGCATCGGCATGCGCGTGTGCCGCTCCGACGCCGAATTGCGCGAAGCCTTCGACGCAGTCAAGCGCCTGGGCCAGAACAATTTCAGCGATGCTGGCGTGTTCATCGAGAAGTACATCCAGCGCGCCCGCCACCTGGAAGTGCAGGTATTTGGCGACGGCGCCGGTGAGGTGCTGGCCCTCGGCGTGCGCGACTGCTCGGTGCAGCGGCGCAACCAGAAGGTGCTGGAGGAAACCCCGGCGCCCAACCTGCCCGCAGGCATGGCCGAAGCGCTGTGCGCGGCGGCGATCAAGTTGGCCAAGGCAGTCAACTACCGCAGCGCCGGCACCGTGGAGTTCGTGTTCGACAGCGATGACCAGCGCTTCTACTTCCTCGAAGTGAACACCCGCCTGCAGGTGGAGCACGGTGTCACCGAACAGGTGTGGGGCGTCGACCTGGTGAGCTGGATGGTGCAACTGGCGGCCGGCGACCTGCCGCCCCTGCACGAATTGGCCGCGGCGCTGAAGCCGAGCGGCCATGCCGTGCAGGCCCGCCTGTACGCCGAAGACCCGGGCAAGGACTTTCAGCCCAGCCCCGGCCTACTGACCCAAGTGGCCTTCCCCGATGCCGATGGCTGCGCCCTGCGCATCGACACCTGGGTGGAAGCCGGCTGCGAGATCCCGCCCTACTTCGACCCGATGATCGCCAAGGTCATCACCTGGGCGCCCAGCCGTGAAGCGGCGCGCCTGCAGTTGCACGAAGCCCTGGGCGCCAGCCAGCTGTACGGCGTGGAAACCAACCGCGACTACTTGCGCCAGATACTGCTCGACACTCCGTTCGCCAGCGGCCAGCCCTGGACCCGCTGCCTGGAGCACCTGGAATACCAGGCCAGCACCTTCGAAGTGCTCAGCGGTGGCACCCAGACCAGCGTGCAGGACTACCCCGGCCGCCTCGGCTACTGGGCCGTGGGCGTGCCGCCGTCGGGGCCGATGGACAGCCGCGCACTGCGTCTGGGTAACCTGCTGCTAGGCAATGAAGAAGGATGCGCCGGCCTGGAAATCACCATGAGCGGGCCGCTGCTGCGTTTCAATTGCGCAGCGCAGGTGGCGATAACCGGTGGCGACATCGCGGTTACCCTGGAGGGGCAACCCCAGCCGCTGAATACCGTACTGCAGGTTCCCGCCGGCGCCACCCTGGCACTGGGCAACATCAGCGGCCAGGGCGCGCGCGCCTACCTGTGCGTGAAGGGCGGTATTCAGGTGCCCGACTACCTCGGCAGCAAGAGCACCTTCACCCTCGGCCAGTTCGGCGGCCACGGCGGGCGAGCGTTGCGCGCGGGCGATGTGCTGCATCTGTCGTCAATCGAAGCGCCCTTGCCGCATGCCGACACCGCTTGGCCGGCAAGCGCCGCTCAGCCCGCCACTGAAGACTCATCTGCCGCTGAGCCAACCCGCATTGCCGCGCACGGCACGACGCGCCAACTGATCGCTCCACATCTGCTCGGCGAAGCCCTGCAACCCCTCGGCGACCTGCGTACCCTGCGCGTGATCTACGGCCCCCACGGCGCCCCGGAATACTTCCACGAGGAATACATCGAGGCCTTCTTCAGCATCGATTGGGAAGTGCACTTCAACTCCAGCCGCACCGGCGTTCGCCTGATCGGCCCAAAACCCCTATGGGCCCGCAGCGACGGCGGCGAGGCCGGCCTGCACCCGTCCAACATTCACGACAATCCCTACGCCATCGGCGCCGTCGACTTCACCGGCGACATGCCGGTGATCCTCGGCCCCGATGGCCCCAGCCTCGGCGGCTTCGTGTGCCCGGTGACGGTGATCGAGGCCGACCTGTGGCAGCTCGGCCAACTGAAAGCCGGCGACAAAATTCGCTTCGTGCCCGTCGACTTGGCCACGGCTCGCGCCCTGAATGCTTCGCTGGGCGAGCAGTTGCACCACGCCGTCCACGGCCCAAGCCATTGGGTTGGCGCCGTCCACGGCGAAGGTTATTCGGCCGATGCGGTCCACGGCGAACATGTAACGGCGGTCCGGGTGGAACCCTCCACCCAGCTGATTTCCCCTATCGTCCTCGACCTCGGCCAGGACGACACCCGCCTGGTCGCGCGCCTGGCCGGCGACACCCACCTGCTGCTGGAAATCGGCGCCGCCGAACTCGACCTGGTGCTGCGCTTCCGCGGCCACGCGCTGATGCAGGCGCTGGAGGCCATGGCCCTGGACGGCGTAGTCGACCTCACCCCCGGCATCCGCTCGCTGCAAGTCCACTACCAGCCCGAGCGCCTGCCGCTGGAACGCCTGCTGGCGTTGATCGCCGGGGAATGGGACGCCGTGTGCGCCGCCCGCGACCTGCAGGTGCCGTCGCGCATCGTGCACCTGCCGCTGTCGTGGGACGACCCGGCCTGCCAGCTGGCCATCGAGAAATACATGACCACGGTGCGCAAGGACGCGCCCTGGTGCCCCAGCAACCTGGAGTTCATCCGCCGCATCAACGACCTGCCCAACCTCGATGAAGTGCAACGCACGGTGTTCGACGCCAGCTACCTGGTGATGGGCCTGGGCGACGTCTACCTCGGCGCCCCGGTCGCCACCCCGCTGGACCCGCGCCACCGCCTGGTAACCACCAAGTACAACCCGGCCCGCACCTGGACCGCCGAGAACTCGGTGGGCATCGGTGGCGCCTACCTGTGCGTGTACGGCATGGAAGGGCCCGGTGGTTATCAGTTCGTCGGTCGCACGTTGCAGATGTGGAACCGCTACCGCCAGGTCGCCGCTTTCGAGGGCAAGCCGTGGCTGCTGCGTTTTTTCGACCAGATCCGCTTCTACCCGGTGAGCGCCGACGAGCTGCTGAAAATTCGCCGCGACTTCCCCCTTGGGCGCTTCGAGCTGAGCATCGAGCACAGCCAGCTCAACCTCGGCGAATACCAAGCGTTCCTCGACCGTAATGCCGATGGCATCGGCGCCTTCCGCAGCCAGCAGCAAAGCGCCTTCAACGCCGAGCGCGAGCGCTGGATCGCTAGCGGCCAGGCGCATTTCGACAGCGACGAAGCCGCCGCGCCGCTCACCGAGGAAGCGCCGCTGCTGGCCGGCCAGACCAGCGTCGACAGCCCCATTGCCGGCAACCTCTGGCAGGTCCAGGTGGCGGTGGGCGAACGGGTCGAGGCCGGTGCGCCGCTGGTGGTGCTGGAGTCGATGAAGATGGAAATACCGGTCCTGGCGCCCTGCGCCGGGATCGTGCGCGAGGTGCGCGTGCAGCCGGGTTCGGCGATTCGTGCCGGGCAACGGGTGGTGGTGCTCGACAGCGCCAGCGGCCAATCAACCCTTTGACAGGAGGCTTTTTGATGAACACTTCGAACCTGCAACTCGACACCCTGCGCGCCGCCTACCGCAGCGGCGCCCAATCGCCACGCCAATTGATTCTGCAACTGCGCGAGAAAGCCGCGGCGCTGAACCCGGACTACAACCTTTTCATCCACCTGCTCAGCGAGGCCGAACTGGAGCCCTACCTGAGCGCCTTGGAACAACGCTCGCTGGAAGAACTGCCGCTGTACGGCGTGCCCTTCGCGCTCAAGGACAACATCGACCTGGCCGGCATTCCGACCACAGCGGGCTGCCCAGCCTTCGCCTACACCCCGGAGCGCTCGGCGACCATCATCGAGCAGTTGATCGCCCTAGGCGCCGTGCCGCTGGGCAAGACCAACCTCGACCAGTTCGCCACCGGCCTCAACGGCACCCGCTCGCCCTATGGCCCCGGCATCAACAGCGTGAACAAGGCCTACCCCAGCGGTGGTTCCAGCGCAGGTTCGCCGCTGGCGGTGGCGCTGGGCGTGGCCAGCTTTGCCTTGGGCACCGACACCGCCGGCTCGGGCCGGGTACCGGCGGCGCTGAACAATCTGGTCGGCTTGAAAGCCACCAAGGGCCTGATCTCCACCGCAGGCGTAGTAGCGGCCTGCCGCACGCTGGATTGCGTGACCACCTTCACCGCCACCGCCGCCGAAGCCAGCCAGCTGCTGGCCCTGACCGCCGGCCTCGACCCGCGTGACGCCTACAGCCGCGCCAACCCGCAGTGGAACGATGCCGGTGCGTTCGGCAAGGTGCGGCCGTTCCGCTTCGGTGTGCCGACCCAGCTGGAGTTCTTCGGTTGCACTGAAGGCCCGGCGCTGTTCGCCGATGCCGTGGCGCGCCTGCAAGCCCTGGGTGGCGAGCCGGTGGCGTTCGACCTGGCGCCCTTCCTCGAAGCAGCGCGCCTGCTGTACGAAGGGCCGTGGGTGGCCGAGCGCTACAGCGTGGTTGGCGAACTGGTCGAGAGCCAGCCCGAAGCCGTGCTGCCGGTGATCCGAGCGGTGCTGGCCAAGGCCCCTGGGGTGACCGGCGTGCAGACCTTCCGTGCGCAATACCGCCTGCAGGAACTGAAGGCCCAGTGCGATCTGGTGTTGGCCGGACTTGACTGCCTGCTTACACCGACCATCGGCCGCCCGGTGACCCTCGCCGAACTGGCCGAGGAACCGGTGCTGCGCAACTCCGAATTGGGCTACTACACCAACTTCATGAACCTGCTGGACTACGCCGCCGTGGCGGTACCGAGCGGCTTCATGGCCAACGGCATGCCCTGGGGCGTGACGGTGTTTGGGCGCGCGTTTACTGATCAGTACCTGCTCAGCGTGGCTAGCGCCCTGCAAGGCCAGGAAGCAGCGCCGCGGCCAGCGCGCAGCGATTGTGCGCGAGTGGTGGTGTGCGGGGCGCATCTGGAGGGGTTGGCGCTGAATTGGCAGTTGCTCAAGCGCGGGGCGCGCAGGGTGGAACGTACCTTCAGTTCGCCGGATTACTGCCTCTATGCCCTCGCCGGCGGCCCGCCGTTGCGGCCCGGGATGGTACGGGTGGCCGAGGGCGGCGTGGCTATCGAGGTAGAGGTCTGGGAGTTGCCGAGCAGCGAGCTGGGCTCGTTCCTGACCGGCATTCCGGCGCCGCTGGGGCTGGGCAAGGTGCAGCTGCAGGATGGCAGCTGGGAAACCGGCTTCATCTGCGAGCCTTATGGGCTGGAAGGCGCCGAAGACATCAGTCACCTTGGCGGCTGGCGTGCGTGGTTGGCGAGCCGCTGAGCGTGCCAGGCTTACCGGACAGTTCGGTGGGCCTTCTTCAAGCGATAGCCCCTATCGACGGCTGCTGGCCCCAAAAGCTCGCAGGCAAGCCAGCTCCTACCCCGGCCGCGTTTCAATCGCTAGATTGAGGCGCCCAGGTTATCGCATCTGGAGGCATGCCTATGGCCACCGGATGATTTCGGCGGCCGCAGCACTGCACCCGTGATAGCCCGTACTCGGTCGGTGTAGGAGCTGGCTTGCCTGCGAGCTTTTGGGGACGGCGCAGATCACAAACCCATGTCCCGCAACCGTGATCCGAGCGATAATCACCGCCTGAATCACGGACCACTTTCACCACCATGCCCAACCCCAGCCAATGCCCAGCCTGCGGCGCCCCCAACACCTGCACCCTGGCCGACCCACGCACCGCCGCCCAGCCCTGCTGGTGCTTCAGCGTGACGATCGACCCGGCAGTCCTGGAAGCCTTGCCGGCCGAGCTGCGCAACCAGGCCTGCCTGTGCCCCCGCTGCGCCCAGGTCGATGAGCAACTCAAGCTCAACAACGCACACCCGGCGGGCGACTGATGCGCGTCGACCGCTTCCTCAGCAACCTGACCCGCTACAACCGCCAGCAAGTACGCCTGCTATTGGTCCAGCGCCGCGTGACAGTCGACGGCATTACCGCGCACGACAGCCAACACCCGGTCAGCGAATTCAGCCAGGTCGAAGTCGACGGCGAAATCCTTCAGGCCGGCCGCCCGGCGCGCTACTTCATGCTGCACAAACCCATGGGCTGCGTCAGCGCCACCGTCGACCCGCAGCACCCCACCGTGCTCGACCTGCTCGACGAACCCGACAAGCACGAACTGCACATCGCCGGCCGCCTGGACTTCAACACCTCCGGCCTGATGCTCATCACCAACGACGGCCTATGGTCGCGCCGCCTCACCCAGCCCAGCACCAAGCTGGGCAAGCGCTACTACGTGGAAACCGAGCAACCGATCAGCAGCGCCTACGCCAGCACTTTCCACGACGGCATCTACTTCGCCTTCGAAAACCTCACCACCCAGCCCGCACAGCTCGACCTGCTCGGCAGCCACAGCGCCCACCTCACCTTGATCGAAGGCCGCTATCATCAGGTCAAGCGCATGTTCGGCTTCTTCCAGAACAAAGTGCTGCGCCTGCACCGCGAAACCATGGGGCCACTGACCCTCGATCCAGAACTGGCGCCAGGCCAGTACCGCCCTTTGCACGCTGAAGAGATTCAGCAAATCTAAGGGCCGTACCGCTCAGCCGAAAATGCCGCCGGAGGGTTCCGACGGTACTTGCGGGTTAGGGGAATCGCTGCTTGAATCCAAGTGCCGGTCCTCATGTGACCGGAGAGTCCGTTGCGCAGTCTCAGCAACCTTTTGCCGTGAATCCACGCCTCGATGCGTGCGAGCTCGGCAAGCCCGCCTATAACAATACCCGTCGGCCATCCCTCCGGATCGACAAGGGCCCCCTCTTCAGGCATCTGCCTTTCTGTCATAAACAACGTGCACGCTGTTTGTGCGTACACCCGTTTTCTTTGCCAGGAGTCGTCAAGATGAGGCCAGAAACCGCTGTGCTGGATTTACAGGGTCAGTACCGGGTATACACGGAGTTCTATCGCGCAGAGGCCGCCGCCAAGACCATCATCCTGGTGAACGGCTCGTTGGCCACGACAGCCTCCTTTGCCCAGACTGTTCGGAACCTGCAATCAAACTTCAATGTGGTGCTTTACGACCAGCCCTACGCCGGCAGGTCCAAGCCGCATAACGCCAACGAACGCTCGCTGACCAAGGAAGAGGAAGGCCTTATCCTCCTCGAGCTCATCGACCATTTCCACGCCGAGCACGTGATGTCGTTCAGCTGGGGCGGCGCCTGCGCCCTGATCGCCCTGGCCCAGCGGCCCCGCTCCCTGGAGCGCGCGGTCATCAGCTCGTTCTCGCCGGTGATCAACGCCCACATGCACGACTACCTCACCCGCGGCATCCTGCACCTGGGTGCCTGCGACCGCTACGAAGTCGGCAGCCTGATCAACGACACCATCGGCAAGCACCTGCCGTCGCTGTTCAAGCGCTTCAACTACAAGCACGTCAGCGGCCTGGCCAACCACGAGTACGCGCAAATGCACTTTCACGTGACCGAAGTGCTGCAAAGCAACCTCGGCGGGGCGCTGGAGTCGGCGACCAATATCAACGTGCCGGTGCTGTTCATGAACGGCGAATGGGACGAATACACCACGCCCATGGAAGCGCGCATCTTCGCCGACCACGTCAAGCAAAGCCACTTCGTCACCATTCAGAGTGCCGGGCACTTCCTCGACATGGAACACAAGGCCGCCTGCCGCGATAGCCGCCAGACCCTGATCGACTTCTTCAGCGCCGCGCCGCCGGAAAAACGCGTACGGTTCCAACCCCACATCAGCCAGGGCCAACATGCATTTGCCATTTGAAAGCCAGGGGGTTCTGTAGCGCGCGTTTGCCGTAGACGTTGCCGCTACAGGACCTATCTGACGGATTGCACAGGAAAAGCTTCAAATCGTTGGGCAGTTCTGGTACAAAGTCACCCCGATGAGCGGGTGTCGTATAATGGCATTACTCCAGCTTCCCAAGCTGATAACGAGGGTTCGATTCCCTTCACCCGCTCCAGTTTTTCTGCAAGGTTTCAGTTCCGTATGTTCACGCTGCCAGGCGTGATGGCTGAGGCTCTTTCTGATACCCCCTGATCCCTCTCGCGACACCCCCCTCAGTATCAACATCTGAAAACACCCATCGTTTTACACACAGCACTGCGCACTCAATTTCCTGTTTCCTACTCCGCCAGCAAAAGCTCGCCCGCTTCTATGGTGTCCGGCAAGCGTGCTGGGGTATCTGGGCCGGCGAAAACTTTCTGATCCAGAACTTCAGGCCCCAGAAATACAAAACTCCCATTTCTGGGAGTTTTGTATCGCGGATGCCCTTAGGAGTTTCCTCCGTCAACCGGCACGGCCGAAATCAGGTGGTTTAATGCCCTCCACCTTCGCCCTCTTCATCGCCGCAATCTCCCGATCCGCCACGGCCTGGTCAAACGCCCCATCCCACTTGGCGATCGCGATGGTGCCGATGCCGTTGCCAATCAGATTGGTCACCGCCCGCGCTTCGTTCAGGAAGCGGTCCACGCCCAGTAGCAGCACCAACCCAACCAACGGAATCTCCGGAATCACCGACAGCGTCGCGGCTAGGGTCACGAACCCTGCACCCGCTACCCCGGCGGAACCTTTGGAGGTCAGCAGCAACACGCCAAGCACTACCAACTGATCCCCCAATGACAAAGGTGTATTCGTTGCCTGCGCCACAAAGATCGCGGCCATGGTCAGGTAGATGCAGGTCCCGTCCGAATTGAAGGTGTAGCCCGTCGGCAACACCATCCCGACCACCGATTTCCGGCACCCGAGCTTCTCCAGTTTCACCAACATGCGCGGCAGTACCGCTTCTGTGGAGCAGGTGCCCAAGGTGACCAATATCTCGTCCTTGAAATAGCGCAGGAAGGTTAACAACGGAATCCCCGACCAGCGCGCAATCGACCCTAGAACCACGACGATAAAGATCAAGGTGGTCACATACAGCGCCAGCATCAAATGCCCGAGCGACACCAGCGTGCCAATCCCGTACTTGCCGATGGTAAACGCCATGCCCGCCCCCGCCCCGATCGGCGCCAGGCGCATGACCATCGCGACGATGCGAAACAACCCCTGCAACAACAGGTCGATGATATTGACCAATGGCTTTGCCGGTTCACCGATCTGAACCAGGGCGACGCCCATCAATACCGAAATAAAGATGACCTGCAGCATCGCCCCTTTGGCAAAGGCATCGACGATGGTGGTGGGGATGATGTTCATGAAGAAGTTGATCGCGCCGCCCTGATCATGGGCGGCCTGTGCATAACCTTTGATGGCATCGGCATTGAGCGTGCCGACGTCGATATTCATGCCGACGCCCGGCTTCATGATGTTGACCACCACCAGGCCAATCACCAGCGCCAGGGTCGAGACCACTTCGAAGTAGAGCAAGGCTTTACCACCAATGCGCCCCACCTCCTTGATACTGCCCATCTTGGCGATACCGACGACGACGGTGCCGAAGATGATCGGCGCCAGCAGCATCTTGATCAGTTTGATAAAGCCATCGGCGAGGGGCTGAAGTTTGGCGCCGATGTCGGGAATGATGTAGCCGATCAAACCACCGATAACGATGCCGATCAAAACCTGGACGTACAAGAGCTTGTACCAGCGCGTGGCCGTGTTCATGGTTGTACCTCAGTGTTGTTTTTGTATGAGGACAAAGCGGCCCCGGTAAAGGGGCCCTTGTGACTGAACGCGATCAGCCTTCGCCCAGTTCGCGCATCACTTTGTACAGTTCGGCTTTGGCTTCAAAACCCACGCCCGGAATATCCGGCAGGCCGACGTAGCCGTTCTCGACGCGAATACCATCGGCAAACCCGCCAAACGGCTGGAATACATCCGGGTAGGATTCATTGCCGCCCAAGTGCAGGCCGGCGGCGATATTGAGGGACATCTGGTGGCCACCGTGGGGCACGACGCGGCGTGAGGACCAGCCCAGTTCTTTCATCACGTCGAGGGTGCGCATGTATTCCACCAGGCCGTAGGACAATGCGCAGTCGAACTGCACGAAGTCGCGGTCGGGGCGCATGCCGCCATGGCGCAGCAAGTTGCGGGCGTCCTGGTGGGAGAACAGGTTTTCACCGGTGGCCATGGGCAATTCGTAGTGGTTCGCGAGTTCGGCTTGCAGCGCATAGTCCAGCGGGTCGCCCACTTCTTCGTACCAGAACAGGTTGTATTTCTTGATGGCCTCGGCGTAGGCAATGGCAGTTTTCAGATCGAAGCGGCCATTGGCGTCGACGGCCAGACGACGACCGTCGCCTACCACTTCCAGCACGGCTTCGATACGACGAATATCTTCGTCCAGCGGTACGGCGCCGATTTTCATTTTCACTACGTCATAACCGCGGTCCAGGTAACTCTGCATTTCCGCCTTGAGTTTGCTCTGGTCTTTGCCGGGGTAGTAATAACCGCCCGCGGCATATACCCAAACCTTGTCGTCGGCCACGCCATCGCGGTAACGGTCGGCCAGCAGGCGATACAACGGCTTGCCTTCGATCTTTGCGACCGCGTCCCAGACCGCCATGTCGATGGTGCCCACGGCTACCGAGCGCTCGCCGTGGCCGCCGGGCTTCTCGTTGGTCATCAGGGCTTTCCAGATGGCGAACGGGTCGAGGTTGTCGCGCTCTTTATCGATCAGGGATTCAGGGTCGGCTTCCGAGATTCGCGCAAGAAAGCGGTCACGCATCAACGCGCCCTGGCCATAACGGCCGTTGGAGTTGAAGCCATAACCGATTACGGGTTTGCCATCGCGAACAACGTCGGTCACTACAGCAACCACTGAGCAGGTCATCTTGGAAAAGTCGATATAGGCATTGGCAATGGGGGATGCGATGGAAACCGTCTTCTCGCGAATTTCGACGATGCGCATGGGGAAACGTCCTCTCTGATTATTGTTCTGGTGGCCCAGGTGGGTGCGAGAGAACTCTAAGGCTGGACGTAAAATTCAAGCCAATGCTATTAATGGGGCACCCTATGCGTACAAGGCATCGCCCATGGAATTGCTGTGGTTGGAAGACTTCAACACCCTTGCCGAGAGTGGCAATTTCTCGCGGGCGGCGGAGTTGCGCCATGTCAGCCAGCCGGCATTCAGCCGCAGAATCCGTGCGCTGGAGACGTGGGTGGGCGTGGATTTGTTCGAGCGCACCACTCAAGGCGCGCTATTGACCGAGGCTGGCAAGAGCATGCTGGGCAATGCCCGCGAGTTGACCCGGCGCCTGCATCAGATGCGCGCGGATGCCCAGGAAGTGGCCGGCAAAGCCATTCGCACCTTGCACTTTGCGGCGACCCATTCGTTGTCGTTCACCTTTTTCCCGGCCTGGATTCGCACCATTGAAAGCGGTGCGCCGATTGAAGGGATCAGGTTGCATTCGGACAATATGGCGGCGTGTGAACAACTGCTGTTGAACGGCGAAGTGCAGTTCCTTATCTGCCATCAACACCCCGGCGTGCCGCCACGTTTTGATGGCAATCGTTTCGAGAGCAAGGTCATAGGGATGGATGAATTGCTGGCGTTGCAATCGCCGGACTTGGTCACTACGGAACGTACGCCCTTCCTGGCTTATACCGTGGAATCGGGGCTGGGCTGGATAGTCGCCTCCCACCTGCAATCCCATCCCGAACATCCGAAAATGGAAACGGTGTTCAGCTCGCACCTGGCGGCGGTGTTGCTTTCCATGGCACTGCAGGCGAAAGGCATCGCCTGGTTGCCCGAGACTTTGGCGGCTACGGAACTGGCGGCTGGGCGGTTGATTTCAACGGCCGTGGGGCTGGAGAACATCCGACTGAAATTCGTATATTCAGGCCGAAGATACCGCTGGGGGATGGCGCTGAAGGCTTTTGGGCGACGTTGAAGACGCCCATGTAGCGCACTTGCGGGCTATTCCACCAAACGAAACGCACCCGCCATCCGCTCTTGCTCGCGCGCAGGCAACCTCAGGCTATTGGCAACAATCCGCCACTGCGCGACCCTGCCGCGAAAGTCATCGATGATGTCATCGGCCTCTGCCAACGGCACGCGGAAATAGCCAGCCACTTCCCGCGTGGCGCTGGATACTGGGCGCCATTGAACAGTAAAGAATCAATATTTTATCGCTTAAATCATTAAACGAATAAAATAATGACACTTTAGCTACTACCCCGCCCCACCCCCATGCCGCTTCCGATACTCCGCCGGCGTCACCCCCACATGCTTTACAAACGCCCGCCGCAGGGTATCCGCGTTGGCAAACCCGCACTTGCCGGCGACCTGCTTCGGCGCCACGCCGCCCGCTTCCAATAAAGCGCGCGCCGCTTCCACCCGGGTGCTTTCAACCCAGGCGGCCGGGGTAACGCCCACTTCGGCGTGAAACAAGCGGGCGAAATGCCGGGGGCTCAGCCCGGCGTGTGCGGCCAGCGCTTCCACCGATAGCGACAAGGACGGGTGCGCCGCCACCCAGCGCTGCACCTCTTGCAGCACCGAGCGCCCGGCCGGCTGCGTACTGCCCTTGCGGCTGAACTGCAGCTGCCCGCCCGGGCGCTTGAAGAACATCACCAGTTGCGAGGCCACGCGCATGGCGATTTCACGGCCTAGGTCTTCTTCCACCAAAGCCAGGGCCAGGTCGAGCCCGGCGGTGACCCCGGCGGCAGTGCGCAGTTTGCCGTCGCGCACCGACAGGGCATCTTCCTCGACCCTGACCAGCGGGTAGCGCCGGCTCAACTCGGCCACCGCCGCCCAATGCGTAGTGATCCGCCGCCCTTCCAGCAAACCCGTGGCGGCCAGTGCAAAGGCTCCTGTGCACACCGAACCGAAGCGCCGGGAAGCGGCGCAAGACGCGCGGAGCCACTCCAGCAACGACGCCTTGAAATGCAGCTCCCAGGCGTGCGGCGCTCCCGCCACCAGCAGCGTGTCGAACTGGCCCGGCTCGCCACCGGCAACTAGATCGGGCAGCAAACGCGCGCCGGACGAACTGCGCACCGGCCCGGCCTCGCAAGCCACTACCTGCAACACATAAGCCTCGTGCCCAGCCTCAATATTGGCCTGGGCGAAGACATCCAGCGGGCCAGAAACATCAAGCAACTGCACGCCAGGCAACGCGAGAATGGCGATGGTTTTACTCATGATCGGGACCACGGCAGCTTATCGAACGAAATGGCAGTATATGACGTAACACGCCAATTGAGGACAAAACCTGATCGCCGGACAATGGCCTCGTCCCCCACTCTCCGGAAGCACTCCCATGACCCTGAACCTCGATGGCATCAAAATTCCCGACAGCGCCCTGGCGCGCGAAATCACCGAGCGCGTGCGCGACACTGCCTCGCCGCTGCTCTTCCACCATTCCAGCCGCGTGTTCTACTTCGCCGCGCTGGCCGGCAAGCAGCGCGACTTGGTGTTCGACCCGGAGCTGCTGTATTGCGGCTGCATGTTTCACGACATGGGCCTGACCCACGAACACAGCAGCGCCTGCGAGCGCTTCGAGGTCGACGGCGCCAACGCCGCCCGTGATTTCCTCCAGGGCCACGGCATCGCCCAGCAGGACATCGACACGGTCTGGACCTCGATCGCCCTGCACACCACGCCCGGTATTCCCCAGCACATGCACCCGGTGGTCGCGCTGGTCACCGCCGGCGTGGAAATGGACGTGCTCGGCCTCACCTACAACCAATACAGCGCCGCTGAACGCGAAGCCATCGTCCACGCCCACCCGCGCGGCACGCATTTCAAGGAAGACATCATCCAGGCCTTCTACGAGGGCATCCGCCACAAGCCCGACAGCAGCTTCGGCAACGTCAAGGCGGACGTCATCGCCGACAAGGAAGCGGCGTTCCGCCCGGGGAATTTCTGCAGCGTGATCCGCGGTTCGCAGTGGGCCAGCTGAGGGCATGGCGGGGCTGGCGAGGGTGTTTCGCCAGCCGCGGCAGGTAGCCGTGCAATCGCCTGGAGCGTCAGGCCGCCGCGGGCTGCGCCGTGGCTTGCGCTTGCCGGTTGCCTTGGGGAAAACCGTGCCGCCGGGCGCCGAGGGCAATCCATCCGGCAATCAACAGAAGGACGACCAGCACCCATGGCAAACTGCTAGCTCCTAGCGGGCCGAGCAGAGCGCCGCCGATCAGGCCGCCCCCGGCGATAGCGCCGTTCCAGGTAACCACGTTCATGGAAAGTGCCACATCCGCGCCGTCACCGGCCGCATCCGCCAAGGCCGTCTGCAACAGGGTCGCGGCACCGCCAAAGGTAAGGCCCCAGATGAAGGTCCCAACGTAGACCACCATTGGCGAATCCCCCCACGCACCGAATGCCACCGCCACCGCCGCGAAAGCCGCCAGGCTCAGCAGCACCAGCCGCCGCAACTGGCCATCGACCAAGCGCCCCGTGATCCATATACCGAGCAAGGCCGCCACGCCGAACACCAGCAACACACTACCCACTTGCTCGCCCAACCCAGCCGGCACCACGAATGGCGCGATATAGGTGTAGAGCAGGTTGTGCGCGAGCATCCAGGTCAGCACCACCGCCAGTACCGGGCGCACACCCGGGGTCAGCAGTACCTGGCGCAGCGGCAAACGCTGGCTCGCCGCCTGGCCGGGGTAATCCGGCACCTTGATCAGCACCCAGGCGATCAGCACCAGGGTCAGCCCGGACATGACCGCGAACGCCGAGCGCCAGCCCATCAAGCCACCGAGCCAAGTGCCCAACGGCACGCCCAGTGACAAGGCAACCGGCGTCCCTACCATCGCCACTGCCAGTGCCCGGCCCTGCAGGGCCGGGCTGACCATGCGCCGCGCGTAGCCGGCAATCAGGCTCCAGGCCAGCCCGGCCGAGACACCGGCGAAAAAACGCGCTACCAAGGTCAGGCTGTAGCTGGAAGACCAGGCGGTCAGCGAGTTGAACAGCAGGAAGCCGATGATGGTCAGCAACAGCACGTTGCGGCGGCGCCAGCCCTGAGTCGCGATGGTCAGGGGAATCGCCGCCAGCAGCGAACCCAGCGCGTAACTGGTGACCATCTGCCCCGCCAATGCCGGCGACACCCCCAGCCCCGTGCCGATCTCCGGCAGCAAGCCGGCCGGCAAAGTCTCGGTCACGATGCAGATAAAACCGGTCATGGCCAAAGCCAGCAGCGCCCCGAGCGGGAGCCTTTCCTTGTGTGTCGTCATCAGTCGCTCCAAGTTATATACCATTCAGTACAAATGTACGGGTAGTCACCAAGGATGGTCAACGACTTTTGTATCGACTAGTATCTATGTAGACCACAAGGAGACCCGCCATGGCGACCATGGGACGCCCCCGTACCTTCGACCGCGACACCGCCGTCACCCAGGCCCTGCACCTGTTCTGGGAGCACGGCTACGACGCCACTTCGCTCAGCCAGCTCAAGGCGAGCATCGGCGGCGGCATTTCCGCGCCCAGCTTTTATGCGGCCTTCGGCTCCAAGGAAGCGCTGTTCAAGGAAGTCATCAGCCGCTACCTGAACACCCATGGCCGCGTCACCGACAGCCTGTTCGATACCTCGCTGCCGCCCCGCGACGCCATTGAGTCCTGCCTGCGCAACTCGGCGCGCATGCAGTGCGAACCGGGCCATCCAAGGGGATGCCTGGTGGCGCTGGGGACCATGAGCGGCTGTTCCGAGGAGAGCGCGCTGATCTGCGCGCCATTGGCTGAAACCCGGGCGAACAACCTCGCTGGCATCGAGGCGTGTATCGAGCGGGCTGTGGCCCGGGGGGATTTGCCGACAGGCACTCAGGTGCAAGCAATGGCGGCGATGTTCAACAGTTTCATGCTGGGCCTGTCGACCCTGGCACGCGATGGCGTTGGGCGGCAGGTGCTGGAGGGGGCCGTGACGCAGGTGATGAAGGTGTGGCCTGCGGGAAGGAAAGAATGCGCGGTCACGTAACATCTGTTCATGAACCTAGGCAATCATGCCCCTGACCCTGCGCTGACAACTGGCCTAAACTGCGAAACCTTTCACCGGGAAAACAGCTCAGGGGCACGACTTTGGCCAGCTTCAACCTTTATCTCAGCGATGACATCGACACAACGCTTATCGACATCTCTCGCCGCTATCAAATCAGCAAAGAAGAGGCCATGCGCAGAGCCTTTGCACTCTTGGCCGTGGCCGATGGTGCACTGCGTGAAGGTCGATCGCTGGGTATTGTACGGACGGACGAACATCAGCAATTGCATGCCGTGGGCGAGGTCATTGTCTTGTAATGACGGAGCGCATCGATATCAAGTCGCTGTCAGGGTCGAACGAGCACCTCACCGGGGATCGAATCGACCTGCGAACCTCCACGCCGACTTCGATCGTCCGCTTCGATGAAGCACACCGGCTGCGCTTCGCAAAACAGGTGCTGCTATTCCTGTTCATGCTCTGCATGACCGTTATCATCGGCTACGGCATCGCGCCGCAAAACGAAGCGTGGGAGAAAATGTTCGAGCTGGTGAAAATCGGCGCACTACCTTTGGTGACCCTTGTCATAGGTTTTTTACTTCCCAAGTTCGCAGCCCGGAAGATAGGCCCTGACCTCCGAGGACTCCATGAAGCACTACCCTCTGCTCTTAATCACGCTTGGCCTCGCGCTAAGCACCACCACCCAAGCCGCCACCCCCAGCGCCTGGTCCGCCCACGACCGCGCCCTGCTCGCAAAATGCCAACAAGCCAGCCACCTGAAAAACCCGCGTGCCGCCGGCACTCCGGCGCTGTTCGATGACAGCCTGGGTTACACCGCCTTGCTGCTCAAGGGCAGCTATCCGCAGGCTTTCATGCACAATCAGAGCGGCACCGAGCTGTGCCTGTTTCACCGCGCCAGCCAGAAGGCGGTGGTGACCGAGTGGGATGGGGTGACTACGCCGCCGGCGGCCCCGGTCAGGAAGCCCTGATCAACGCCAGGCGCCCAGGCCATCCAGCAGGCTCGCCAGCTCCTGCCAGGGCTGCTCTTCACGGCGGGCGCCACAGCCAGGCCGGTGCGTAAAGGCCTCGCCGCTGCGGTTGGCCGACTGCGAGGCCTGGCACTGCACGCAGATCAGCTGGCCGCACAGCAGCGACCAGCGGAAACTCCAGCCGGCAACCCGGTCGCTGGGGCTCATGCTGTTGCGCAACGCCGCTGCGATCTCGTCAGTCACGCAGATACTGGACATAAAAGCCTCCGTGGGGCATTTGTCGGGTCTACGTCTATCTTGGCAGGCCAGGGAGAAGGTGAATCATTCGCGAGGGTCCCTGCACGGCCATTCGGGTGCGCAAACAGGACATGCCTGTGAGGACGTGCCTGTCAGGACGTGCCTGTCAGGACACGTCACTCCATTCAAGTAAATTGCTCGCGATATTGCGTGGGCGTGCGCCCCAACCGCTCGCTGAACAGCACACGCATGTGCCGGGCGCTGCCAAAGCCGCTTTTGTAAGCGACGGTCTTGAGTGGCAGGTCGGTACTTTCCAGCAAGTTGCGTGCGCGGTCGATGCGCGCGCTCTGCACGAACTCCATGGGCGTCATCTGCACGTCGCGGGTAAAGACCCGGGCGAAGTGCCGGCTGCTCATGGCCGCGAGGTCGGCCAGGCGGTCGATGGTCAGGTCTTCATCGAGATGCTCGAGGATGTAATGCTGCACCCGGGTGATCGGCGATTCCTGGGTCGCTACCGCCGCCACCAGCGGGCTGAACTGGGCCTGCCCGCCTTGGCGGCGCATCAGTACCAGCAGCACCTTGGCGATATCCAGCGCGACCTTGCGGCCGTGGTCTTCGACGATAATCGACAGCGCCATGTCGATGCCCGCGGTCACGCCGCCGGAGGTCACCAGCTGACGGTCATGCATGTAGATCTGGTCGGTGCTGACGTCGGCCAAAGGGAACGCCTTGAGCAGCCGTTCGATGTAGTGCCAGTGGGTGGTGACCCGATGGCCGTCCAGCAGCCCGGCATGGCCGAGAATGAAGGCACCCGTGCAGATCGAACCATAACGCTGCGCCCGCGGCGCCGCCTCGCGCAACCATTGGCTCAGCCGGGGGTTCTCCTCGCCATAGGCGCCGGGGCCGCCGGGAACCAGCAGCATGTCGTAGGCAGGCGCGGCTTGGTCCAGAGCAATGTCCGGCTGCACCTTGACGCCGTTGGAGGCCCGAACCAGCCCAGGCTCCAGGCCCAGGGTGACGATCTGGTACCACTGGCACGGTTCCAGGTAACGGTTGGCGATGGAAAACACCTCCAGCGGCCCTGCCATGTCGAGCAGCAGGAAATCCGGGTAGAGCACCATGGCGACGGTTTTCATCGGCCTTTCTCCTGAAGGGCCGCGTCGTGGGCCAGGCACTCGCGCAGAAACTCGATCAGTACCTGTACGGGCCGCGAGCCTTGGCGGTGCTGGGGATAAACCGCCGATAGCTGCAACGCTTCGGTGGCGAAGTCGTCGAGCACCGTCACCAGGCGGCCATCGGCCAAGGCATCGCCAACGATGAACAGTGGCAGATAGGTGATGCCCAGCCCGGCAATCGCCGCATCGCGCAGCACGTCGCCGTTGTTGGCGCGCATGCGCCCGGTCACCGCCTGGTGCAACGCCTTGCCCTTGTGCTGGAAGCGCCACTGCACCTGGCGGCTGTGGCCGTAGGGCAGGCAGGCATGGCTGGCGAGATCATCCGGCACCTGCGGCGCGCCGCGCTCGGCGATATACCCGGGGCTGCAGCAATACACCCGCGGGATGGAAGCGATGCGCCGGGCGATCAGGGAAGAATCTTCCAGCACGCCGATGCGCAGCACCACGTCATAGCCCTCGCCGAGCAGGTCCACGGGGCGGTCGCTGAGGTCGACCTCTACCGCCACCTGTGGATAACGTTGCAGGAACTGCGGCAGCAGGCAGCCCAGGTGGGCCATGGCGAACGACAGCGGCGCACTGATGCGCACGGTGCCTCGCGGCTCGGCGTTCTGGCCCGCGATGCCCTGCTCGACCTGCTCCACCTCGCCCAGCAGGCGCACGGCCGATTCGTAATAGCTCTGGCCCAGCGGGGTGATGTCCAGCCGCCGCGTGGAGCGGTTGAGCAGGCGCGTGCCGAGGCGGCCTTCGAGCTGCATCAGGCGGCGGCTGACGTATTGCTTGGACAGGCCCAGTTGATCGGCCGCCGCGGTGAAGCTTCCCGACTCCATGACCTGGACGAACAGGCGCATGTCTTCAAACGCATTCATTGTCTTGTTCCAGTAGACAGTCACATAGCTTATAGCCGCTTTCGGCTATTTCTACAGCACATTAATCAGCGCTAGCCGCCACAACCTTTCGCCAATGGCATATAAGCCCGGCCCCACCTACCATCAAGCACATCTCTCCCGGGCGCCCGCCATGACCTCGTTCATTCTCGACCACAGCCTGCTGTGGAGCACCTTGATCCTGCTCGCCGACCTGCTGGCGTGGCAACTGGCCCCCTACCGCAACCGCGGCACCAAGGTCGCCGTGCGCCTGTGCCTGTTCCTGCTGTACAGCTGGCTGCTGATCGGCACTGGCGTAAGCCCGCTGCAAACCCCGGCGTGGCCCGATGACACGCTGCTGCAACTGAGCGCCACGGCGCTGGCGATCTTCTGGTGGCTGTACCTGGCCCGGGTACTGACGGAAATCCTCGGCCTGCTGCTCACCCACCGCATCGGCCACAGCGGCCGCCTGCTGCAGGACGTGATCGGCGCCCTGGTGTTCCTGGTGGCCATCGTCGCCGCCGCCGGTTACGTGTTGCAGTTGCCGGTCAAGGGCCTGCTGGCCACCTCCGGGGCGATGGCGATCATCGTCGGCCTGGCCTTGCAGAGCACTCTCAGCGACGTGTTCTCCGGCATCGTGCTGAACACCACCAAGCCCTACCAGGTGGACGACTCCATCAGCATCGACGGCATCGAAGGCCGGGTGCTGGACATCGACTGGCGCGCCACCCACCTACTGACCACCGACGGCAGCACCGCCGTGGTGCCCAACTCGGTGGCGGCCAAGGCCAAGATCATCAACCTCAGCCGGCCCGCCGACGTACACGGCGTGTCCATCAGCCTGCAACTGCCCAACCACGTGCGCCCGCGGCGGGTGCTCGATGCCCTCGAACGCAGCCTGCGCGGCACCAGCCTGTTGCTCGTCGCGCCGCCCGCTCGCGCGGTGATCAAGGCTTCTGGCGAGACCACCACTGAATACGTGGCCAGCGGTTTCATCGCCGAACTGGGCAAGCGCGGCGAGGTGCGCAACCAGCTGTTCGACCTCGCCCACCGCCACCTCGAAGCCGCCGGCATCAGCCGCTTCGCCGAGGGCATGGCGCCGGTACAGAGCGTGTCGCGGGCCCGGGAGTTGCTGGACGAGGTGAAAATCTTCCAGACCTTGAGCGTCGACGCCAAGGACCAGATGGCCGAAGCCATGAACGGCAAGGAGTTCACCGCCGGGCAGCGCATCATCGAACTGGGCGAGGTGGCCGAGCACCTGCTGGTCATTGGTACCGGCGTGGTCAGCGCCGAAGTGCCCGACGGTGACGGCTTTCTCGAAGTCGGCCGCATGGGCCCAGGGGAGATCATGGGCGAGCAAAGTATCCTCGGCGACACCCCTTCGGCGGCGCGCTTCACCGCACTCACCTCAAGCCTGGTGTACCGCATCGACAAGGCCCTGACCCAGCATTGCGTGGAACAGAGCACGGCGGTGAGCAAGGCCCTGAACAAGCTGCAGGCAGTGCGCCAGCAGAGCAGCCATGCGTTGTTGTTGCACAAGCCGATGACCCTCAAGAAAGGTGGGTTCCTGAGCTGGTTGCAGAAGCGCTAAAGGCGTGGCCAGCCTGAAAATTCCTGAAAAAAAACGAGAGGGATTGAGCCCTCTCGTTGTTTCGACGCAGCGTGTTACTTGGCGGTCAGCGCCACGTAGCTGTTCATCAGGTTGCGGTAGTTCGGCAGGCGGTTGGACAGCAGGTTGCCCAGGCCTTCGATGTCGTTGCGCCAGTCGCGGTGCAGCTCGCAGGCCACGGCGAACCAGTTCATCAGCTGCGCGCCGGCGGCGGTCATGCGGGCCCAGGACGCCTGCTGCACGGTTTCGTTGAAGGTACCGGAAGCGTCGGTCACCACGAACACGTCAAAACCTTCTGCCAATGCGGCCAGGGTCGGGAACGCCACGCACACGTCCGTCACCACACCGGCGATGATCAGCTGCTTGCGGCCAGTGGCCTTGATGGCGGCGACGAAGTCTTCGTTGTCCCAGGCGTTGATCTGGCCAGGGCGCGGAATGTAAGGCGCGTCCGGGAACATCTCTTTGAGCTCGGGCACCAGCGGGCCGTTCGGGCCTTTTTCGAAGCTGGTGGTGAGGATGGTCGGCAGGCCGAAGAACTTGGCGCAGTCGGCCAGGGCCAGCACGTTGTTCTTGAACTCGTTGGGCGAAAAATCCTGCACCAGGGAGATCAGGCCGGTCTGGTGGTCGACCAGCAGAACCACGGCATCGTCTTTGTTCAGGCGGTTGTAGCGGGGTGCGTTGCTCATTGCGGTTTCCTCAAGGGTTGGGATTATCTGCGGCCCTGGTGTCAGGGCCTATTGCTCGGTCATGCAGCGTTCAGTCATGAATCAGAAGGCGAAGCAGGAACAGCCGAAGGCGCCCCAGAAGCCCTGGAAGTCGCTGACCGGCACTTTCGACTGGCGCGCGCGGTCATGGCTGTGGGAGTGCACCGCGCACGGCCCGCTGCAGTGGTGCACCTGCGCCGCCATCGGCGAAGTTGGCCGCCAGTGGCCAGGTACGCGGGCCACCGGCGACCAGTCCGGCAGGACCGGCACGGTGGGCGGGGCCAGGTCGCTGAACTCTTCGGCGGCGTGCACCACCTTGCCGCCGACCACGGTCAGCACCGACTCGATCCACTTGATGGCTTCTTCCTCGACGCTGAAGAAATCCGCCGACAAAGCCACCACATCGGCCAGTTGCCCGACCTTGATCTGGCCCTTCTTGCCCTGCTCGGACGAGAACCAGGCGCTGCCGTGGGTGAACAGTTCCAGCGCGGTGCTGCGGGGCAGGCCTTCGGGGTACAGGGCCATGCCACCGACTGTGCGGCCGCTGACCATCCAGTACAGGGAAGTCCAGGGGTTGTAGCTGGACACGCGGGTGGCGTCGGTACCGGCACCTACCGGCACGCCTTCGGCCAGCATGCGCTTGATCGGCGGCGTGGCCTCAGCGGCGCGGGCGCCGTAACGGTCGACGAAATACTCGCCCTGGAAGGCCATGCGGTCCTGGATGGCGATGCCGCCGTTGAGCGCGCGCACGCGCTCGATGTTCTTCGGCGTGATGGTCTCGCAATGGTCGAAGAACCACGGCAGGCCGTTGAACGGCATGTCGCGGTTGACCTTCTCGAACACGTCGAGCATGCGCGAGATGGACTCGTCATAAGTGGCGTGCAGGCGAAACGGCCAGCGGTGTTCGACCAGGTGGCGCACCACCGGCTCCAGTTCCTGCTCCATGGTCTGCGGCAGGTCGGGGCGCGGTTCGAGGAAGTCTTCGAAGTCGGCCGCCGAGAACACCAGCATTTCGCCGGCGCCGTTGTGGCGCAGGAAGTCGTCACCCTGGTGCAGGGTCACACTGCTGGTCCAGTTCTTGAAGTCGGCCAGCTCGCCCTTGGGCTTCTGGGTGAACAGGTTGTAGGCGATACGTACGGTGAGCTGCTCTTCCTTGGCCAGGTGCTCGATGACCGCGTAGTCGTCGGGGTAGTTCTGGAAGCCGCCGCCGGCGTCGATCACGCTGGTCAGGCCGAGGCGGTTGAGCTCGCGCATGAACTGGCGGGTGGAGTTGATCTGGTATTCCAGCGGCAGGGTCGGGCCCTTGGCCAGGGTCGCGTAGAGAATCATCGCGTTGGGCCGCGCCACCAGCATGCCGGTCGGTTCGCCGTTGGCATCGCGCACGATCTCGCCACCCGGCGGGTTCGGCGTGTCGCGGGTGTAGCCGGCCACGCGCAGGGCCGCGCGGTTGAGCAAGGCGCGGTCGTACAGGTGCAGCACGAATACCGGGGTTTCGGGCGCCGCCTGGTTGAGTTCGGCCAGGGTCGGCATGCGTTTTTCGGCGAACTGGAATTCGTTCCAGCCACCCACTACGCGCACCCATTGCGGGGTGGGCGTGCGGTCGGCCTGCTCCTTGAGCATGCGCATGGCGTCGGCCAGCGACGGTACGCCTTCCCAGCGCAGTTCGAGGTTGTAGTTCAGGCCACCGCGGATCAGGTGCAGGTGCGAGTCGTTGAGGCCCGGGATCACGGTGCGGCCCTTGAGGTCGATGACCTGGGTGCCGCTGCCGCGCAAGGCCATGGCCTCGGCATCGTTGCCCACGGCGACGAAGCGCCCGGCGCTGATGGCCACCGCGGTGGCACGGGGTTTCTCGCGGTCGACGGTGTGGAACTGGCCATTGAAGAGGATCAGATCGGCGTTCATTGCGGTTCCTTGACTGAGGTTGAGGCAGCGGAGAGCCAGGGGGCGGCGAGCCGTGTCACGAAGGGCATCAGCACGTAGGTCACCAGCACGACGATGGTGATGGTCACCAGGAAGGTGCTGACGAAGTAGCTGCCGAAAAAGGCGTTCAGCCGGAACACCGGGCCCCACAGAATCGGCAGTAACAAGGTTTGCGGCAGGATCACGCACAGGCTCAGCACCGCCTGTTTCCAGCGCGGCGGCGGCGTGGCGCCGGGCTCGGCAGGCGGGGTGAACCAAAATTCGCTGTGCTGGCCGATCTCGGTCTGGTCGCCGTCGGCGAGCATGTGCTCGGCCTCCTGCAGCAGCGCCAGGCGCTCGGCCGAGTCGAGCCAGGTCTGCACCTGGGCCGTGGAGCAGAACCGCAACACGCTGGTGAAGGTGCGCAGGCCGCCGCTATGGCCGGGCATCACGTCGACGCCCAAGTGGCCAGGAAACGTGCGTGCGGTGCTGACGATACGGCGCAACCAGGCCTCATAGGCCTGCTCGGTGCCGGCTTTGACCCGGTGCTTGACCACCAGGGTCACCAGCTCGTCGCTGCTGCCGCCCAGGGCAGGCTCGGCGATGGTTGAATGGGACATGCTATGAAACTCCCCTAAGGTCGGAAAAGGTCAGGCGTAGCGCAACGCCATGGGCAGCCGCCAGCGCAACGACAAGCGCCCGGGCCCGGCCAGCAGGATGGCGCTGAACAGCAGCAACAGCAGCCAGGCGAACTGGCCCTGGTCGAGGCTCCAGTCGGGATGCACGAACACCAGCGCGATCAGCAGCACGCTCAGCACCGGCAGGCAGGCCAGACGGGTCAGTACCCCGGCGATGATCAACAGCGGGCACAGCACTTCGGCGAAGATGGCCAGGCCCAGGGTCAGGTGTGCCCCGAGGTGGAAGGGATCTTCGATGAGGGTCAGCTGGTGGCTGTAGTCCAGCAGCTTGGGCAAGCCGTGGACGAACAGCAGGAACAGCGCGGCGCTGACCCGCAGCCACAACAAGCCTAGTTCCCTGGCGAACGCGTCGCCGTCCCACTGTCGGATGTTGCTCATGTGATATTCCGCGGCACTGGTGAATACCCGTGATGATCGCCCAGCCCCCCTTCGGCAACTTGTATGGGCGTGCTGCCTTTGGAAGGCGCGTGCTGGGAATCAGCCGGCACCGCCCAACGGGGCCGACATGAAGCGGCTGATATGGCCGCGCAACCAGCGCTCGGCCGGATCGTTGTCGTGCACGCCGCTCCAGGCCATGGACAGCTCCGCCGGCACGATCGGAAACGGCGGCTCGTCGGCGCGCAGGGCGCCGTCCTCCACCAGCGCGCAGGCGGCGTAGTCGGGGACGGTGGCAATCAGATCAGTGCCTTTGAGCAGCGCCCGCAGGCCGTTGAACTGCGGCACCCCGAGCACCACCCGGCGGCTGCGGCCGACCTTGGCCAGGTCGAGGTCGATGTTGCCGCTCAGGTCGCCGGAGAACGACACCATGGCATGGGGCCGCTCGCAGTAGTCGTCGAGCGTCAGCGGCCCCGGGCGCGAGTCGCCGCGCAGCACCTTGCAGCCGATGTCGCGCATCTTGCGGCGCTTGGCGTTGGCCGGCAGGTCGGTGGTGTAGCTCACACCCACGGAGATTTCCCCGGAGGCCAGCAGGCTGGGCATCAGCAGGTAATTGGCGCGCCGCACGACGATGACGATCCCCGGCGCCTCTTCACGCAGGGCGTTGAGCAAGGGCGGGAACAGGCCGAACTCGGCGTCGTCCGAAAGGCCGACACGGAACACGCTGCAGCTGCTGGCGGGGTCGAAGTCCTTGGCTCGGCTGACGGCGCCGGAGATGGTGTCGAGCGCCGGTTGCAGCTCTTCGAGAATGGCTTGGGCACGGGGGGTGGGGTCCATGCTGCGGCCATTGCGGATCAGCAATGGATCATCGAACAGGTCACGCAGGCGCGCCAGGGCGGCGCTCACGGCTGGCTGGCCCATGAAGTGCTTTTCGGCGACGCGGGTGAGGTTGCGCTCGAACATCAGCGCTTCGAAGATTACCAGCAGGTTCATATCTACGTGGCGCAGGTCATTTCGGTTCATGGCGGGTTCCGGCGGCGTCCTTCACTAACAGGTTCGCGGAGTCGAGCACGGCACCCTGCCCGGGGCCTTGAACATCTGTGCTATTTCCTGCCGCGCACATTATCCACAAGGCCAATGCCTCTCAGGCGGTCGCCGCGCGGCGCCAGGTGAAGGGCGTGGTGCCAATGCTGCGGGTGAACACCCGAGTGAAGTGCGACTGGTCGGCAAAGCCGCACTCCAGGCTGATCTGCGAGATCGACGCCGGGCTTTGCGCCAGCAGGGCCTTGGCCCGCTCCAGCCGGGCCTGCAGGAACCAGTCCCGCGGCGCCAGGCCGGTGGTCTTCTTGAACGCGCGGGAAAAATGGCTGCGCGACAACGAGCACTGGCGCGCCACATCGGCGATCGCGAGGCCGCGCTCCATCTGCTGCAGCATGGTCTGCTTGGCCAGGCGCTCCTGCCAGGGCGACAGCGCTACCCGCGGCAAGCCGGCCTCGGGCACGTCGCCAGGGTAGCCGCTGAGCAAATGGCTGCACAACGCGCGGGAAGTCTGGAACACGGCTTCCTGCTGCGACTGGTTGGCCCCGGCCAGCGCGGCGGCCAGGTCCTTGACCAGTTGGAAGGCGACGGAGTCGAGCGCGGCCGGGGGGGCAAGGGTTAACGCATTCATGGGTCACGTCCTTTGCGAAGACAGGTCTGATGACAAGTCTCCTCTGCAGGGCGGCCCGAGGTCCTTTGGCAAAGGTTAAACGTTCTGAATTCCCCTCCCCGCGCGCTTTCAGAAGTATTCAGGACCACCTGCATGACTTCGCCGCGTTTCACGCCTAGCTTTGAAGGTTCAACCCACACCGTTCGAGGAGTTACCCATGCCTTACGTCACGACCACCGATGGAACCGAGATCTACTACAAGGACTGGGGCAGCGGCCGGCCCATCGTGCTCAGCCACGGCTGGCCGTTGAACGCCGACATGTGGGACTACCAGATGCAATTCCTGGCCTCCAACGGCTTTCGGGTGATCGCCCACGACCGCCGCGGCTTCGGCCGTTCCAGCCAGCCGTGGACCGGCTACGACTACGACACCTTCGCCGACGACCTGCAGGCCCTGCTGACCCAACTGGACATCAAGGATGCCGTGCTGGTGGGTTTCTCCATGGGCGGCGGCGAAGTGGCCCGCTACCTAGGCCGCCATGGCAGCGCGCGCGTCTCCAAGGCGGTGCTGCTGAGCGCCGTGACGCCGATGATGAAACGCAGTGCCGACTTCCCCGAAGGCATGGACCCGGCGATTTTCGACGGCATTCGCGCCGGCCTGCTGAACGACCGCGCGGGCTTCCTCGACGCCTTCGGCCCGATCTTCACCGGCAGCGACCAACCGGGCTCCAAGGTCGGCAAGCCGATGCTCGAGTGGACCCAGTTCCTGGCCCTGCAAGCGGGCATCAAGGGCACCTACGACTGCGTCAAGGCGTTCTCGGAAACCGACTTCCGCCCCGACCTCCAAGGCATCGACATTCCGACCCTGGTGATCCACGGCGATGGCGACAAGGTGGTGGATTTCAATGTCACCGGCAAGCTGGCCGCCCAGCTGGTGCCAGGCGCCGAACTGAAGGTGTACCCAGGTGCGCCACACGCCACCTACTTCACCCACAAGGACGAGCTGAACCAGGACCTGCTGGACTTCGCCCGTAGCTGAGGTGTCTGGGCCTTGTAGTGAAGCCACTGGCCCCATCGCGGGCCTCGCCCGCTCCAACAAGTACCGCGCCGGGCCTGTTGTAGCGCGCACTGCCCGCGCCGGAACCTGTCGGAGCGCGCACGGCCCGCGCCGAAACCTGTCGGAGCGCGCACTGCCCGTGCCGGAAACTGTCGGAGCGCGCACGAACCTGTTGGAGCGGGCGACGCCCGCGATGGGGCCCGGCCAGGCAACGCAGCGCTTATGCGCTAGCCATCAGCACGGCAAGGTAAAGACAAAAATCGTCTGCCCTTCGCGCCCCTGCGCCATATGCAGGGTGCCGCCCTGGGCCGTCATGATCGACCGGCAGATGGCCAGGCCCATGCCCATTCCGGTCGCCTTGGTGGTGAAGAAGGCATTGAAGATTTTCTCGCCGTGCTCGGCGCTGACGCCGGGCCCGGTGTCCTCGACCGTGACCACCAGCCGCCCCTGCCCGGCCACCCATGAGGTGATGGTCAGCCAGCGCTGCGCCTCTGGCACCTGAGCCATGGCGTCGCAGGCATTGGCGATCAGGTTATAGAGCACCTGCTGCAGTTGCACGGCATCCGCCAACACCCGCTGCTCGCGTACCTCGAGGTGAGTCTTGACCGTCACCTGTTTCTGGGCGATTTCAACGGCCGTGAGCAGCAGCACATGGCGAATCAACTCATCGATCGACAACCACTGACGGTTGGAGGCCTTCTGCTTCGCCAGCGCCTGCAAGGCATGGATGATATCGGCCGCGCGCTTGCCGTCCTTGGCGATGTCGCGCAGCCCCTCCAGGGCCTCCTGCACGTCCGGCAGATCACGCTGCAACCAGCGCACGCTGGCACTGGCATTGGAGACGATGGACACCAGCGGCTGGTTGATCTCATGGGCGATGGATGCCGCCAGTTCGCCCAGTACCGTGGAGTGGCTGACCTGCGCCAGTTCGGCACGGGCCACCTGCAGCGAGGCTTCGGTTTCGCGGCGCCGAGTGTTCTCTTCCAACAGTTCGCCATACAGCCGCGAGGTCTCCAGGGAGATCGCCGCCTGGGCCGCCAGCAGCTCGATCATGCCGACCCGGGCGTGGGTGAAGATGCCAGCGGCCAGGGAGTTGTCGAGGTACAGCACGCCGATCACTTCACCTTGCTTGAGCAGCGGCAGGCACAGCACCGAGCCCCCGGAATGCTGGGTGAAATACTCGTCGGCGGCAAAGCGCTCGTCATGTTCGGCGCGCTCCAGAGCCAGGGTCTGCCCGGTGCGGACCACGGTATAGAGAATCGACAGGGGCAACTGCCCCTGCACCGCGCCATTGCCCAGCACCACCTCGATGCCTTTGTTGAGCGTATGGCCGCGGGCGACGATCAGCGGCTCACCGTCGCGCATCAGTATCAGCAGGCCGCGGCGGGCGCCAGCGTGCACCAGGGTGTTGGCGACCAGCAGCTCGACCAGCCGTTCGAAAACGATCTCCCGCGACAGCGCCTGGGAGGCCTTGGTCACCGAGACCAGGTCGAGGTACTGCTGGCCCTGCAGCAAGTCGACCGAAGCGCGGGAGTCGGCGCTGCGGCTTTGCAGGTAGAGGTACGCGGTTTCCAGGCGCTGCACCTGGCTGCCCGCGCCCCAGCGCTGGAAGTGGTCGCGGGCGCTGAAACGGTGGGCGCGCGCCGCGGTGCTCAGGCCCAGGGCGGCGTTGCACTGCGCCGCCAGTTCGTGGGCCAGCGCCTGCACATGCATGAAGCCACCGCCGGTGGCCTGGCCGATCGCCGACTCCAGCAGGCCCAAGGCGCGCAAGCCGTCGCCCTGCAGGCGGGCGACCTGGGCCTCGACCAGCAGCAGGCGGTCGAGAAAGCTCTGCGGGTTGAGGTCGGCCCAGCGTCGCAAGCGTGACACATGCGGGGCGATGGCCTGCAACGTCGGCTCCGGCGTTTGCGCCGCCTGGGCCGCGAGGTTGAGCGCGCTGAACAGCGCCAGATCGACCAGCGGCACATGGGCCGGCACGCTCCAGCTCAGTTGCTGGGCGCGCTCGAGGCTGCGCTGTGCCTGGCCATGATCGCCGTCGAAGTAGCCCTGTATGCCCTTGACCAGCCAGAACCAGAAATGGATGGGCACCATGTGGCTTTGCTGCACCTGCAGTTGCAGTTCGTCGAGCTCGGCCTGGTCGGCGCCAGCGCGCAGCGCGCGCACCCACCAGCGCTGCACGCCCAGCAACAGCTGGCTGTCGCGAAAGCCCAGCAGCCCGGCCAGCGCCACGCCCCGCTCGACCTCCGCTTCGACCTTGTCGAGGGCCACGCCCATCAACAGTTGGGTGGCGGCGGCCTGATGGCTGGCATAGCAACCCAACCCCGGCCGGCCTTCGGCGCGGCCGGCGGTAAAAGCATGCTCGCTGCTCTCCAGGGCGAAGGTCGGCGAACGCAGCCATACACTGACCCGGCCCAACGCCAATTGCGCCGAGGCCATGGCCTGGGCATAGGCCGGTGCCTCGGCCAGGCGCACCGCCAGGTCGACGAAGCGCAGGCCATCCTCGTAAGCCTCGAAGCGCTCGGCCAGCGCCACCCCGAACCAGGCCAGGCCGCGCACGCCGGAGCTGCAGACGCCATGGCGCAGGGTCATTTCAGCCATGCGGCAGGTCAGCAGGAAAATCAGCTCGCGCTGGCTGAACAACACCGGCAGGATCATCACCGCCATCAGGTCCAGGGCCGCCTCGATAAAGGCATTGTTCAGCGGCCCGTGGTCGATCCAGGAGAAGATCGAGCGGTCGCCGACGGCTTGCTGCAATTGCCGATAAGGGCTGTGCAGGTCGACCCCGCCACCCAGCGCCGGAAACTCGATGCCGAACATGCTCAAGCCGCCCAGGCCGGTCTGCAGGGCGCCGTTGTAGTCGCCGGCCAGAGACAGCGCTTCGACCTTCAGCACATATAAAGCGGAGACGTCTGTGAGCGAGGAAACCCGCTCCAGCAACTGGTCGATACAGGCGTGGGCGTCGGAGTATTCGCAGGTGTGCACCAGGCACTGGGCGTGCAGGTAATCCACCGCGTAGCTTTGCCGGTAGTGCTCGGCCCAGCGCCGTTCGCCACCCAGCTCGCGCGCCAGGCGCAGGTACTGCAGGGCGAATGGCAGGGCGGCGGTTTCCTTGGCGCGCACGGCGGCGGCCAACAGGGCTTCGATGAATTGCGGCTGGTCCTGGCCACTCAAGGCGCCATGGTCGGCCTGCTGGATATGCACGGCAATGCGGAACAGGTCGCCGCGGCTGCGCTGCACCGGGAGCGCGCGAATCAGCAGACGCGCCAGGCGCGTATGCTCTGCAGCGCGGCGCTGCGGGGGAATCAGATGGTAGGCCGCTTCGCGCACGCGGTCGTGGCTGAAGGTCAGGCCGAGGCGGTCTTCCTGCAGCAGCCCGGCCTCCACTGCTGGCGCCAGGGCCGCCTGGATGCGCGCCTGGCTGAGCTCGCTGACGCGGGCGATGTCGGCGTTGTCGGCGCGGCTACCGACCATCGCCAACAGGCCCAGCAGCATCTGCGTGCGCCGCGGGAAGCGGGCGATACGGGCAATCATCAGGTCGACCACGTTGTCGGCCACCGGGAAGGCCTCCAGCGCCTCGCGCCGCCATTGCCAGCCGGGCAACCGCGGGTGCGGCCACAGCAGCTTCTCTTCGAGCAGGGTGCGCAGCAGCTGGTGCACGAAGAAGGGATTGCCGTCGCTCTTGTCGTGGATGATCGCGCTCAACTCATGCAACTCGGGCGCATCCCAGCCCAGCAAGGCCGCGACCATGTCGTGCAGCGTCGCGCGGCTCAGCGGCCGCAGCTGGATCTCGCTCAGATGTGCGGGCCGCGAGCGGGCGGCCTTGAGCAAGGCATGGAAGGCCGGGTTGGCCGCCTCGCAGACATCCCGGCAGGCCAGGATCAACAAGGTGTTGGGCAGCGGAGCCATCGCCAGGGCGCTCAGCAATGCCAAGGTGTCGTGGTCCAGCCATTGCACATCGTCGAAAAACAGCACCAGCGGCGTCTGCTGGCGAGCGAAGGCCTTGATGAAGGTACGCAGGGTTTCATCGAAACGCTGGCGAACGCCGTGGGCGCCTTCCAGGGCATCAGGCAGCGGGCCGGTGATCAGCTCCAGCTCCGGTACCAGCGGCAGCAACAACGCGCCGTCGATATTCAGCGCCGCCAGCAGCCGTTCGCGCCATTGCTGCAGCACGGCGGGCGGCTCGCCGAGCACCCGCAGCACCAGGGAGCGCAGGGCCAGCGACAGGGCCCCGTAGGGAATGGTCTTGCCCGACTGGTCGAACTTGCCGGCGGCGAACAGCACCTGCCCGCTTACCAGATCCTGGTGCAGCGCGCGCACCAGGGCGCTCTTGCCGGTGCCGGTCGATCCACTCAACAGCACCACCTCGCCCTCGCCACTGCTGATGCAACGCACCAGCCGAGCGTGCAACAGCGTCAGTTCGATTTCGCGGCCGACCAGAACCGCGCCGGGGGAATCGAGGCCGTGGGCGCGCTTGCCGCCGGGCTCGAAACGGCGAATGTGCTGGAACTCGCTCCATTGCACCAGGCACAGGCGCAAGTCGCTGGCCAACTCGTCGGCGCTGGCGTAACGCGCGTTCGGTTCCTTGGCCAGCAACGTGTACACCAGGCGCCGCAAGGGCGCCGGCACGCTGGGGCGCAGCTGTTCGATGGGCGGTGGTTGCTGGGCCAGGTGCTGGTGCAGGCATTCCACCGGATCGTTGCCCTGAAACGGCAGCGTGCCGGTGAGCAGTTCATAGAAGCTCACGCCCAGCGCGTACAGATCGCTGCGCGCATCGGCCTGCTGTCCTAGACGCCCGGCCTGTTCCGGCGACATGTAGGCAAAGCTGCCGCAGATCGACTCGGCGTCTGGGTGTGGCGCATGCTGCGGGCGGCTGAGGCCGAAGGCGGTGAGGCGAACGGTGCCATCGCTGCCCTCGAGCAGGTTGCAGGGCTTGACGTCCTGGTGCAGCAAGCCGGCGCTGTGCATGCCGGCCAAGGCTTCAGCGGCGCCGATAGCCAGACGCAGGAAGCGGGTGATCGACAGGCCCTCGCCCAGCAGCTCATCGAGGCTGGTGCCACCGGTGTCGTCAAGCACCAGGAACGGCCCCTCGACCGTGCTCACCAACGCTGCGGGGACAATGGCCCAGGCAGGATCCAGGTGCTGAACGAAGCCATATTCGTGATGGATGCGCCGGAACGCCTGGTCGGAGGGCAACTGCGCCGGGCGCACGATCAGCCAGTCGCGCACCGAGATGGGCGAGCGCACCCGGTAGCGGGCGACTTCGCCATCCACCCGCAACAGCTGCCAGGCCAGGTGCTGCAGCCACTGGTCGTTGAAGCCGCCGACATCGCGGCGTACCGATGCCAGGCCGCCGCCACGGGACCGGGGGGCCGGCTCGGGAGCGATCATCTAGCGGCGCCCAACCACTTGGTTAATGGCGTTCATCAGCACATCCTCGGAGAACGGCTTGCTCAGGAAGCATCCGGCGCCGGCCTGCAAGGCGGCCGCCACGGAGGCGTCATCATTGTGCGCCGACATGCAGATCACCGCGATGGGTTTGCCCGTCTGCTGCAATTGGCGCTGTACCTCCAGGCCTTGCATGCCCTCCATGCGCAGGTCCAGCAGCACGCAAGCGGCGGCGTCTGGCGCGGTGGAGGCCAGGAACGCTTCGCCACTGGCGAAACTGAGGGTGCAGTAACCGGCCGACTTCAGCAGGTTGGCCAAGCTTTTGCGCACGGAGGGATCGTCATCGACGATGCAGACTTGGATCATGGAGGCATCTTCAGGCGAGGGTTGAACGACCGCGCCGCGGTCCGATTCATCAGTTGATAGGGGTTCGGTACAACGCCGGCTCGAAACCGATCGATTCGCACATCTGTACCAGCTCGATCAAGGTGCTGGCGTTCATCTTGGTCATGATGTGCTTCTTGTGCACTTTGGTGGTCACCTCGCGGGTGCCCAACTCATGGGCGATCTGCTTGTTGATGCGGCCACTCACCAGCAGGGCCAGCACTTGGCGCTCGCGCGGGGTCAGGCAGTCGAAGCGGCGGCGGATGGCAGCCGACCTGAGGTTGCTGGCATGGGCGCGGCGTGCATGATTGAGGGCATTGTCGACGGCTTCGAGCAGCTGGTTTTCGTCAAACGGCTTGGTCAGGAACTCCTGGGCCCCGGCCTTTATTGCCTTCACCGAGAGCGGGATGGTGCCGTAGCCAGTCATGAAGATGATCGGCAGGCGGCTGCCCCGCTGGTGCAGGGCCTGCTGCAGGTCAAAGCCGCTGCCGGCCTGGAGGTTGACGTCCAGCACCAGGCAGGCGATTTGCTCGGCGAAGGGTTCGAGGAGGAAATCCTCGGCGCAGGCGAAGGCCTTGGAGGCGATGCCTGCCGAACGCAGCAAGCGCGACAGGGCCGTGCGTACCGAGCTTTCGTCGTCGACGATGTAGACCAGCGTATCCATGCTGTTCGTTGGGGTGTCCAAGGTCACTCCCGGGCCCTGCCACCCAGTGGCGGCGGGCGGTTCCATTGAGGAGCGCCCGGCGGCGCTGGGCGGGGCGGCTATGGCAGGCGCTGCGGGGCAGTGTTCCTGCAGCATGTCCTCCAGGCCCAGGCGTTCGAGCAAGGCGATCAGCAGGCGGTCGCGGCCACCCGCCTCTGTTTCCGAAGGCTCCGGCTCTGACGCCGGCGCGGAATCGAGCACCAGCCGGTAGCCGCGGCCGGGGATGGTCTTGATCAGCTCGCGCCCGCCCCCCAACACCTTGCGCAGCACCGAGATATGCACCTGCAGGTTGTTTTCCTCGACCACCGAATGGGGCCAGACCTTGGCCAGCAGTTCATCTTTGCTCACCAATGCGCCGCGGGCTTCGATCAGCAGTGCCAGGATATCGAAGGCACGGCTGCCCAGCTTGACCGGCCGCGAGCCGGCGAACACCTCGCGGCGCTCCAGCGATACCGTCACCTGTGCGATGCGGATCATGGTTATGTCACTCATTGCAGTGGGGTAAGAAGCGGCCTCACCCACGCCGACAGCGCGAACTTGCACGCAGGTTAGAGCGCTGGCGCACGGGCCGCAATTATCCAAGTAGATACCCCCCATCAACTGTCAACTGGAAGGAGACAGTATTACCAGAACCACCTACTTATTGGTTACGCAGCAAAGCATTAATCTTCTCTCAACGCGACGCAAACCCTTGCCGTCGAACCTGCGACAGGCCCTTGAGCCGCGCAAACCAGACATTGGAGAAGAACATCATGCTGACTCTGCGCAAAGCATCCGAACGCGGCCTGGCCAACCACGGCTGGTTGAAGTCTTTCCATACCTTTTCTTTCGGCCAGTATCGCAACCCCCGCGAGCAGGGCTTTTCCGACCTGCTGGTGATCAACGACGACCGTGTCACCGCCGGCATGGGCTTCGGCCAGCACCCGCACCGTGACATGGAGATATTCTCCTACGTGCTCGAAGGCGCCCTGGAACACAAGGACACCCTTGGCACCGGCTCGGTGATTCGCCCCGGCGACGTGCAGTTGATGAGCGCCGGCACCGGCGTGGCCCACAGCGAATACAACCACTCGAAGACCGAGGGGGTGCATTTCCTGCAGATCTGGATAGTGCCGAACGAAGCAGGCGCCAAGCCGCGCTATCAGCAAGAGCACTTCAGCCCCGAGCAGAAACGCGGCCGCCTGCAGTTGATAATCTCACCGGACGGTAACGAGGGTTCGCTGACCGTGCGCCAGGATGCACGGGTATATGCCGGGCTGTTCAATGGCGAGGAACAGGCCACCCTGAACCTGCAACCCGGACGCTATGCCTACGTGCATGTGGCCTGCGGGAGCATCGAGCTGAACGGCGAGCGCCTGAACGAAGGTGACGGGGTTCGCATTCGTGAAGAAACGGCGCTGCAGCTTGCCCGTGGCATTGATGCCGAGGTGCTAGTATTTGATCTGCGCCCGCAGGAGCTGCCGCAGATGCCGTAAGCGGACTTTTGGGCCACTGAATTCGCCACCGGCGCTATACCGGTGGCGTTTTTGTTGCTGTCTGGCGGTTGTTCCGAACCCTTGGCACGCACTGCGGTCACTTGCTTTAACCATGACTTCTCGCCAATGCGCCGGAGCCACGCAATGACGGACAGACCCCTGCTACCCCTGGTGCTGGAAAAGCTCTACGAGAACCAGGTCGCCCTCGCGGCCGCCGTGGAAGAATTGGCGCTGTGGATCGAGGTCCGCGGCGACGACGCCGCCGTGGCCGACAACGTGCGCGGCGCGCTCGACACCTTGGAGCGCAATGCCGAGCAGATCGGCAAGTCGATCCATGGCCTCAGGGAACAGGTCGCCGCCCCCTGAAGTCCGGGCCATGGGCGAGGTGCCATGTTACAGTCGCGCCTTGCCCACCTTATGAGCCCGACGACCCGACACATGGATCAGCACGATTTCGACGCCTCCCTGCCGCAATGGCAAAGCCTGCCCCTGTCCCGTGACTGTAACGCCCTGCTGCTGGGCAACGGTGCCAGCCGTGCGATCTGGCGCAACTTCGGCTACGACTCCCTGTTCGAACGGGCGCAAAAGGTGCGCAACCGCCCTCTGGGGCAATCCGACCTGGCGCTGTTCAAGCATCTGGGTACGGAGAATTTCCAGCAGGTGCTCAGCGCCCTGAACACCACCACGCGGCTCAACGCCGCCTTGGCGATCAGCTCCACGGCGCCGCTCAACCGTTACTACGCCATCAAGGAAGCGCTGATTCACGCCATGCGCAGCGTGCACATCCCTTGGCGGCTGGTGGCACCCCAGACCCTGACCCATCTGAACCACACGATGCGTCAATACCCAACGGTTTTTTCCAGCAATTACGACCTGCTCTGCCACTGGGCCATGCTGCAGGCGCCCGAGCCTTTCGACGACCTGATGGACAACGACGGCGGCTTCGATGTGCAGCGCACCCAGAGCCAAGGCACCCGGCTGCTCTACCTGCACGGCGGCCTGCAACTAGTGCGCGATGCCGCTGGCAGCACCCGCCGCCGCGCCGCTGTGGACAGCGACCTGCTTGATGGCTTCGCGATCAACACGCCGGGCGACGTGCCGCTGTTCGTGGCCGAAGGTGCCAGCGCCGACAAACTGCGTACCATCCGCGATTCCGACTACCTGAGCTGGTGCCATGGGCAGCTGGCGCAGCAGCGCGGCTCACTGTGCCTGTTCGGCCACAACCTCAACGCCCAGGACCAGCACATTATCGACGGGCTGCTGGCGGCGCCCATCGAGCGCCTGGCGATTTCCATCTTCCCGCTGAGCGACGCCTGGGTCATCAGCCAGAAGCGCCATTACCTCGCGCTGCTTCGCGAGAAGGCGGTCGCCGTCGAGTTTTTCGATGCCACCAGCCACCCGCTGGGGCTGCCGGAGCTCAACGTCCCGGTACCGAAGGAGCGCCCCGCCCGGGCACGGCGCTAAGCCTGGTTTCACACAACCCACAGCACTCATGCGCCCTCCACGGCCAAGGCGTCGACCCGGTTCAACGGTTTCAGCGCCGCGTGCCGCAGGTCCTGGCCGGCGCGGGGCAGGCGCACTTCCGGGTTGGGCATGCCACTGGGCGACAGCTCGTGGGTCATCTCGAACTCCGCGCGCACCGACCAACCGCAAGCCTCGGTGGTGCATTGCAGGTACGCGACCCGCAGGAAAATGTGGCGGCCTTCGCTGGTCCTGATACGCATGCGGCTGGCGCAGTGCGGGCAGACCATCTTGTATGTGCTCATGGTGGGCTCCGTTTTTTCTATCAAATGGCGTAAGGAAACTTTCTTGGGCGGCGCCCCCGAGTTTGCTTTTTCCTCGGGGTGCTCTCTTGTAAGCTGTACCGCGCCAAGGGCCGCCCTGCGGCTCTCGACGCCTGAAATTTCTCCTTGGCCTGTAGGAAAAGTCCTCGAAAAACATCGACGGGCTTCGCCGCTCGCTGGGAGATCAGGAACCGCCCAGGACAGGACAAGATACTCATTTTGAGTATAATTATGCTACAAAACAGGGATTAGTCAAACAGGTGTACCCAAAATGCGTATCTCCAATTCAGCGGACGTGATTGCTCGCTTGAAGCTAATCACCGCCACGACTACGGATTCGGCCTTAGCTGAAAGGCTTGGAATCAGCCCACAGACGCTCAGCAGCTGGAAAGGCCGCAAGCGGATTCCGTACGCAGTTTGCATAGACCTGGCAGAGGCTCGGGACATCAGCCTCGACTGGCTGCTCGGCGGCGCCGGGCCCATGCAGCGTGCCTGCGCCCAAGGCCCCTCGCCTTCCGCTGCCGAAGCCCAGCTGCTGGCGGTATTCCGCGCGCTGGGCAGCGAAGACCAGACCTTCATCCAGCACGCCGCCGAAGAGCGCAAGCGCATCCGCGAACTGGAACGGCGCCTGGATGAACTGGACCGGCGCAACGCCCCCCCTCATCTGGGCTGACCCCGCTTCACCTCCCCTTGATTCGCCGGATGATCTCGTGCAGGTCGGCGGCATGGGCCCAGGCCCTGACCTTGATACTCACCGGTATCACCAGCAAGGCGCCAAAAAACGCCGCCGCGCCGCTCGACAGTACGGGCATGAGGGGCTGCACCACCGGGCTGAACAAGTAGCCCACACCGACCGACAATGCCATCGACGCAAGGCGCTGCCAGGCTTTGAAGTGCCGTTGCGTGGCCGCCACCAACCAGCCGCCGAGGAACGCGCCAAACAAGGCGTCGCCATCGATCAAGGGGGCCAGGGCCGCCAAAGCAACCCCGACGTACAGCGTGGAGACACTGCTCGAGGCTGGCTCAGCCATGGGGCTGCTCCGTGACCTGCTCCTGCAGCAAGCGCTGCGTGGCCCGTTGCACCGCGCGGTGATACTGGCGCACTACTGCCGACTCGCCACCCGCGCTGGCCGAGGGCACATGCTCCAAGTGGCGATAACCCTGACGCTTCCACAAACGGCGCGCGCCCGCCAGTTCCCGGTCAAGGTGAAGGATGGCGCAGCGCACCGCCACTTCCAGCCGCGGTTCACTGCTGCTCGCGCTCAGCGCCAGGGCCTCGCGGACCTCGTGCAGGGAGATCGGCGGCCAGAATGGATCGTGGTGCAGACGGCGGGGAAGCAAGGTTGCCGACCCTTCCTCAAGTTGCGTATGCATGGTTGGCGTTCACTGACTGGGGGGTGCCGAAGGTGGCACCGCATGGCCTTATCTTCGGCCTGCGCCGTGCTGAGGAACAACTCCCCGAGCCTGTAGATCAACGAGTTACAAGAATTTTCAGAGCGCAGAAACGCGAACGCCCATCACAGTGGATGGGCGTTCGCGTGGTTGCACGGGGGCTGCCGTCAGGGTGTATTCAGCAACCCCTGGGCAAGGGCCAGCTGCCAGGCCGCGGCGCGGCTGCCGACCTCGAATTTGTTGCGAATATTGGCGAAATGGAAATTCACCGTGGCCTCGGAGCAGCCCACGATGATGCCAATTTCCCAAGAGGTCTTGCACTGGCCATGCCACTGCAGAACCTCCCGCTCCCGGGGCGTGAGGCGCACCGGCGTGGGTGGGGCGATGGGGCGAGATGCCATGGACATGGCTCCCTGTTATTCAAGACCAGGGCATCTTGAACAACCGCGCCGATGGCGCCTATCGAGCGGGCTTGTCGGCCCACCCCAGACAAACTCCCTCACAGCAGGTTATCGGCCCGCAGCAGGGTTTCCAGGGACTGGCTGGCGATCCCGTAGAACGCCTTGAGCGCCTGGATGCGCTCCAGCTGGGCGCTGGCGTCGGCTGCCTGCTCCCGTTTGACGGCGAGAATCATCTTGTTCTTGTTGGTGTGTTCCAGGGACACGAACTCGAATACCTTGGTGTCGTAGCCACAGGCCTCCAGATACAGCGCACGCAAGCTGTCGGTGACCATTTCGGCCTGCTGCCCCAAGTGCAGGCCGTATTGCAGCATCGGCTTGAGCAGCCCCGGGCTCTGGATCTGCAGGCGGATCTCCTTGTGGCAGCAGGGCGAGCACATGATGATCGCCGCGCCGCAGCGGATGCCCGTATGGATGGCATAGTCGGTGGCGATGTCGCAGGCATGCAGGGCAATCATCACGTCGAGCTGGCTGGGCACCACGCTGCGCACGTCGCCGTGCTCGAACACCAGGCCCGGGTGCTCCAGGCGCGCGGCGGCGGCATTGCACAGCTTGACCATGTCTTCACGCAGCTCCACCCCCGTGACCTGAGCCTCGCGCTGCAGAGTGTTGCGCAGGTAGTCATGGATGGCGAAGGTCAGGTAGCCCTTGCCCGAGCCGAAGTCGGCCACCTGCAGGGCACCGCCGCTGGCCAGCGACGAGCTGCCCAGCGCGTGGGAGAACACCTCGATGAACTTGTTGATCTGCTTCCACTTGCGCGACATGGCCGGGATCAGTTCGTGCTGGCGGTTGGTCACGCCCAGGTCGACCAGGAACGGCCGCGCCAGCTCCAGGTAGCGCTTCTTCTCGCGGTCGTGTTCGGCCGACGGCAAGTCGCGGGCCTGCTCGGTCTTGCTGGCGTGCAGCAGGGGCTTGCCCTTCTTGCTGAACTCCAGCTGCAGCTCCTCGGTGAGGGTCAGCAGGTGAGCGTTGCGAAAGGCCTCGGGCAACAGCTGCGCGACTTCGGCCAGGCCGTCGGCGAGGCTGAAGTTGCGGGTAATGTCGCGGGTCTTGTAGCGGTACACGAAAGACAGGCTTGGCTGCCCCTTGACCAGCAACGGCTTGATGCCGATGCGTTGCAACTCGGGTTCGCTGCCCACGTACCGGGCCAGCACCAGCTTGATGAAGGCGTTCTGCTGCAGGCTGGTGTCGAGCACGGCCAGGAAGTGCACGCGCGAATCCTGGGCGGCAGGGGCGGAAACAGACATAAACAGCAAACCTCGAAGCGCCCGTGGGCAGGTAAAGCAGGGTATTTTACGGTGCCGGAGCGTGGCTGGCACGGGGTAATTGCCGAGTGGTGCGCGCTTACAGCCAGCACAGGGCATTCTGGTTGAACGCCAGCATGGCGCCCAGGGTCAGCAGCAGGGCACTGTAGAACAGGATCACGGCGTCCAGGCGCCGGCCCTCGCTCCACAGGCTGGTGCGGCAAAGGCCGCGGATGGCATGGCCCATGACCGCCAGGGCCACGGCCAGCGTGGTAAAGAGCAGCAGCTCAAGGTAGGTGGAATCATTCATGTTCAAGGCCCCTGCATCATCGAAAGTCGAAAGCAGCAGGATGCCCCTCCGAGCGCGGGCAGTCTGTCAGGCGCGTCCGCCGTAGCTGTAGGAAAACGGCCTGAATATTCAGGGCTGTGTTGCCCCGTAACGCTTTGGGGCTGGATTGGTCCCGCACAATCGGCTAAAAGATGGCCTGCTTTCGACAATGCGGTTTGAATAACAACAGCGGTCCGCGCGACTCGCGTCGCGTTCCTTTTTTATCTTGGTAGCGCCGTATCCCCTGCCGATACCGCGGTACGTTTCGAGAATTATCAATGAACAAGCTGTGCTTGCTGGCCCTGTGCGTGGGCCTTGCGTTTCAACCGGTCGTGGCCACCGCCGCCACGGCGCCGGCTTCGGACAAGTCCGCCTTCATCAACGACCTGATCAAGCGCATGACCCTGGACGAGAAGATCGGCCAGCTGCGGCTTATCAGTATCGGCCCGGAAATGACCCACGCGCAGATTCAGAAAGAGATTGCCGCCGGCCGCATTGGCGCCACCTTCAACTCGGTCAGCCCCGCCGACAACCGCCACATGCAGGATGCTGCCGTCAAGGAAAGCCGCCTCAAGATTCCAATGTCGTTCGCCTTCGACGTGATTCATGGCCAGCGCACCGCGTTCCCCATCGCCCTCGGCATGGCCGCGAGCTGGGACATGGACGCCATCGCCCTGACCGCCCGCAGCGCAGCGGTCGAGGCCACCAAAGACGGCCTCGACATGACCTACGGGCCGATGGTCGATATCTCCCGCGACCCGCGCTGGGGCCGCACCAGCGAAGGCTTCGGCGAAGACACCTACCTGGTGTCGCGTATCGCCGGGGTGATGGTCAAGAGCTACCAGGGCAAACAGTTGAGCGATCCCGACAGCCTGATGGCCGTGGTCAAGCATTTCGCCCTGTATGGCGGCGTCGAAGGCGGCCGCGACTACAACACCGTGGACATGAGCCCGACGCGCATGTACCAGGATTACCTCCCGCCCTATCGCGCAGCCCTCGATGCCGGCGCCGGCGGTGTGATGATCGCGCTCAACTCCATCAACGGCGTGCCCGCGACCTCCAACACCTGGCTGATGCAAGACCTGCTACGCAAGGAGTGGGGCTTCAAAGGCCTGACGGTCAGCGATCACGGGGCGATCGCCGAACTGATCAAGCACGGTGTCGCCGTGGACGGCCGCGACGCCGCACGCCAGGCGATCAAGGCCGGCGTTGACCAGAGCATGAATGATTCGATCTACGGCGCCGAACTGCCAGGGCTGATCAAATCGGGCGTGGTGCCTGAGCGCGAGCTCGACAACGCCGTGCGTGAAGTGTTGAGCACCAAATGGGACCTGGGCCTGTTTGCCGACCCCTATCGCCGCCTTGGCCACTCCGACTCCACCGACGCCGACCTCAGGGATGAAAGCCGCCTGCACCGCGAAGCCGCCCGCGACGTCGCGCGCAAAAGCCTGGTACTGCTGAAGAACGACAACCAGACCCTGCCCCTGAAGAAGCAAGGCACCATCGCCCTGGTCGGGCCGCTGGCCGACTCCCATACCGACATGTTGGGCAGCTGGTCGGCCGCCGCCCTGCCGGAACAGACCATCACCTTGCGCCAGGGCCTGGAAAAGGCCGTCGGTGACAAGGCGAAGATTCTCTACGCGCGCGGTAGCAACATCACCGACGACCAGAAGAGCATCGACTTCCTCAATGGCATCGTGCTGGACCGCGTCGAGGCCTACATCGACCCACGCCCTGACCAGCAGATGATCGACGAAGCGGTCAAGGCCGCCCAGCAGGCCGATGTCATCGTCGCCGCCGTCGGCGAGGCACGAGGCATGTCCCATGAATCCGCCAGCCGCACCACCCTGGCCATCCCAGACGTGCAGCGCGACCTGATCAAGGCCCTCAAGGCCACCGGCAAGCCGCTGGTGCTGGTACTGATGAACGGCCGCCCACTGTCGCTGGTAGACGAACGCGAGCAAGCCGACGCCATGCTGGAAACCTGGTTCGCCGGCACCGAAGGCGGCAACGCCATCGCCGACGTGCTGTTCGGCGACTACAACCCGTCGGGCAAGCTGCCGATCACCTTCCCCCGTTCGGTCGGGCAGATCCCCACCTACTACAGCCACGCCAGCATCGGCCGCCCCGTGATTCCGGGCCAGCCAGGCAACTACAAGTCGCAGTACTTCAACGAAGAAACCGGCCCGCTGTTCCCGTTCGGCTATGGCCTGAGCTACACCCACTTCAGCCTGTCGGACGTGACCCTCTCCAGCCACACGCTAAAGAAGGGCGGCAAGCTCGATGCCAGCATCACCGTTACCAATACCGGCAAGGTCGCCGGCGGTACCGTGGTGCAGCTGTACCTGCGCGATGTGGTCGCCTCCATGGCGCGCCCGGTCAAGGAACTGAAGAACTTCCAGAACCTGGTGCTGCAACCGGGTGAACAGAAGGTGGTGCACTTCAGCCTCGGCGAAGAAGACCTGAAGTTCTGGAATGCCCAGCTCAAGCACGTCGCCGAACCCGGCGAGTTCAAGGTGCAGATCGGCCTCGACTCCCAGGATGTGAAGGAGCAAAGCTTCCAGTTGCTCTGACCAGCGGCATGGCATTTCCGAGCCCTGGCAATTGCCAAGGCTCGGGTTTTAGGCTAGCGAAAAAAGCTCTGCAACACCTTGTAATCGTTGGAGAAAAAGCGCAACGAATGCCCATGGTAAGGTTCGTTTCCGCTCGTTTCACACAACAATTCGAAGGACTTTAAATGCAGAGCTCCCCGCCCTCGGCTGCGACACCGGAAACCACCCGAACCACCTCCAGCCGCCTGCGCTCGATCTTCAGCGGCTCGGTCGGCAACATGGTGGAATGGTACGACTGGTACGTCTATGCCGCCTTTTCGCTGTATTTCGCCCAGGTCTTCTTCCCCAAGGGCGACCTCACCGCACAACTGCTGAACACCGCGGCGATCTTCGCCGTGGGCTTCCTGATGCGCCCTATCGGCGGCTGGCTGATGGGCCTGTACGCCGACCGCAAAGGCCGCAAGGCGGCACTGATGGCCTCGGTATTGCTGATGTGCTTCGGCTCGCTGGTCATCGCCCTGACCCCAGGCTACGAGACCATCGGCGTAGCCGCGCCGATCCTGCTGGTGGTCGCCCGCTTGATGCAGGGCCTGTCGGTCGGCGGCGAATATGGCACCTCCGCCACCTACCTGAGTGAAATGGCCACCAAGGAGCGTCGCGGCTTCTTCTCCAGCTTCCAGTACGTGACGCTGATCTCCGGGCAGCTCATTGCCCTGGCGGTACTGATCGTGCTGCAGCAGACCCTCACCGACGAGCAACTGGTGAGCTGGGGCTGGCGCGTACCCTTCGTGATCGGCGCCTTGTGCGCGGTGGTCGCGCTGTGGCTGCGCCGCGGCATGGAAGAGACCGAATCGTTCACCCAGACCAAGGCCAACAGCCCGAAAGAAAGCACCATGGCCGTGCTGATGCGCCACCCCAAGGAACTGCTCACCGTGGTCGGCCTGACCATGGGCGGTACCCTGGCGTTCTATACCTACACCACCTACATGCAGAAGTACCTGGTGAACACCGTGGGCTTCAGCAAGGGTGACTCCACGGCCATTTCCGCCGCCACGCTATTCCTGTTCATGTGCCTGCAGCCGGTGATCGGCGCGCTGTCCGACAAGATCGGCCGGCGCCCCATCCTGATCGCCTTCGGCGTGCTCGGGACACTGTTCACCGTGCCGATCCTCACCACCCTGCACACCATCGAGACCTGGTGGGGCGCGTTCTTCCTGATCATGGCGGCACTGATCATCGTCAGCGGCTATACCTCGATCAACGCGGTGGTAAAGGCCGAGCTGTTCCCCGCGCAGATTCGCGCCCTCGGCGTGGGCCTGCCCTACGCGCTGACGGTGTCGATCTTCGGTGGCACCGCTGAGCTGATCGCCCTGTGGTTCAAGGACATCGGCATGGAAACCGGCTACTACTGGTACGTCACCGGTTGCATCGCCTGCTCGCTGCTGGTGTACGTGAACATGAAAGACACCCGCACCCACTCGCGCATCGAGACCGACTGACCCGGCCCGGGCCCCCGA
>Ga0308164_10000770_pt1 | contig 44811 bp, 42 predicted proteins | sample PhyTR2_FD_201031 | JGI IMG/M metagenome (GOLD analysis project Ga0308164, IMG submission 201031) | Phyllosphere microbial communities from UC Gill Tract Community Farm, Albany, California, United States - DLSLT.R2 | ecosystem: Host-associated > Plants > Phyllosphere > Unclassified | place: USA...
TGTCGTGGCACACCACGCGCACGGGGTACCAGGGGAAGTCGCGGTCACGCCGGTTGTCGATGATCTGCAGCAGGCACTCGTCCAGGATGGCCGGGTCGCAGCGGCGCACCAGGTTCTCGGCCAGCACCCGGGAGGTGTAGGGCAGGGTGGCATAGGCCCCCGGCTGGAGGGCTTCGACGGCCGCGCGGGCGTCGAAGTAGTCCAGTGGGGTGCCGGGCAGGTTCTTGCGGTATTCGGTATTCATGATGTCGGCTCGGTCACGGTGGTTGAACGGCACGGGGTTTTATTGTGTTGTCTGGTCGGGTTCTACTGTGCCTGCGGGGGCCTCATCGCGGGCCTCGCCCGCTCCAACGGGGTTCGATGACTGTTGGAGCGGGCGAGGCCCGCGATCGGGCCCTTATGTTCAGCGCTGCTCGATCGGTACGAAGCGGCGTTGCTCGGCGCCGGTGTACTCGGCACTCGGGCGGATAATGCGATTGTTGGCGCGTTGCTCGAACACGTGGGCGGCCCAGCCGGTGAGGCGCGAGCACACGAAGATCGGTGTGAACAGCGGCGTCGGGATGCCCATGAAGTGGTAGGCCGAGGCGTGGTAGAAGTCGGCATTGGGGAACAGTTTTTTCTGTTCCCACATGGTCTTGTCGATGGCTTCCGAGACCGGGTACAGCACGGTGTCGCCCACTTCGTCCGCCAGTTGCTTGGCCCAGCCCTTGATCACCTCGTTGCGCGGGTCGGACTCTTTGTAGATGGCATGGCCGAAGCCCATGATCTTGTCCTTGCGTTCGAGCATGCCGAGGGTGCCCTTGACCGCTTCCTCGGGCGAAGCGAACTTCTCGATCATCGCCATGGCCGCTTCGTTGGCACCGCCATGCAGGGGGCCGCGCAGGGTGCCGATGGCGCCGGTGATGCACGAGTGCAGGTCCGAGAGGGTCGAGGCGCACACCCGCGCGGTGAAGGTCGAGGCGTTGAATTCGTGCTCGGCGTAGAGAATCAGCGATACGTCCATGACCTTGCGGTGCAGTTCGCTCGGCGCCTTGCCGTGCAGCAGGTGGAGGAAGTGGCCGCCGATCGACGGCTCGTCGCTGGTGCACTCGATGCGCTTGCCGTGGTGGCTGAACTGGTACCAGTAGCACATGACCGCCGGGAACGTCGCCAGCAGGCGGTCGGTGGCGTCCTTCTGCTGGGCGAAGGTTTCTTCCGGCTCCAGGTTGCCGAGGAACGAGGCGCCGGTGCGCATCACGTCCATGGGGTGGGCGGCGGCGGGAATGCGCTCCAGTACTTCCTTGAGTGCCTGGGGCAGGTCGCGCAGGCCGGCGAGTTTTTTCAGGTAGCCGTCGAGCTGGGCCTGGGTCGGCAGTTCGCCGTACAGCAGCAGGTAGGCGACTTCCTCGAAGCGCGCGTGGGCTGCCAGTTCCTTCACGTCGTAGCCGCGGTAGGTCAGGCCGGCGCCGGCCTGGCCGACGGTCGACAGGGCAGTCTGCCCGGCAACCTGGCCACGCAGGCCGGCTCCGCTGAGTACTTTTGCTTCGGCCATGATGTTCTCCGGTTTGTTGAATTTATTGTAGGAATGGGCGGGTCAGTTTTTCTTCTGCGCGAACAGCGCATCGAGCTTCTGCTCGAACACGTGGTAGTCGATGGCATCGTAGAGCTCCATGCGGGTCTGCATGGTGTCCACCACCCCTTTCTGGCTGCCATCGCGGCGAATCGCGCCGTAGACGTTTTCCGCCGCCTTGTTCATGGCGCGGAACGCCGACAGTGGGTAGAGCACCAGCGACACGTCGGCGCTGCGCAACTCGTCCACGGTGTACAGCGGCGTGGCGCCGAACTCGGTGATATTGGCCAGGATCGGCGCGCCCACGCGGTTGGCGAACAGCTTGTACATGTCCAGTTCGGTGATGGCTTCCGGGAACACCATGTCGGCGCCGGCCTCGATACAGGCCGCCGCGCGGTCCAGCGCCGATTCCAGGCCTTCCACGGCGAGGGCGTCGGTGCGTGCCATGATCACGAAGCTGTCGTCGGTGCGGGCGTCTACCGCGGCCTTGATGCGGTCGACCATCTCCTGTTGCGAGACGATCTCCTTGTTCGGCCGGTGGCCGCAGCGCTTGGCGCCGACCTGGTCTTCGATGTGCATGGCGGCGGCGCCGAACTTGATCATCGAACGCACCGTGCGGGCAACGTTGAACGCCGAGGAACCGAAGCCGGTGTCGACATCCACCAGCAACGGCAGGTCGCACACATCGGTGATGCGCCGCACATCGGTGAGCACGTCGTCGAGGCCGCTGATGCCCAGGTCGGGCAGGCCCAGGGAGCCGGCGGCGACGCCCCCACCCGAGAGGTAGATGGCCTTGAAGCCGGCACGCTTGGCCAGCAGCGCGTGGTTGGCGTTGATGGCGCCCACTACCTGCAGTGGATGTTCGCTGGCCACGGCGTCGCGGAAACGCTGGCCGGGGGTCTTGGCTTGACTCATGACTCACCTCTTGGGCTGTTGTTGTGGGCGGCGCCTTCATAGTGGCGCTCGACATTGCGCTTGGACGCGGCGATATGGCGGCGCATCAGCAGTTCTGCCAGCTCGCCGTCGCGGTCGGCGATGGCGTCGAGAATGCGGTGGTGCTCGGCGAAGGCCTGGCGGGGGCGGTTGGGCGTCGCCGAAAAGTGGATGCGGTACATGCGCACCAGTTGGTACAGCTCGCCGCAGAGCATCTGCGCCAGGGTGCGGTTGCCGCTGCCCTGAATGATGCGGTAGTGGAAGTCGAAGTCGCCTTCCTGCTGGTAGTAGCCGAGGCCGGCCTGGAAGGCGGCGTCCTGCTCGTGGGTGTGCAGCACCTGGCGCAGCTCGTCGATTTGCGCGTCGGTCATGCGTTCGGCGGCCAGGCGGCAGGCCATGCCTTCGAGGGACTCGCGAATTTCGTAGAGCTCGATCAGCTCGGCGCGGTCCAGCGACACCACGCGGGCGCCGACATGGGGGATGCGCACCAGCAGCCGCTGGCCTTCGAGGCGATGGATGGCCTCGCGCAGCGGGCCACGGCTGATACCGTAGGTACGGGCCAGTTCCGGTTCGGAAATCTTGCTGCCGGGGGCGATCTCGCCGCCAACGATGGCGGCCTGGATGCGGCGGAAGACGTTTTCCGAAAGGGTGCCGACGTCTTCGCCGCTGGCAGTGGGGAGTTCGTGAGGGTCTGACATTGTCGACACATGCTGTAGGTGTGATCTGAAAGTAGCCATTCTGGCGGTTTCAGTCAAACGCTTTTTATCAATGTGTCGACAATATGAAGGAGTGGCTCCCCAGGGTCTAGAGCTCGCAGGCTACGCGGGACGCCGCCTGCGAGCGCTTGATCTTCAGGCCAGTTGGCGCCGAAGGTGGATTTGTTCCTCGGCGGTCAGGGTCGAACCGCTGCCCACCGCATCGGCCAGGTCGGTGAGGTCACGCCCGCGGGTTTCCACCGACAACAGCGTGCCAATCAGGGTGATCACCGCCAGGGTCGCGGTGTACAGCGCCAGCACCCAGTAGGCGCCGCCGGTGATGCCCACCAGGAAAATCCCCAGGATCGGCGCGATCCCGCCCGACAGCAGCGCCCCCAGTTCGCGGGACAGCGCTACGCCCGAATAACGGTAGCGGTTGCCGAACAGCTCGGTGAAGTGTGCACACTGGGCGCCCAGCATCGAGTTGGCGGCGATGGCGAAGCCCCCGACGGCGGCCAGGATGACCCAGGCTTGCTGGCCGGTGTCGATCATCCACCAGGCCGGGAAGGCCCACAGCGCGGCGAAGATCGCGCCGCCACGGTAGACCTTGAGGCGGCCGATGCGGTCGGACAGGGCGCCGAACATCGGCGTGGTGATGATGCTGGCGATACTGGCGACCAACACCGCGTTGGTGCCGATGGCGCCATAGCCCGCGCCGCCGGTGGCACTGTGCTGCACGGCGAAACTGGTGAGGAAGGCGATCAGCACGTTGGTGTACAGGGTCGAGCTGCCTTGCTCGGCCATGCGCATCAAAGTTGTCGCCAGCAATGGCCGGCGGGCATTGCGCAGGGCCGCACGCATGGGTGCATGGACCTTGTTCTTCGAGGCTTCCAGCTGCTCGAACACCGGGCTTTCCTTGAGCTTGAGTCGCATGTAGATCGCCATCGCGATCAGCAGCACGCTGGCCAGGAACGGCAGGCGCCAGCCCCAGTCGAGAATCTCCTCAGGCGTCAGCACCGCCTGCATGACGCGGAAGGTGATGGTGGCCAGCGCCAGCCCGCTGAAGATACCCACGAAGGGCAGGGCGGCATAGAAACCGCGGCGCTTGGGCGGTGCCATCTCGGCCATCAAGGTGGCGGCGCCCGTCTGCTCGGCGCCAGCGCCGAAGCCTTGCAGCAGGCGCAGCAGCACCAGCAGCACGGCGCCCAGCGGGCCGGTGGGCAGCAGGCCGATGGCGGTGGTGGCCAGGCCCATCAGGGCGACGGTCAGCAGCAGCACCAGCTTGCGCCCCTTGCGATCCCCCAGCGAACCGAAGAACAGGCCGCCAAACGGCCGCGCCAGGAAGCCTGCGCCATAGGTGGCGAAGCTGGCCAGCAGGGCGCCGGTGGTACCGAGGGAAGGGAAGAACAGGTGCCCGAACACCAGCGCGGACGCCAGGCCATAGATCGCGAAGTCGTAGTATTCGAGGGCGCTGCCAACCGCCCCGGTAAAGATGGCGCGGCGCAGTTGTTTGGCATCCGCGGGCGCGGCAGCCGTGCGGGCATCGTTGGACATGGCGTGGCCTCACTGTTGTTGTTATGGGCCGGGGCTGCTGGCGGGCGCCAGAAACAGCCGCAGGCAAGGCCTTCACGCTAGTGGCGAGGGGTGATCAGCGCCAATGGTAAATCGTCACTTATCGATAACCGGGGGTTATCGGGGCCGCTTGCGCGGGGCTGCTGCGCCTGCCAGCGCACGCGCGTTTTGGTGGCGGCACAGCCGTGCTGTTACCCTGCACGCCGAGTTTCGCCCACTACAGCCGAACGAGGAGCCTGCCGGACCATGTCTGCGATTGATGAATTCGACCTGAAAATCCTCACCCTGCTGCAGGCCAATGGCCGCTTGAGCAACCAGGACCTCAGCGACCTGGTGGGCCTTTCGGCCTCGCAATGCTCGCGCCGGCGCATCGCCCTCGAGCAGGCCGGGTTGATCCTCGGCTACCACGCCCGGCTGGCGCCGCAAGCCATGAATACCGAGATGGTGGCGATGATTGAGGTCAGCCTGGCCAGCCACAATCCCGAGACCACGGCGGTGTTCGAGACTTTCGTGATGCAAGAAGGGGCGATCGTCGACGTCTACAAGACCACCGGCGACGCCGACTATGGCCTCAAGGTGGCGGTGGCGGGCCTGGTCGAGCTCAACAACCTGATGGGGCGCCTGACGGGCACCGGCACCATCGGCCATCAGAAAACCGCAGTGGTGCTGCAGCGGCTCAAGGAGGCGGGGCAAACGGCGCGCTGAAAGTCCGCCAGAAAGGCACTTTGGAGCGCGCTCATAAGATCGATTGGCGCATATTTATGGATTTAAGTGCGTGATGCGCGCGCCAATCCGTTTTTTGGTACACGAATTGGCCGTTTTTTGCTATTTTGCGCTCGACTCCAACCTGTATTCGCAGCCCTCGAGCGCCCCAATGACCACTGCTACCGTCACTTCCTCCCCCCACAGCCACGCCGAAGATGCCATGGCCCTGCTGGTCGGCACGCTGCTGATCGCCTTCGGCCTGCTGCTGGTGCGCGAGGGCGGCATCGTCACCGGCGGCACCGCCGGCATCGCCTTGTACCTGCATTACGCGTTCGGCTATGCGTTCGGCCTGACCTTCTTCCTGCTCAACGTGCCGTTCTACTACCTGGCGGTGCGGCGCATGGGCTGGATGTTCACCCTCAAGACCTTCGTCGCCATCGGCCTGGTGTCGGTATTTTCCGACCACGAGCAAGCCTTTATCAGCCTGCAGCACATCAGCCCGCTGTATGCCTCGATCATCGGCAATATCATCCTGGGGGTTGGCTTTCTGGTGCTGTTCCGGCACCGTGCCAGCCTGGGCGGGCTGAACATCCTCGCGCTGTTCCTGCAGTCCCGCTTCGGCTGGCGCGCCGGCTGGCTGCAGATGGGCGCCGACGTGCTGATTCTGCTGCTGTCGCTGACCATCGTGACGCTGCCGATCCTGGCCATTTCCGTGGCCGGCGCCGTTACCCTGAACCTGATCATCGCCCTCAACCATCGTTCGGGCCGTTACCACGCTTGATGCCTGCCCCTTTTCTGGAGTTTTCCCATGCTTGACCACATCAGCCCTTACGGCGGCGACCCGATCCTGTCCCTGATGGGCACCTTCCAGGCCGACCCGCGCCCGCATAAGGTCAACCTCAGCATCGGCCTGTACTACGACGCCGAGGGCCGCATTCCGACCCTGCCGTCGGTGGCCGAAGCCCATCGCCGCCTGCTGGCGCAGGGTGACAAGCCGGCGCTGTACCTGCCGATGGAAGGCATGGCCGACTACTGTGCGCAGGTTCAGCGCCTGCTGTTCGGCGACCAGAGCGAAGTGTTGGCGCAAGGCCGTGTGGCGACCATCCAGACCGTGGGTGGCTCGGGCGCGCTGAAGGTCGGCGCCGACTTCCTGCGCCAGTGGTTCCCGCAGTCGCAGGTGTGGGTCAGTGATCCGACCTGGGAAAACCACCACGCGCTGTTCGGCGGTGCGGGCTTTACCGTCAACACCTACCCGTACTTCGACAAGGCCACCGGCGGCGTGGCGTTCGAGGCGATGCGCGACAGCCTGGCGCAACTGCCGGCCCAGAGCATCGTGCTGCTGCACCCGTGCTGCCATAACCCCACCGGTGCCGACCTGCTGCCTGCCCAGTGGGATGCCCTGATCGAAGTGCTGCAGGCACGCCAGCTGATTCCATTCCTCGACACCGCCTACCAGGGCTTCGGTGACGGCATGCAGGAGGACGCCTACGCCATCCGCGCCATGGCGGCGGCCGGCCTGACCGTCGTGGTCAGCAATTCGTTCTCGAAAATCTTCTCCCTGTACGGCGAGCGGGTCGGTGGCCTGTCCATCGTCTGTGGCAATGCCGAAGTCGCCGCGCGCGTGCACGGCCAGCTCAAGGCTACCGTGCGCCGCAATTACTCCAGCCCGCCGAGCCACGGCGCGCGCCTGGTGGCAGGTGTGCTGGGAGACGAAACGCTGCGCAGCCAATGGCTGGCGGAAGTGGAGGGCATGCGCACGCGCATCGTCGCCATGCGCACGCAACTGGCCACGCTGCTGCGTGACAGCTTCCCGGACGGCCGCCACGACTACCTGCTGCGCCAGAAGGGCATGTTCAGCTACACCGGTCTGAGCGTCGCCCAGGTCGCGCAACTGCGTGAAGAATGCGGCATCTACCTGATCGACAGCGGCCGTATGTGCCTGGCCGGCCTCAATGCCGGCAACGTCGCCGTGGTCGCCGAAGCCATCGCCCGCATCGGCTGACCGGCCACCGCCCTGACGCGTATCGATGCGCCGGGGCGGCTTCTTGCAGTAGACTGCCTCACGGAAAGACACCGCGCGCAGGCCGATTAACCGGCCTGCGCGCAAGCCGATGCCTGCAACGGTGCTCCCGGCTGAATTCTTGAGTGAGTGTGACTACAGATGCAAGAGCAACACGGCGCCCGGCGCCTGATCCTGTTATTGGTGGCACTGGCCGCGCTGGTGCCGCTGTCGATCGCCCTGTACCTGCCCGGGCTGCCTGGCATGGCCCAGGCCCTGGGCAGCTCCGCCGGCCTCGCGCAGATGACCCTCGGGGTATTTCTCGCCGGCCTGAGCATCGGCACCCTGGGCTGTGGGCCCTTGTCCGACCGTTACGGGCGGCGGCCGTTGCTGCTGGCCAGCCTGGGCCTGTACCTGGTTGCCAGCCTCGGCTGCCTGCAGGCGGGGCACGTGGGGATGTTGCTGTTGTGTCGTTTCGTGCAGGCGCTGGGCGCTGCCGGGGCCTTGCTGCTGGCCCACGCAGTGGTGCGTGATCGCCTGGCCGAGGGCGGGGCGGGGCCGGTGATCGCGCTGCTGCACCTGGTCACCCTGGTGGCCGCACTGGGCGCGCCGCTTGCCGGTGCCTGGCTGGTGACCGAAGCCGGGTGGCGCAGTGTGTTCGGGGTGCTGGCGAGCCTGGCGGGGCTGTGCTTCCTGGCAACCTGGCTGGGCATGGGCGAAAGCCTGCCAGGTCAGCGCCAGCCGGTTGCGGCCGGTTTCGCCAGTTACCTACGGGTGCTGAGCGAGCGGCGTGCGGTGCCTTATCTGTTCTGCCTGGCGTTTGCCTTTGGCGGCCTGTGTGCGTTCATCACGGCGGCGCCTTTCGTGTTCGTCCAGTACCTGGGGCTGTCGCCCTGGGCGTGCGCGGGGGTGTTGGCCGTCAGCGTGCTGGGCATCCTCGTGGTGCTGGCGCTGAATGCCCGCTGGGTGCCGCGCGTTGGGCGCCTGGCACCGCTGCGCCTGGGGGCGTGGATGGCGACCGTGGCCGGCGTGGCCCTTGCCTGCGCCGGTTTGCTGGGGTGGGCACTGCCTGCCGTGGTGGTGTTCGGGGCACTGGTGTTTGCAGCCGCCACCGGCCTGGTCGCCGCCAATTGCAGCGCGGGCTTGCAGGCGTTGTTCCCCGGGCAGGCGCGTACGGTCGGTGGCTTGGCGATCGCGCTGCAGTTTGCCACCGGGACAGCTTTCAGCTGGATGGTCAGTGCCTTCGCCGATGGCACCTCGGTGCCCATGGCGGTGGCGCTGTGCATTGCCGGGCTGGGTTGCCTGCTGGGTTATTTTGGCGTGCTGGACCAGGCCTCGCAGGAGCTCGGGCACCAGGATATCGGCTGAGGGCTTGTTCGGCTGCGGCGCTGAGGGGCCTGATCAAGGATCCAGCACACCGCCGCTCCAGCTGGCCGAGGCCGTGCTGCCGGTGAACTTGGCCACCACCGCGCCTTGCGGTATCAAGCGGTCGCGGTAGCGCGTCAGCAGTCGCCCCGCTTGCACGGCACGCAGTTCGTACTCGCTGGCAGGGTCGCCGGGGCAGGCGACGATGCGGGCAAATATCTCTCCCTGCTCCAGCCAGTCGCCCAGTCCGCGATCAAACACCAGCACCCCGGCCGCCGGCGCGAATACCGCTTCCATGTGGCTGATGTCCACCGCAATGCCTTGCCAGGCAGGCAACGCAACACCGTCCGAGACGACCCCGCGGGCACAGAGAAAACGATACAGGCCGGCAGCGTCTTGCTGCGCCAGCGCTTCGCTGACATCGCCCTGGCCGCGCAGCTCCAGGGTTGCCGACAAACGCTCGGCGCCCAGCCCGGCCTGGCCCCACTGGCTGATCGGCACGCCCTCGAAGGCGCCATCGCTGTCACCCTCCCAGAGTATCGCCACCTCGGCCTGCATCGCCGCAGCCAGGTCCTGGGCGTGGGGCCAGAACTGCCGATGTACGTAGAGGTAGGGCAGGGCTTCGTCGTCGGTGTGCAGGTCGAGCACCAGCTGCGCATCGGCCGCCAGCGCCGCGAGGGTCTGCTGCCAGTGGGCGAAATTGCCGGGTGTGCGTTTGAGCTGCACCGAACTGTCGAAATGGCGATTGAAATTCTGCCCGCTGGCGTCGTGGAAGCGCCCGAGAACGCGCCCCTGGCGAAACTGGCCGATGCCCAACGGGTTGGCCTGGGGCACCAGGGTCACGGTGCCGCGCAGGCGCCCTTCGGCCTGGGCCTGCTGCAGCACGGGTAGCAAGCGGTGCAGCACCAGCATGCCGGCGATTTCATCGGCGTGCACGCCGGCCTGCAGGTGTGCGCGCGGGCCGGTGCCGTCGCCGTGCAGGCGCCAGGCGTTCAAGTGCACGGTATGGCCGGCATCGCTGTTGATCGGCAAGCGCAGAGGTTCGATCATGGGAGCTCCAGTGGCCGCGGCAGCGATGCGCGGCAAGGGTGGAAACTGAACGAATGTTCAATTAGGCTGTGAAGGTCTTGTCCGGGAACATGCCTGTGGAAACAGATGGTCGTAAATTTCGCCGCGCCGAGCCCGATGAGCGCCGCGACCTGCTGATCCGTGCGGCGTTGCGTTGCTTGGCCGCCGACGGCTATGCCGGCATGTCGGTACGCCGCATCGCCAAGGAAGCCAACGTCTCCATCGGCCTGGTGGGGCACCATTTCGGCAGCGTCGAACAACTCATCGCCGAGGCCTACCAGACCTTGGCGCTGGAACTCACCACGTCCTTGCGCGCCGAGGTCGAGCGTGCCGGCACGCCGGGCGAGCGGCTGGATGCCTTCCTGGCCGGGTCGTTCTCGCCGCTGGTGCTGGACCAGACGCTGCTGGGCGTGTGGGTGGTGTTCTGGAGCCTGATCAGCCATTCGCCGGCCGTGCAGCAGGCCCACCAGACCGGCTACGGTACCTACCTGCAGTTGATCGAGCAGCTGCTGCGCGAGCTTGCCGCTGCCGAGAACCTGCCCTTGAGCCAGCCACGCCAGGCCGCCATCGGCCTGTCGGCGATGCTCGACGGGCTGTGGCTGGAATGGTGCCTGAACCCCAGCAACTTCAGCGCCGATGACGGCCTGGCCATCTGCCGGCGCTGGGTGCGCGGCTTGCGGGCCGGGGTCTACGGCGACTGAGCGCCAACGGTTCATGGCGCTCAACCTCGCCGCAGCGGCACGCCGCGGCGTTCGGCCAGGGCGAACAGCCCTTCGATCACCAGCGTCAGGCACAGATAGATGGCCGCCACCAGCAGCAGCGGGCCATACACTTGCAGGGTTTGTGCGCGCACCACGTTGGCGGCGCCCAGCAGGTCGACCACGGCGATGGTCGAGGCCAGTGCCGTGGATTTCAGCAGCATCACGCTTTCGCCGGCCAGAATCGGCAGCAACAGCCGCAGCGCCCGGGGCAGGCGCACGCGCAGCAGCACCTGGCGCGGGCGCATGCCGAACGCCGCGGCGGCCTCCAGTTCGCCCTTGGGCACTGCCAGCAGGCCACTGCGAATGATCTCGCCGACATAGGCGCCCACTGACAACACCAAGGCGAACACCACATACCAGTAGCCCTCGCGCAACACTGGCCAGAGCACGCTGGTGCGCAGCCACGGAAAGCCCGCGAACAGGCTGCCCAGGCCGTAATAGAACACGTAGATCTGCACCAGCAGCGGCGTGCCGCGCAGCACGCTGGTGTAGAACAGCGCCGGGCGCGCCACCCACGGGTGCCGCGCGATACGCGCCAGCGCCACCAGCACGGCGAGGATGAAACCCAGCACCGCCGAGACCGCCAGCAGGCTCAAGGTGGTGAACACGCCGCTCAGCAGCAGGTGCCCATAGTTATCCATCCAGTCGGGCATGGCCGTCACTCCGCGGTGGGCATCCAGCGGCGAATCCGCCGTTCCAGGCGGCCGCTGAGGTGGTTGGACAGCAGGGTGACCAGGTAATAGAGCGCCGCGGCCGTGAGGTAGAACAGCAGGTACTGGCGAGTCGAGCCGGCGCCTTGGCGAGCGCTGTAGAGCAGTTCGTTAGTACCGACCACGCTGATCAGCGCGCTGTCCTTGATCAGGTTGACCCACAGGTTGCAGAGCCCTGCCAAGGCATGGGGCGCCATCATCGGCAAGGTCACGCGGCGGAACAGCCGGGTGCCGTGCAGGCCGAAGGCGCGAGCGGCTTCCACTTGGCCAGGGGGGATGGCGAGGATGGCGGCACGCAGGATTTCCGAAGCGTAGGCGCCCTGCACCAGGCCCAACACCAAGATCGCCACCAGCATGCCGCTGAACTCCACGCGGCTGTAGCCGATGCTCGCCAGCAAGGCGTTGAGGGCCATGGAGCCGACGTAGAACAGCAGCAGGATCAACAGCAGTTCCGGCACCGCGCGGAACACCGTGGTGTACAGCCGCATCAGGTGCGCGACTGGGCGCGGGCCATGGAGTTTCAGCGCCGCCACCAACAAGCCGACGGCGAGGCCGAGGACGAAGGCGCCGATGGAAATTTGCAGCGTGGTGACCAGGCCCTTTAGCAGGGCAGGGCCCCAGCCGTGGTCGCCGAAGCCGATCAGTTGCAGGTTGCTGGGCATGGAGTGTCTCTGCAGAGGGATGTACCAGGCTCCAGGGCCCCATCACTGGCAAGCCATGCTCCCACGCGGTCAGGCACAGGCCTGCAGGCGTTCGGCTTGCCGGCGATGAGGCCCGTCAGGACGATGCTCAAACTCCGCTATTGCCCAGCCTTCGGCCGCACATCGATATCGAAGTACTTCTTCTCCAACCGGGTGTAGTCATCGCTGGCCAGCAGGGTCTCGATGGCCTTGTCCAGCTTGCCCTTGAGCGCGGTGTCCTGCTTGCGCAAGCCAGCGCCCACGCCGCGCCCGAATAGCGGGTCGTGGGGCACGGTGCCGAGGTTGACGATGTTCGCCGCCTTGGCATCGGCGCTCTTGACGAAATCCGACACGGCGGTGCCGTCGGCCAACATCAGGTCGATGCGCCCGGCCACCAGGTCGGCGTTGGCCGAGTCCTGGGTGTCGTAGTAGCGGATGTCGGCGATCTTCTCGTAGTGCTCCTTGAGGTAGTTGGCGCTCACGGTGGAGATCTGCGCGCCCACCACCTTGCCCTTGAGCCCCGCCGGGCTGATGTCGAGCTTGGTACCTGCCAGGCCAGCCACCGCCACGGGAGTGTCGTAGTAGGCGTGGCTGAAGGCAATCTGCTTTTCGCGCTCGTCGGTGATCGACATGCTGGCGAAGATCACGTCCACCTTGTCGCCCAGCAGCGAGGGAATGATGCCGTCCCAAGCCACTTCGTCGACCTTGCACTCGGCTTTCATCTGCGTGCACAGGGCGTGGATCAGGTCGACCTCGAAGCCTTGCCACTGGCCGTCCGCCTGCTTGACGGCGAACGGTGGGTAGGGCTCGGCGGCCACGGCGAAGCGGATCGGGTCCGCCTCTGCCACGGCGATGCCGGCCAGCCAGGCCAATGCCACGCCGGCGAGCCAGCGGGTGCTGCGGCCAGGGCGCAAGAAGGGTGTGCTCATGCTTGATTCCTCGTTAAATTCAACATTGCGCTCGCACGCGTTGGAACAGCCGGGCAGGAATCGGTAAGGGTTTCAGCGCAAGTGCTGGGCGTTGACGAACTGGCGGCAACGGGCGCTTTGCGGGTGTACGAAGACCTCTTCGGGCGGGCCTTCTTCTTCGATCAAACCTTGGTGCAGGTACGCCACGTGGCTGGACACATCGCGGGCGAAGGCCATTTCGTGGGTGACCAGAATCATGCTGCGGCCTTCTTCGGCCAGGGAGCGGATCACTTTCAGCACTTCGCCCACCAGCTCCGGGTCCAGCGCCGAGGTGGGCTCGTCGAACAGCATCACCTTGGGCTCCACCGCCAACGCCCGGGCAATCGCCACCCGCTGCTGCTGGCCGCCGGAGAGGTAGGCGGGGTATTCGTCGCGCTTGTGCGCCAGGCCCACCCGTTCCAGCAGGGCCAGGGCCCGCTCGCTGGCTTCGGCGCGGCTTTGGCCGAGCACCTGCACCGGCGCCTCGATGAGGTTTTCCAGCACCGTGCGGTGCGGCCACAGGTTGAAGTTCTGGAACACCATGCCCAGCCGCGAGCGGATGCGCACCAGTTGTGCCGGGTCGGCGACGCAGGGCTGGCCTAAGCGGTCGCGGGTCAGGTCGATGGCCTCGCCGTCGACGCGCACGATGCCCTGGTCCGGCACTTCGAGCATGTTCAGGCAGCGCAGCAGGGTGCTCTTGCCCGAACCGCGGGCACCGATCAAGGAAATCACTTCGCCCTCGTGGGCATCGAGGTGAATGCCCTTGAGCACTTCGACGTCGCCGAAGCGTTTGTGGATATTCCAGGCCTCGATCACCTTGCGCTTGGGCTCGGCCCCGGGTTCAGGTTCCAGCGCAGGCGCGCCGCCGCTGGCGGGGGGGGCTGGCGCCAGGCCGGCGACGAAGCCGCGGATCCGCTGGCACGCTTCGTTGAGCTGCTCGTTGCCGAGGGTGAACGACAAGCGCACGAACCCCGCCGCCGGCGCGCCGAACGCCTGGGCGTCGAGCACGGCGACACCGGTTTCGCGGAACAGCCGCCAGGCGAAGTCCAGCGAGCCAAGGCCGGTGCCGCGCACGTCGACCAGCACGAACATGCCGGCATCGGGCTTGAGCACCGCCAGGCGCGAGCAGCCGGCGAGGGCGCCCACCACCAGGTCGCGGCGCTCGCGGTACACCTGGCGCATTTGCGCGGTCACCTCATCGTGCGCCGCCAGGGCCGCCAGCGCTGCACTCTGGAGAAAGCCGGGCAGGCCGTAGGTCATGCACAGCATCAAGGTTTCGATATGGCCGATCAGCCCTGGCTCGGCGATGGCCCAGCCGATGCGCCAGCCGGTCATGGCGTGGGATTTGGACAGGCTGCCGATCACCACGCAACGTTCGGCCATGCCGGGCAGCGCCGCGAGGCTGCGGTGCGGCATCTCGTAGGCGAGGCTTTCGTAGACCTGGTCTTCGACCACCCACAAGTCATGGGCCACCGCCAGGTCAGCGATGGCCTGCAGCTCGGCGGCGGCGAGCACCACGCCGGTGGGGTTGTTCGGGTTGGACAGAAAGATCGCCCGCGTGCGCGGCGTGATGGCCGCCGCCAGCGCCGCGGCGTCCAGGCGAAAGCCGCCGTCGGCCGGGCAGGGCACCCGTACCAGGGTGGCGCCGGAAGCCTGCAGGGTGGCTTCGTAGGTCACGTACATCGGGTCCAGGGCGATGACTTCGTCGCCGGCCTTGAACAGGCACATCGAGGTCGCGAACAAGGCGTTCTGCGCGCCCACTGCGGTGCTGACGTTGGCGGCTTCCAGCGGCCGCTGCCACAGCGTGGCGTAACGCTGGGCGATGGCCGTGCGCAGGGCCGGGCGGCCGGCGATCTCGCAGTAGTGGGTGTCGCCGTCGCGCAATGCCTGCACGGCGGCATCGGTGATGAATTCGGGGGTGGCGAAATCCGGGTCGCCGACGCTCAGCACGATCACGTCGCGGCCTTCGCGCTTGGCCACCACGGCGGCGTGGTGAATGTCCCAGGCGGCGACGCCCTGGCCGGCGATGCGGTCGGTGAACGGTGAGTAACGCATGTAATATCCCTTTCATGGCGTTGCCGGGTGGCCGGCCAGTGCTTGACCTGCCGGCGGCGTTGGCTAACCATAAGAGAAACTGAACAGTTGTTCAATAGCGTTTTGACGATGACGCGTGGGCAGGTCGCATTTACCTGCCAGCGTCATAACCGATGCTTATCCGACCGATAATCCGCACCGCCATTGCTGCTGGCCCGCCGCTGCGCTAGCGTCTGCGCCAACCGTTCGATCATTGCCCGCTGGAGTCCATCACCATGAGCCAACCCGCCAACCTCCCCGCCGAAGAATGGGCCCTGCGCTGCGAGCTGGCGGCCCTGTACCGGCTGATCGCGCACTTTCGCATGACCGACCTGATCGACACCCACATCAGCCTGCGGGTGCCGGGGCCGGAGCACCACTTTCTGATCAACCGCTACGGCGTGCTGTTCGACCACATGCGCGCCAGCGACCTGGTGCTGATCGACGCCCAGGGCCGGCGGGTCGACCCTGACTACAGTGGTCATGAAGTCAACGAGGCCGGCTTTGTGATCCACTCGGCGATCCACATGGCCCGCCCCGACATGAACTGTGTGATCCACACCCACACCGCCGCCGGCATGGCGGTGTCGTGCCAGGAGCAGGGCCTGCTGCCCATCACCCAGCACGCGCTGAAGTTCTACGGCAAGCTCGCGTACCACAGCTACGAGGGCGTGGCCCTGTGCCTGGACGAGCGTGAACGGCTGGTGGCCGACCTCGGGCCGCACCGGGCGATGATCCTGCGCAACCACGGCCTGTTGGCCGGCGGGCGCAATGCCGCCGAAGCCTTTCACGAGATCCACTTTCTGGAGCGCGCCTGCCAGGCACAGATCCAGGCGCTGGCCGGGGGCAGCAAGCTCACGTATCCCTCGGATGAGGTCTGCCGCCTGACCGCCAGCCAGTTCACCGACGACGAAGAAGGCTTGCGCCTGATTCAGCTGGCCTGGGATGCGTCGCTGAAGCTGATCGCCCACCAGCGCGAGGACTACTGCTCGTGACCCGGGTGGTCCTGCTCAGCGCGACCGACGACCTGCGCCCGCTGCAAGCCCTGCTGCGCGAACAGGCGCCGGACCTGGAGGTATGCCTGGAGGGCGAACCTGGCGCCGCCGAGGCCGAGATTGCCGCGTGCTGGCGTCCGCCCGTGGGCAGCCTCGGGGCGCTCGAGCACCTGCGCCTGGTGCATTCGATCGCCGCCGGCATCGACAACCTGCTGCACGATCCGAGCTTGCCATTGCACGTACCGGTGTGCCGTATCGTCGACTCTGACCACCGCCAGGGAATGGCTGAATATGTGCTGTGGAGCGTGCTGCATTTTCATCGGCATTTCGATGAGGTGCTGGCGCGCCAACCCAGCGGCCAGTGGCAGACGCCGCCGCAACGGCCGGCACTGGAATGCCGGGTCGGCGTGCTCGGCCTTGGCGTGCTGGGCGCCCATGCCGCGGGGTTGCTGGCGCAGTTGGGCTTCAGCGTGCGGGGCTGGGCGCGCTCGGCCAAGGATCTTGCCGGCGTCGAGACCTACGCTGGTGCTGAGCAGTTGCCGGCGTTTCTCGACGGTTTGCACATTCTGGTGTGCCTGCTGCCGCTGACCACCGAAACCCGCGGCCTGCTCGACGCCCAGGCCTTCGCGCGGCTTGCGCCGGGCGCTGGATTGATCAACTGCGGCCGTGGCGAGCACGTGGTGCGCGCCGACCTGCTCGAGGCGCTGGACAGTGGCCAGTTGCGTGGGGCGGTGCTGGATGTGTTCGAACAAGAGCCTCTGCCGGCCGACGATCCGCTGTGGCGCCACCCGCGGCTGTCACTGACGCCACACATGGCCTCGGTGGCCAGCGAAGCCAGCGTCGCCCGGCAATTGATCGCCAATATCCGCCGCCTGGAGCAGGGCGAGCCGCTGCTCAACCGCGCCGACCCACGCAACGGTTACTGACTGGGGTTTTGGGCGGTGGCAAGGACGCCAAGCTCGCAGGCTTCGCCAGCTCCTACGCCGACCGTGTTTGCAACTCAATAGCGGGGAGTGGAATACGAACGGGGAGCTCGCAGGCTGCGCCAGCTCCTACGCCGGCCGTATTTGTAGCTCAATAGCTGGGGTGGAATACGGGCGAGGGGCTCGCAGGCTGCGCCAGCTCCTACGCCGACCGTGTTTGCAGCTCAATAGCGGGGAGTGGAATACGGGTGGGGTAGGAGCTGGCGAAGCCTGCGAGCTTGGCGTCGGTACAAGCGGCGCAAAGCTGCCAGCAATGGCCGATCAACTACAGGCCCAACCCGGTAAATGCGGCTTCGCGGCCTCAGCCTCCAGCCACCGCAATACCTGGGCCACCAGGACGGTCTGCGGGTACTGGGCGCGCAGAATGTAGCCGTAGTCTTCACGCCGTACGGCCGGCTGGAGCGCCACCAGGCGTCCAGCCGCCAGCGCCTCGTCATGCAACCCGATCCAGCCCAGGGCGATGCCTTGCCCGGCTTCCGCTGCGCCCAGCAGCAAGGGGTAGTTGCTGTAGCTGAAACGGTGCCGCGGCGGCGGTGGGAAGCCGGCCAGGCGGCACCATTGGCGCCAGTCCAGCCAGCGCGCATCGCCCACGTCCTTGTGCAGCAGCGGCAGTTGTGCGAAGGCCGCCGGGTCCAGCGTTGCCCCCAGCCCAAGGCGTTCGGCCAGCGCCGGGCTGCACACGGCGAACACCACTTCCGGGATCAACAGGCGTTCATAGCGGCTGCGGCCATCGAGTTGGCCGAAGGTGAAGCTGATGTCGGCGCGCTGGCCGGCCAGGCGCTGCTCGTCGTCTTCGGGAATCACCTCGAAACGCACCCCGGGGAAGGCCGCTTCCAGTTGCGGCAGGCGCGGCAGCAACCACTGGTAGGTGAAGCCGAAATGGGCGGTGAGGGTCAGCCGCGCTTCAGGGTTGTGGGCCAGTTGCCGGGCGCGATGCACAGCGGCCTCGACCTCGCGCACCGAATCGGCGATGTCGTTGAACAGGCTTTCACCCACCGCCGTGGCCACCACCTTCTGGCCGCTACGCTGGGTCAGCGGCGCGCCGATCTGCTCTTCCAGCACCCGCAGGCGCTGTGACACCGCCGGCTGGCTGATCCCCAGTTCACGGGCGGCGGCGGTCATCGAACCGAGGCGCACCGTGGCTTCGAAGGCGATCAGCGCTTTTAGCGGGGGGAGGTCGTGGTCAGCCGCGGGCATAAAGGTTTCGCATGGTCTGCATAAGGGCCAGCCGGGTTATGGGAGTGCCGGGCTTTGTCGATACTGGCGGCACCCCCCAGGAGGCAGCAGCATGGCACACAACGCTTTCGTGATCGAGACACAGCCGCCGCGCATCAGCGTGCAGTGGGCGCAGGAGCGCCTGGAACTGCACCCGCTGTGGCTGCGCGAACGCAGCCCGCACCCCGAGCAGCTGGATGCGATCACCGAACAACGCCTGTTCAACCCTCACCAGCTCGACCCCGAGCTGACCTTGCTGCAGCTGCGCGACGAAGGCCAGGGGCACGTGTGGTTGAGTTTCAGCGACGGCCACCAGGCGCTGTACGACCTCAATGCCTTCGCCGCCGATTTCGACCTGCAGGACGGCATTCCCGCCATGCAACCCTGGGACGCCAGCCTTGAGCTGGACGCCTTGCGCTTCCACTGGCCCGCCCTGGCTGACGACGGCCAGCTGTTCGAAGCCCTGGATTGTTTCCTGCGCCAGGGGGCGTTGATCATCGACGGCGTGCCCACCGAACCTGACAGCATCCTCGAGGTGGCGGCCCGCTTCGGCCATGTGCGCGAGACCAATTTCGGCAAGCGCTTCGAAGTCTACTCGCGGCCCGATTCCGATGACCTGGCCTACCGCGCCGTGGCGCTGGCCCCACACACCGACAATCCCTACCGCGAGCCGGTGCCGGGCATCCAGTTGCTGCACTGCCTGGTCAATGAAACCCGCGGCGGCCAATCCACCCTGGTCGACAGCCTCAGCGCCATCGAGCGCCTGCGCGCGGCCGACCCCGAAGGCTATGCGCTGCTGGCCACGGTGCCGGTGCGCTATCGCTACCGTGGCGCCGATATCGAACTGCTGCAACGCCGGCCGATCATCGACACCGACCACGCCGGCCAGGTCCTGGGCGTTCACTACAGCCCGCGGCTGGACTACTCGCCGTTGCTGCCACCGGCCACTTTCAGCCACTTCCACCGTGCCCGCCAACGCCTGGGCCAGTGGTTCAGCGATCCTGAACTGGAGCTACGCTTCACCCTCAAGCCTGGCGAGCTGATGCTGTTCGACAACTCCCGCGTGCTGCACGGCCGCACCGGCTACGACCCCCGCGAAGGCCACCGCCACCTGCAGGGCTGCTACATCGACATCGACGCCCCCCGCGGGCGCTACCGGGCCTTGCGCCGCCGTTTGCAACAGGAGCCATGATCATGACCGACCCGACCGTGAAATTCCGCCAGATGAAAGACGGCGACCAGGCCGACTACGACCTGCTAGCCGACCTCGAGCACGCCTTCGTCGCCGCCTTGCCCGAACGCATCCTCGGCGCCTTGCGCCAGCTTGAGCACTCCCTGGCCGGCTACCGCATCAGCCGCCTGGCCCATTCGCTGCAGGCGGCCACCCGCGCCGAAGCCGATGGCGCCGATGAGGAATACATCGTCGCCGCCCTGATCCACGACCTCGGCGACGACCTGGCGCCGCTCAACCACTCGCAGCTGGCGGCGTCGATCATCCGCCCCTACGTGCGCCCGGAGGTCACCTGGGTGATCTACCAGCATGGGCTGTTCCAGAATTTCTACTACGCGCATTTCTACGGCGGCCAGCGCGACGAGCGCGAGCGTTATCGCGACCATCCGTGGTACCAGGCCTGTGTGGACTTCTGTGAACGCTGGGACCAGAACTCGTTCGACCCGGACTACACGACCCCACCGCTGGAGTATTTCGAACCCATGGTGCGGCGCATTTTCGGCCGCCGCGCCTTCGACCCGGCGGTGGTCGGCAGCACCCGCATGAGCTCGCCGCTGGAGGCCAGCCCGGCCTGATCAGTCCGCCGGCGTTTGCGCACGCCCCGCCAGGATCACCCGGTCCTGGCGGGGCGTGCGCGCGAAACGCTCGCGGTAGCAGCGGGCGAAATAGGAAGGTGATTCGAAGCCACAGGCCAGGCTGATCTGCAGCACGCTGAGGTCGCTTTGCTGCAGCAACTGGCGCGCCTTGTCCAGGCGCAGGCGCTGGTAGAAGGTGCCGGGTGTTTCCTGCAGCCAGGTGTTGAACAGGCGCTCCAGGTGCCGCCGTGTGACCCCGGCGTCACGCGCCAGGCTGTCGAGGCTCAGCGGGCTTTCCAGCGCCTGCTGCATGCGCTCGATGACCGCCAGCAGCTTGCGGTTGTGCACGTTGTAGCGCTGCGCCAGTTCGGTACGCTGGCGGTCTTGCTGCGGGCGGATGCGCCCCAGCACGAACTGCTCGGCGACCCGCAGCGCCAGCTCGCGGCCGTGGGCCCGGCCGATCAATTCCAGCATCAGGTCCATGGACGCCGTGCCGCCGGCCGAGGTGATGCGCCGGCGGTCGATCTCGAACAGTTCATGGCTGACTTTCAGGCCAGGGTACTGCTCTTCGAAGGTGTCCAGCGCCTCCCAGTGCAAAGTCAGGCGGTAATCGCGCAGCAGGCCGGCTTCGGCGAGGATGAAGGCGCCGGTGTCGATCGCGCCCAGGGTCACACCGGCGCTGTCCTGGCGCCGCAGCCATTGCTTGAGCGCGGCCTCGAGCTGCTCCAACGGCTCATAGGCGGCCACTACGAACAGCGTATCGCTGGCCCCCAGTTCGCACAGCGGGCCGTCGACGGCCATGGTCATGCCGTTGCTGGCGATCACCGGCGCGCCGTGCTGGCTGATCACCTGCCAACGGTACAGCGGCCCGCCCAGGCGGTTGGCCGAGCGCAGCGGCTCGGCCACGGCGGCGAAGTCCAGCAGGGAAAAACCCGGTATCAGCAGAAAGGTGATCAGTTGCGCCATGGGGGGTACTCAGGCCGCTGGGAGGTTGCCCGTTCACCATAACGGTTGTCGGGCAAAAGGCGAATGCGCCTGTCGCAAATGGAATCCTCCCAGCGCCGGGTGCAGGGGCGCGCGCGCGGCACGTCGCAAGCGTTGCAATTGTGGTCGCGCCCGTGGGGTTTGGCGCCCGGGAGGGCCCGTAACGTGGTGGCTGCCAACGCAGAGTGGCCAGGGTCTGGCGGTGCTGCCAACAGCTCGCGGGCATCGCCCGCTCCAACGGCTACACACCGAACCCGTTGGAGCGGGCGATGCCCGCGATGAGGCCGGCGAACCGGCACATAGAGCCAAGTGAACGCTTGCTTAGTACACCTGCCATCACCTGATCGGAGATTGCAATGAACCGCTTCTACAAGCACACCCGCCATCTGGGCGCAGCCGCATTGGGCCTGGCGCTGGCCGCCGGCGTAGCCCAGGCCGCCGAGCCCAGCGCCTGCAAGACCGTGCGCTTCGGCGTGTTGAGCTGGACCGACCTGATCGCCACCACCGCCGTGGCCAGCACCTTGCTAGACCGCCTCGGCTACCAGGCCGAGCAGACCACCGCCGCCCAGCAGATCATCATGGGCGGCCTGCGCGACAACCGCCTGGATGCCTTTATCGGCTACTGGCGGCCATCCTCCGACGCGATCATCGGCCCCTTCATCGCCAAAGGCGACGCGGTGCTGTCACCCGGCCCCAACCTGGCCGATGCGCAAATGACCCTCGCCGTACCCAGCTACGCGGCCGCCCAAGGCCTGAAGACCTTCGCCGACCTGGCGCGTTTCAAGGACAAGCTCGGCGGGCGCATCTACGGCATCGACCCCGGCACCCATATCAACGCCACCATCAAGCAGCTGATCGCCGAAGACCGCTTCGGGCTCAAGGGTTTTACCTTGGTGGAAGCCACCGAGGCCGCGGAAATGGCCGCCGTGCGCCGCGCTGTGCAGCGCAAGGAGTTCGTCGCCTTCATCGCCTGGAAGCCGCACCCGATGAATATCCAGATGGACCTCACCTACCTCACCGGCAGCGAAAACAGCCTCGGGCCGGAGGAGGGCAAGGCCACGGTCTGGAGCGTGACCCGCAAGGGCTACGCCGAGCAGTGCCCGAACGTGGCCAAGCTGCTCAACAACATCCATTACAGCGCCGCCCAGGAGAGCGAAATGATGCAGCAGCTGCTCGACAAGGTACCGGCCGACAAGGTGGCGGCGCAGTTCCTTGCCAAGCATGGCGACACGGTGAAGGGTTGGCTGGAGGGCGTCACGGCCTATGGCGGCGGTACGCCAAATACGGCGCTGGCAGGGAACCCCTGAAGCAGCAGGCTTGAACATTCCAATCGATAGGCGAGGTGTGCATTGCGAACCCAAATCAACACCCTGGCGCTGCTTGGCAGCGGCGTGATCGGCAGTGGCTGGGCCGCGCGGGCATTGGCCAGAGGCCTGGACGTGGTGGCTTGGGACCCGGGCCCCGGTGCCGAAGCGGCCTTGCGCCAGCGCGTGGCGAACGCCTGGCCGGCGATGCAGCGTGCTGGCCTGGCCGAGGGCGCGTCGCTGGCGCGCCTGCGTTTCGTCGACAGCATCGAAGCCTGCGTCGACGGCGCTGACCTGATCCAGGAAAACGCCCCGGAAAACCTCGCCCTCAAGATCGACCTGCATGCCCGTGCCAGCGCCGCGGCGCCGCCGGACGTGCTGATCGCCTCGTCCACCTCGGGCCTGCTGCCCAGCGAGTTCTACGCCCAGGCGGTGCACCCCGAGCGCTGCCTGGTGGCCCACCCGTTCAACCCGGTGTATCTGCTGCCGCTGGTGGAAATCGTCGGCGGCCAGCACACCGCGCCTGAGGCCCTGGCGGCGGCGAAAACCATTTACACCCACCTCGGCATGCGCCCTTTGCAAGTACGCCAGGAAGTGCCCGGCTTCATCGCCGACCGGCTGATGGAAGCCATGTGGCGCGAGGCCCTGCACATGATCAACGACGGCGTCGCCGACACCGCCGAGATAGACGATGCCGTGCGTTTCGGCTGCGGCCTGCGCTGGTCGTTCATGGGCTCGTTCCTGACCTTCACCCTGGCCGGTGGCGACGCCGGCATGCGCCATTTCATGGCCCAGTTCGGCCCGGCGCTGAAGCTGCCCTGGACCCACCTGCAGGCGCCCGAACTCAGCGACGAACTGCTCGACCGTATCGTCGACGGCACCGAACGCCAGCTGGCCGGGCGCTCCATCGCCGCGCTGGAACGCTACCGCGATGACTGCCTGCAAAGCATCCAGGACACCATCAGTGCCGTGAAGGCGCGCCACCAGATCGAAGATTGACCGCATCACTGCCCAGGAGAACGTCCATGAGTGCCGTTGAAAAAGCCCAGAGCTTTGTCGCCGATTGGCGCAGCTTTCCCTTCACCGTGGCCCTGAGCGGCGCCAGCGTGGCGGCCGACCACGTCAGCGTGGCCTGGGCCGATGGCCGCGTCAGCCCCTGCCATTTCTTCTGGCTGCGCGATAGCTGCCCCTGTACCGAATGCGTGCATGCCGGTACCCGCGAGCAGATCTTCGAGGTCCAGGATGCCCCCGCCGACCTGCACGCCACCTGGGTCGAAGTGGACGCCGACGGCCAACTGCAGGTGCAGTGGAGCGACGGCCATGCCAGCGCCTACGGGCCCGGCTGGCTGCGCGCCCATGTGTATGACGATGCCTCGCGCCTGGAGCGCCAGGCCGCGCAGCGCACGGTGCGGCCATGGCTGCAGGATCTGCAGATCGCCAGCTTTGAATATGACGCGGTGATGAAGGACGACAGCGTGCTGCTGGCCTGGCTCCATGCCGCCCGCGACCAAGGCCTGACGCGGATCGTCGGCATGCCTGACGACGAGGATGTGGTGAGCACTGTGGCGCGGCGTATCTCGTTTCTGCGCGAGACCAATTTCGGCGTGCTGTGGGAGGTGCGCACCAAGGTCGAGGAGGTCAACAGCAACGCCTATACCGCCTTGGAATTGCCGCACCACACCGATCTGCCAACCCGCGAGCAGCAGCCAGGCCTGCAGTTTCTGCATTGCCTCATCAACGACGCCACGGGTGGCGACAGCACCTTTGTCGACGGTTTTTCCATCGCCCGCGCGCTACGGGAAGAGGCGCCAGAAGCCTTCGCCTTGCTCAGCCAGTACGCCGTGGAGTTCCGCAACAAGGCCTCCACCAGCGACTACCGTGCGTTGGCGCCGATCATCGGCCTGGATGCCCGCGGCGAGGTCAGCGAGGTGCGGGTGGCCAACTGGCTGCGCGCACCGTTCGACCTGCCCGCTGCCCAGATGCCGGCTTACTACGCGGCCTACCGGCAGTTCTCGGTGCTGACCCGCGACCCGCGTTTCATCGTCCGTCGGCGCCTGGAAGCGGGGCAGATGTGGTGCTTCGACAACCGCCGCACTCTGCACGCACGCCAAGCCTTCGACCCGGCCAGCGGCCTGCGCTTCCTGCGCGGCTGCTACCTGGACCGCGACGAGCTGCTGTCGCGCATCCGCGTGCTGGAACGCACCGTCTGCGCCAGCCCGGTGGCGCGGTTTGCCTAGCGTTTGGGCTTGAACGCTGAGGGCTGCAAGCCGAAGGCATCCAGCCGCGAGCGCAGTGTGGTGGGGCGCAGGTTGAGCAATTCAGCCGCGCCCCCCGTGCCACTGATCTTCCCTTGGCAAGCCTGCAGCGCGGCAATCAAGTTGTCCCGCTCGCGCTGGCGTTGCTCGCTCTGGGTCAGGATGGCCGCGCCAGCCGCGCTGGGCACTGGCGCCAACTGGCCCTTGGGCGCATTCGGCAGCTCCAACAGCAATCGCTCCCCAGTGGATATGATTGCCGCCCGCTCCAGCAGATTCTCCAACTCGCGGACGTTGCCCGGCCAGGGGTAGCGTTGCAGCTGCTGGATATCGGCCAGCCGCAGTTGCGGCTCGCGCCGCTTGAGGCGCCGGCAGGCGAGGGTGAGGAAATGCTTCGCCAACCCCGGAATGTCCTCCGGCCGCCGCCGTAGCGGCACCGATTCGATGGGGAACACGTTCAGGCGAAAATACAGATCCTCGCGAAAGCGCCCCAGGCTGACCTCATGGGGCAGGTCGCGGTTGGTGGCGGCGATCACCCGCACATCCACCTGCCGCGTGCGGCTGTCACCTACGCGCTCAAGCTGCTGCTCCTGCAATACCCGCAGCAGCTTGCCTTGCAGGTCAAGGGGAATCTCGCCGACTTCGTCGAGAAACAGCGTGCCGCCATGGGCCAGTTCGAAACGCCCTATACGCTCACTGATGGCCCCGGTGAAGGCGCCTTTGACATGTCCGAAGAACTCGCTCTCGAACAATTCGCGGGGAATGGCCGCGCAGTTGACCCGAATCAACGGCCGGTCGCGCCGTCGGCTGCTCTGGTGGATGGCCCGGGCCAGCAGCTCCTTGCCGGTGCCCGACTCGCCGCTGATCAGCACGTTGGCGTCGGTGGGCGCCACCAGGCCGATCTGCTGGTGAATGCGCAGCATCGGTGCACTGCCACCGATCAGGTTGTGGCCGCCCTGGTCCACTTGGATCTGCTCCTGCAGGTAGGCGTTTTCCGCTTCCAGCTGCTGCTTGAGCTGCTGCACCTCGGCCAGCGCTTGCCTGAGCTGGCGCTCGGTTTCCAGGCGTTCGCTGACATCGCGGAACACCACCACCGCGCCGACCAGTTCGCCGTTGTCGCGCATCGGCGTGCTGGTGTATTCCACCGGAATGGGGCGGCCGTCGCGGCTCCAGAACACCTCGTTGGTGACGTGGTGGATTTCACCGTCGTTGAATGCCGCGTAGATGGGGCAGTCGGTGCCGCAGTAGGGTGCGCCGTCGGCGTGGTGATGGTGGATGAGGTCATGGGTATTGCGCTCGCCCATGTCCGCCGCGCTCCAGCCCAGGATGCGCTCGGCGGCCGGGTTGACGAAGGTGGCGTGGCCGCGGCGGTCGATGCCGTAGATGCCTTCACCGGCGGCGCCGAGGATCAGCTGTGGGGTCAGGGCTTGCATGAGGGCCTCGGGCGGGATTTGACGAGATATCGTCGATACTAATACGAAGTGTCGTGATTGACGAGATCCCGTACTTTACACATTTTTATTATTCTTTATAAATCAATGGCATAGGATATTTTTGCACATGGTACGACTCCTGCAACATACCTAAGGTCTCTCACCCCTCGAAGGAGCACCACCATGCACGCCGACGCCAACCAGACCCCACGCCTGCCCCTCACCGACCGCATCCTCGGGGCCAAGCTGCACAAGCACCTGACCTGGGAAGCCCTGGCCGCCGACACCGGACTGAGCCTGGTCTACGTCACCGCCGCCTTGCTCGGCCAGCATCCGTTGCCCCAGGCGTGCGCCGAAATCGTCGGCGAGCGCCTCGGCCTGGACGCCGACGACATTGCCCAGCTGCAAGTCATTCCACTGCGCGGCAGCGTGCCGGAGCGCATTCCCACCGACCCGACCATCTACCGTTTCTACGAAATGGTGCAGGTGTACGGGACCACCCTCAAGGCGTTGGTGCATGAACAGTTCGGTGACGGTATCGTCAGTGCCATCAACTTCAAGATGGACCTGAAGAAAGTCGAAGACCCCGAGGGTGGCAGCCGTGCGGTCATCACCCTGGACGGCAAATTCCTGCCCTACAAACCCTTCTGAGCGAGGCCTCTCATGACCGACGCGCAACGCCCACCGCTGCCGCCATTCACCCGCGAGACGGCCATCCAGAAAGTGCGCATGGCCGAAGACGGCTGGAACTCCCGCGACGCCGCGAAAGTGGCGCTGGCCTATACCGAAGACACCGAATGGCGCAACCGCGCCGAATTCATCCACGGCCGCGACCAGGCCCGGGCCTTCCTCGAACGCAAATGGCACAAGGAGCTCGACTACCGCCTGATCAAGGAACTCTGGGCCTTCGACGGCAACCGCATCGCCGTGCGCTACGCCTACGAATGGCACGACGACTCCGGCAACTGGTTCCGTTCCTACGGCAACGAAAATTGGGAGTTCGCCGCCAACGGCCTGATGCAACGCCGCTACGCCTGCCTCAACGACCTGCCCATCACCGAAGCCGAACGCCAATACCACTGGCCCCTGGGCCGCCGGCCGGATGAGCATCCGGGGTTGAGTGAGTTGGGGTTGTAGGACGTACTGTGGGAACTGCTGCCGCCAAAGCGATTTAGACATATCCAGATATTGAATGCGGGGTGAATGCGTCCGGCTCGCTGGACATAATCGGCCTTTCTCACAAAGCCTCAGGGTTGTCCGGCTATCGGATAGAAGAGCGGCTGCACGAGGTTTCGAAGATGGCCCTACAGGTCAACCTGCTCAAGGAAACCCGCCGTTTGGCGCAGCCCTTTTCGGGGAGGCTGGAGCGTGGCGTCGAGCTCGCGGTGTGAGCGCGGGCCCGATTTCCACCCTGTCGGTAGCTTCCGCTGACAGCTGCGAGTGCTAGTCCGTGCGGACTGTCTTCACCGCCCGCAACGCCATGAACCACCCCGCCAGGGGCGCGATGGCGAACAGTGCGAACAGCCAGAACGCCGCGTTCCCCACCGCCGGCAAATCACTCTGCTCCCCCAACCCCGCCTGATTGACGATCATCCCCGCCAGCGCCGCGCCCAGTGCGGTGGCGAACAGTTGTACGGTGGTGATCGAAGCGCCGGCGCTGTCGCGGTCGGCCGGTGGGGCGACCAGCAGGACCTGGGTCAGCAGGTGCGGCCAGCCCAGGCCGATGCCGAAGCCCACCAGGCCAAGGCCGATGCAGATGAGCGCCATCGTGTGGCCGCCATCGCCGCCGATGGCGGGCATGTTCAGGGCCAACATGACCATGCCGAGCACCACGAACAGCGGGCCGGCGACGATCGCAAAGCGGATGCCGCGGTGCCGCCAGCCGGAGCTGAGGATTTCCGAGACGGTCCAGCCGACCGCCATCAGTGCGGCGATATAGCCGGAGGCCAGAGGCGTTTGCTCATGCAGCCGCTGGAGGAAGTAGGGCACGAAGGTTTCGCTGGTCATGCCCATCACCACCAATGCCATGGTCAGGTACAGCGCCAGCAGGGGCGAGCCGCGGCGCAGGGCGCCTTCGGGCAGCAGGCGCCGCAGCGCGTTGCGCTCGACGCGCACCAGCACGGCTATCAGCAGCAGCGCCAAGGCAAGGCTGGCAATATTCCAGCTCAATTGCACCGCCAGGCTGCCTGCGGACACGGCCAGCGCGGCGGCCACCAGCAACAGCAGCTGCGGCAAGGCCAGGGGCGCCTTGGCGTTGCGGTTGGCGCCACCTTCCGGGAGCACCTGCCACACGAACACGCCATAGGCCAGGGTCACGGGCACTAGAAAACCGAACGCCCAGCGCCAGGCATGCCACTCGGCGAACACGCCGCCCACCGCCGGCCCCAACAAGGTCGCCACGCCCCACATGGCCGACGTCAGGGCCATCGCCCGCGGCCACAGGCGCTCGGGCAACACAATGTTGATCATCGAATAGCTGAGGGCGAACAGGAATCCGCCCCCCAGCCCTTGAACCGTGCGGCCCGCCAGCATCACCGGCATGCTCGGCGCGAGGGCGCAAACGGCGCTGCCCGCCATGAACACCGCGGCGGAGATCAGATACGCCCGGCGCGAACCCTGGCTGCCCAGCAGGCGGGTAGAGAGGGCAGAGCCCAGGATCGAAGCGACCACGAACAGGGTGGTGTTCCAGGAGTAGAGGTGCAGGCCGCCGATATCGGCCACCACCGACGGCAGTACGGTGGTCGCGATATAGATATTCACCGCATAGAGCGCCACGCCGCCCGCCAGCGCAGCCGAGCAGGCCGCATTTCTTCCGGAGAACAAGTCTCCCCATGTCGCTTGCACTGTTGTCATGAAGCCTCCCAGGCCAGTGAGCGAAGTTGCCATCGGGCAAGCAATCGCTTATTTTGTATTTGCAAAGCGTTTTCTTTTTTTATTCTTCGAGCGAGCTCCGTATTTTGTCAAGAAAAAGCTTGGAAAATAGCGCTGACCCCGGTTTGCCCACGGCCGACCGCCTGCTGCGCCTGCTCAAGACCCGCGGGCCGCAGCAAGCCGCAGACGCCGGCCAGGTGCTGGAGATGACCTCGGAAGCCGCGCGCCAGCAGTTCGTCAAACTCGCCAACGCCGGTTTGGTGGTGGCCTATTCGCAGACCCGCGGCGTCGGCCGCCCGGTGCAGTTGTGGCAACTGACCAGCAAGGGCCACGGACGCTTTCCGGACACCCACGCCGACCTCACGGTGCAGTTGCTCGATGCAGTACGCGAGACTTTCGGGCCAGCGGCCATCGACCAGTTGATCACCGTACGCGAGCAACAGAGCCTGCAGGCCTACACCCAGGCCTTGAGCCCGGCACAGTCGCTGCAAGAGCGCGTGCAGCGCCTGGCAGAAGTGCGCACCCGCGAGGGCTACATGGCCGAATACGAAGAAGTGGAGGGCGGCTACCTGCTGATCGAAAACCACTGCCCGATCTGCGCGGCAGCCAGCAGTTGCCAGAACTTCTGCCGCTCGGAACAGCAGTTGTTCGAGCAGGTGCTGCAGGCGAAGGTCACGCGCGTGGAACACCTGTTGAGCAACTCCCGCCGCTGCGTGTACCAGATCAACCCATGAGCATTTCTTCATCCGCCGCGGCTAAATCGCTCTGAACTCAGGCTTTCAGCGGCCCACTAACCATGGAACCCCTTCACCCAAGGAGCGCCTCCATGGCTGCCAAGAAAGTCGCCGAGATCGTGGTCGAAACCCTGTACGCCGCGGGTGTGCGCAACTGTTACGGGATTGTCGGTGACACCCTCAACTACGTGACCGACGCCATCCACCGCAGCGACATGGACTGGGTGCACGTGCGCCACGAAGAGGTGGCCGCCTTCGCCGCCGGCGCCGAGTCCTTGATCAGTGGCCGCCTCACGGCCTGCGCGGGCTCGTGCGGCCCGGGCGGCCTGCACTTCATCAACGGCGTGTTCGAGGCCCAGCGCAACGGCGCGCCCATGGTGCTGATCGCCAGCCAGGTGGTGACCAGCGAACTGGGCATGGATTTTCCCCAGGAAGTCGACTTCAAGGCCGTGTACGGCCACTGCACCGTGTTCTGCGAACAGGTCTACACCCCGCAGCAGGCACGGCGGGTGACCATGATGGCGGCACAGACGGCGCTCAACGAGGGTGGGGTGGCAGTTATTATCCTGCCATCCGACATCAGCAGCATGGAGGTCAAGAACGACCGGCCTTTCACCACCCACCAGCCTCGCCCGGTGCTGCGCCCCCACGACGAAGAACTGGCGCAGATCGCCGAGCTGCTGGCCAAGGGCAAGAAGGTCGCCATCTACGCCGGCTATGGCTGCGAAGGTGCCCACGACGACCTGGTCGAACTGGCCAGCCGCCTCAAGGCGCCCATCGCCCACACCTCGCGGGCCAAGGACTTCGTCGAATACGACAACCCCTACAACATGGGCATGACCGGCGTGTTCGGCGTCGAGTCCGGCTACCACGCGCTGATGAACTGCGACACCTTGCTGTTGCTCGGCGCCGACTTCGCCTGGCAGCAGTTCTACCCGGAGAAGGCCAAGGTCATCCAGGTAGACCGCAAGGGCGCGCACCTGGGGCGGCGCCACCCGATCGACCTCGGCGTGGTCGGCGACATCAGCGCCACCCTGCAGGCCTTGCTGCCGCTCATCCCGGAACGTAGCGAACACGACTTCCTCGAAGAGTGCCTGAAGGTTCGGCAGAAAACCCTCAAGACCCTCGCTCACGACCAGCGCGCCACCGACGGCGAGCTGATCCACCCGCAGTACCTGACCCACCTGCTGGACAAGCACGCTACCGCCGACGCGTTGATCACCGCCGACGGCGGCTCGCCGATGGTGTGGCTGCTGCGCCATATCAACGTCAACGGCCAGCGCCGCACGCTGACCAGCCTGCGCCACGGCACCATGGCCAACGCCATGCCCCAGGCACTCGGGCTGGCCAAGGCCTATCCCGGCCGCCAGGTGATTGCACTGTGCGGCGACGGCGGCTTGGCCATGTTGCTGGGTGATTTGCTCACCGCGGTGCAGGAAAAACTGCCCATCAAGGTGGTGGTGTACAACAACGCCTCGTTGAACTTCGTGCAGATCGAGCAGAAGGTCGAGGGTTTGCTGGACAACTACACCGACCTGCACAACCCGGACTTCGCGCAGTTGGCGCAGGTCATTGGTTTGCAGGGACAGAAGGTGACCGAAGGCGCGGAGCTGGAGCAGGCCGTCGCCGCATTCCTGGCGTATCCGGGACCGGCGCTGCTGGATGTGAAGGTGAACCCGGAAGAGCTGGTGATGCCACCCAAGGTGGAATTCTCCCAAGTCTCGAACATGGCCCTCTATTCGGCCAAGGCGGTGCTCAGCGGCCGGGGCGGGGATGTCGCGCACTTGCTGGTGGATAATTTCGTGAAGTGAGCCAGCGGAACCGCACGCGATAATCGCTGCGCAACTCCGCCTGACCCGCAGCCCACTCCAACCCCCTACGCGGGCCCGTTGGAGCGGGCGATGCCCGCGAGCTTCTACAAACCCCGCAGCCCACCGATAGCGCCAAGGCAGGGCAACTACAACGCCGCCTGCGGACTACGGCCCAACACGCGCTGATACTCTGCCTGCGCCGCCGTCTCGGTAAACTCCCCAGACCACTTCGATACCACGACCGTTGCCACGCTGTTGCCGATAGTGTTGCAGGTAGCCACTGCCATCGACATGAACCGGTAAACGCCGAACAGCAGCGCCAGGCCCTCGACCGGCAGTACGCCAATAGCCGTGACGGTCGCGGCGAAGACCACGTAGGTACCGCCCGACACCGCCGCCGCGCCTTTGGACGTGACCAACATGATGGCGATGATCCCCAGCTGATGTTCCCAACTCAGGGGCACACCATAAGCATTGGCGATGAACAGCACACACAGCGCCATGTAGATCGACGTCCCGTCCAGGTTGAAGGCGTAGCCGGTCGGCAGCACCAGCCCCACGCTCTGCTTGGAGCAGCCAAATTTCTCCAGCTTCTGCAGCAACCGTGGCAAAGCGCTTTCCGACGATGCTGTACCCAGCACGATGAAAATCTCCGCCTTGATGTACTTGAGGAACCGCCACAGGCTGAACCCGGACAAGCGGCAGACCAGCCCCAGCACACCAAAGATGAAGAACGCGATGCACACGTAGAACATCAGCACCAGGTTGGCCAGCGAGATCAGCACCGCCGTGCCATTGCTGCCCACTGCATAGGCCACCGAGCCGAACGCGCCGAGTGGGGCGAACTTCATGATCAGGTTGATGAACTCGAAGAAGCATTCGGAAATGCGGCTCAGGCCGTCTTCGATAACGCTGCGGCGTTCCGGCTTCAGGGCCAGCAGGGCGAACCCGAACAGCACGGAAATCACCAGCACCTGCAACAATTGGCCACCGGAGAAGGCGCCCACGAAGTTATCGGGGAATATCCCGTAGATGAAATCCAAGGTCGAAGTCGGCCCGTGGCCCTTGGCGACCGCTGCCGCCGACGCCGCCGCAGTGGCACTGCTAGGGTGGGCGTCGTGCATGCCCGAGCCGATCTGCAACAGGTTGCCCCAGACCAGGCCGAGCGCCAGGGCCAGGGTAGACACCACTTCGAAGTAGATCAGCGCGCGCAGGCCGACCTTGCCGACCCGCTTGATGTCGCCCGCCGAAGCGATGCCGTGGACCACGGTGAAGAACACCAGCGGTGCGACGGCGGTCTTGATCAGTTTGAGGAAAATGTCGCCGAGTATCTTGAACTGCGCGGCCAGCTCGGGCGCCAGGAAGCCGAAGGCGATACCCAGCAGCATGGCGGCGACGACCTGGAAGGTCAGGTCGCGGTAGAAGGGTTTTTTCGCGGGAGTGGACATGTCTGCTATCTCGTTGTTGTTATTGGCGAGTGAAGGCATTGCCGGGCCGGTGTGTTCGCCGGCCCTTGTGCGAGCGGGTCATGAGCGTTTGACGCGGCCCTCCCGCGCCAGCGCGATGTCGACCATCTGCGGCGCCAGGCCGAGGTAGTTGGCGGGGTCGGTCAGGCGTTCGAGTTCGGCGATGTCCAGCTCTGCAGTGGCTTCACCTTGAGCCAGCAGGGCGTCCAGCAGGCTGATGCCCTGGTCGTTGGCCATGCGGCAGGCGGCATACACCACGTCGTGCGCGACCTGGCGGCCCAGTGCTGGCGCCAGGCCCATCATCACCGCCTCGGCGACGATCAAGCCCTGGGTCATGCCCAGGTTCTGGCGCATGCGCTCGGTGCGCACCTCCAGCCCTGCCAGCATGAAGCGCGCCTGGCCCAGGGAAGCCGCACTCAGGGCGAAGGCTTCGGGAATGGCGATCCATTCCGCTTGCCAAGGCCCGGTGGAGCGTTCGAAATCCTGGATCATGGCATCGAGCATCAGCCCGGCCTGCTGACGAACGCCCTTGGCGGCGGCGTACATCAGTTCGCAGGAGATCGGGTTGCGCTTCTGCGGCATGGTGCTGCTGGCACCGCGGCCTTTGACGAAGGGTTCATACACTTCGCCTAGCTCGCTGGTCATCATCATCATCACGTCGAGGGCGATCTTGCCCAGCGAGCCGGTGACCAGGCCCAGGAAGTTGAGGGTTTCGGCCAGGCCGTCGCGTGCCACGTGCCAGGTGGCTTGTGGCACCCCGAGGCCGAGTTCGGCCATCAGCGCTTCCTGCACTTCCAGGCCCTTGTCGCCCAGTGACGCGAGCGTCCCGGCAGCACCGGCGAACTGGCCGACTTCCACCCGCGGGCGCAGCTCCAGCAAGCGTTCGGCGTGGCGGTCGAACATGCTCAGCCACACCGCGCACTTGTAGCCGAAGGTGATCGGCAGTGCGTGTTGCAGGTGCGTGCGGCCGGCCATTGGCGTGTCGCGGTACTTCAAGGCCAAGGCGGCGAGCAGACCGCGCACCGCCTGGATGTCACGCTCGACAATGGCCAGCGCGGCGCGTACCTGCAGTACCACGGCGGTGTCCATGATGTCTTGGGTAGTGGCGCCCCAGTGCACGTAGCGGCCAGCCTCACCGCAGGTTTTCGACAACTGCTCCACCAGCGGCAGGATCGGGTAGCCGACGATCTCGGTCTCGTGCTGCATCAGTTGCAAATCAAGGGATTCATAAGTAGCTAGGGCGGCGATCTGCTCGGCGGCGGCAACGGGAATCACGCCACAGCGCGCTTCGGCGCGGGCCAGGGCGATCTCCACTTCGATGTAGCGGCCGATCAAGGCTCGGTCGGAAAACACGGCGCGCATTTCGGCGGTACCGAACATGTCGCGAAAGAGGGCGGAATCGAAAACGGTGCTGGACATGGGCGCGGTCCTGATATGTTTGTTATTGATCGGACATATCTATTATGTCCGTACATAATTGTTACGCCCGCGCTGTTACACTGTCAACTCGTTAAAAAGTCGGGGCTGATGGACGGTATGAGCGAGACGCGCTACGCAGTGGTGGCCAAGGATTTGCTGGATGGCATTGTCAGTGGCCGCTTCCCGGTCGGCAGCCTGCTGCCCACGGAATTCGAACTGTGCGAGTTGTACGAGGTAAGCCGCCACACGGTGCGTGCGGCCATTACCCAGTTGCAGACCCAGGGCCTGGTGTCGCGGCGCAAGCGCGTTGGCACCCGGGTGGAGTCGGCGACCCCGCGCGGGGGCTATTCACATTCGCTGGCGTCGGTCGCCGACCTGGTGCATTTGGCCGAAACCCAGCGGCGCAGCATCCAGCGTGTCGGCCATTTCGTCTGCGACATTGCCCAGGCCAAGCGCCTCGGGCTGCAGCCGGGCGAGCACTATTTCTGCGTATCGAGCATTCGAGTCGATCAAGACAATGCGTTGGCGCCGCTGTGCTGGACGGATGTCTACGCGCAGGAGACATACGCCGATGTCATTGCCATGGCCGAGCAGCATCCAGATGAACTGATCGCGGCATTGATCGAGCGCCACTACGGGCGGCATATCGAGGTGGTCGACCAGCAGGTACGGGCGGTGCTGTTGAGCGCCGACGTGGCGAAGAGCCTGAACGCGGAAGCGGGCGCGCCGGGGCTGAAGATACTGCGCCAGTACCGGGATGAGGCGGGGGAGGTGATGGTGGTGTCGGAGACGATCCACCCGGACGATCGCTTTACCCTGGTGACGCAGATGCGCCGGGAGCGTTCAAGCGGGTGAGCTCGCCTGCCGCCTGTTGGGGGTTTTGTAAAGATTGTCATGGTGCGCGGGATAAACTTTAATTAGAATGTTTCTCATTACTATTGATCGCCAGCGCAGGCCCCCCCGCATGAGCACTACCGCAGCGGCGCCACACAGCTTCCACGACCTCTACCGCGACCACCACAGCTGGCTCGAAAACTGGCTGCGGCGGCGCCTGGACAACCGTTGGGATGCCGCCGACCTCAGCCACGACACCTTCCTGCGCCTGCACGCCAGCGAGCAACCGCTGAGCGAGCCGCGGGCCTACCTGCTGACTCTGGGCAAGCGCCTGCTGATCAATTTCTACCAGCGCCGCAGCCTCGAACGCGCCTACCTTGATGCCCTGGCGGCGTTGCCGGAGGAATGCGCGCCGTCGCCGGAGCAGCGCTGTATGCTGCTCGAAGCGCTGCAGGCGCTGGACGCCTTGCTCGATGGCTTGCCGAAGCAGGTGCGCCGGGCGTTTCTGTGGAGCCAGCTCGAAGGCCTGACCTACGGGCAGATCGCTGAGCGCCTGCAGGTGTCCGACCGCACGGTCAAACGCTACATGGCGCAAGCCTACGAGCACTGCCTGCTGGCCGAACTGTGAGCGCCGCCTTGCCCTCGGCCGATACACGCCATGTGCTGCATGCCGCCGCGCAATGGCTGGCGTTGATGGAATCGGGCGGCGCCAGCGCCGAAGACGAAGCGCGCCTGCAGCACTGGCGTGACAGCGACCAGCGCCACGAGCAAGCCTGGCAGAAAGCCCAGCAGGTGCGTGCACGCTTTGCAGGGGTACCGCCGACGTTGGGCCTGGCCAGCCTCGATCGCCCGCCGCTGGACCGCCGCCAGTTGCTCAAGCGTGCGCTCGGCATTGCAGTGGTGGCGCCGGCGGCCTGGCTGGCCTACCGGCAATTACCGCTGGCGGCCTGGCTGGCCTACCGGCAATTACCGCTGGCGGCCTGGAGCGCCGACGTCCAGACCGCGACTGGCGAGCACCGGCAATTGGCACTTGGTGAAGGTGCCAGCTTGCAGCTCAATACCGCCACTGCGGTGGATATCGACGGCGCGGCACGCCAGGTGCGGCTGGTTGATGGCGAGCTGGCGCTGAGCGTGCAAGGGGGGCCGGCCATGACCCTGCTAACTACCGTGGGGCTCGTGCAGGTCAGCGACGGTGAAGTCTGCGCGCGCCAATACAGCGAGCAATGCCGCATCGTGGTGCTGCGCGGTGTGGCCCAGGTGCAGCCGATGCAAGGTCCGGCGCTGCAGCTACGTGCCGGCCAGCAAGTACGCCTGGGCGAGCACGGCGCTGGCGAAGTACAGCCCTGGGACCTATTGCAGGCCGACTGGCGCACGGGCGTGCTGAGCGCGCAAAACCTCAACCTGGCCGATTTCCTCACCGAACTGGGGCGCTACCGGCCGGGCGTCCTGCAGTGGTCGCCGCAAGTAGCGGCGCTGCGGGTGACCGGAAGCTTTCGCCTGGACGACACTGACCGGATCCTCAGCCTCCTCAGCGCCAGCTTGCCGGTGCAGGTGCAGTCGCGCACCCGCTATTGGATCACTGTACAAGGTCGGGACAACGCCGCCTGATCCCGTAGTCCGATAATCGCACCAATTCCACCGCGAATATTTTCCTCCGAGGGGCAACTTGCGGCACGCTATAGGCAAGATGCAAGCCCCCGCCTGCCGTCGCTGCCGCCCCAGGGTCGGCTAAGCTAGAACAAGAGCAGAAGACTTGGCCAGCGCCTTTCACATGGCGACCTGTCCCGAGCCTCGATCTATTCACACTCCAGGAAAACCAGGAGCACGCTTTGATCAACAAAACCTTTGATTCCATCGCCGCGGCGGTGGAAGGGATCGCCGACGGATCGGTCATCATGGTCGGTGGTTTCGGTACTGCCGGCATGCCTTCGGAGCTGGTCGACGGCGTCATCGCCGGCGGCGCTCGCGATCTCACCATCATCAGCAACAACGCCGGCAACGGCGACCTGGGGCTGGCGGCGCTGCTCAAGGCCGGCAGCGTGCGCAAGGTCATTTGCTCGTTCCCGCGCCAGTCCGACTCCTACGTGTTCGACGAGCTGTACCGCGCCGGCAAGGTCGAGCTGGAAGTGGTGCCCCAAGGTAACCTGGCCGAGCGCATCCGCGCCGCCGGTTCGGGCATCGGCGCATTCTTCTCGCCCACCGGCTATGGCACCTTGCTGGCCGAAGGCAAGGAAACCCGTGTGATCGATGGCGTCAACTACGTGCTGGAAATGCCGCTGCACGCCGACGTGGCGCTGATCAAGGCCTACAAGGGCGACCGTTGGGGCAACCTGGTGTATCGCAAGGCGGCGCGCAACTTCGGCCCGATCATGGCGATGGCGGCCAAGACCGCTATCGCCCAGGTCAATGAAATCGTCGAGCTGGGTGCGCTGGACCCCGAGCACATCATCACCCCGGGGATCTTCGTCCAGCGTGTGGTGGCGGTGTCTTGCGCTGCTGCCCCTTCGTCCGCCAAAGCTGTCTGAGGCCTGCCATGACTGCCATGAAAAAATTGTCCCGCAACGAAATGGCCCAGCGGGTGGCCGAAGACATCGCCGAAGGCTCGTATGTGAACCTGGGTATCGGCGTGCCGACCCTGGTGGCCAATTACCTGGGCGACAAGGAAGTATTCCTGCACAGCGAGAACGGCGTATTGGGCATGGGCCCGAGCCCGGCGGCGGGTGAAGAGGATGACGACCTGATCAATGCCGGCAAGCAGCACGTGACCCTGCTGACCGGTGGTGCGTTCTTCCACCACGCCGACTCGTTCTCGATGATGCGCGGCGGCCATATCGACATCGCCGTGCTGGGCGCCTTCCAGGTGTCGGTGAAGGGCGACCTGGCCAACTGGCACACCGGCGCCGAGGGTTCGATCCCGGCGGTCGGCGGCGCCATGGACCTGGCCACCGGCGCGCGCCAGGTGTTCGTGATGATGGACCACCTGACCAAGACCGGCGAAAGCAAGCTGGTGCCCGAGTGCACTTACCCGCTGACCGGTATCGCCTGCGTGAGCCGCATCTACACCGACCTGGCGATCCTGGACGTGACGTCGGAGGGTTTGAAGGTGCGCGAGATAGTGGCGGATATCACCTTCGAGGCGCTGCAGGAGTTGAGTGGCGTGCCGCTGATTGGTTGATGTGAACGCCTGAGGCCGGGACATCGTCCAGCCTCACGGCGCTATCGCCGGCGCCAAGCTCGCAGGCTGGCGCCAGCTCCTACTCGGACCCCATTGCCAACTCGGCGTATGGGTTGGAATGGCATCGACGTAGGAGCTGGCGCTAGCCTGCGAGCTGTTGGCTGACGACGCGGTCTGCAGCACCTGCAATCACAATCCCGCAAAAAACCGCTGCACTTCCTCGTTCTTCAACGCCTTCAGGCTGGCATGCCGCCACTTCGGCAGCTTGTCCTTGTCCACCAGCAGCGCGCGAACCCCTTCCACCAGGTCGCCGTCCTCGAACCACATCTGGCCGAGGTGCTGCTCCATGTCGAAGCAGCCTTCCAGCGACAGATGCCGGCCGCGCCGCAGCATCTCCAGGGTCACCGCCATCGCCAGTGGCGAGCGGGTTTCCATCAGCGAGGCGATGCCGTCGGCCCATGCGTGACTATTGGCGACCGTCACCTGATGCAACTGCTCGATCATGGCGCCGATATCCGGCTGGGAGAAGAAGTGGTCGATGGCCGGGCGCAAGCGGTCCAGCGGGGCGTTGGGCAGTGTCTGCACGCCGAGCTTGCTGAGCACGTTCTGCACGTCCTTGAGCGGGCTGTCGGACCATTTGATGCGGTCCAGGCGCTCTTCCAGGTGGGCCAGTTGTCCCTCGCTCAGGTACCAGTCGGCCAACCCGCAGTACAGCGCGTCGGCTGCTTCGATCTGCACCCCGGTAACGCCCAGGTAGATGCCCAGTTCGCCCGGAATGCGCGGCAGGAAGTAACTGGCGCCGACGTCCGGGAAGTAGCCGATGGCGACCTCCGGCATGCCCAGGCGGCTGCTGTCGGTGACGATGCGCAGGTCCGCAGCCTGGGCCAGGCCCATGCCGCCGCCCAGGGTGTAGCCGTGCATGAGGCAGATTACCGGCTTGCGGTAGTGATGCAGGGTGAGGTCGAGGGCGTACTCTTCCTGGAAGAAACTCAGGTGGGTGAGTTGGCCTTGGGTGTGGCTGTCGTAGAGGGCGCGGATGTCGCCGCCGGCGCAGAAGGCCTTGTCACCGTTGCCGCGCAGCACCACGGCATGAATATGGCTGTCCAGTGCCAAGGCATCGAGGATGCCCTGCAGGCTGCGGACCATGTCCAGGGTCAAGGTGTTCAGGCCCTGCGGGCGATTGAGGGTGAGATACCCGATGTGATTGCGCACTTCGCTGAGTACCTGGCTGTCCAGCAGGCCGGGCGAGCCGCCCCGCAACGGTGAGACCTGTGCCGTCATTACCGACTCCCTGTTTTGTAATTGGATGGAGCGTCTTCGGCCGCGGATGCTGACAGGGCGGTTCTGCCCTGGTCAACGGTCAAAGGTGCATCGATCCCATGCGTTTTTGCCGAGTGTTCTTGGCTGTCTTAGGCGGTAGACAGAGGGGGCGGGGAATTGGTTCGCAGGGATTTGGTACCGTTTTCGCACTCGATTGCGCCGGGTTTCTAGCGTCAAGCCGCCCCGCCTGCAGGCGCGCGGCGGGGCAATTTTCTGGCGCGGCTCAGGCGACGCTGCCGCCCTTGGCATCAGCCAGGTAGGTACCGGCAGGGGGGTTGCGGCCGAAGTAGCCGCTGACCCCGTCAAAGATCGCCGAGGCGACTTTCTGGCGGTGGCGCATGTCCATCAGGCGCTCACAGTCGCGCGAGTTGGAGATGAAGCCGGTCTCTACCAGGATCGACGGAATGTCCGGCGACTTGAGCACCGCGAAACCTGCCTGCTCGACGCGCTCGCCATGCACGCCGGCGACCTTGCCGACGCTGTCCAGCACGATGCCGCCCAGGTCGAGGCTGGCGCTGATGGTGGAGTTCAGGGACATGTCGAGGATCACGTTGGCGACCATCGGGTCCTTGTCCTTGAGGTTCAGCAATTGTTTGCTGCCGATCAGGTCGGCGCTGTTTTCCTGGTCGGCCATCCAGCGCGCCATGGTCGAGGTAGCGCCGTGCTCCGATAGCGCGAACACCGAGGCACCCGATGCGGTGCGCCGTGGCGCGGCGTCGGCGTGCACAGAGACGAACATGTCGGCGTTGTACTTGCGGGCTACGTCGACGCGCTTGCGCAGCGGCACGAAGATGTCGTCGTTGCGCACCAGGCGGGCCTTGTAGCCTTTCTGCCGATTGATGCGCGCGGCGAGCATCTGTGCGATCGACAATGCCACGTGCTTTTCCTGCTCGCCCTTGGCGCCGAGGGCGCCGGGGTCCTTGCCGCCATGGCCGGCATCGACCACCACCATGATGTCCCGTTGGCCGGGGCGGCGGTTGGTTTCAGCGGGCAGCGCTGGTTGCAGGGTTTGCGCGACCACCGCCGGGGCGGCCGGCTCGGTAGCGGCGGCGACGGTGGCTGGAGCGGATTTCGGCTTGAAGTCCAGCACCAGGCGGTGGCCGGCGTCGCCCGAGGGTGGCAGCACAAAACTGCTGCTGTCGACCGGCTCGACGAACTCCAGTACCAGGCGGGTATCGCCATTGCCACGGTCGCTGCTGCGGATGGCCTTGAGCGGGGCGCCCACCAGCGAGGCGTCGTTCAGGGCCTTGGCCAGGCGCGTGCCGTGCAGGTCGATGATCAGCCGTGGCGGTGCGTCCAGGTCGAAGGTTTCGTACTTGACCGTGCCGCTGAGGTCGAGCACCAAGCGCATCTTGCCGTCATGGCGCCAACCGCGGGCGGCGAGGACCGTCTGCGCAGCCTGGGCAAGGAATGGCGCAGGTAAAGTGATACCTGCGAGAAGGAATGTCAGCAATCGGCGCCGGTGCATGGAAAAACCTTCCGTGAGCGTGATACGAGACATGAATGTTACTAGGTAACAAGGAGTTAGGAGATAAAGCTGAGAGAAGTTTCATGATTGGAAGTTCAATTGCGGACGGATGGTCAAAAAATGAGCACGCATCAGTAAAGGCACTCGATTGGGTGGCGGGCGAGGGAAGATTTTCGCTATGGCTGGGCGGATTTTGACGAGTAAAAGAGGGGAGAGGGCGTGCGATTATGGCAAATGAGGGGAATTGACGTATCGCAGGGAAATTCGCAGGGGAGGTTAAACGGTGGGTGGGTCAAGGGGGCGCAGCACGCCCCCTGACACGGCGCCGGAGCTTACGCCGCTTGGGCGGCATTGACTCCCGCGGCAGACAATTTGATCGGGTAGTTCACCGTGGGCGCGCCACCGGGCTTGGCGGCGACGTGGCCATGCTGGATAAGCCCGCGTTGCTGCAGGGCGTCCAGGGCTTCGAAGACGGCGGTCTCGCCGCGGTAGTTGTCGAGGATTTCCTTGCCCAGGCCCTGGGGATGGGCATGCAGGAGGCGGGTGAGGACTTCTTTTTCAAGCTCTTTATCGGTGGTGGTCATGACTACCTCAGATGCAGTGGTTGAACGCTATGCGGCCGCAGCCGCACACGCAGTTGTGACTGGCCGATGGCGTGAGGATTCCGCAAATCTGCTCAACGGTTGCCAGCCGACCGCTCATCCAATGGCGGGGCACCCTTGCGGCGGCGCGGGCTCGAATACTAGTGAGCACGTCCCTTGAGCCATGAACAAAGAGGTGCCAGATGGACATCAACCCCCATTACAAAGGCGGTCTGCAGCAGCCAACGCCCGGTGCGCCGCTGGCGGATGACCAGTTTCCAGTGCTGGGCCCGGCTGATCCGGCCGAGCGTACCGGCGAGAAAGAACCGATCGAAGCGCAAGCGGTGCATGGGTTTCGGATTGACTACCTGTTGAACCATGAGCCACGCCATTACCGCCTGACTCTGCCAATGGCGCACTTGAGCACCCAGGAGGCGACGCTGCATCTGATGGCGCTGCATTTCGGCGACGCGGAGAACAGCTTGCTGATGCCCAATGGCGACGCCAGTGCGGAGCAGATCCTCGCGCAGGCGGCGGTGATGGGGATTACCGAGGTGCATGCGGTGGTGGAATAGCGGCGGGACTGGGGGCGGCGTCGCTAACCCCCAGTGAACCTTGCTTCAAGGAATCAGCTTCGCCGCACGCAATTGCTTGAACACGTCGAAGAACGCCTCATCGGTCGGCTGATAGTCAGTAAACCCAAGCTGGCGGCTCTTGGACATATCCGTGACCACTTCGATCGGCCGCCCAAGGTCCGCATCCGTGTGCCAAGGCGAGACCAGTCGGCCGATATCCGCTTCCTGCAGGCCATGCTGCTGGGCAATATCGCGCCACACCCGGCCATCCTCGGCCATCTGCTGTTCCAGCGGCATCACCGCGGCTGGCAGCGCTGCCGGCTCGATCTCGAACCAGTTGGCAATACGCTCCCACATCCACTGCCAGCGGAACACATCGCCATTGACTATGTTGAACGCCTGGTTGGCCGCCGCGGGGGTAGTCGCAGCCCACAACAGTTGGTGGGCGAGCTGGCGGGCATCGGTCATGTCGGTCAGGCTCTGCCACTGCACGGCCGAGCCCGGGAAGGTGAAGTCGCGCCCAGTGTGCTTGCAGATCGAGGCGTACACCGCGAGGGTGGTGGCCATGTTCATGGCGTTGCCCACGGCGATGCCGATCACCGTATGCGGGCGGTGCACGCTCCAGTTGAAACCATCGCGCTCGGCAGCGGCGAACACCTCGTCTTCCTGGGCGTAATAGAAGTTCTCGACGTCCAGGCGGCCTTGTTCCTCGCGAAACGGCGTGTGGGGCAGGGTGCCCTGGCCATAGGCTTCGAACGGCCCAAGGTAATGCTTGAGGCCGGTGACCAAGGCCACGTGGCGCACCGAACGCTCAGGGGACAACGCCGCCAGCACGTTGCGTACCATGGCGCCATTGACGCGAATGTTCTCCGCTTCCGTGGCCTGGCGCGACCAGGTGCTGAGCAGCACGAGGCTTGGCTTGATGCCGGCCAGGGCGGTGTTCAGCGCGTCGGGGTCGTTGAGGTCGGCACTGACTGGGGTCACCCCGGCCTGCCCAGTGGGGTGGCGGGACAGGCCAGCGACTTGCCAGCCGCGTTCGACCAGCAAGCGCGCGGCGGCGCTGCCGACGATGCCGCTGGCGCCGACGACCAAGGCTGTTTGGGTCATGAATGGATCTCCTTAACGAATGGGCGAGGGTCCGCTGCCGTGGTGCCGGCTAGATGCCCATCTCGATGGTCTCCGGATCCGGCCCCAGGCGCCCGGTCTGGCGGATGCCGTCGATGGCCTTGAGCTCGTCGGCCGTGAGCTCGAAGTCGAACACGTCGATATTGGCGGCGATGCGTTGCGCGTTGGACGAGCGTGGTATCACCACGTGGCCTTGCTGCAGGTGCCAGCGCAACACGATGTGGGCTGGGGTCTTGCCGTGGCGCTGGGCGATCTCGGCGAATACCGGTAGCTTGAGCAGCTCGCCGCCCTGGCCCAGCGGGCTCCAGGACTCGGTGACGATGCCCTTGGCACTGCACCAGGCGCTAAGTTCTTTTTGGGCGAAGTCGGGGTGGATCTCGATCTGGTTGACCGCCGGGGTCACGCCGGTGTCGTCGATGATGTGCTGCAGGTGCTCGGCGTTGAAGTTGGACACGCCGATGGCGCGCACACGGCCTTCTTCCTGCAGGCGCACGAAGGCCTTCCAAGTATCGCGGTAGGTGCCTTTCTTCGGAATGGCCCAGTGGATCAGGTACAGGTCGAGGGTTTCCAGGCCGAGGCGTTCGAGGCTCGCGTCAAAGGCGCGCAGGGTGTTGTCGAAGCCCTGGTCGGCGTTCCACAGCTTGGTGGTGATGAAGATCTGCTCGCGGGCCAGCTCGCTTTCAGCTACTGCGCGGCCGACGCCGGCTTCGTTGCCGTAGATCATGGCGGTGTCGATATGGCGATAGCCGGCGGCCAGGGCGGCCTTGGAAGAGGCGTAGGCCTGCTCGTCGTCTAGCTGCCAGACGCCGAGGCCGAGTTGCGGGATCTGCACGCCGTTATTGAGGGTGATGAGGGGGGCGGATGCCATGTGAGGTCTCCTGGGCAGGTGGAAAGGGTCTCCTGGGTTCGAGGGGGCTGGAACGATAAAGTTGCGATTTTTTGTGGTGGGGCCTGTGGTTGGGTAGGGCTCGAGGGCCTCATCGCGAGCTTCGCTCGCTCCAACGGGTACCGTGCACGCTTGGCTTGCTCCAGTTCCTGTAGGCACCGCACCGTGCACTTGTCGCTCGCTTCAACAGGGACCGCGAACTTGTTGGAGCGAGCGAAGCTCGCGATGAGGCCGGGACGGCTGTCGGCCGTCCCGGCGGGCAATCAGAACCCCTTCGATCAGCGCTTGTGGGTCGATGATGGCAGGCCGTGCTGGTTGTAGGCGATGGCTTTCATGGTGATTCGTTGGTTGAGCAGTGCAACCGGTGTGCCCGCACCGGCGGCGGTTTTCGCTGGCGGTGCGGTTGTTGCAGCAGTGGTTGAAGGGGCGGTAGGCAGGGCTTTAGTGCGCGTGGTTCGCCAAGAGCTCGCAGGCTTGCGCCAGCTCCTACAGGGGCCGTGTTCCCAACCCTGAAACG
>Ga0308164_10000771_pt1 | contig 44608 bp, 46 predicted proteins | sample PhyTR2_FD_201031 | JGI IMG/M metagenome (GOLD analysis project Ga0308164, IMG submission 201031) | Phyllosphere microbial communities from UC Gill Tract Community Farm, Albany, California, United States - DLSLT.R2 | ecosystem: Host-associated > Plants > Phyllosphere > Unclassified | place: USA...
ATAGCTTGAACACACCTCGGACCTGTGGGAGTGAGCTTGCTCACGAAGAGGCCAGTGCAGTCGCTAAAAATCTGTTGATCCGTTAATGCGCCTTCGCTAGCAAGCTAGCTCCCACAAGGTCAGCGGTGCTGCAGAATATCCACATGGCTCGAAATACCCCGAGCCTGCGGAAATAAGCCACATAGCTTGAAAACACCTCGGACCTGTGGGAGTGAGCTTGCTCACGAAGAGGCCAGTGCAGTCGCTAAAAATCTGTTGATCCGTTAATGCGCCTTCGCAAGCAAGCTAGCTCCCACAAGATCAGCGGTGCTGCAGAATATCCACATGGCTCAAAATACCCCGAACCTCTGGAAATAAGCCACATAGCTTGAAAACACCTCGGTCCCGTGGGAGTGAGCTTGCTCACGAAGAGGCCAGTGCAGTCGCTAAAAATCTGTTGATCCGTTAATGCGCCTTCGCGAGCAAGCTCGCTCCAACAAGGTCAGCGGTGCTGCAGAATATCCACATGGCTCGAAATACCCCGAGCCTTCGGAAATAAGCCACATAGCTTGAGAACACCTCGGACCTGTGGGAGTGAGCTTGCTCACGAAGAGGCCAGTGCAGTCGCTAAAAATCTGTTGATCCGTTAATGCGCCTTCGCGAGCAAGCTCGCTCCAACAAGGTCAGCGGTGCTGCAGAATATCCACATGGCTCGAAATACCCCGAGCCTTCGGAAATAAGCCACATAGCTTGAGAACACCTCGGACCTGTGGGAGTGAGCTTGCTCACGAAGAGGCCGGTTTTTCACAGCCAAATTGCGTCCCATAAGGGATAATCGCGCACGCTTTTGACCAGGTTGGCTCGAACAGGATTGGCAACGATATAGCGGGCAAAATCCAAAAGGCTTTCTTCAGTGCGGATGCTGACGTCGTGGAACCCGCTTTGCCAAAAAGGTCCACTGCAGCCTCTGGCTCTGTTTATGGCGATCGCGCTTTTCGATTTAACGCGCTGCACAACGCTGGATAATGAGTGACTATTTAACTGCAGCAGCCAGTGAATGTGGTCGGGCATTACCACCCAGGCTAATGAATCGGCCAGTTGCTGCTCTTGAACCTGTCGAAGTTCATCAACCAGCAGACGACCCATGCGCCAATCGGAAAAAACAGGATTTCTCTGGAATGTTTTTGCGGTGACTAAATACATTTGGCCCGTACCGGAGAATCGCCCCAAGCGCAAACGATGTGACTGTGCCCTTTCATTCATCCTCATCACCCAATGGCTGCATGCCGGGGAACGACTGTACGAAACGGGCTCACTCAGTAGCGCTCAAAGGTTTGCCCAAGTGTTTCGGATGTCCAATTGAGCTACCTTTCACTCCTTCATCGAATCCCCGGAGAATCTCCCCATGCTCAAAAAAGCATTGCTGCTGGCCGCACTGCTGCTGCCAGCCTGTGTCGTCCATGCCCATGAGTACAAGGCCGGGGCATTGCTGATTGGCCATCCATGGTCAATGGAGCTACCGCCCAACGCACCGACGGTGGCGGCATATTTCACCCTCGAGAACAAAGGTGACAGCGCTGACCGCCTGATTAGCGTCGACACGCCCATCGCCGGGCAGGCGCAATTGCATGAGCATGTACATGCCGACGGGCTGATGAAAATGCAGCACGTTCAAGCGGTCGATATACCGGCTGGCGCGAAGGTGGCTTTCGCCCCGATGGCCTGGCACGTGATGTTGCTGGACATCAAGGACCGTTCCAAGCTGGTCGTCGGCCAGCGCTTTCCAATGACTCTGCATTTCGAAAAGGCGGGGGATGTCGAGATGCAGGTCGTGGTACAAAAACAGGCTCCGGAACATCAGCACTGAGTAGTTTTCACGGGCAGGGCCAAGAGCTGATGTCTTCAGCGATACTGTCGCGGCGACACTCCTGGCACCCAGGACCGATGCTGATTCTCCGGGCGCTTGATCGAATAGTGCTTTCGCGCTTTGCCAAAACAGCGGCAACAGCTTAGATTGCTCACTGCGGGGCCTGAAACCACTGAGTGGCGTTGTGATGAATTCCTCCTCATACCCGGTTTCAGGCCCCGCCCTCACCTCAATCTTGCGCGTTTCCGAGACTTCCTACCGATCAGACAGCCGATGCTGCAGTCCCCTGACTGCGCAGGCCGATACCCGCGTGCCTTCAAGCCTGACTATATGAAATGAACCGCCCGGCATATGCCTCGAGCGGATCATCCATCATGCAGACGAATCGGCACCATGACCTTACCGCGCACCGCACCAACCCAGGCTCTAAACGCCTCGCTTGCCAGCGATACCTATCCACCCGACTTCAGCAAGACGACCCAGGAACTGGCCCGTACCCTGCTTCACCCCCTCAAACCCGAGCTGGATGTCGAGACGACCTGGCTGACCTACCGTGACAGCGAGGTCGAATTCGACCACGGGAGCAACATACACAGGGTTCCACTGATCCCTGGCCTGATCGAATACTTCACCGGCCATTTGCAATGGATCGACAATGATGTAGTCGCTCTCCACCCGCCTCTTGACACGCCTTCCCCAACGCCTGACACACAGCAACCTGACGTCAAGCCACCAGCCATTCAGCCGCTGGGGCGGGCAGCGACCGTAACGTTCTTCACCGAGGTCAGCGAGCAACTGGAGCAGTGCTATACACAAAATCTTGCAGACTACTGGAGCACTGCGACGCTTGATGGCGAAACCCGGAGCAGCCGGTTTGTCGCAGAGCAGATCGAGTGCCTGACATCCGAATGTGCAGTGCTGATCGCCTTGGGAAAGATGACAACCGGGCACTACAGCCTGCTTTCGGCCGCCCTCGGGCCCTGTGCCACAAATGCGACAGAGGGTTTCGCAGACTTACAGCCGCACAGTGTTTACAGCCTGTCGGCACGAGACGGCGACGGCCCTTCGCTGTCACTTTACGGCGCGTTTGCCATTGCCCGGCGTCTTCGTGATGCGCCGGTCCAGCCAGACCTGGAAGAGCTGGAAGATGTCCTGCTGTTTACGCCCCATGACGGGCTGGAAGCATTTGCCTCATTGCAACAGTTGAACGACGCGCTTGTTCAGCGAGTGACTGAACCCGAGTACCGAGGACGTTTGGGCGATGGCGTCACCGCCGGGCAGGCAAGCCCCACCAACCCCACCCCTGTCTTGCAATGGCAATACACCCTGATGGACGGCAATTTTCTCAGCCTGCTGCTTGCCCGGCAGGTTGTCGCGCAACAGTCGGTCTTCGCTCAGACTGTACAGCTGGCACGCTCTCAGAAGATGGACGCGGTCTGTTTCGAGCAAATGATAGCGAATTTGCTGAAACCCGGGATTTACTTCGACAACCACTGGCGACTCGACGAATTCGACAGCGATCTGGTGAAAAGCCAGATGCCCGATTGGTGGAAAACCATGACGCTGACGCAGCGTCAGGCATGGCATCGTCAGGCACAGCTATTTGGCGAGCAGGTGGTGAACATGCGCAAAGCCAGCAAGGAGCACTTCGGCCAGGCGGAAAATGACAGCCGCACCTATCCGACCCGCTATATCGACAAGCAACTGGCTCAACTACTGAACCGGCTATCCATTACGGCAACAGCGCAACAGATCAATATTTCACTGACCTACAGGACGGGCATCGAAGTGCTCGATATTCCCGGCGCGCCTGTATTGCCAGAAACCAAGACCGAGAACGTTTCGCTCAGGCAACTGGCACATACCCAAGCCCTGCACACCAAGGCCAAGGATGCCGTGCTTCTACGCGCTGTCGACGCTGAAGGCGTCTCTCTTGCGCACTTGGACAAGCAGGCCGTAACGGAGCTGATTGCCACGCTGGAAGATCCCCGACACCTCAGTGATTACCTTGACCTGCACCTGAAAACCTCGGCGTATGCACAGCAGCTCAAGCGGTCAGAAAAAGCCATGTTGCGAGCTCAGATGAAGATGGCGCTGCTGGAGATCGAACAACAGGCTTTTGCACACCCCGGCCGCGAATGGATCAAGGCTGTGCTGGATTCGCCAGGAATTCAAGGACGGCGAACCATCAACGAGCAAGTCATTGAAGTCCGTTTTTTCAGCGTCAACCAATTCAAGATGACCAACGTGATGCTGATTGCTCCAGCCGGAACATTCGAGAAGGGGCCGCTGGTGCTGTGCACGCTGGATGCTGCCGACGGTGTCGTTTTCCGCTGGTTCAACAGCATGTATCACCTGACCACCAGTTTTCTGGAAGAGGCACCCTTCCAGCAGTATCTGATTCAGCAAATACCGGTTTCCAGGCGTATTGAGACGCTGCATGCCATGCAGTACGAAAAGGAAGCGAAGCATTGGCGTCTGCCCGAAGTATTCACCCAACTGACGCTGCTACCGATCCCGTCAAGGCTGCTGCGCCCGGTCGTGTTTGTCAGCCAGAGCAAAGACATTTACGAGGAAAATCATGAGACCAAGATCAACCATCTGATCAACGAAGCCAAACGGCAGATGAGCCTGACCACCGGTACAGGGCAATCGGGTCGGGGATTCGATCTGATCGCGAGCATTGCGATTCTGTTTCTGCCTGGCCCGATCATGATGCCTGTCTCGCTGGGCGCTGGCCTTTACAAAACCTGGAGCGCTTTTTCGAAAATCGATGAAAACGACCTGGAAGGCGCCGCCGAGGAGTTTCTGAGCGCCCTCAGCTACCTTGCCATTGCCTTGGTCGGCCACTTGGCGCTGGCCTTGAAACCGGCAGGAGTCGCCGCAAAAACGGTGAGACGTCCGCACCTGGTACGCAGAGTCGGTCGCGATGGTCAGGCACAGATCGGCTATCTCCTGTCGCATTCAAAGGCGCCGCGTTTCGCAGACTCGAAATTGATCGCTGCCATGGACCCCAAACGCTTCGTCGCCATTGAGGTAGAAGGCCAGACCTGCTTCATAAGCCGACGGGCCAACGTGTTCGGCCACTCACGCCTTTATCGGGTAAACCCGATGGATACCACGCAATTGGTGCACGGGCAGGAGTTTGCTCTTCGCAGCACGACCGGGGTCTGGAAAATCGTGGGCAAACAGATCCCGCGCATGAGTCAGTCCGCAATCCGCAATGCCCAGGCTCAGCTGACCAGCCTGACAACTCTCTGGCCGGCTTCTCTGGAGGAAGCAAGTAGCGCCGAACGCTTGAGTTTCGAGACCGACTACCTGGCGCTGGCCAAGACGTCCAACGCAGAAAACTTTTCCGAAATCACCGCCTACGTGGAAGGTGGTTCAACGGACATCAACCCGCTGCTGCGAAGCGGTGTGCGCAACGCCACCACGCGCAGGTTTCTACGTCAGTTCCACAAGCTCAAGGCGTGGGAAGGCACCGCATTTCGCGCCACCTATGTGTCCAGCGACGGGGTGGCCTGCCTTGAGCGCGAAGTGGGTGCAGTGTTTACCGACAATGGCGTGCAGTCTGCATCAATGTCGCGAGCCAACGCCTCCAGATGGAGCCAGGACGGGTTCGTGAGTCGCAACGCCAGTGCCGAAAACCACCCGGTGTTCTTCATCTTTGCACCGGCGGTGCCCAAGAAGAACATGTTCACCGGCTTTCTTGGTGATCACGTGGCCATTGCGCCGGGGACATACGTGCAACTGGGCGCGACCAAACGGATCAACGGACAGCTGTTTGCCTGGTTTGATGCGCCTGAACAACTGGTTGATCAGACCTACGATCTCTATACCGGAGAACAGGAACTCTGGGTCTGAAACCCTCACGCGGCTGATCCGGGAAGCCGGCCGTAACTGGCCGGCGCTCCTGCGAAGCAGCCTTGCACCATTGCAGAGCCCGGAGCGCCCGCGGGGCAATGCCGGGTTCCACCTTGGTGCACACCCTCCACGAACCGCGACACATTCGTTTCATTTTGCGACGTTTCTACGTTGGCCCAGACCTTGCTAAAGCTTGAAAGCGCAATGAAATGTACCGCCGCCAAACCATCAAATAATGTACTAAGGGAGCAGTCAATGAAGCGTCGCAGCCTGATCAAAGCCTTTACCCTGTCCGCATCGATCGCCGCCATGGGACTGACCTGGACCGTTCAGGCTGCCGAGACCATCAAGGTCGGCATTCTGCATTCGTTGTCCGGCACCATGGCCATCTCCGAGACGTCGCTCAAGGACATGGCCTTGATGACCATCGACGAAATCAACGCCAAAGGCGGCGTCAACGGCAAGATGCTGGAGCCGGTCGTTGTCGACCCTGCGTCCAACTGGCCGCTGTTCGCGGAAAAAGGCCGTCAGTTGCTGACCCAGGACAAGGTCGCCGTGGTATTCGGCTGCTGGACATCGGTGTCGCGCAAATCGGTGCTGCCGGTCTTCGAAGAACTCAACGGGCTGCTGTTCTACCCGGTGCAGTACGAAGGCGAAGAGATGTCGCCCAATGTTTTCTACACCGGTGCTGCGCCTAACCAGCAGGCCATCCCTGCCGTCGAATATGTCATGAGTGAAGATGGCGGCTCGGCCAAGCGCTTCTTCCTGCTCGGCACCGACTACGTCTACCCGCGCACCACCAACAAGATTCTGCGCGCCTTCCTGCATTCCAAAGGCGTGAAAGATACCGATATCGAAGAGGTCTACACCCCGTTCGGTCACTCCGATTATCAAACCATCGTGGCCAACATCAAGAAGTTCTCCGCCGGTGGCAAGACGGCCGTTATCTCCACCGTCAACGGCGACTCCAACGTGCCGTTCTACAAGGAACTGGCTAACCAGGGCCTGAACGCTACCGACGTACCGGTTGTGGCCTTCTCGGTAGGCGAAGAAGAACTGCGCGGCATCGACACCAAGCCACTGGTAGGCCATCTGGCCGCCTGGAACTACTTCCAGTCGGTGGAAAACCCGGTCAACAAGAAGTTCGTGGCTGACTGGACGGCCTACGCCAAAAAGAAAAACCTGCCAGGCGCTGACAAGGCTGTGACCAACGACCCGATGGAAGCCACGTATGTCGGCATTCACATGTGGGCGCAGGCGGTCGAGAAAGCCAAATCCACCGACGTGGACAAGGTCCGTGAAGCCATGGCCGGCCAAACGTTCGCAGCGCCGTCGGGCTTTACCCTGACCATGGACAAGACCAACCACCACTTGCACAAGCCAGTGATGATCGGCGAAATCCAGGACGACGGACAGTTCAACGTCGTGTGGCAGACCAAAGAGCCGATCCGCGCCCAGCCATGGAGCCCGTACATCCCTGGCAACGACAAGAAGCCGGACACCCCGGCGAAGAGCAACTGAAGGATAAAAGCCGACTGCTGATCGTTCCCACGCTCGGCGCCAAGCGTCATATACAGGTCCTGAAGCCCGCGAAATACGGGGCTTCAAAGCTTCTGCCCACAGGGCGTAGGAGCGACCGGGGCGGCGATCCGCCCCGGTCGCTCCTACGGCCTTCGGCCAGAATCAAAAACAGCCAAGGCCATATTGATATGCCTTCTTATTTTTACCGTTTGATCCTCACCATCAGCCTGCTGCTGCCTTTGGCTGCCCAGGCCGGCGATGCCAGTGACTTTGTCGCAGCCAGTTCTTCGCAACAGGCAGAACTGCTGGAAGCCTGGGCCGCCAAGCCTGTGCCGGAACGTGTCGAGCTGCTCGAAGCCTTGCGCGATGGCCGTGTGGGTGCCGACAGCAGCAAGCGCGCCTGGATCGATAACAACGATCAATACGTGGCCGTCGATGCACAGGCCCCTGCCGCCGTCGATGCTCCAACGCCTGACGAACCGCGTAAATTGCGCTTGAACAACCGGCTGCGTGGCCTGGTTGAAACGGCGCTGGCCAGCCATCAGTTGCTGGCAGCCGATACACGACTGCGCATGGCCGCCGCCCTGCAATTGCAAAAAAGCGCGCGCCCTGCACAACTCGAGTTGCTGACCGAACGCGTGGCCAGCGAATCCGATTCCAGCGTCAAAAGCGCGCTGACCCTGGCGCTGGCCAACCTGCAAATGGTCGATTCCAGCCCGACAGTACGTCTGGCTGCCGTGCGACTGCTGGGCGAAACCGGTGACCCGCTGGCGCGTACCCGTATTGAATCATTGCTGGCACCTGGCGTGGAAACCGACGCTTCGGTACGCGTGGCGGCTGAAACCAGCCTGGCGCAGGTCAAGCGCAAGCTGATGATCGGGGAAATCCTCGGCCAGGCGTTCAGCGGCATGTCGCTGGGCTCGATCCTGCTGCTGGCGGCGCTGGGTCTGGCGATTACCTTCGGCCTGCTGGGCGTAATCAACATGGCCCACGGCGAGATGCTGATGCTGGGGGCCTACTCAACCTACGTCGTGCAACTGATGCTGCAGCGCTACGCACCGGGGGCCATCGAGTACTACCCGCTGATCGCGTTGCCGGTGGCGTTCTTTGTCACCGCCGCGATCGGCATGGCCCTGGAGCGCACGGTCATTCGTCATCTGTATGGCCGCCCACTGGAAACCCTGCTGGCCACCTGGGGCATCAGCCTGATGCTGATTCAGGCCGTGCGTCTGGCCTTCGGCGCGCAGAATGTTGAAGTCGCCAACCCGCAATGGCTGTCTGGCGGCATCCAGGTGCTGCCTAATCTGGTGCTGCCTTACAACCGCATCGTGATCATCGCCTTCGCGCTGTTCGTGGTGGTGCTGACCTGGCTGCTGCTGAACAAGACCCGCCTGGGCCTGAACGTGCGCGCCGTCACCCAGAACCGCAACATGGCCGCCTGCTGTGGCGTACCGACCGGGCGCATCGACATGATGGCCTTCGGTCTGGGCTCAGGTATCGCGGGTCTGGGGGGTGTTGCCCTGAGCCAGATCGGCAACGTGGGTCCTGATCTTGGGCAAAGCTACATCATTGATTCGTTCCTGGTGGTCGTGCTCGGCGGTGTCGGGCAACTGGCCGGCAGCGTGATGGCGGCTTTCGGGCTGGGCATCGCCAACAAGATTCTCGAACCGCAAATCGGCGCCGTGTTGGGCAAGATCCTGATCCTGGCGCTGATCATTCTGTTTATCCAGAAACGTCCGCAAGGCCTCTTCGCACTGAAAGGACGGGTGATTGACTGATGAGCCAGCCATTGATAGTAACTGCCGCGCAAAAAGTCGGGCCCAGAGGCACGCTGACCGCAGGCTGCGTAATACTGGCGGTGCTGCTGGCACTGCCGCTGCTGTCGCTGCTGCCTGCCGATAACAGCTTTCAGGTCTCGGCCTACACCCTGACCCTGGTGGGCAAGATTCTCTGCTACGCCATTGTAGCGCTGGCGCTGGACCTGGTCTGGGGCTACGCCGGGCTGTTGTCGCTGGGCCACGGCCTGTTCTTCGCCCTGGGCGGTTACGCCATGGGCATGTACCTGATGCGCCAGGCCGCAGGCGATGGTCTGCCGGCCTTCATGACCTTCCTGTCGTGGACCGAGCTGCCGTGGTACTGGGCGGGCACCGACAACTTCCTCTGGGCAATGTGCCTGGTGGTATTGGCACCGGGACTGCTGGCGCTGGTCTTCGGTTTCTTCGCCTTCCGCTCGCGGATCAAGGGCGTGTACTTTTCGATCATGACCCAGGCGCTGACCTTCGCCGGCATGCTGCTGTTCTTTCGCAACGAGACCGGCTTTGGCGGCAACAACGGGTTCACCAACTTCCGCAGCATTCTGGGCTTCAGCATCAGTGCCCAAGGGACCAGAGCCGCGCTGTTTATGGCCACGGTCGCATTGCTGGTGGCCAGTCTGTACATCGGCTGGCGCCTGGCGCAGAGCAAGTTCGGCCGCGTGCTGACCGCGCTGCGCGATGCGGAAAACCGTTTGATGTTCTGCGGTTACGATCCGCGCGGCTTCAAACTGTTCGTCTGGGTCCTTAGCGCCGTGCTGTGCGGTCTGGCTGGCGCCTTGTATGTACCGCAGGTCGGCATTATCAACCCCAGCGAAATGTCGCCGACCAACTCGATTGAAGCCGCTGTCTGGGTAGCCTTGGGTGGCCGCGGCACGCTGATCGGCCCGCTGTTGGGCGCAGGTCTGGTGAACGGCATGAAGAGCTGGTTCACCATGGCCTTCCCGGAATACTGGCTGTTCTTCCTTGGCGCGCTGTTCATCATCGTCACGCTGTATCTGCCCAAGGGCGTGATCGGCATGCTGAAGAAAAGGAGCGAGCAATGAAAACCACTCCGACCCCGTCTTTCATGCTGGAACCGATCCTGGCGCCAAACTCCGACGCTGGCACCAGCCGCGACGCAGTGGGATTCGGCAAAAGCGCTGGCAAAGGCCTCAACACTCGCCACGGCACGATCCTGACGCTGGAAGACATCAGCGTCAGCTTCGACGGCTTCAAGGCCCTGAACGATCTGAATCTATACATCGGCGTAGGCGAACTGCGCTGCATCATCGGCCCCAACGGCGCGGGCAAGACCACGCTGATGGACGTCATCACCGGCAAGACCCGCCCCAGCCACGGCAAGGCCTGGTTCGGTGAAACGCTGGACCTGACGAAGATGACCGAAGTGCAGATCGCTCAGGCCGGCATCGGCCGCAAGTTCCAGAAACCCACAGTATTCGAGGCCTTGAGCGTGTTCGAAAACCTCGAGCTGGCGCAGAAGACAGACAAATCGGTGTGGGCCAGTCTGCGTGCGCAGTTGAGCGGCGAACAACAGGACCGGATCGGTGAGGTGCTGGAAACGATACGCCTGACCAGCTCGATGCACCGTCCTGCGGGCTTGCTGTCCCACGGCCAGAAGCAGTTTCTGGAGATCGGCATGCTGCTGGTTCAGGACCCGCAATTACTGCTGCTCGACGAGCCCGTCGCGGGCATGACCGATGCCGAAACCGAATTCACCGCCGAGCTGTTCAAAAGCCTCGCCGGCAAGCATTCGCTGATGGTGGTTGAACACGACATGGGTTTCGTCGGCTCGATTGCCGACCATGTCACCGTGCTGCACCAGGGCAGCGTGCTGGCTGAAGGCTCGCTGAACGACGTACAGGCCGACGAACGCGTGATCGAAGTTTACTTGGGGCGCTAGCGCGACCAGCTGCAAGCTTTTAGCTGCAAGCTGCAAGCTAGAAGCAAAAACAACGTGCTGCTCTTTACTTGAAGCTTGAAGCTTATAACTCATGAGGCCCTCATGCTCACTGTTAGCCAGCTCCACCAATATTACGGCGGCAGCCACATTCTTCGCGGTCTGTCGTTTGATGTGAAGGTCGGTGAAGTCACCTGCCTGCTGGGCCGCAACGGCGTGGGCAAGACCACGCTCTTGCGCGTGCTGATGGGCCTGCTGCCATCGAAGGAAGGCTCGGTGCAATGGGAAGGCAAGACCATCACCCAGTTCAAGACGCATCAAAGGGTACATGCCGGGATTGCTTACGTGCCGCAAGGCCGGGAAATATTCGGCCGGCTGACGGTCGAGGAAAATCTGCTCATGGGCCTGTCCCGTTTTCCCGGCTCCGAGGCCAAGGAAGTGCCGGCCTTCATCTACGAGCTGTTCCCGGTGCTGCTGCAAATGAAGCACCGCCGCGGCGGCGATCTGTCCGGTGGTCAGCAGCAGCAACTGGCCATAGGCCGGGCACTGGCGAGCCGTCCGCGCTTGCTGATTCTCGACGAGCCCACCGAAGGTATTCAGCCCTCGGTGATCAAGGAAATCGGCGCCGTCATCAAAAAGCTCGCCGAGCGTGGCGACATGGCGATTCTGCTGGTCGAACAATTCTACGACTTCGCCGCGGAGCTGGCCGATCAGTACCTGGTGATGTCGCGGGGCGAGATCGTCCAGCAGGGCCGTGGCGAGAACATGGAGAGCGACGGCGTTCGAGGTCTGGTCACCATTTGATGAGTCAATCCGTTATCGTGCAGCATTCGACAAGCCAATGAAGACACCATGAACCTGCCTGCCAACACCGCCCTCTTCACCCCCAGCTGGCACGCCGAGCTGGAATTGGGTTACGGCCGTTTCGATGACAGCACACGCCCGACACTGCGGCGCCACAAAGGACCTCTGCGCGTGCAAAAGCATCTGTACGCCGAAGGCCCGGAGGTGTGCCAGCACATCATCGTTCATCCACCGGGCGGTATCGCCGGGGGTGACCGACTGGATATCTCGGCCACCGTCGGTGCCGATGCCTGGGCACAGCTGACCAGCCCCGGCGCGGCCAAATGGTATCGCGCCGCCAGCCCGGCCTTTCAGCAACTGGAACTGCACGTCCAGCCCGGTGCGACACTGGAATGGCTGCCGCAGGAAACCATCGTCTTCAGCAATGCCCAGGCAGAACTGAGCACTCGGATAGAGCTGCACGGTGATGCAAAGCTATGCTACTGGGACGTGGTGGCTTTGGGCCGGCCGGCCAGTGGCGAGCGGTTCGAGCACGGCCATTTTCAATCGCATCTGGATATCCGTCGCGACGGCACATTGCTCTGGCATGAGCGACAACGCATTATCGGTGGCGACGGGCTGCTGGGCTCGCCCATCGGCCTGGACGGCAGAACCGTGTTCGCCACCCTGCTGATGACCGGCGAAGTGGGCAGCGAGCTGCTCGAGGCCTGCCGTTCGCTGTCGATGCCCAACCCGGTACGCGGCGACCTGACTCAATTGCCCGGTCTGCTGGTCGCTCGCTGTCTGGCAGACGAAGCATTGCACGCCCGGGCCTGGCTGATACAAATCTGGAAATACCTGCGCCCTGCCCTGCTGGGACGCGAGGCGGTAACGCCAAGAATCTGGAATACCTGATTGATGACTGGACGCTCTGCATTCCAGGCTACACCCTCGGCGCTGATGCACTCAGCGTGGTACATAAGTCCTGAAAAGCCCGAAAATCGGGGCTTTTAGCGCTTCTGCCCGCAGGGCGTGGGAGCGAACTTGTTCGCGAAGACGATGTTGTAGGCGCTGCATGTTCGGCGACTACACCGGCCCCTTCGCGAACAAGTTCGCTCCCACGGCCTTCGGCCAGAACCCAAAACAGACTTATATATAACAATGAGGGCTCAACCTGGGAACGATCAACCACCGAATTTGAACAAACGGAAGCCCCATGGACCTGACACCACGTGAAAAAGACAAGCTACTGATCTTCACCGCCGGACTGGTCGCCGAACGGCGTCTGGCTCGCGGCGTGAAGCTCAATTACCCGGAAGCCATGGCCTATATTTCTGCGGCGCTGCTCGAAGGTGCGCGTGACGGACAGACCGTCGCTGAGCTCATGCACTACGGCACGACCCTGCTGACTCGCGATCAGGTCATGGAAGGTATCGCCGAAATGATCCCGGAGATCCAGGTGGAAGCCACCTTTCCGGATGGCACCAAACTCGTCACCGTGCATCAGCCGATTGCCTGAAGGAGTGATCATGCAGGACGCGATTCGCGACGCCTTGCCGGACGATCTGCCGGGCATTCTGGACATCTACAACGATGCGGTGCTCAACACCACGGCTATCTGGAACGAGCAGCCGGTTGATCTGGCTAACCGCCAGGCCTGGTACGCAGCTCGCCAGAGCCAGGCGTATCCGATTCTGGTGGCCGTCGACAACGCAGGAGACGTGCTTGGCTATTCGTCGTTTGGCGACTGGCGGCCGTTCGAAGGCTTTCGCCATACGGTCGAGCATTCGGTCTACGTGCGCGCCGACCAGCGTGGCAAACGCCTGGGCCCGCGCCTGATGGCCGCTTTGATCGAGCGCGCCCGCGACTGTGACAAGCACATGATGGTCGCGGCCATAGAAAGCGGTAACGCGGCGTCCATCGCCCTGCATGATCGCCTGGGTTTCAAGACCACCGGACAAATGCCCCAGGTCGGCACCAAGTTCGGTCGCTGGCTGGACCTGACGTTCATGCAGCTCGACCTGTCGCCCGGTGCTCAACCACCGGTTTCACAAGCCCCTTCCGCCCTTTAGAGAGCACGCCATGAACCCAGCACAGCTGCGCCGCGTCACCGCCGAAAGCTTCGCGCATTACCGCCAGGGTCTGGCGCAACTGTTGTTCGATACGGTTCATGATGGCGCGTCGGTCGGTTTCATGGCCGACCTCGACATGGCGCAGGCCTACGGCTGGTGCGACGGGCTCAGAGTCGACGTCGCCGCTGGCACTCTGCTGCTGTGGGTCGTGGTCGAGAACGAAAACGTTCTGGCCAGTGCGCAACTGTCGCTTTGTCAGAAGCCCAATGGCCTGAACCGCGCCGAAGTACAGAAACTGATGGTGCTGCCTGCGGCTCGCGGGCGTGGCCTGGGCAGGCAATTGATGGAGGCCGTTGAGCAGGCGGCCGTGAAACACAAACGTGGACTGCTGCACCTGGACACCGAAGCAGGCTCGACGGCTGAAGCGTTCTATCGCTCGCTGGCCTACCACCGTGTCGGTGAACTGCCGGATTATTGCGCGACACCGGACGGTCGCTATCGGCCGACCGCCATTTATTTCAAAACCTTGGGGCAACCGACATGATCCCTGGTCAATACCAGATCCAGCCCGGCGACATCGAACTCAACGCCGGACGCCGCACCCTCAGCCTGACTGTCGCCAACAGCGGCGACCGGCCGATTCAGGTGGGCTCGCATTTCCACTTTTTCGAAACCAACGACGCACTGACCTTCGACCGCGCCGCCAGCCGGGGCATGCGCCTGAACATTCCGGCCGGCACCGCCGTGCGCTTCGAACCGGGCCAGTCCCGCGAAGTCGAGCTGGTGGACCTGGCCGGTTTGCGCAAGGTTTACGGGTTTGCCGGTCGGGTGATGGGGGAGCTTTAGCTTCAAGCTTCAAGCTTCAAGCTTCAAGCTTCAAGAGAAAAGCATATGACGACTAAAGACTTGCGGCTTGCAGCTTGCAGCTTGTCGCTTTGAACACATTACAGTGTGCGGCCTGCAGCTTGCCGCTCTGAATCCGAGGTACGAGAGATGAAGATAAGCCGACAAGCCTACGCAGACATGTTCGGCCCCACCGTCGGCGACAAGGTTCGCCTGGCCGATACCGAGCTGTGGATCGAGGTCGAGAAGGACTTCACCACCTACGGTGAAGAAGTGAAGTTCGGCGGTGGCAAGGTCATTCGTGACGGCATGGGCCAGGGCCAGTTGCTGGCCGCTGACGTAGTCGACACGCTGATCACCAATGCCTTGATCATCGACCACTGGGGCATCGTCAAGGCAGACGTCGGCATCAAGAACGGGCGTATCGCGGCCATTGGCAAGGCGGGCAACCCGGACATTCAGCCGGACGTGACCATTGCAGTCGGCGCAGCCACCGAGGTCATTGCCGGCGAAGGCATGATCCTCACCGCTGGCGGCGTCGACACGCACATCCACTTCATCTGCCCGCAGCAGATCGAAGAGGCCCTGATGAGCGGCGTGACGACCATGATCGGCGGCGGCACCGGGCCGGCCACGGGCACCAACGCCACCACTGTCACACCCGGCCCGTGGCACATGGCGCGCATGCTCCAGGCCTCGGACTCGTTCCCGATGAACATCGGCTTCACCGGCAAGGGCAACGTCAGCCTGCCCGGCCCGCTGATCGAACAGGTCAAGGCGGGGGCCATCGGTCTGAAGTTGCACGAGGACTGGGGCACCACGCCTGCGGCCATCGACAACTGCCTGAGCGTGGCCGACGAATACGACGTGCAGGTCGCGATCCACACCGACACCCTCAACGAGTCGGGCTTTGTCGAGACTACCCTGGCCGCGTTCAAGAACCGCACGATTCACACTTATCACACCGAAGGTGCCGGTGGCGGTCACGCGCCGGACATCATCAAGGCCTGCGGTTCGCCGAACGTACTGCCGAGCTCGACCAACCCGACGCGTCCGTTCACCCGCAACACCATCGACGAGCACCTGGACATGCTCATGGTCTGCCACCACCTGGACCCGAGCATCGCCGAAGATGTGGCCTTCGCGGAAAGCCGCATTCGCCGCGAGACCATTGCCGCCGAGGACATCCTCCACGACCTGGGCGCGTTTTCCATGCTCAGCTCCGACAGCCAGGCCATGGGTCGGGTTGGCGAGGTGATCATGCGCACCTGGCAAACCGCCGACAAGATGAAGAAACAGCGTGGCCCGCTGCCGCAGGATGGCCCAGGCAACGATAACTTCCGCGCCAAGCGCTACATCGCCAAATACACCATCAACCCGGCGATCACCCACGGCATCAGCCATGAAGTGGGCTCCATTGAAGTCGGCAAATGGGCGGACCTGGTGCTCTGGCGCCCGGCGTTCTTTGGCGTCAAACCGACCCTGATCCTCAAAGGTGGCGCCATCGCCGCCAGCCTGATGGGCGACGCCAACGCTTCGATCCCGACCCCGCAGCCGGTTCACTACCGACCGATGTTCGCCAGCTACGGCAGTTCGCTGCACGCCACCAGCCTGACCTTCATCAGCCAGGCAGCGTTCGACGCCGGTGTACCGGAGTCACTGGGCCTGAAGAAGCAGATCGGTGTCGTCAAAGGCTGCCGCACCGTGCAGAAAAAAGACCTGATCCACAACGATTACCTGCCGGACATCGAAGTCGACCCACAGACCTATCAGGTCAAGGCCGACGGTGTGCTGCTATGGTGCGAACCGGCCGATGTGCTGCCGATGGCACAACGATACTTTCTGTTTTGAATCAGCAAGGGCCTTCGCTTTCAGAAGGCCCTTCAATATTTATTGCTCGGTTTATTCTTTGAGGCTAAGCAACTCGTTGAGTTTGGCTCTGAACCAGGACTTCAGATGAAAATCAGCGGTTTCCTCAATCTTTTTACCGTTCTTGAAAAAGATGACGGTTGGTGTAACGGTGACATTGTAGTTTTGGGCTGTCGCTGGGCTAGTGTCCACAGGCACACGAAGCATGACAACCCTCCCGGCAAACTCAGGCGCTAGCTCATCGAGAATTGCCCCAGTCCGTGTACTGTTGTTCGCTTCACCATGTTCATTAACGCCGGGGTTGCTGAATTCCAACACCACCAACGGGCTGATTGCAGCCCATCGGGAACTGAAGTCCGCATCGTTCTTGACGACCCGGACCTGGGCTGCCTTGTTCTGGTAATTCAGAAGTGTTTCTTTATCTTCCAATATTTTCAGCGACTGCAGCGTATCGTTGATAGCGTCCAGCACCCCCAGATCGTTGGGGGTGCCGGTGCCCTGTAATACTCGCTGCAATGGGAGAAAAACGCTCAGTTTTCCTGTCGCTACGTCGTCGAGTTTGCTGACTTTTCCGTCGGCCAGTGTCTGCTGGGCACGCGTTACACGCTCTTCAACAAAGGCTGTGAGTTCTGTGTTCGACATGGTCATTCTCCGATTACGAGGCGGGTAGCAATTCATCCAGGATCTGCGTCATCCGTTCTTTGGTTTGCTGGCCGACAAGGTCTTCCCTTGCTATTGCGCCACCCTTGAAGAAAACCATCGTCGGACCATGATTTATCTGATATTCAGTCGAAGTCACCGGGTTCAAAGAGTCTTTGAGATCCGAATCCAGTTCGATCTCGACCCTGACCAAGCTGACCTTTCCGGCATATTTCTCTTCCAGCGCATTAAAAATGGTATCCATTTTGGCGCTGGCGTTTTCCTCGCCTCGCTTATTTACCTTCCCTTTCGTCGAGAATTCCACCACCACGAGCTTTTGGTTGCTCGCCTCAATGACATCCTTCTGAAAGGTCGAATCAGTAACTGTCATGACACTCATGCTCAGGGCCTCCGTTCGATTAACCTGCCGAATGAACATAGGCCCCATAGAAATCAGCGTCTACTGACAGAAATGACAGTAAACACTCTGTTTGTCGTGCTCTGTAAAGGCGATAATATGCGCCATCTTTCGTCACGCTCCTCCAAAGGTAACCGGCCATGCGCCTTTCCGAATTCATCGTTATTCATGTGGATCGCATTGTCGATGAATGGGAAGACTTCGCCAGAACCCTGAAACCGGCGGCAGAAACGATGACCAGGGCCGAGCTGCGGGATCATGCCAGTTCGATTTTGCTCGCCGCAGCACGGGACATGAAGACCGCGCAGAGCAAAAGCGAGGAGATTGCCAAGGCCAGAGGCGAAGAGCTGAACAAGACACCAAGCCTGGACGAAGCAGCCAGCAGCCATGGCGAGTTGCGCCATGAGGTCGGTTTTGATCTGGTGCAGATGACGTCGGAGTTTCGCCATCTGCGCGCCAGCGTCATCCGCCTCTGGGTAGAAAGCCTGGCAGCGCCGCAACTGGCCGATTTTCAGGACGTGATTCGCTTCAACGAAGCCATCGACGAGGCGCTTGCCGAATCCACCGCGGCCTATGCGGAGCGGGTTGGGCGCTCACGGGATATCTTTCTCGCCATTCTCGGTCACGACCTGCGCGCGCCACTGCAGGCCGTCAGCATGTCCACCGAGTTGCTGGCCCGCAAAATAACGCTGGACGACAAGACCCAGTCCTATGTTTCACGTATCCAGACCAGCACCCGCCACATGGGCTCCATGGTCAGCGATCTGCTGGAGTTCGTGCGCAGCCGCCTGGGCGCGGGGCTGCCGGTGGAGCGCAAATACATGGACCTGGCCAGAGCCTGCCGCGAGGCCATCGAGGAAGCCTGCGCCGGACGACCGGACTCTGTGCCGGTGCTGAACATCGAAGGCAACACTAAGGGTCACTGGGACGCCGGGCGGATCAGCCAGATGTTACAGAACCTGATCGGCAACGCCCTGCAGCATGGTGCCGCCAGTCACGAGATAACGGTGACTGTCACGGGTGCCGAGAAAGCCGTGATATTGGTGGTACACAACGAAGGCAAACCGATTGCCGAAGACGCTATCGGGACGATCTTCGATCCGCTGGTGCGCAGCACCGAGGAAAACAGCGAAACACGCGGCACGTCGACCAGCCTGGGTCTTGGCCTGTTCATCGTCAAGGAAGTGGTCAACGCCCACGGCGGCAGCATCACTGTGACCTCGACCATTGGCGAGGGCACGACCTTCAATGTGGTGCTGCCGAAAAACTGACCGAGGCTGACTGCCTGCTGATGCGGGTGCCGCATCAGCCCAGGCAGAAAAGACAGAATCGCAAGAGCGCTCCGCTCAACCCTTCCACTGCGCGCGAGGATCGAACGACGAACTGTCTGCCAGTTTCTGCCAGAGCGCCCGGGTAGCCTCGTCGGTGTGCTTGGGCACGACGACTTTCAACTGCGCGTAAAGATCGCCGCGCTCGCCATTCTTGTTCATCAAGCCGTTACCCTTGATCCGCAGACGCTGCCCGTTCTGACTGTCCGGGCGGATGGTCAGGTTGATCCTGCTGGTCAGCGTTGGCACGGCAACCTTGGTACCCAGCACGGCTTCCCAGGGGGCCAGTGGCACGGTGATGACCAGATCATGGCCTTCGACCTCGAACAGCGGATGCGGGGCCAGGCGAATGATCAGGTACAAGTCGCCATTGGCACCACCGCCCACGCCAGGTGCGCCCTGCCCCTTCAGGCGAATACGCTCGCCATCGACCACGCCTGCCGGAATCTTCACATTCAGCGTTTTGGTGATATCGCTCATGCGCTGCCCGTTGGGGCTGTGCTGCGGCACCTTGAAGCTGACCTGCTTGGATTCCCCCGAAAGTGTCTCTTCGAGGAACACCGCCAGTTCCATCTCCACGTCCTGCCCGGTGCGTCCAGGGTTGCGGGTACGCCCGCCCTGTTGTGGCCGGCCACCGAAAATGGAGCTGAAAAACTCCGAAAAGTCTGCCGTTTCCTCGAACCCGCCTGCCCCCGCGCCGGCGCGGCTTTGCCAGCCAGGCGGGGTCTGGAACGGACGGCCCTGACGACCGTATTTGCGTAGCTCGTCATACTCGGCGCGCTTTTCAGGGCTGCTGAGTACCTCATACGCTTCGGAGGCTTCCTTGAACTTGTCTTCGGCGCCTGCTTCCTTGCTGACGTCCGGGTGATACTTGCGCGCGAGTTTGCGATAGGCGGTCTTGATCGCCTTGTCGTCCGCAGTCGGCTCCACGTCAAGTATCTTGTAGTAGTCTTTGAAATCCATGTAACGATCACCCATCCGAATTATCCGGCAAAGCCAGATACGCTGGCGTCACGCGCCCAGCTCCCTCTGTCACGAGGCATCTGGATTACCTAACGTCGAAAAATATACAGATAGACCAGCTGCCTTTGTCGGCGGGTCGATAGCTCGACAACATAATGTCCGACAACAGGGTCTACCGGGAATCCCTTCAAGATTGGGGGTAACAGGCTTCAGTTCAAGCCTTGGCCGCAAATACAGCCAGGTAAATATAAGCGACGTGTCGCGCTACGCAATTTGCCCGCGCTGACATAAACTGCGCGGCCGTTTTTTGACTGGAACGTAAAAGACATGAATGACCAATCCCCGGCCCGTGCCTGCGGCATCGATTTCGGCACGTCCAACTCCACTGTCGGCTGGCAACGACCCGGCATGGAATCGTTGATCGCGCTGGAGGACGACAAGATTACCCTGCCTTCGGTGGTGTTCTTCAATATGGAAGAGCGCCGCCCGGTGTATGGCCGCCTGGCGCTACACGAGTATCTTGAAGGCTACGAAGGCCGCCTGATGCGCTCGCTCAAGAGCCTGCTGGGCTCGAAGCTGATCAAACATGACACCAGCGTGCTAGGCACGGCGATGCCCTTCAAGGATTTGCTGGCCCTGTTTATCGGCGAGCTGAAAAAGCGCGCGGAGCAAACGGCCGGACGCGAATTCGAGCAAGTCGTGCTGGGTCGTCCAGTGCATTTTGTCGATGACGACGCCCAGGCCGATCAGGAAGCCGAAGATACGCTGGCTGAAGTAGCACGCAAGATCGGCTTCAAGGACGTGTCGTTCCAGTTCGAACCAATCGCTGCGGCGTTCGATTACGAGTCCACCATCCAGGACGAAGAACTGGTGCTGATCGTCGACATCGGCGGCGGTACCTCGGACTTTTCGCTGGTGCGTCTGTCGCCCGAGCGACGCCAGCACGATGATCGCCAGCAGGACATCCTCGCCACCGGTGGCGTGCACATCGGCGGGACCGACTTCGACAAGCAGTTGAGCCTGCAAGGCGTGATGCCGCTGTTCGGTTATGGCAGCCGCATGAAAAGCGGTGCGTACATGCCGACCAGCCACCACATGAACCTGGCGACCTGGCACACCATCAACGCCGTGTACTCGCAAAAATCGCAACTGGCCCTGGGCAGCATGCGCTACGACATCGAAGACACTGGCGGTATCGATCGCCTGTTCAAACTGATCGAACAGCGCGCCGGGCACTGGCTGGCCATGGAAGTGGAAGAAACCAAGATCCAGCTGACTCACGCCGACAGCCGTCACCTGCTCATGGATCGAGTGGAAGCCGGCCTGAGCGTGGACCTGAGCCGGGTGATGTTCGAAGCCGCCATCGACGCCCAGCTTGAGCGGGTGCGCAACAGCGTGACGAACTTGCTGAACGATGCGGGAGTGAGTGTCGAACAGGTCAGCACGGTGTTCTTCACCGGCGGTTCAAGCGGTATCCCTGCCCTGCGCAACAGCGTCTCGAACATGCTGCCCAACGCACGCCACGTTGAAGGCAACATCTTCGGCAGCATCGGCAGCGGCCTGGCCATCGAAGCGAAGAAGCGTTACGGCTAGTCATGCGCCTATCGTGGGAATGCCCTTCGTGATGCTCCGCGTCACAGATCGCTGATCTTTTGGGAGCGAGCTTGCTCGCGAAGACGGATTACCTGACCAATGGACTTCCAGCGGCTGCACGGGCCTCTTCGTGAGCAAGCTCACTCCCACGGGCGGGAGTGTTTCGAGCCATGTGGATGCTCTGCAGCACCGCAGACGCAGAGCGTCCAGAACTGCATGCCAACGCGGTGAACTGGCACGATAGGCGTTCTTTCGGACGCCTATCTACGCAAGCGCACTAGACCAACCCTTCCTTCTGCAACTCACTCTTCAGGTAGGCATAGTAAATCGGCCCTGCGACCACGCCCGGCAGACCGAATGCGGCTTCGAACAGCAGCATCGCCAGCAGCAGCTCCCACGACTTGGCGTTGATCTGTCCGCCCACGATGCGCGCATTGAGGAAGTACTCGACCTTGTGGATCACGATCAGGTAGCCCAGCGCCGCCAGCGCGACCCAGATCGAGATGGACATGCCGACGATGAAGATCAGCGTGTTTGACATCAGGTTACCCACCACCGGCAACAGGCCGAGCAGGAAGGTCATGATGATCAGGGTCTTGGTCAGTGGCAGGTGAATCCCGCACAGCGGCAATACGATGGCCAGGAACACCGAGGTAAACGCCGTATTGAGCAGGGAAATCTTGATCTGGGCGAAAACAATGTTGCGAAACGCCCGGCTGACCAAGTGCAGCCGATCGAACAGAGCAGCCGCCAGCGGCTTGCGCGCATGCACATCGGAGATACGCTGCAAGGCAATGATCGCGCCCAGCACCATGCCGATCAGCATGGTGACGAACATGTGCGCCGCCCCCTTGCCGATCAACTGCAATTCGCCCACGTGCTTCTGCAGCCATTGCCCGAGCGAAACCTGAAACTCCGCTGCACTGGCAGGCAGATAAGCATCGATGAACGGAGGCAACTGACCACGAGCGCGGTCGACCAGGGTCATGAACTTGTCGAGCGAGGCACCCGGATTTTCGGCTTCATGCAGCACAAAACTGATGGCACCGGCAAAAATCAGTGTCAGCAGGCTGACCACCAGCGTGCCCAGCAGCGCCACAGCCAGCCAGCGGGCCCGTTCGCCGGAGATCAGACGTTGCAACTTGGGAGTCAACATGTTGACCAGCTCGAACACCAACAGTCCAGCCAGCAGGCTGGGCAACAACTTGAATGGCAACACCAATAACAGACCGCCAAATACAAGAATCCAGCTGGCTATTAACACCTGACGCGCAGAAAACGTTGGCATAGACCCTCAACGGGCAACACAAGGAAGGTGGGCAGTCTGCCAGCCTTCTTGGCCCATAACCAGTGATCCGAAAGCGGTAAAAAACAAGCCGCAATCATCTGCCCGATGATCGGCTCGAGAACAGCGCGAAAGTGCAGTGTTTACTGCAGCCGCGCCTGTTGCCCGCAGTAAAGATGCCGACTGAAAAATTATTTCTTCTTGAGACAATCGCTCATGAAACTCTTGCGCTCATCGCCCTTGAGCGCCTGAGTGCTGGCGGTCGCGTTGCAGGTTTTCATCTTCTCCTGCTGGGTGGCCGCCGGCGGCGGTGCCGCTTTCAGGCAAGTGCTCATGAACGCCTTGCGCTCATCGCCCTTGAGCGACTTCGCGCTGGCGTCGGCATTGCAGGTGGTCATTTTGTTCTGCTGCGCGGTCGCAGCGAAACCCTGGGCAGACAACATCAAGCCAACGAGCAACACAGGAATACCGAGCTTGTTCATCGATCCACTCTCCAGATCCACTGCGCCGGGCGGCACAGGCTGAGATTCAGTGTAGTCAGCGTCTGCAGTCTGTGACGGGGCACCGAATATCGCCGCTGGCATTCTCGACAAACAGGCGGATAATTACGCCTCGCTTTAACGATGATCCCCTTATGCAATACGCTTTCCCGCTGATCACCGTCCTTATCTGGGCGATCAACACAGCCGTCACCAAGGCGTCTGCCGGGGTGATCTTTCCGGCTGAAATAGGCTTTTATCGCTGGGCGCTGGCCGGCTTGCTGTTCACGCCGTTCATGCTCGGGCCTGTGTGGGCGAACCGCGCGGCAATAAGACCGGTACTCGGCAAGATCTTCATTCTGGCCGTGCTTGGCACAGCGCTGTATCAGAGCCTGGCGTATTTCGCGGCCAGCCTGACAACTGCCACCAATATGGGGATCATTCAGTCGATGGTGCCGATGATGGCGCTGGGGCTGTCGATAGCCTGCCTCGGCACTCGCTTGACCTCGGGTGCGCTGCTGGGGGCGGCGCTGTCATTCGCGGGTGTGGTGGTCGTGGTCTCGGCGGGCAATCCGGCCGGCCTGATCGAGCAGGGTGTCAATCGGGGCGATGCGATGGTGCTGGTGGCCGCCGCGTCGTATGCGGTCTACAGCACACTGCTGAAGAAGTGGCAGTTGCGTTTGCCGCCCCTGCAGTTGCTTTACGTACAGATCCTGCTGGCGATTATCGTTTTACTGCCGCCGTTCATGCTGTCGGCGAAAACCGGCCTGAATGCGAGCAACATCCCGATGGTGCTGTATGCCGCGATTCCAACGTCGATGCTCGCGCCGTGGCTGTGGATGACCTCGATCATGCGCCTGGGCCCCAGCCGCACAACACTGTTCTTCAACCTGATGCCCATCGCCACGGCCTTGATTGCCGCGGCGACACTGGGCGAGAAACTGGCGCTCTATCACCTGTTCGGCGGAGCGCTGACCCTGTGCGGCGTCATCCTCGCGGAACGCTGGACAACGCCGCTGCGGTCAAAGGCGGATTAGACAGTCGCGCTGCCTTCGCTGCCCTCCAGGCTGTGAATCGACACATCGGTGATGCCGGCGGCAAGGGGCAGCCCGGCTTCACCCATTGGCAGCTCGTCCAGCTCTACTTGATGCTTGAGCGCCAGTTCGTGCACGACTTCGATGATGGGCACGTCCAGATTCTCGATAATGTCTACGTGGTGCTCGCCGAGCAGGGTGTACTCGATCTCATACAGCTCTTTATCGCTCATCGCATCTTCCTGGCCGTCACTGAGGAACGGCTGATTAACGAACTACGGTCCGACAACCGATGACCGAGCCCAAGGCTGAGCAAAACGCTCAACCATGCCATCAGATTGACCTCGGCCTTTCGGGAACGTGCGAGGAATATTCAAAGCGCTTTTCATGCCCGATCGTCATGCCGTTCGGGGGGTTCAGCACCGGCATCAGGGTGGATGCAAGGTACTGCCTCATCGCCATCTTTTTTCGAACTCTTGGCCTCTCCTCTGCTCCAAGGCGTACCGGGCCAAAACCGGCTCTGACATGTGGAGCAATAACGATGTACAAAAAACTCTTCGCGGCGACCTTTGTATTGGCGACGATGGCTGGCTGCAGCAACACAACCGTGCAGAACCCGGTGGACTACGTCACTTATCGCAACGAGCCGCTGGTCAAGCAGGTCGAGAACGGCATGACGCGCCAGCAGGTCCTGACTATCGGCGGTGAGCCGTCGAGCACTATCGAGCGTAAGGTCAACCCAGGCACTTGCAACAACTACGTCATGAACAAGGACGGCCACAAACAGGTCTACCACGTCAGCTTCAACAGCGACGGCCGTGTGACCAACAAAGGTTTCATGACGTGCGAACAACGCGAGAAGAACGAAAAAGCGATGTAATCAAAACGCAGGCACAAACAAAAAGCCCGAGGCATGGATGCCTCGGGCTTTTTGTTGAATGCGTTTTTAGAAAACCAGCTTGAACAGGGCGATAACCACGACCAGGCCGATCAGAAAGATGATGCCAACGGTGCTTCCCAGGAACTTGAGCATTGTGTATCTCCACGATTTATTTGGGTCTCAAGGTTGGGACCGCGGGGCTCAGCACTCGTTTCTTATATTTTTACATTCAGTCACAACCTTGCACACCGACGAAAATCCGATAAAACTTTTTCCCTTCTCCAGCACTCACAACCCTTGCTGATCCTGCCGGGCAATACACAGAGCGGGACAGCAAAACCTGATGAGTCCTGGAGATAAATGATGAATTCTGCACCGCAATCACAGCTTTCCGATGTAAATACTCTGCGCCAGCGCGCACGCCAGAACGTTGAGGATGGTGCTGTGACTCAAGGTTACAGCGCTGACCGCGAAACGGTCCTGCGCCTGCTCAATGAATCGCTGGCTACCGAGCTGGTCTGTGTGCTGCGCTACAAGCGCCACTACTACATGGCGTCGGGCCTGAAAGCGAGCGTCGCGGCAGCCGAGTTTCTGGAACACGCAGAGCAGGAAGCGCAGCACGCTGACAAACTGGCCGAGCGTATCGTGCAACTGGGCGGCGAGCCGGAGTTCAACCCGGACACCCTGTCGAAGAACTCCCACGCGCAGTACGTGGCTGGCAACACACTGAAAGAAATGGTCTACGAAGATCTGGTTGCCGAGCGCATCGCCGTCGACAGCTATCGCGAGATCATTCAATACCTCGGCGACAGCGACCCGACTACACGCCGCATCTTCGAAGAAATCCTTGCTCAGGAAGAAGAGCACGCTGACGACATGGCAGACATTCTTAACGATCTGTAAGCCGCAGCAGCAAATGAAAAGCCAGGACCTGTGTCCTGGCTTTTTTGTGGCCGGCATTTTCTCAAGCCAGATGCGTGAACATCGTTGCGCACGCTCCAGCGTGGGCACGAGAGATGGAGCGTTACTTCACCGTCTTCGGCGCCTTGCCGGTGCGCATTTGCTCCAGCAGCGGACCACACTGATTCGGCTCGCTGTCGCCAGTGGCGACCAGCGCGAGCAAACCGGCAACAGGACCTACGGTTGCACCGAGCAGGACCATGCCGGCTCCACGCAGCAACAACGGACCGGACTGTACGCCTGCGTTGGGCTTGGCGAACGGGCCGTTGACGTACAGCGGCGAGCGCAGCGAGAACACGCGGAAGCCTTTGGACTCAGGGTTGATCTGCAGGTCCAGTTGCTCGGTCTTCAGGTTCGCGGTGCCATTGATGTAAATGATGGCGTTCTCGGTATCGAAGACAAACAGCCGGCTGGTCGCCAACCCGTCTTTGATACCGAAGTTCGAGGCCGCGCAATTGATCTTCACGTCCTTGTCGCCGAACAGCTTGCCGACTACGTAGTTGCCCACGTTGAGCCCGGCAATTTCCATCAGGCCACGACTGATCGCGCCGTCGTTCACCAGCATCTTCATTTCGCCGTTGGCAGACCCCAGCAAGGCTGCAATCGAGTTGCCGCGCCCACTGATATCGGCGTCGCCGTTCAGCTCACCGAAGCTGGTTTTCATCGGTTCGAAGGTCGGGAACAACTGCTTGAGCTTGAAATTGCGCGCCGACAGTTTAGCCCTGCCCTGCATCGGTTTGTTTTGCCCGTTCAGGCGAATGTCCGCGTCCAGCTTGCCGCCTGCCACACCAAAGCGCAGCGGCTCGAGGCTCAACTGACCATCGTCGAGAACCAGATGGGTGTAGAGGTCAGTGAACGGCAGATCCGGGCTCTGCACGATGCGCTTGCCGGTGAACTCCACGTCGGCGTCCATCGCCCGCCAGCGATCAGTCTGAAACTCCTCGACAGGCAGAACCTTGCCCGAAGGCTGCTTGCTCTCGCCACCGCGCTTTTTCTGCGCAGCATTGGAGTCCGCACCGATCAGCGGCGCGAGGTCACTGAACAGCAATTGGTTGGAGACCAGCACGCCACTCAGCTTGGGGCGGGGCTGACTGGCGACGAAGCCCAGATCGCCATGGATATCGCTGTTGCCGATCTTGCCGTTGAAGCCTTCGTAACGGAAGTTGGCGCCGGCCGGATCATGCAGTTTGGCGATCAGACGGCCATCAGTGGAGTACGCCGGAGAATCCGGCAGGGTCACGCCGGTCAGCGGGTAAAGATTGCTCAGGCTCGCGCCGGAAAGCTTGAGGCGCAGGTCCAGCGCGCCCAGGTTCTGTGGATCGGTCAGGGTCCCGGCGATCAGCGCATGGGTGTCACCGACCTTCACGTCAGCCTGTACCGGAAACGGTTGATTGGCATCCTTGAGCGCGAGCAGACCGCCGACCTTGCCGGTGCCGCTCAGCTTCTGACCGTGATACTGGCCGGTGACCGCCAGTCCGAACGCATAATCCTGCGGCACTGCGCCCTTGTCCTGGGCCTTTTTCGCTTCCTTGCTGCCGACGATTTCACTGAACGGGATCGGCTTGCCGAGCAGGTCGATCACCACGTCCAGATTGGCGTTGAGTTTCTGGTCGTTGAAGCTCACCAGGCCCTTGTCGAACTTGATCGCGCCGATGTCCATCACCCACTTGGAGGGCTCGGCATTCGGGTCGGATTTGGGCAGATCGAACACCCAGTTGGCGCGACCATCGGCCAGACGCTCGAGTTTAGCCTCGGGGCCGGTCAGATCGATACGCGGGATAACCACTTGCTGCGCCAGCAGCGGCAGCAGCGAGAGACGAAATTCGACGTGCTTGAGGGTCACCATCTGCGGGGTCTTCGACCATTCAGGGTTACCCAGGCTCAGGTCATCGGCGACAAAGTGCGGCGACGGCACCCAGGCACGCCAGCCACCGAGTTCGGGCTCACGCGTCCAGCGCACATCCAGATCACCATTGATGGCGAACGGACGATGCAGCGCTTCGCTGACTTTTGCATTGAGGGTGGATTTGATGCGATTCCAGTCGAAAGTGACGATCACAATGACCAATATAGCCAGCACCACCAGCAACGTGGCACCTGTCCAGGCGAAAATCTTGCGGCTGCGCGTCATGCGTCACTCTCCAGAAAACAGCGCCCCGACCCTGGCGCGCTGAATACGACATGAATGTTCGACTGACAAACGCGCCGAGGGTTTGATTTGAATATGAAAATGCATCGAAGGCCAGCACTCATGCACTATTACTGGTCAAGGAGCCTGACTGAAAACCCTTTCGACGCAGGTAAAGCGCATTTGCTAAAGTGCAACCCAGCCTAATCCAAGAATCATTTGAGCCATGCTGCCCCGCGCCGAACAGAAACAACAGACCCGAAGAGCCCTGCTCGATGCTGCCCATCAACTGATGGAGAGCGGGCGCGGCTTCGGCAGCCTGAGCCTGCGCGAAGTGGCGCGCACGGCAGGTATCGTACCGACCGGGTTCTACCGGCATTTTGAGGACATGGACCAGTTGGGGCTGGCGCTGGTCAGCGAGGTCGGCCAGACCTTTCGCGAGACCATCCGGCTGGTGCGCCACAACGAATTCGCCATGGGCGGGCTGATTCGTGCGTCGGTGAAGATATTCCTTGAACGCGTGGCGGCCAACCGCTCGCAGTTCCTGTTTTTGGCGCGCGAACAATACGGCGGCTCCTTAAAGGTGCGCCAGGCGCTCGGAGCGCTGCGTGAAGGCATCAGCGCCGACCTCACCGCCGATCTGGCAAAGATGCCCAAATGGCAGCACCTGAATGCCGATGCACTGTCGATCATCGCCGACCTGGTGGTCAAAAGCGTGTTCGCGATGCTGCCGGAACTGATCGACCCGCCCCCTGCCTCACTGGCCCCGCACCTGACACCTCAGGCGAAGATCACCCAGCAACTGCGCTTCATCTTCATTGGCGCACGGCACTGGCGGGGGCTGGGCAGTCACGATTGAGCGTCGGCACGCTCTGCTTCGTCCCGAGAAAAACGTCTCACTATTAACGCTCCCATCAACCAAAATCGCCGCACCAACTTAAAGCACTGACTCGCTTATGCACCCAAACAGGGCGCCGCGATGTGCACCGATACTCGCTTCACCTGCTTCTGTCAGCCATTTCGTCGCAAGCTGCACTGTTGGCAAGCCCCTTGCTCTGATTTGAAGCATCGCAATTGGCTGGAAGCTATCTGATGCTGGTGATTCACGACCGAATCGAACCTCAGGCCGAATGGGCCGCCGAGCTGCATTTGAATTTCGAGGCACGCAGCAAAAGTCGACTGCGCTGCTTCAGTGCGGAAAACGAAGACGTCGGCCTGTTTCTGCAACGCGGCCAGTCGCCGCTGCGCGATGGCGAGTTTCTTCAGGCCAAGGACGGCCGCGTGGTGCGTGTCTGCGCACGTCCCGAAAAACTCATGCATGTCACGTGCAGCAGCACCTTCGAACTGACCCGCGCGGCCTATCACCTTGGCAATCGTCACGTAGCCCTGCAAGTCGGCGACGGCTGGCTGCGCCTGCTCGACGATTACGTGCTCAAGGCGATGCTCGATCAACTGGGCGCTACTGTCGACACCATCGAAGCGCCGTTCCAGCCGGAACATGGCGCCTACGGCGGCGGGCATCATCACTCGCGCGCAGGCGAGGAGGATTTCAACTATCCGCCGCGCATGCACCAGTTTGGCGTGCGCAAGTGAACAGCGCCTGGGCGCTGTTGCGCCTGGCCAGCCCGCAGCTGCCTATCGGTGGCTACAGCTATTCGCAAGGGCTGGAAATGGCAGTGGAGCAGTCCATTGTGGTGGACCCGCAGACCGCGGGCCGCTGGATCGGCGATCAACTGCTGCTCAATCTCGCGCGTTTCGAGGCGCCCCTGCTGCTGGCTCATTGCGAAGCAGCGGCAGCCGGTGACTGGGGTCAGCTGCTGCAAGTCAGCGAACAGCATCGCGCCAGCCGCGAGACCCGCGAGCTGCATCTGGAAAGCCGGCAGATGGGTTACTCCTTGAAGCAGTTGCTCGATGGCCTGCCTGAACTGGATCGTGATGCGCGCCATTTTCTGCAGCAGACTGCCGAGCCGCACCTGGCCCTTGGCTGGGCGCTGGCCGCACGCGCCTGGCAGATCAGCCCGCAGGATGCGCTGGCTGCCTGGCTATGGAGCTGGCTTGAAAACCAGCTGGCCGTGCTGATGAAAACCCTGCCGCTGGGCCAGCAAGCCGCCCAGCGGCTGACCAGCGAGCTGTTGCCGTTATTGCAGCAGGCGCAGGTCCGTGCGAGCGCACAAGATCCCTGCCATGTCGGCAGCGCAGCCTTCGGTCTGTCCCTGGCGAGCATGGCGCACGAACGTCAATACAGCCGGTTATTCCGGTCCTGATCAGTCCTTATGGAGAACTCAATGAACAGCCAACCTCTGCGCGTCGGAATCGGTGGCCCGGTCGGATCCGGCAAGACGGCGCTGACCCTGGCGCTGTGCCTGGCATTGCGCGACCGCTATAACCTGGCCGTGGTGACCAACGATATCTATACCCGCGAAGACGCTGACTTTCTGGTGCGTAACGAGGCACTGGCACCTGAGCGCATCATCGGCGTTGAAACCGGCGGCTGCCCGCACACCGCCATTCGCGAAGACGCTTCGATCAACCTGGAAGCAGTCGACCAGCTCAATCGCCGCTTCGAAGGCCTGGACCTGATCATCGTCGAGTCCGGTGGCGATAACCTTTCCGCGACCTTCAGCCCGGAGCTTTCCGACCTGACCATCTACGTGATCGACGTGTCGGCCGGCGACAAGCTGCCGCGCAAAGGCGGTCCGGGCATTTGTAAGTCCGACCTGCTGGTGATCAACAAGATCGACCTCGCCCCGTTGGTGGGCGCGTCACTGGAAATGATGGACAGCGACACGCGCAGGATGCGTGGCGAAAAGCCGTTCGTGTTCAGCAATCAGAAAACCGGTCAGGGTCTGGAACAGATCATTGCCTTCATTGAGCGCCAGGGCCTGCTGAATGCAGCAGCCTGAATCAACAACCAAAAGGAACCCGTCGATGAACTACAAAAAAGCCCTTGGCGCCCTCGCGCTGTTGCTGGTGCCGACTCTGGCGCTGGCTCACCCCGGTCATGGCGATAACGGCCTGATCGCCGGTATCAGCCACCCGATCGGTGGGCTGGATCATTTGCTGGCCATGCTTGCCGTCGGCTTGTGGGCTGCGCAGCAACAAGGGTCGGCACGCTGGGCGCTGCCGTGCACCTTCGTCGGCACCATGCTGATCGGCGGCATGCTGGGCTTTGAAGGTCTGAACCTGCCTGCGCTGGAAAGCGGCATTGCAGCATCGGTACTGGCTCTGGGCCTGGCCGTGGCATTGGCAGTACGTCCGCCGCTGGCGTTGGCGGTCGCCGCAACAGCCCTGTTCGCCTTGTTCCATGGCGTAGCGCATGGCCTTGAACTGCCGGAGATGTCCAGCCCGTGGGCTTACGCAGCAGGTTTCGTTGCTGCAACTGCGGCCTTGCATGCGCTGGGTTATGCGATGGTTCGCGTGTTGCCTCAGGCGGCAGCACCGCTGGTGCGTATCGCCGGTGCAGCCTCTGCGGCAGCGGGTGTGTGGTTGCTGGCAGCCTGATCCCTGATCGAGTTTCGCGCTGATCGTGTCCGCGTCAGTTGGGGATGATCAGCGCGAAGGCGCAGGAATGCGGTACAGGTAGAGCAGCACTGCGCTGGCAAACGCCAGCAGACAGACCGGCAAGGGATGCAGACCGAACAGAACCGCGATGGCGGCGATCCAGGCGGGCAACCCGGCGGCCAGGAACGCCAGGCGGCGAATGGCCGCGAGCTTGAGCCACGCTGCCGGCTCCTCGGGTGTATCGAGTGCAGCCTGGGTGACCGCCAGCGCGCGCTTGTAGGCGCCGAAGGGTTTCAGGCTGACGAACATCGAGCCTATGCCGGCGATGAACAGCGGGATCGCCAACACCGGAATGAGCGGCTCGCTGGCACCGAAAAATAGACAGACCACCAACAATGGCGCCAAGGTCAGACCCAGTTGACGCCACCATTGCATCTCGAGCTTTTGACGAACCTCGCTGCGTGTCACGCGGGGCCGACCTCGCTTTGATGTTCGTTGCCCATCATGTGCCCCAGCTTGCCCGCCTTGGTCGCCAGATAAAGGCGGTTGTGCGGGTTTTGTCCGGTGTGCAGCGGCACGCGCTCGGCGACCGTGATGCCCATGTCGGTCAAGGCCTTCACCTTGCGCGGGTTGTTGGTCATCAGCCGCAACGACTGCACGCCCAGATGCTGAAGCATCGGCAGGCAGATCGCGTAGTCACGCTGATCGGCAGCAAAGCCCAGCCGCTCGTTGGCTTCAACCGTATCGGCACCGCCATCCTGCAGCTCATAGGCGCGGATCTTGTTCATCAGACCGATACCGCGCCCTTCCTGGCGCAAGTACAACAGTACGCCCCGCCCTTCGGTGGCAATGGCGCGCAGGGCGGCTTCCAGTTGAGAACCGCAATCGCAACGCTGACTGAACAGGGCGTCGCCCGTCAGGCATTCGGAATGTACGCGACCCAGAACCGGCTCACCGTCCGCCACATCGCCCAGACTCAGGACGACGTGTTCACGGCCGGTTGCCGACTCGATAAAGCCGTGCATGGCAAACTCTGCAAAGGGAGTGGGCAGTTTGGAAGCGGCGACAAAGACGACGGGCACCGTGTGCTCCTGATCAGTATGAAGACTGGAAATTCGCAAGATTTGCATTGTAACAGCAGGTTCCTGCAGACGCTCAGGGTGAATTCTCGGGCATTTAGATCATAAAGTTCGATAGATAGAAGCGCTCATCGGCTCACTGCTCACCGCCAAAATGCTGGTAGCCACGCGTGTCAGGCGTGACGTCTTGCCCTGTGTCGTCAACAAGAATGACGCCTTGCCCCTGCTCTACCCGGCCAATCACATGCACCGGCCAGCCTTCTTTCAGCAACGTCGACAAGTGTTCGGAAGGCAGTGTGAAGGCCAGGATGTAATCGTCGCCACCGCTGAGCGCAGCCTGTCGGGCAGAAGGCAGATCGAACAAGGTCAGCAACTGGTCAGACATCGGCAGCCGGTCCCGCTCAACCACCAGACGAACACCCGACGCGCGAGCGATGTGTCCGCAGTCGGCCAGCAGCCCATCGGAGATGTCCAGCGCCGACGTCGCCCTGCCGCGCAAGGCCTGCCCAAGCGCCAGTTGCGGTTGCGGCGACCAGTAGCGGGCCAGCAATGCTTCGGCGATCAAGGGCTCGGCGCTGCGCTGCTTCAATACCAGCGGTAACGCACCTGCGCCATCACCCAGCGTGCCGCCGACACACAACAGGTCACCCGCCTGAGCACCCGCGCGGGTCAGGGCCGATCCGGCCGGCACAGCGCCGAACACTGTCAGGGTCAGGCTCAAGGGACCGCGCGTGGTATCACCACCGATCAGACGCAGCGAACAGCCTTGCGCCATCTGGTCAAGGCCGCGAGCGAAGGCCTGCAGCCAGTCGGCATCGACCTGCGGCAGAGTCAGGGCAAGGGTGAACGCGACAGGCCGGGCGCCCATGGCCGCCAGGTCACTGGCAGACACCGCCAGCGCACGCTGGCCAAGCAGAAAAGGGTCGCAGGCATCAGGAAAATGTACCCCGGCAACCAGGGTGTCGGTCGAGATCGCCAACTGCTCACCGGGCGCTAACGCCAGCAGCGCGCAGTCGTCGCCGATCCCCAGGGCAACTTCCTCGCCCACCTGCGCACAGGGCGCGGCGGCGAAGTAATTGCGGATCAGCTCGAACTCTCCCATGAAGGTCAGGCGCGAATCAGCGCTTGTGGGCCTTCACTTCGACTTCACGCAGGCGCGGCGCCAGCTTGTCCAGCACGCCATTGACGAACTTGTGGCCGTCAGTGGAGCCGTAGACTTTCGCCAGCTCGATGCCTTCGTTGATCACTACGCGATAAGGCACATCGATGCGCTTGAGCAGTTCGAAGGTGGACAGCCGCAGCACGGCCAGTTCAACCGGGTCGAGCTCTTCGATGGTCAGGTCAAGGCAAGGCGAGAGCGCGGTGTCGATCTCGGTCTTGTTGGTTGCCACGCCGTGCAGCAGCTCATGGAAGTAGGTGCCGTCGACGTTGCTGAAATCGTTGTCGACACGGAACTGCGCTTCGATCTCGTTCAACGAATGGCCGGCCATGTGCCACTGATACAGGGCCTGGGTTGCCATCTGACGTGCTTCACGACGCTTGGCGCTTTTGCCCTTGGCGGCTTCCGGCGATTTGGCGTCGCGCGGGTTGAACTGGTCGGTATCGTCGGAAATCACTTGGCCTCCAGCTGCGACAGCAGACTGACCATTTCGATAGCAGACAGGGCAGCTTCAGCACCCTTGTTGCCGGCCTTGGTGCCGGAACGCTCGATGGCCTGTTCAATGGAGTCGACGGTCAACACGCCGAAAGCGACCGGCACGCCGAATTCCATGGACACCTGAGACAAGCCCTTGACGCACTCGCCTGCCACGTATTCGAAGTGTGGAGTACCGCCACGGATCACTGCACCCAGTGCGACGATGGCCGCGAACTCGCTGCGTTGGGCAACTTTCTGCACAACCAGTGGAATCTCGAACGCACCCGGCGCACGGATAATGGTGATGTCGCTTTCGCTCACGCCATGGCGTACCAGCGCATCAACGGCACCGCTAACCAGGCTTTCCACGACGAAGCTGTTGAAACGGCCAACTACCAAGGCATAGCGGCCCTGGGGGGCGATGAAGGTACCTTCGATGGTCTTCAAGGTCATTCGGTGAGTCTCGTATTAAAGAGCAAGCCCGCCTTGGGGCGGACTTTGAGGGATATTAGGCCACGAATCATGCCTGTCAGGCCAAGACCTGCGAAAAAACCATCTTTCACACGCCCCGACCTGCCGGTATTTATTCGGAGGGCACGTATTCTACAACTTCCAGATCGAAACCGGATATCGCATTGAACTTCATCGGCGAACTCATCAGGCGCATTTTGCGCACGCCGAGGTCACGAAGGATCTGCGAACCGGCACCGACCGTGCTGTAAGTGGTCGGTGTCTTGATCGGTTGCTGACCGGCGGTTTCGCGAATATGAGCCAGCAAGACATCGCCATCCAGCGGGTGACCGAGCAGCAGCACCACGCCGCTGCCCGCCTCGTTAACCGCGCGCATGGCGGCGCGCAGGCTCCATCGGCCGGGCTGGTTGACCATCAGCAGGTCACGCAACGGGTCCATGTTGTGCACGCGAACCAGCGTGGGCTCTTCGGCGCAGATGGTGCCCAGAGTCAGCGCCAGATGCACGTCGCCCTCGACCGAATCGCGGTAGGTCACCAGGTTGAAACTGCCCAGTTCGCTGTCCATCGGCTGCTCGGCAATCCGCTGAACGGTACGTTCGTGGATCATCCGGTAGTGAATCAGGTCGGCGATGGTGCCGATCTTGATGTCATGTTGCTGGGCAAATGCTTCGAGTTCGGCGCGACGGGACATGGTGCCGTCGTCGTTCATGACTTCGCAGATCAGGCCCGTCGCCTCGAAACCGGCCATGCGCGCCAGGTCGCAGGCCGCTTCGGTATGACCGGCGCGTGCCAGGGTGCCACCCGCCTGAGCCATGAGCGGGAAGATATGGCCCGGGCTGACGATGTCTTCGGCCTTGGCGTCCTTGGCAGCGGCAGCCTGCACCGTGCGTGCGCGGTCGGCTGCCGAGATGCCGGTGGTCACGCCTTCGGCAGCTTCAATGGAAACGGTGAACTTGGTGCCGAAACCTGAACCGTTGCGCGCTGCCATCAGCGGCAGCTTGAGGGTTTCGCAGCGCTCGCGAGTCATCGGCATGCAGATCAGACCACGGGCGAAACGCGCCATGAAGTTGATGTGCTCGGGCTTCACGCATTCGGCGGCCATGATCAGGTCGCCTTCGTTTTCGCGGTCTTCGTCATCCATGAGGATGACCATCTTGCCCTGGCGAATGTCTTCGACCAGTTCTTCGATACTGTTGAGCGCCACGCGGCACCCCCTTCAATCAATTCAGGATTTGAGGTAGCCGTTCTCGGCCAGGAAGCTTTCGGTGATCGTGCCGTGGCCCGGCTCGGCGGCCTTGTCACCCAGCAGCAGGCGCTCCAGATAACGCGCCAGCAGGTCGACCTCCAGGTTGACCTTACGGCCGGGCTGGTAGTCGGCCATGATCGTTTCGCTCCAGGTATGAGGCACGATGGTCAGTTCGAACTCCGCGCCGTTGACCGAGTTGACGGTCAGGCTGGTGCCGTCGACCGTGATCGAGCCTTTGTGGGCGATGTATTTGGCCAGCTCACGTGGCGCACGCACGGTGAACTGAATGGCGCGGGCGTTATCTGCACGGGCGACGATTTCGCCGACGCCGTCGACATGACCGCTGACCAGATGGCCACCCAGACGTGTAGTCGGGGTCAGGGCCTTTTCCAGGTTGACCCGGCTGCCGCTCTTCAGGTCGACAAAGGCGGTGACGGTCAGGGTTTCCCGGCTGACGTCAGCCCAGAAGCCATCACCGGGCAATTCGACAGCGGTCAGGCATACGCCATTGACGGCAATGCTGTCGCCGAGTTTGACGTCGGTCAGGTCAAGCTTGCCGGTTTCCACATAAACGCGGACGTCGCCGCCTTTGGGAGTCAGGGCGCGGATGCTGCCAATGGATTCGATAATGCCGGTAAACATGGGTCCTCCGGGAGAACAAGGGCTGCGCGCAAGGCGAAAGCCGGGAATTATACGCCGGGTGTGCGCACAGGGAGAGCGATGACTCGCCAGTCATTACCGACAGCACGCATTTCCACAATGTTCAGCTCAAGTGCCTCGCTCATCTGCGCCAGCGGAAGATCGAGCAGCGGGCGGGCCGATGAGCCGAGAAACTTGCCGGCAATGAAGAGCTGAAACTCGTCGACCAGCCCGAGCCGGGCAAAAGCCCCCGCCAGTCGCGGGCCGGCCTCGACCAGTACTTCATTGACGCCCCGCGCGGCGAGCTCGCCCATCAACCGGCGCAGGTCCACATGACCGGCGCTGTCGGCCAAGGCGAGCATTTCGTGGCCCTCTTCCTGATAACGACCTCGCGCCGACGCAGCGGCGCAGGTCACGACCAGTGCACTGCCTGCCTGGAAAAACGGTGCATCGAGCGGCACGCGTAAACGGCCGTCGATCAACACGCGCAACGGTGCACGTGCAGCGGCCAGCGCGGTCAGTTCGGCATCGAGCCCCAATTCATCAGGGCGAACGGTGAGACGAGCCTTGTCGGCCAGAACCGTGTCGGCGCCGCTGAGTACCACACTCGACTGCGCCCGCAGGCGTTGCACGGCAGAACGTGCCTCGGGGCCGGTGATCCACTGGCTTTCACCGCTGGCCATCGCTGTGCGGCCATCCAGGCTCATGGCCATTTTGACCCGCACGTAAGGCAGGCCGGTCTCCATGCGCTTGAGAAAGCCTTTGTTCAGCGCTCGCGCTTCGCTTTCCAGCACGCCACATTGAACGCCGATGCCGGCATTCATGAGGCGCAACAGGCCACGGCCGGAGACTTCGGGGTTAGGGTCCTGCATCGCCGCGACCACCCGCGTCAGCCCGGCTTCGATCAGTGCATCGGCACAGGGCGGTGTGCGCCCCTGGTGACTGCACGGTTCGAGGGTGACGTAGGCGGTCGCACCTCTGGCCAGCTCGCCGGCCTGGCGCAACGCATGCACTTCGGCATGCGGCTCACCGGCGCGCGCATGCCAGCCTTCGCCAACGATCCGGCCTTCACGCACGATCACGCAGCCGACTCGCGGGTTGGGGTGTGTGGAGTAGAGCCCCTTGCGCGCCAGCTCGAGTGCTCGCGCCATGTAATGAACGTCGAGAGCCGCCTGTTCAGTCAGCAATGCATTTATTCCTTGCCCGGCTCGCGGGCCAGACGGTCGATTTCTTCACGGAATTCGTTGAGGTCCTGAAAGCGGCGGTACACGGAAGCGAAGCGGATGTAGGCCACTTCGTCGAGCTTCTGCAGCTCGGTCATGACCAGCTCACCCACCACCAGCGATTTGACTTCGCGTTCGCCGGTCGCGCGCAGCTTGTGTTTGATGTGAACCAGGGCCGCTTCAAGGCGTTCGACACTCACCGGACGCTTTTCGAGCGCGCGCTGCATACCGGCGCGCAGTTTTTCTTCATCGAAAGGCTGGCGGCTGCCGTCCTGTTTGATCAGACGCGGCAAGACCAGTTCGGCAGTTTCGAACGTAGTGAAGCGCTCGCCGCAGGCCAGGCACTCGCGTCGGCGGCGTACTTGCTCGCCTTCGGCGACGAGGCGGGAGTCGATGACTTTGGTGTCATTGGCACCGCAGAAGGGACAGTGCATGGTGGCTGGCAACGAAAGAATGGGGAGCGCCATGTTAGCGCATCCTGCCGGCAAGACAAGGCTGAGGGTTTACGGTATATAGACGCGCATTAAAGCGGTGTGAAATTGTCCGGGCTCGGTAATACTGCACGCTTGGCGTCACCCAGCCTTTCGAATTTTGCCTTGTGGAGCTCTTGATGACGTTACGCCCCGCTTTTCTACTCTGCTTCATCGGCTTGCTGGCCGCGTGCAGCAGCAATGACGCGCCGAAACCCGCTGCGCCGCCACCGGTCGCACCTTCGATCAAGCTGCCTGCCGGGCCGGGGCCACTGCAACCGTACCAACGTGAACTCAGCGGGCAATTGCTGGGCGTGCCGGCTGGCGCCGAGGTCGAGCTGGCAATGCTGGTCATCGACGAGCGCGGACGTCCGCAGAAGCTGCTGACCAACACCCTGCTCAAGGGCAACGGTCAATCATTGCCGTTCCAGTTGCGCTTCAACCCGGAAGCCTTTCCGGTCGGCGGACGTGTCGAGCTGCGCGGTCGCGCCAGTAAATCCGGGCAGTTGATCCTGCACCTGCCGTCGATGCGTATCGATCAGCCGGCAACTCAGGCTCTGGGGCAGTTGCAGTTCGTCAAGGCGCCATGATCGCTCCGCAACATCTGCAACGCACGCTGAGCGAACTGCTTGGCGACGCCCGGCTGACCATCACTGCGCTGCCGGGCACAGAGTTGAAGCTGTGGCTGATCGACGATGCCAACATGGACCGCGCCTTCAGCCCGGATGAAACGCGGCGCATTCTGGAAGATCCACCGTACTGGTGCTTTTGCTGGGCCAGCGGCCTGGCTCTGGCACGTTTTCTGGCTGAAAACCCGCACTGGGTGGCTGGCAAACGGGTACTGGATTTCGGTGCGGGCTCGGGTGTAGCAGGCATTGCCGCGCTCAGGGCCGGGGCGCTTGAGGTTGTGGCCTGTGATCTCGACCCACTGGCGCTCGCTGCATGCCGGGCCAATGCCGAACTCAATCAGGTGCCATTGCGCTACTCGACGGATTTCTTTGCCGAGGCGGACCGCTTCGATCTGATTCTGGTCGCCGACGTGCTCTACGATCGCGCCAACCTGCCGTTGCTGGATCAGTTCCTCTCCCGAGGCCGCGAGGCACTGGTGGCCGATTCCCGCGTGCGCGACTTCAAGCACGCTGCCTACCAGCGTCTGACGATACTGCATGCACACACCCTGCCGGACCTGGCCGAGCCGCACGAATTTCGCGACGTGAGCCTCTATCACGCGGCGCGGTGAGCGCTAAATAACAGTCCGGGATTGCTCAGCTAAACGGCTTTTGTTGGAGCGAAGACGGTCGTTCAAACGATAAATTTCCAGAGAGCTTTCCACCCCTTTCGCGAACAAGCGAAGCGTCGCCCGGTTCGCTCCCACGGCCTTCGGCCAGCATCAATAGCAATGAGTGTGGGCACGATCATCTCCAATAGACGACACCGCTTTCAGCATTGCCCTGCGGGCTTTATAGTTGGCAGCATTCAGATTCTTCGAGACGTGCAATGAGCCAGGAAACTGCTTACATCTTCGACGCAACCGCCGCGAACTTCGATCAACTGGTGATCGACAAGTCCTTCGACCAGCCGGTGCTGGTGGATTTCTGGGCCGAGTGGTGTGCGCCCTGCAAGGTCTTGATGCCCCTGCTGCAGCAAATCACCGAGAGCTATCAGGGCGAGCTGCTGCTGGCCAAGGTCAATTGCGACATCGAGCAGGACATCGTAGCGCGCTTCGGCATTCGCAGCCTGCCGACCGTGGTGCTGTTCAAGGACGGCCAGCCGGTAGATGGCTTTGCCGGTGCCCAGCCCGAGTCGGAAATCCGCAAGATTCTCGATCAGCACGTGGTCATGCCGCCACCGCCAGCCGCCGACCCGCTCAAGCAGGCACAGGCGCTGTTTGCGGAAAGTCGTTTCGCCGAAGCCGAAGCACAGCTCAAGGTGCTGTTGGGCGAGGACAACACCAATGGCGCGGCGCTGATTCTGTATGCGCGCTGCCTGGCTGAACGTGGCGAATTGAGCGAGGCCAAGGCCGTGCTGGATGCGGTCACCGGTGATGCACACAAGGCCGAACTGGCCGGTGCCAAGGCCCAGCTGACGTTCCTCGCGCAAGCCGCGACCCTGCCGGACGCTGCCGAACTGAAAAGCCGTCTTGCACAAAATCCTCAGGACGATGAAGCAGCACTGCAACTGGCGATTCAGCAGTTGTCGCGTCAACAGTACGAAGCTGCGCTCGAGGGCCTGCTCAAGCTGTTCATCCGCAATCGCAATTACGCCGAGGGGCTGCCGCACAAGACCCTGCTGCAAGTATTCGACCTGCTGGGCAACGATCACCCGCTGGTCACGGCGTACCGTCGCAAGCTGTTTGCCGCGCTGTACTAATGTACAAAGCAACAGGCACCGCTCGGGTGCCTGTTGTTGCTGAGCGCGGTCAGGTCACGTCGCTTCGACCCAGCTGTACAGCGGCGCATCTCCGCCGCTCTCGACTTTCACGTTCGCCGAGTGACGCAAGCGCACCAGCAGATGCTTGCCCGCAGCGGTACTGCCCGCCAACCCTTCCAGTTGCCCCAACAGATCCGGTCCACTCATCTGCCCGGCCTTGTGCAGCAATTCCTGAGCGACTTGCCAGAGCCTGTCGTCCTGGTTGAGCGGCTTGTTCTCGGCAGCGGCGGTGGGTGTCTCCGGGGCCGCGCCCTTGAGCTGCGCGCCCAGTTGCGCCCAGTCTCCTTCGTCCAGTTCAAGGGTCAAATCCACCGGCCACTGGCCTACGGTTCCACGAATACGCAACATGATGTGCACCTGCTGACAGTCAGGCGTACATGCTCCCACAGGCTGGCGCGCATTCCCATGATCAACCGTAACGCCACTGGTTGAGGACCGGTTCCTTGCCGTTGATGAAATTGCCAAGCGCCCGCACGTCGTAGACGTTTTCCCAGCACTCGATAATTCGGCCATCGCGAAACCGCCACAGGTCGCAAAACGGCATGATGATTTTCCGGCCCTCACAACTGGCGCGCATTTCGCCCAACACCGAGCCGAAGTGATCGTTGGCGATGATGTCGTGGACATCCATGTACAGGGTCTGATGGGTACGCCTGATCAGATTGATCTGGTGGGAAAGCACTGCCTCCCTGCCGATGGCTATGGACAAGCCACCGCCAGCGCCTTGATCCGCCTTGTGCAGCACGATGTCAGCGTCGGCGAATTCGGTGATGCGTGTCATATCCTTGTACACAGCACGCAGGACTTCTCTGTTCGAATGGAGCTTGTTCATGAGTATCTTCCCTGATGTCGCACTCGGCCCAGGTCGAGCGCAGGCCCTTACTGGCGATGAAAACCTTCCTGCGCATCCGGCGCAGGTGTAGCGATTTTCATCTTCCAGAGTAGGACTTGATGATGCGAAGTGTGAGACTACTTAGGCATAAGCACCGGACCGGGTATGCCCGACAAGACCTTCAGTAGCGCTTTGCTAAAGCCCGGTCGCCCGGAGTCTGGATAAAAACACGTCCACGCAGGTCGTCACTTGTTATAAGATCACATAACAGTTTTTCTCGATTATTGTTCTGGAGCCCGCTATGCGCCGTCTGCTACTCGCCCTGCCTTTTGCCCTGTTGCCACTCGTTGCTGCGCACGCGGCTGAAGAACACGACCACGATCATGGCGATGAACATGGCAGTCTGGGTGCGCACGAGCACGGCGTCGGACGTCTGGATGTGGTGCTGGAAGGCAAGACACTGGAATTCGAATTCGACAGCCCGGCCATGAACATCGTCGGCTTCGAACACGTTGCGACCTCGGATGAAGACAAGGCCAAAGTCGCCAAGGCGCGCGAATTGCTGCTCAAGCCCAACGCGTTGTTCAGCATTGCCGATGCCGCCAATTGCTCGGCCACTTCGGTGAAGCTGGAAAGCCCGCTGTTTGGTGACAAGGATGACGATCACGACGAGCACGCCGATGCTGGCGATGCTGGCGATGCCGATCATCACGAGCACAGTGAAATCCATGGCCACTACAAGTTCGTCTGTGACGCACCGGCCATTCTGAAGAAGCTCGACCTGTCCCAAATCTTCACAACCTTTCCCGACACCAAGAAGCTTCAGGTACAACTGATTTCGCCAGGCGGCCAGTCAGGCGCAGAAGTGATCGCAGCCAACCCGACGCTGAAATTCTGATCGCACCCTGCAGTACAACGACCGGGCCTGGCCCGGTCTTTTAATTTCCAACCGAGCGTGAGTCAGCCTATGACCCAAGCACTGATCGAACTGTCGGACCTGCGCTTCAACTGGCCCGGCCATCCGCAACTGCTGGACATCCCCGAGTTCCGCCTGCAAAGCGGCGAAACCCTGTTCCTCAAAGGCCCGAGTGGCAGCGGTAAAACCACGCTGCTGGGCCTGCTGGGCGGTGTACAAAAACCGGTCAGCGGCAGCATTCGCCTGTTGAACCAGGAACTGTCGGCCCTCTCTTCGGCCGCTCGTGATCGCTTTCGCGTCGATCACACTGGCTACATCTTCCAGCAGTTCAACCTGCTGCCGTTTTTGTCGGTGCGGGAAAACATCGAACTGCCCTGTCACTTTTCAAAGGTCCGCGCAGAGCGTGCCAGGCAACGCCACGGCAGCGTCGAGAAAGCCACCACTACCCTGCTCGCCCACCTGGGTTTGAAAGACCCGGCGATGCTGACACGCCGCGCCGACTCGCTGTCCATCGGCCAACAACAGCGAGTCGCTGCCGCCCGGGCGCTGATCGGTCAACCGGAACTGGTGATTGCCGATGAGCCTACGTCTGCGCTGGACGCGGATTCGCGCGAGGCGTTCATTCGCCTGTTGTTCGCCGAGTGCCGCGAGGCCGGGGCCAGCCTGCTGTTTGTCAGTCATGACCAGAGTCTGGCACCTCTGTTTGATCGCAATCTGTCGCTGAGCGACCTGAATCGCGCCGCCGTCGCCGTGGAGATTTGAGATGTATCTGTTTCGTCTGGCCATGGCCAGCCTGGCCAATCGCCGTTTCACTGCGTTTCTCACTGCCTTCGCCATTGCGCTGTCGGTTTGCCTGTTGCTGGCCGTCGAGCGGGTCCGCACCGAAGCGCGCTCCAGCTTCGCCAGCACCATCAGCGGTACAGACCTGATCGTCGGTGCGCGCTCAGGCTCGATCAACCTGTTGCTGTACTCGGTGTTCCGCATCGGCAATGCCACCAACAACATTCGCTGGGACAGCTTCGAGCACTTCGCCAACAGCAAGCAGGTCAAGTGGGCGATCCCGGTTTCGCTGGGCGACTCCCATCGTGGCTACCGGGTGATGGGCACCAATGAAGCGTATTTCGAGCATTATCAGTTCGGTCGCCAACAGCACCTGGAAATAGCCGAAGGACGCGAGTTCAAGACCGATCCCTTTGAAGTGGTGTTGGGTTCGGAGGTCGCCAAGGCGCTGCATTACAAGCTGGGCGACAAGCTGGTACTGGCGCACGGTGTCGCCGCGATCAGCCTGGTCAAGCATGACGACAAACCGTTCACCGTGGTCGGCATCCTCAAGCCGACCGGCACGCCGGTGGACCGCACGCTGCATATCAGCCTGGGCGGCATGGAAGCCATTCATATCGACTGGCACAACGGCGCCCCGGCACGCGGCAACGAGCGCATCTCAGCCGATCAGGCGCGCAATATGGACCTGACGCCGACGGCGATCACTGCCTTCATGCTGGGCTTGAACAGCAAGATTTCCACCTTCAGCCTGCAACGCGAGATCAACGAATACCGTGGCGAGCCCATGCTGGCGATTCTGCCCGGCGTGGCACTGCAGGAGCTGTGGAGCCTGATGGGCACGGCGGAAAAGGCGCTGTTCGTGATTTCGCTGTTCGTGGTGCTGACCGGACTGATCGGCATGCTGACTGCGATTCTTACCAGCCTCAACGAGCGCCGCCGGGAAATGGCCATCCTGCGCTCGGTCGGCGCGCGCCCCTGGCATATCGCAAGTCTGCTTATACTCGAAGCCTTCGCCCTGGCGCTGGCGGGTGTCATCAGCGGCCTTGCGCTGCTCTATATCGGCATCTTCGTGGCCCGCGACTACGTGCTCGACAACTACGGTCTGTACCTGTCGTCTATGCCACCTGGCCAATATGAATGGACATTACTCGGTGCCATTCTCGGCT
>Ga0308164_10000772_pt1 | contig 44604 bp, 43 predicted proteins | sample PhyTR2_FD_201031 | JGI IMG/M metagenome (GOLD analysis project Ga0308164, IMG submission 201031) | Phyllosphere microbial communities from UC Gill Tract Community Farm, Albany, California, United States - DLSLT.R2 | ecosystem: Host-associated > Plants > Phyllosphere > Unclassified | place: USA...
ATCGTTTGCAGTTAAGTTTTTTCAGGTTGTATTTACGAGGTAGCCCGCCCTCGGTATGCCCTGCTCTGCTTTGCAACCCACGTCGAAACCAGGTCGTCCCCACAGACTTGTGATTCTACTCCACTTTGGCGTCGAACGCACTCACGACACGTCCCCTTACGTCAAACGCCCGTCACAATCGGCCGCTATGATGGCTTCAGTTCTCACATGGAACGACTCATTAGCGTCCCACGGGACGCTTCTACCGGCGCCGGCGGTCGGGAAATATACCGGCACCATCTTCCAGCGGGATCAGGTCCACGGCCTGATTCCGCTCTGCAGCGATCAAGACTGCGCAATTGGCTGTTGCAATGCAACAAAAATCGATCAACTTCTATGACAAAAGTGTCAAATTCGCGCTGATTGTTGATTGATTGGTGATTGCCTGCATTAGAATCAACGGTGACGCGACTCTCTTGATCGATTTTCCATATATGCAACTCCCCGACGTCAGCGACGCATCCCGCCCGAAAAAACGGGGCCGGCCACTCAAGGGAGCAGGCGGGGGATTGCGCACCGAGCTGATCGAGAAGTCGGCCGAGTTGTTCCGCACCAAGGGTTACGAGAACACCACCGTGCGCGATATCGCGGCGGCGGCTGGCGTGCAGGCGGGTAGCTGGTTTTACCACTTTAAGTCCAAGCAGGATATCCTGGCCGCCATCATGGAACATGGCCTGGAACAGGCGCTGGCCGAGGTCGAGCGGATCGGCAACCAGCCGCTGCCGCCGTGCCAGATCCTGTCGCAACTGGTCGAGGCGCACTTGCACACCCTGCTCGCGCCCGATCATCACTATATTGCCGTGCTGCTGTACGAATGGCGTTCGCTCGACGAGCCGTCGCGTTCACGCGTGGTGGCGCTCAAGGACCGCTATGAGGCGGTGTGGGATCGCGCCATCGGTGCGCTGCACAATTCCGGAGATTGGGTGGCGCCGTCGCAGTTCGACCGCTTGCTGATCTTCGGCGCGCTCAACTGGACTGTGCAATGGTACAAGCCCGACGCGGGCGCCGATGTACCGGAGCTGGCGCGCCAGGCGCTGCGCTTCATCCTGCGCACGCCTCCAGCACCCGACGCACAGACGTAAAAGCTTGGTTTGAGGCACAATAGGATCCTCTCCACCAGGGAAGGACATCCATGATTTACGAAGTCGCCGAGCTCTATATCAAGCCCGAATCGCACACCGCCTTCCAGGCCGGCGTAGCAGAAGCCGTACCGCTGTTCCGCGGCGCCAAGGGTTGCCTGTCGATGCGCCTCGATCGCGATATCGAAACGCCCGATACGTACCACCTGGTCATCGGCTGGGAAACACTTGAGAACCACACGGTTGATTTTCGCGGCAGCACGGATTTCCAGGCCTGGCGTGCGCTGGTGGGCGACCACTTTGCCCGTGCGCCCAAGGTGGAGCATTTCGCAACTGTGGTGGACGGCTTCTAAGCCCCATCACCCAACAACCATACGGAGGCCTTCATGACACGCACCATCCACCGCAACTTTACGGAAGTCACGGACGCCGAAAGCGCGCGCACCGCCTTGCTGTCCAAGGGTTTTCCACCGGCCAGCGTGACGCTTACCCGGCACAAGCCGCTGCCGCAAAATGGCGCCACCAGCACCGTCAGTCACCTGCTCGACAACCTCACCCCGGGCGGGCCGGATGCCGCCGAGCACGCGCGCGAGCGCTCCGGCGCCATGCTGACCATCGACATCTACGATGACGACCAGGTGGAACAGGCTGACGCCATTCTGTCCAGCTTCGGCGCGCGCGCCGCCTGAGACCGTGCATGGCAGGGAATGCGGCGCTGCTTGCGATCGTCTCCCTGCTGCGGCAGGTTCTCAGCCGAACTACACGGCAGGATGGTGAAACACCTGCCGCAAGTAAGCGAGAAAGGTCTCGTCCTTGCACACGGTCTTGCCCGGCGAGTCGGACAGCTTGGCCACCGACTGGCCGTTGCAAGCGACCAGCTTCATGACGATGTTGAGCGGCGCCAGGCCGACATCATTGGTCAGGTGCGTGCCGATGCCGAAGCCGGCCATGATGCGGTCAGCAAAGTGGCGATACAGCGAGATCGCCTTTTCCAGGTTCAAGCCATCTGAAAACACCAGGCGCTTGGTCTTGGCGTCGATGCGCAGCGCGGCGTAATGGGCCAGCGCCTTTTCGCCCCACACCACCGGGTCGCCCGAATCGTGGCGCAACCCGTCGAACAGCTTGGCAAAATACAGGTCGAAGTCGTCCAGGAACGCATCCATCCCCACCACGTCAGTCAGTGCGATGCCCAAGTCGCCCCGGTATTCCTGCACCCATGCTTCGAGCGACGCCTTCTGAAAATCGCGCAGCCGCACGCCGAAGGCCTGGAACGATTGCATGTACTCGTGCGCCATGGTGCCGATCGGCACCAGGCCGAACTTCATCGCCTGGTAAACGTTGGACGTGCCCTTGAAGTACTCGGGCACTTCGCGCGACAGGCGCTGCACCACCTCGTCGTGCCAGGCGCCGGAAAAGCGGCGGCGCACGCCGAAGTCGGAAAACTCGAACGGGTTCAAACGCTGCGGCTCGGTCAAGCCGAATTCTTTTAATAATGCGATCTTGGCACCCAGGCGCTGGCGGCCTTCGGCCAGCGCGGCCTGCTGGTCGAAGCGGCGGAAGTACAGCTCGTTGACGATGTACAGCACGTAAATCTCGAAGCCCATCACGTGCACTTGCGGACCGGCAGCGTGGATCACCAGCGTATCGCCGTCGGCACGCACGTCGATGAACTTGCGCTGGAAGCGGAACACGGTCAAAAAGTCGACAAAGTCGCTCTTGATGTAACGCAGCGCGCGCAGGTAGTCGAGTTCCTCGTCGCGGAAACTCATCGAACACAGGTGGTCGAGCTCGCGCTCGATTTCTTCGATCAGCTCGGTCAGCGGATAGGCGGTCTGGTTACGGCAGACAAACTCGTACTCGGTGTGGGCGTTGGGATGGCCGTGCAGCAGAGCCTGCCACATGGTGAATTTGTATAAATCTGTCTCCAGCAGGCTGCGGACGATGGGCTGCTTCATTGGGTCTCCAAATTGCTTATGCCCATGATCTTACGCGATCATGGCCGCTCGCGTTGCGCACCCGTTACAGCCTGGCCTTCACGCTGCCAGCAGCCGGCGCCGGTTGACCATCGAGACGTCAGCCGGCGTTGGCCAGTAGCTCGGACAACACCTCGCCCGACTGCATGAGCCGCACGCCGCGCGCAGCCATCGCTTGCAGGAAGTCCTGGTACTGGGCATCGAAGCCGTACACCGGGCTGATGCAATCGGTGACCAGCACCAGCTTCGACGCCGCTGCGCCAAAATGGTCGGCGATGTGTTCGACCGTGGCTTTCACGCAGTGGCTGCCGGCCTCGCCTGCCACGTAAATGGTGTCGGCGGCGGCCAGGGTATCGACGAAGGCGGTGTTGAACTGGGTGGCGGGATCGTCGTCGTACGGTACTTCTGCCATCACGGCGGAATAGTGCTCGGTCCACGGATTGGAGCCCTTGGCCAGCTTTGCGACCAACCCGAGCGCATGGTCTTCCCAGTTGTTGTAGGCAGCGCGCACGTCGTCGTGGACATTCTGGCCCCAGCTGCCGATTTCGCAATGCACGGGCCAGACCATCAGCTTGTAGCGCCCGGCCGCTTCCAGGCGGTCGAGGTAATTCAGGGCGCGTTTCAGGTTGGCCGGATCGCGCGGCAGGTACTGGCCGGCGCGCACTTGGGCGGCGGTGATTTCGGTGAAGGGTGAAACCGCCTGGCCGTCGCTGCCGGTCCAGAAGGTGGGATGAGCGATGTCGAAGCGGTGGTGCGAGTCGAGCGTGACGCTGATGGCGGAAATGCCGTCGCGGCCGTGGTTGATCAGGTTGGCCAGGCGCTGCATGTCGGCATGTGCGCCGGGCACGGGCAGCGCCGGGGTGCGCGCTGCGCCCGTAACGGGATGGAGCGGCAAGTAAGCGGGCGGCAGATCGCAAAAATCGTTTTGCGGGTCGATGATCAACAGGTGCAGGTGGCGTTTCATGCAGGGCTCCAGGGTACGTAGCCCCCATGATATATCAGCTCTCACGCGAAAACGACGAAGCCCCGTCCAGCGGGGCTTGCGTCGATAAAGCAGAGCTACAGATTAGCCGGCGATCGCGTCGATCTGGCTGCGGGCTTTGGCAGTCGCATCGGCCACCGCCGCTTCGCCCATGGCCACGCCTTCGGCCAGGATGAACGTCACGTCGGTCATGCCGAGGAAGCCCAGCGCGGCGCGCAGGTACGTGGTGACGTGGTCGTAACCGGCGGCAGGACCGGCGCTGTACACGCCGCCGCTGGCGACAACGACATACACTTTTTTACCGGTGACCAAGCCTTCCGGACCGTTGGCGCCGTATTGGAACGTGCGGCCGGCACGGGCCACGTGGTCGATCCAGGCTTTCAGGCTCGAGCCTACCGAGAAGTTGTACATCGGGGTGCCGATGACGATGGTGTCGGCAGCGAGCAGCTCATCGACCAGCGCGTCCGAGGTCTTGATGGCGTAGGCCTGGTCGGCGTTGCGCTGCTCGGCCGGGGTGAAGAAGGCGCCGATCAGCGCTTCGGTGAGGTGTGGCAGCGGGTTCTGGGCCACGTCGCGGCGCGCCACGGTGGCGGCTGGATTAGCGGCCTGCAACTTGGCAACGAGTTCGCCGCCCAGCTGGCGCGACAGGGAACCGGTTTGACGAGCGCTGCTATCGATATGAAGAATGGTTGCCATGATGGGCTCCTGGTAAGTGGTAAGTTGCATCCATCATAGAACGGGTTTAGTATCGAGGAAACACGCTAAATTTAAATGATATCTATCGATATTGTAGATATAAGGACTTGCACCATGCGCGACCCCGGCCTCCCCTCCCTCGACCAACTCCGCGTGTTTATCGCCGTCATCGACCACGGTGGCTTTGCCCACGCGGCCCGGGCGCTGCACCGCACCCAGTCGGTGATCAGCTACACCATCGCCAACCTGGAAGAACAACTGAATATCGAGCTGCTCGACCGCAGCAAGCGCAAGCCGGTGCTTACCGAGGCCGGCAAGGCGCTGCTGGCGGACGCCCGCGCCGTGTCGCTCAAGGTCGATGGCATGCGGGCGCGGGCCAAGGCCATGTCGTCGGGGCTGGAAGCGGAAGTGTCGCTGGTGGTCGATGTGATGTTTTCGACCTGCAAACTGGTGCGCATCCTGCACGCATTCCAGAAGGAATTTCCCACCGTCTCGATGCGGCTGCGTACCGAGGCGCTGGGGGCGGTCACGCAACTGGTGATGGAAAACACCTGCAGGATCGGCGTCAGCGGCTGGATGCCGGGCACGCCGGACACCATCGAGCGCCAAAGCTGCGGTTACGTGACCATGGTGCCGGTCGCCTCGCCCGACCATCCGCTGGCGCAGATCAAGGGCAAAATTCCCAGCGCAGTACTGCGCGAGCACACCCAACTGGTGCTCACAGACCGCAGCACGTTGACCAAGGGACAGGACTTCGGCGTGATGGCGCTGCGCGACTGGCGCCTGGGCGACCTCAGCTCCAAGCATGCGCTGCTGCGCAGCGGCATCGGCTGGGGCAATATGCCGGTGGAGTTCGTGCAATGGGACCTGGACGCGGACCGCCTGGTGCAGCTCGATGTGAGCGAAGGCAGCTCGTTCAGCTTCCCGCTGTACGTGATACGCCGGGGCGACGAGGAGCCGGGCCCCGCCACGCGATGGTTGATGCAGCAGTTCCTCGACCTCGAACATGCTGGCCACGATGTCGACCTGGCCGCGCACGCGATGCCGCACCACGCGCAGGAGGCGCCACCGCATTTTTACCGGCTGGGCAGCGACGCGCAGCCAGGCGGACATGGCCCACGGCCGCCGATGGCGGACACGCCGCCCGGCAACGCTGCGCCCGCGCCTATCGCACTCCGGCAGCGCTAAGCTTCTGGCGCAGCCGCGAAATCTCCTCCGTCAGATCCACTACCAGCGCAGCAACGTCGTCGTTGGCTTCGAAATCGCGCTCGATCTGCCACAGGCGCCGTGCGCGCACCAGGTCGGCGCTGGTGAAGCGCCATACCGCATGATCGTCGGGCGCCGTCTCCAGCAGCACGCCGGTGCGCACGCGCTGCACCACCCAGCCCGGCTCCACCGCGCACGCGTGCGCCAGTTCTTCCAGGGTCAGGGCCACTTCGTCGATCACCACCGCCGTGACGATGGTTTCATTGCTTGTTGCCATGTTCATCCTCCTGCGCGCGGATTGAACGCCATGTCGCGCGCCATCTGCTGATACAGTTCTTTCGCCTTATCGGTCGTGGCCGGCGGCAGCGCCACTTCGAGCAGCAGGTACAGGTCGCCTGCCTCCTTGCCCGGAATGCCGCGCCCGCGCAGACGCAGCTTGCGACCCGTTTGCGAGCCGGCCGGCACCGTCACATTGACCTTGCCCGACGGCGTGGTCACCTCGATCTCGCCACCCAAAGCCATTTCCCAAGGCGCCACCGGCACGGTCTGATAGACATCGCGGCCGTCGATGCGATAGCGGGCGTTGGCGCTGAACTGGATTTCCAGGTACAGGTCGCCCGGCCCCGCTTCGCCATTCTGGCCCTGGCCGGTCAAACGCAACTGCTGGCCGGCCGTCACGCCTTTCGGAATATTGACGCTGAGCGTGCGCTCGCGCGTGTGAATGCGGTCGTGCTCGTCGCGCTCGGCCACCATCAGGCTGATCTTGCGGGTGGCGCCCGCGTAGGAGTCGGTCAGGTCGATGGTGATGCTGGCGTGGGTATCGTCGCCCTTTTGCGGCTGGTAGGCCTGGCGCCGGCGGCCGCCACCGTTGCCGAAGTTGGCGAACAGGTCCGAGAAAAAGTCGTTGGGATCGGCGCCGCCGCCGAAGCCCCCTGCCCCCGGACGGCCGCCCCCTCCGCCCCAACCCGGCGGCGGACGGAACTCCTGGCCGGCACGGAATTGCTGGCCGCGCCCGAGGTCGTCATAGGCCGCGCGCTTTTCGGCGTCGCCGAGCACGCCGTAGGCTTCGTTGAGTTCCTGGGTTTTCTTTTGCGCGTCCGCTTCCTTGCTGACGTCCGGGTGGTACTTGCGGACCAGCTTGCGGTAGGCCTTCTTGATCTCGTCCTCGGAGGCCGTTTTGGCCACGCCGAGGGTCTGGTAATAATCCTTGTATTCCACCTTGTTGCTCCTGTTTGGGCTGCCTGCCATCCTGTCAAAACAGTCTAGCGCAGATTGGGGGCAGTAATAAGTTCGTGATCCAAATGATAATCCGCAAGTTGGTGTATCTCACAGTAAAATCAAGGGTTTCTCCCATCAGGTCAGGTTTTCATGCCGCACACGTTCACCGTTCGTAATATTCGCGCCGAAGTTTCCTCGCTGTGGCAGCTGGCCTGGCCCATGCTGATCGGCCAACTGGCGACGGTGGGCATGGGCGTGGCGGACGTGGCCATGACCGGCCATACCAGCGCCGACGAGCTGGCGGCGGTATCGCTGGGAGCGTCGATCTGGTCGATCATCCTGGTCACCGTGAGCGGCACCATGATGGCGATTAACAGCATCGTCGCGCACGATATCGGCGCCGGCCAGCTGGCGCGGGTGCCGCACGCGGTGCGCCAGTCATTGTGGAAGTCGCTGGGCGTGGGCATGATCGCCATGGCGCTGGCCAACCTGGCCACGCTGCTGTTCGACCATCTGTATCTGACGCCACACGTCCAGCATCAGGCCGAGCTGTTCGTCCACATCATCAGCCTGGGCTTGCCGCCGTTTGCGGCATACCGCGCGCTGTACGGCTACAGCACCAGCATCAACGAAACGCGGCCGGTAATGGTGATCGCCATCCTGGGCCTGTGCGTGAACGTGTTCGTCAACTGGCTGCTGGTGTTCGGCAACTGGGGCATGCCGAAGTTGGGCGGCGTCGGCTGCGCCGTGTCCACCGCGCTGTGCATGTGGCTGATGCTCGCTGCCATGCTGCTGTGGATACGCCGCGCGCCGGCCTACCGCGCCACCTATCCGTTCACCCACTGGGAAGGCCCGCACTGGCCAGAAATCGCTTCGATGCTGCGCCTGGGAGTGCCGATCGGCATCAGCTATTTTGCCGAGGTCAGCGCGTTCGGCGCGGTAAGCCTGCTGGTGGCGCGCTATGGCGTGATACCGATTTCGGCGCACCAGATCGCGCTCAATTTTACGTCGCTGGTATTCATGGTGCCGCTCAGCTTTGGCATCGCCCTGATCACGCGCGTGGGCCAGGCCATGGGCGAAGGCGAGCCGGCGCGGGCGCGGTTCATTTCGTGGGTGGGCGTGTGGATGTCGCTGGCGTTCGGCGTGGTGTCGGCGATTTTCATCGTGCTGTTCCGCTACCAGATCGCCCGCGCCTACACGTCGGACCCGTCGGTACAGGACTTGTGCGCGCACCTGCTGCTGTTCGCGGCGCTGTTCCAGCTGTCCGATTCCACGCAGGTAGCGGCATCGTGCGCAATACGCGGCTACAAGGTTTCGCGCCAGCCGATGGTGATCCAGGTGACGGCGTTCTGGGGCTTCGCGCTGCCAATCGGCTGCTGGCTGGGCCTGGCGCCGCAATGGCTGCCGTTTGCACCGGCGCAGCCGATGGCGGCGTCCGGTTTCTGGATCGGGCTGGTCGTGGGGCTGACGGTGGCAGCGGTGCTGCTGAGCTGGGCCCTGCAACGGCTGTCGCTGGCGCGCCTGAAGGTGGCACACGCCTGATCCCCACGCTGGGGTGGTTCGTCAAAACCGCACCAAACTATAAACGGTATTGACCGTTTTATTCAGAACATTGCTACCTCGCCACGATTGGTACAGTCTGGTATCGTCACGGATTGCCCAATTTCCGAGACATTCTTCAATGCGCTTTATTCTCGCACCAATCACGCTTTGCGCCATGCTGGCCGGCGGCCATGCCACCGCCGAGAAACTCACCCTGGACCGCATCCATTCCGACCCGTCGCTCAGCGGCCCCGGCGTGCGCAACCTGAAAGTGTCGCCCGATGGCGCCCGCGTCACCTTCCTCAAGGGCCGCGACGACAACCAGTTCCAGCTCGACCTGTGGGAATACAACCTGAAGAACAAATCGACGCACCGCCTGGTCGACTCGAAAACCCTGGTGCCGGAAGAAAACCTGTCCGACGCCGAAAAAGCGCGCCGCGAACGCGCCCGCACGGCCGCCCTCAAGGGCATCCTCAACTACAGCTGGTCGCCGGACGGCAAGCAGCTGCTGGTGCCAATCGCCGGCAACCTGTACCTGATCGACGCCGCCAAACCCGACGCCGCCCGCCTGGTCGCCAAGGGCAATGTGCTCGATCCGAAAATCTCGCCCAAAGGCCGCTACCTGTCGTTCGTGCGCGACCAGAACCTGTTCGTGATCGACCTGAGCAATAACCAGGAGCGCCAGCTGACCACCGACGGCGCCGGCACCGTCCACAACGGCGAAGCCGAGTTCGTGGCGCAGGAAGAAATGCACCAGAGCACTGGCTACTACTGGGCGCCGGACGATTCCGCCATCGCCTTCAAGCGCTACGACGAAGCGCAAGTGCCGGTCGTGCGCCGCTTTGAAATTTACGCCGACCGCACCGACGTGATCGACCAGCGCTACCCTGCCGCCGGCGATCCGAACGCCACCGTGCAATTGAAAATCGTCTCACCGAACGGCGGCGAAATCCGCAACGTGGACCTGGGCGCCGAACAGGACATCTACCTGGTGCGCGCCGACTGGAGCAGCGACAGCAAAGCCCTGCTGTTCCAGCGCCAGAGCCGCGACCAGAAGAAACTCGAACTGATCTCGGTCGATGCCGCCACGCTGGCACAGCGCACCCTGATCACCGAAACCTCGCAAACCTGGGTCAACATTTTCGAAGACCTGCGCTTCCTGGCCAAAGGTAAAGGTTTTGTGTGGTCGTCGGAACGCACCGGTCGCAAGCACCTGTACCTGTACGACATGAACGGCAAGCTGCTGCACCCGATTTCGAGCGGCGAATGGGGCGTCGAGCGGCTGCTGGCCGTCGATGAAAAAACCGGCCGCGTGTTCGTGCAATCGAACCGCGACGCCGTGATCGACAGCCAGACCTACGCGCTCAAGCTCGACGGCTCCACTGCCGACAAGCCTACCCGCATCACCCAGGGCGACGGCTGGCACGATTCCAACTTCGCCGGCAATGGCGAAGTGTTTGTCGATACCTATTCCGATCCGAACACGCCACCGCAGGTCAGCATTCGCCGTCCCGACGGCACCATGATCAGCTGGCTCGAGCACAATGAACTGAACGCCAGCCACCCGTATGCGAAGTATCTCGACGCGCACCTGCGCCCCGAATACGGCACCATCAAGTCGAAAGACGGCCAGACCATGTACTACTCGATCACCAAGCCCTCCGGCTTCGATCCTGCCAAGAAATACCCGGTGTACCTGTCCACCTACGGCGGTCCCGGTGCGCAGCACGTCTCGCGCAAGTGGGGCAACCTGTTCGACCAGTACATGGCGCAGCAGGGCTTCGTGGTGTGGCGCTTGGATAACCGTGGTTCGAGCCGGCGCGAGCGCGCCTTCACCGACCCGATCTACCTCGACATGGGCCGCGTGGAAGTGGAAGACCAGCTGACCGGCATCGAGTGGCTGAGCCAGCAGAGCTTCATCGATCCGAAACGCATCGGCGTATTCGGCTGGAGCTACGGCGGCTTCATGACCTTGCGCCTGCTGTCGCAAGGTTCGGACAAGATCGCCATGGGCGTATCGGTGGCGCCGGTCACCGACTGGTCGCTGTACGACACCCACTACACCGAACGCTTCATGAGCACGCCCAAGCTGAACGTGGCAGGTTACAAGTCGGGCAGCGTGTTCTCGCACGTCGATGGGTTGAAATCGAAACTGCTGCTGGTGCACGGCATGGCCGACGATAACGTGCTGTTCACCAACACCACGCGCATGATCGATGCACTGGTGGCGCGCAACGTGCAGTTCGACCTGATGACCTACCCCGGCGCCAAGCACGGCATCTCGGGCAAGGTGCCGCAGCGTCACGTGTACGGCATGATCGAAGCGTTCTTCAAGAAGAACCTGATGCCGGAAGCAACGAAATAAAGCTGAATAAACCAGCTGAACGACAAAAGGGCCGCGAATGCGGCCCTTGTTTTACCTGCACCCTAAGCGATGCTTAGTTGCGGTTACCCTTGAGGGTGTCGTCGATGGCTTCCTTGGCGTCGCCAACATTTTTCTGCAGCTTGCCTTCGGCTTGCTTGTTCAGGCCCTTGGCCTGCTGTTCGGACGAACCGACCACTTTACCGGCGCCTTCCTGGATTTTGCCGCCGATTTCCTTCGCCTTACCTTTGACTTGATCTTCGTTCATGATGCACTCCTTGGGTCAATGTTGAAGCTACGGGACACACAACGCTGTGTGCATGGGTTCTACTGTAGTCCGATCGCGGCTGAGCTTCTGTGCGGTCGCCCACCCAAATGTAAAACGGCGGGCGGCAGAAAAGATACGGTCGGCCATCAAAAGGCTTCTTTCCGATGACGAATCGCTATATAGTTAACCTATAGCAACGTGCCCACAACCAGGAACAACCAGGAGATACCCGATGAAACTTGACGCACTGTTCCAGAATCCGACCGCGTTGCCTACCGCCCCGAAAGTTGTTGAAGAACTCATCAGCAGCTTCGACAAGGCCAGCGTCTCTACCGAAGAGATCGCCAAGAAACTGTCGACGGACCCGGTGCTGAGCGCCAAGCTGCTGCGTCTGGCCAACTCGGCCTATTACCACGTCTCGCGCAGCATCGGCACGGTGGAAGATGCGGTGCTGATGCTCGGTTTCGTCACGGTGCGCACGCTGGTCATCAGCTCCGGCCTGGTCAGCGGCTTCAAGACCGTGCCCGGCCTCGACCTCAAGCAATTCTGGCGCTACAGCCTGCACACCGCAGTCTCGGCCAAGTGGATCGCCAAGAAGACCAAGGAAAACACCGATCTCGCTTTTACCATCGGCATGATGCACGCCATCGGCCAGCTGGTGATCCATTCGGCCATGCCGGAAAAAGCGATGGCCCTCGATAAAGTGGCCGGCCCGATGGACTCGCGCCGCCTGGACGCCGAAGTCGCCTCGTTCGGCTACACCTTTGCCGACGTCGGCGCCGAACTGGCCCGCCGCTGGAAGTTCCCGGAAGCGTTTGCTGAAACCATCGTGGCCTTCCCCGAGCCGCACAAGGATGGCGAACTCAATCGCCTGGCAGCGGTCGTCTCGCTGGCCGCCTGGCGCGCACGCGTGGAGCAAGCTGGCTTGACCGCCGAAGAAATCGCCGCCTGCTACCCGACCGAACTGGCCGAAGAACTGGGCCTGGACGACGACGCTCTGATCGACGACATGCCATCACCGGACGAACTGTCGGCCGGCCTGGAAGAACTCGTGAAATAAGCGACAACATTTCATGAGCAAAGCTGCCTGATTTCGGTCCGGCAGCTTTTTTTTCATCTTTTTTCAAATTATTTCGATTTTGCCCTCAAGTTCCCGTTTAAGTGGACGTTAATCAAGACATGCGGTAATCCGCCTTGATGTCGCAACTTTCCAGGTGAACTGATGAACACTTCCGAAGTCCTCGCTATGTACGAAAACATTGCCGGCCTGAGCACCCAAATGGCTGCCGCCGCGCGCATGGGCGACTGGGACGGCGTCGGCAAACTGGAAACCCAATGCACCAGCGCGGCCCGCGCCACGGCCACCGGCGTCCCCGCCCTCGACGGCGCGCCGCGCCTGCGCAAGATCGACCTGCTCAAACAAATCCTGGCCAACGACCGCGAAATCCGCGACCTGGCCGATCCGTGGATGAACACCGTCCCCGGCATGGCCCGCCAGTAAAATGGCCCGCCCAGCAAAAAGCGCCTCGTGAGGCGCTTTTTTCGTTTAGGGTCGCTGATTCAGATCATCAGCCTGCCAACGCCACCCGCAACGACAACGCAATCCCCTGCGCGGCCTTGGTGATTTCGTCGAGCGACGGGAAGCTCGGGGCGATGCGGATGTGGCGATCTTTAGGATCGTTACCGTACGGGAAAGCAGCGCCGGCTGGCGTCAGGGTAATGCCCGCTTCCTTGGCCAGTGCGACCGTGCGCTTGGCGGCGCCGTCCGGGGTGACCAGGTCGATGAAGTAGCCGCCTTGCGGACGAGTCCAGCTCACGCCCGGCACATTGCCCAGGTATTGTTCGAACTGCGCCAGCACGGCGTCGAACTTGGGTTTCAGCAGTGCGGCGTGCTGCTCCATCAGCGCTTCCACGGTTGGCAAGTCTTTCAGCAGGCGCACGTGGCGCAGCTGGTTGATCTTGTCCGGGCCGATGCTGCGGATACCCGAATGTTTGGTCCACCAGGCGATATTAGTCGGCGACGACGCCAGCGCGGCAATGCCCGAACCGGCCCAGGTCACCTTCGATGACGACGCGAACACGAAGGCGCGGTCCGGGTGGCCGGCAGCGGCGCACGCTTCGAGAATATTCAACACTTCCAGCTTGTCAGCGCCCAGGTGGTGGAAGCGATAGGCATCGTCCCACATCAGGATGAAGTCGGGGGCGGCGGTTTTCATCGCGGCCAGGCGCTGCACCACGGCGTCGGAATACACCACGCCGCCCGGGTTGCTGTACTTCGGCACGCACCACATGCCCTTGATGCTGGCATCCTCGGCCACCAGTTTTTCCACCAGGTCCATGTCCGGGCCGTCGTCATTCATCGGCACGTTGATCATCTTGATGCCGCGCGTTTCGCAGATGGCGAAGTGACGGTCGTAGCCCGGTACCGGGCACAGGAAAGTCACCGGCTCGCGTACCCAGGGCGCATTGCCCGGCGTGCCGTTCAGGAGCGCGTACATGATCACGTCATGCATCAGCGACAGGCTGGCGCTGCTGTCGACCACCACTTGCGCGGCCGGCACATCGAGCAGTTCGCCGAACAGTGCGCGCGCCTCCGGCAAGCCCACGGTGCCGCCATAGTTACGGCCGTCGGTGCCGTCGGCAGCCTTGTAACCGTCCACGGCATTGAGCAAGGCGTTCGACAGGTCGAGCTGTTCCGGCGATGGTTTGCCACGGGACATATCGAGTTTCAGACCGAGCTGTTTGAACGCTTGGTACTGTTGTTGGTCCTGCGATGGGAGGTCGGCTGCAGTCATGGGGCTCTTTCAAAATGGGAAGACGATGCTTGGAAGCGTCGATAACTATACCCCAGTTCGTCAGAGCCTTGACAGAGATTCAAGTAATATACTTATGCGAAAAATGGTCGCATCAGGACTGCACGGCCGGTTCCGGGGCCGCTGATTTGGGCGTGGGTACTTCGCGGAAATCGTCGCCCGCCGCATCGGCCGGGCCCTGCTTCTTGCGGAAGCCTTGCCAGATCTTCAGCGGCGCGCCCGACTTCTTGCGGCGCAGGTAGAACAGCGCACCAGCGCCAGCCAGCAAGGCAACGCCCAGGCCACCGATAATCAGCGGCAGCTTGCTCGACTGCTCCTCGGGCGGCTTTTCCTTTTTGTACTTCAGCTTGGGCAGCACGCGGCGTTGCTGCACCGGCGCTGGTAGTGGGGCGGCGGCGGCAGCAGCGGCTTCTTCGGTAGTTGATTCAGCGGTAGCTGCTTTGGCGGTGGCGGCTTCGGTCTTCGGCGCCTCAGTCGGCGCGGAATGCTTCTCGGCGACCGGCGTGCCTGGCGTCGCGGCTTGCTTTGCTCCGCCCTGTGCGCCTGGCGTCGCTGCTTCGTCCGATGAGTCTGGCGCCGCAGCATGCTTTGCCGCGCCTGGCGTCGCGGGCTGCTTCGCGGCCACCGGCACGTCTGCCGTGGCGGCCCGGGCATCGCTCATGCCGGAGGCAATGGTCAAGGGCTTGGTGGCGGCAGCCGGCGCGGCGGGCTTGGCGCCAGGTGCCGCCGGGGTGGCCTGTTTTGCCACCTGCGCCGCAGCGGCCGCACCGGTGGACCCGGCCAGCGCGCTTTGCAATTGCTTCACTTTGCCTTCCAGTTCCACCAGCTTGGTGGACAACGCCTGGCTCTGCAGGTCAAGTGCCCGGCACTCTTTGGCGCTGGCGCCGGACGGCGCGCAAGCTGCTGGCGCCGCCATTTTTTTCACACCGGCCGGCAACGGCAAGGGCGGCATCTGCAACAACGCCTGCGCCACTTGCGGCGGTGGTGCAGCGGTGGCGGTGATGACTAGCTGACTGGCGCCTGGTCCGGCGACAACGGCCTCCGGCTTGACGCCATGCCTGGTGTCGGCTTTTGACGCCAGCCCCGCCGCTGGCTTGTCTGCCGACTTGTGGGGGCCAGCCCCGGCAGGTGTTTCGGCCAGCTCAGGGGCTCCAATCACGGCAGGCTTGCCTGGCGATTGAGGAGTACCAGCCCCGGCGCGCTTGTCCGTCAGCTTAGGATCGCCCACCCCGGCTGGCCTGTCGGTCGGCTTCGTCGCGCCATTCCCGACCGGCCTGGCGGCCACTTGGGGGGCTGGCGTCTCGACAGCGACGGAGCGCGGCTTGTCAGCCACCGTGGCCGCACTGGATACCGGCGTCCCTGCCGCCCTGAGTGCAGGTTTTTCGGCCGTCTTGGCCGGCGCAATCACGCGCGAACCAAGCGCTTCGGAAATCCGTTCAGGAATATCGCGCACTGGCACCAGCGACGGTGGCCGGGCCTGCGCGGCCGCAGCCTTCAAGCCGCCCGGCCCGCCCACTTCCGATTCGTGGAACGACGGCATCGGCGCCGGGCGCGTGCGATCGCGTACCAGGCGGGCGGCAGCGGCCGGTGCGGCGCTGTCGGCCACCTTTGCCGGCTCGGCGGCGGCAACCACGGCAGGCGCCGTTACCGCTGGCGCTACCCGGACAGGTGGCGGCGCCGGATTGGGATCGGGCTGCAACCAGACCGTGGCCAGGCGGATATCGCGCCGACCGCCCGCTGTCAACTCCACGTACACGTGCACGTAATCGGCATTGACCACGCCAGCGGTGGAGATGTGCAGGACATCCTTGCCATCGCGCCGCACCACGGCCATCTTGACCGACGCCAGCGCCGGATTCATGGTGATGTTGGCGCCACGATAGACGTCCAGCTGCGCCAGCCGGGCTTGCACCGGGCCGCCATCGCCAGCCAGCAGTTCGACATCGGCCGACAGCGGCTGGCCGATATAGGACCGCGCGGCGATGTCGCCCAGCTCGGCAGCGTGCGGCGTGGGCGCCAAGACCGCCAGCGCCAGCACGGCCAACAGGCGAAGCAAATTGTGAGTGAAGAAGCGTTGCATAATCGGTAGGCCGCCAGGCGACATCTGGGAATCTTCTTCATTAACGGCTGGAAATCGAGTTTTTGTAGCCCTCAGTAAATTTTTCCGAAGTGCGCTACACTGGTTGATGCATGCCAGATGAGAATGATTGCCATTTCCAAAAAGGAACCTTTATGAGTACCCGTAGCGAAAAAGACAGCTTTGGTCCCATCGATGTACCGTCTGAACAATTGTGGGGCGCGCAAACCCAGCGTTCCCTCGAGCATTTCCATATTTCCACCGAGCGCATGCCGCTCGAGCTGATCCACGCGCTGGCCAGCGTCAAGCGCGCCGCCGCCCGCGTCAATCTCGACCTGGGCTTGCTCGACGGCGCCAAGGCCACCGCGATCACCGGCGCCGCCGACGAAGTGCTGGCCAACCAGCACCCCACCGAATTCCCGCTGGCCGTGTGGCAAACCGGCTCGGGCACGCAATCGAACATGAATATGAACGAAGTGCTGGCCAACCGCGGCTCCGAACTGATGGGCGGCGTGCGCGGCGAATCGCGCCTGCTGCACCCGAATGACGACGTCAACAAGGGCCAGTCCTCCAACGACATCTTCCCCACCGCCATCCACGTTGCCGCTGCCCTGGCGCTGGCCAACAACGTGCTGCCGGGCCTGCGCCAGTTGCGCGCCAGTCTGCACGCCAAGGCCGAGGCTTTTGCCGACATCGTCAAAATCGGCCGCACCCACTTGCAGGATGCTACGCCGCTTACGCTGGGCCAGGAATTCTCGGGCTACGTGGCGCACCTGGACTTTGCCGAACACGCGATTCAGGCCGCCCTGCCCGGCGTGCTGCAACTGGCGGCCGGCGGCACGGCGGTAGGCACGGGCCTGAACGCCCACCCGGAATACGCGACCCGCATCGCCACCGAACTGGAACACACGCTGGCGCTGCCGTTCCGCACCGCCGAGAACAAGTTTGCCGCACTGGCTGGCCACGATGCCCTGCTGTCGGCCCACGGCGCGCTGAAAACGCTGGCCGCAGCGCTGATGAAAATTGCCAACGACATACGCTGGATGGCGTCCGGTCCGCGCTCGGGCCTCGGTGAAATCACGATTCCCGAAAACGAGCCGGGCAGCTCGATCATGCCGGGCAAGGTCAATCCCACCCAGTGCGAAGCGGTCACCATGCTGTGCTGCCAGGTGTTCGGCAACGACGTGGCGATCACCATGGGCGGCGCGTCGGGCAACTTCGAGTTGAATGTGTACAAGCCGCTGATCGCGCACAACTTCCTGCAAAGCGCGCGCCTGCTGGCCGACGGCATGCGCAGCCTGGAAGAACATTGCGTGCACGGCATCGAGCCGAACCGCGACCGCATCGCCGAACTGATGGAACGCTCGCTGATGCTGGTCACCGCGCTGGCGCCGCACATCGGCTACGACAAGGCGGCCACCATCGCCAAGAAAGCCCAGCACGAAGGCACCACGCTCAAGCAGGCCGCACTGGCGCTGAACTATGTGACGGCGGAGCAGTTCGAGCAGTGGATTGTTCCGATCGACATGACCCGCCCGGGCTAATTAGCATCCCTTCGAATAGCGGACGCTAGCCGATCGACATGACCCGCCCGGGCTGATCAGTATTCATTGACTCAAAAGCCGTGCGAGTAACGCACGCCGGCCAGCCAGTCCGGCGCGGCGTTGGCGTCGTGGCCGGGGTTGAAGCGCAACATCACGGCGCCGGTCACCTTGCCGCCGCGCCCATCGCGGCTGCGGCCAACCATGGTGCTGTAGCCGAATTCGATATCGCGCTCGGTGGCGGTCGGTTGCAGATTGAGGGCCGGGGCACCGAAGGCCTGGCTGCCCATGTAGGCGGCCTGGCCGCTGCCCTGCTGGACGCCGGTGCGCACCTTGGCCGGCACCGACACCGTGATGCCGATGCGGTCGCGGTTGTCGAAAATTTCGCGCGTGGTCCAGCCGACGCTGAACGCCACTGTGCGCACCGAAGACACTTGCGCCATCAGGCTGTCCGGGCTGCCGTAGCCGTCGGTCTTGCCGTAGGTGGCCATCGCCATTACCGAGCTGCGCGGCGTGACCGAGTATCCCATTGATAACGAAGTGAACGCCGTGGTGGGCCGCGCCCGCAGCGCCAGCGCCGTGTTGCGTTCGGCGCCCGGGCCGGTTTCGCGCAAGATGCCGGCGGTCACCGCGCCTACCGCTCTGCCCATATGGGTTTCGAATTCCGCGATGCTCGAGTAACGACGGTTGCGATCGGCCAGCAGCGGCCGGAAATCGGCGCGCGCTTCGCTGGGCTGAACCAGCAGCGGTAGCGGCGTATCGGCCGCCGCTGCGGCGCCACAGCAAGACCAGCCAGCCACGGTGATGACCATCGAAAGCTTGTTCATGATGCCACCTCAAGGGTAGAACAGCACTCAACGTGAAGAGGTATAAGTCAGACTACCAGTTTTTCTTACTGGCAAATACGAGTTGCACGGTAAACTGTGCGCCTGTCGGAATACCGCTACACTATCCTGGCGGGAGCCCGTACTTGAAAACCATGGTATCAGAGGAAAAAATGCAGAAAGTCAGTTTTGAGTTGAATGGGGAATTTGTTGAGTTGAATCAGTTGCTCAAGCTCGTGGGGCTGTGCGACAGCGGCGGTGCCGGCAAGATGATGGTGGCCAGTGGCGACGTCAAGGTAGATGGCAAGCAGGAGCTGCGCAAGACCGCCAAGATCCGCGCCGGCCAGCAAGTCACCGTGGGCGACATCCGTATCAGCGTCGATCCCGTGTAATTTATCTTGCATTATGGCAATAATGCGCTAAGCTGAAAACGCTGCGCGGTCCATGACACCGCGTAACGCGGCCAGCGCCCCCATCTCGTATAGTGTGGGGTCGGCTGCGGTCTGTGGCGGGCGCCAACGTTGATATTGAAACGCTTATTGAACAGGGGGGACGTCATGGACGGTCCACAAACAGCCAAGCCCACCCAGGAACGCTTGCTTGGCGATCTGCGCGAAGTAATCGAAAATGCCGAAGAATTGCTGAAGAACACCACGCAATACAACGGCACCTTGTACGAAACTGCCCGCACCAAGCTGGCGCAGGCGCTGCTGGCCGCCACCGAAGAGCTGGCCCGCTTCGAGGACGCCCATATCGGCCGCATGATGGAACTGACCGCGCGCGCCAACCAGCTGCATCAGGATCTCACCGGCGAAGCCCGCCTGCTGCGCGCCTTCCACCGGGAAACTTAAAGCGCTTTCCCCCTTTTCTGCAAGGCGCAGCGATGCGGACGGTACGACTGTACAGCGCAGCACAGCGACGCAGACGGTACCTACTACAGCGAAGCGTAGTGACGCAGACGATACGTACGGTAAGGAGCTGCAACGCAGCTATGAAGGTTCAGTCAGGAGCTCTATTGCGACGATCAGTTGCAGGTCCAGCCACCGGCGCAACTGCGCCGCCACATCGAAATCCCCGTCCACGTCGAACGCCGCGTCGAGCGCAGCCCCGAAAGTGCCGCCCGCGCGCAACACCGTCAGCGCGGCATAACCGCCAGCCCCGAGCGGCAATACCTGCACGCGCCAGCCGGAGCGCGCCACCACGCCAGCTTCCTGCACTGCCATGTCGGCGGGAAAATCAATGGCGGGCGCCGGCTGGTGCGCCAGCCACAGCGACACCACCGCCCAATCGGACCGCACCGGCACACAGGCGTCGTGCAGGCGCAGCCGGGCAACTTCCAGTTGCGCCGGCGCCAGCTCGCCCAGTTGCTGCGCCGTCACAGGCACCGCGTCGGCCGCGTAATGCGCACGGTGCACGGTCCATTCGAGGCGCGCCATGTCAGCCAGGTATGGCAATTGAGCCGCGTGCGGAAAATCGTCGAGGAATTCGCCCAGCTGGCCGCCGAAGCGATTGAGGTCGCCATCGTGCGACGGCCGGGCGCGCACATAGGCATGGGCCAGTGCGCCGAAAAATTCGGTGCCGACCAGCGCTGCGATCACCGGGTAGGCGGCGGCCAGCGCCTTGGTCGCGGTGGCCGCCAGGTTGCCGCGATACAGCGCCAGCCGGTGACGATTGTGCCGATGCTCGCGCCACAGCGCCAGCGCCGGCGGCGCGGCATCCGGGTTCAGCAAAGCGTCAGCGAACAGTTGCTGGCCTGGAGCAAGCGCGGCGGCACTGCCGTCTGCGCCCGAAGCAGCTGTGCTGCGGTCCGCAGCCGCAGCCGCAGCACTATTGACCGCGCCCGCGCCAACCAAGGTGACGATATTCTGCTGCGCCTGCGCGCGTTGGCATTGCGGCGCCACCGGCGTGAACGGGTAGCTGTGCTGCGGCGAAATTATCTGCCGGCCGGGAAACGCCACCGGTTCGACCAGGTGGTTGCGCTGCGGCGCAATTGCCTGTGGGCCGGGCGCAGCCACCGGCGCCACCGAGTGGTTGCGCTGCGGCGAGACTGTCTGATGGCCGAGCAGCGCCACTTCCTGGTGGCCAAGGGCCGCCGCCGGAACGGTCGTGCCGCTATGCTGCAGCGCCCTCGCCTTCGCCGCCTCGTCCAGCAACACGGCCAGCGGCGGGATATCGGTATCCCATTCGATCAGGGTCGGTACGGCGCCAAAGCGCTCCAGGGCAGCGGCGTACAGCTGCCACACGGGTTCGGCGACGGCGGCGCCGTGGTGGTCGATCACTGCCTGCGGTGTGACCAGGTGGCCGCCCAGGTGCAGTTCGCCTACCGTGCCGGGGACGATCGCAAGCAACGCTTCGAGCGCGTCTTCACCGTGGTTGCACTGGTTGACGTACAGGTTGTTAATGTCGAGCAGCAGGCCGCAGCCGGTGCGTGCTGCCAGCGCGGTCAGGAATTGCGCCTCGCTCATGCTGTCGCCATGGAACCTGGCGTAGGTGGAAACGTTTTCCAGCAGCAGTTGCCGTTGCAATGCGTTTTGCACCTGGTCCACGCGGTCGCACAGCAGGTCGAGCGCGGTGGCGTCCAGTATCAAAGGCAGCAGGTCGTTGAGGTGACGGTCGCCCACCGCGCCCCAGCACAAGTGCTCGGATACCAGGCACGGTTCGCTGTTGCGCACCAGCGTGCGTACGCGCTCGAGGTGCTGCATGGAAAAGCCGCGCGCCGAGCCCAGGCCCAGCCCCACACCATGCAGGCTGACCGGATAATCGCGCCGCAACTGTTGCAGCACATGCCAGTCGCGGCCGGACTGGTCGAGGTAATTTTCGGTATGAACTTCAAGCCAGTCCACCGCCGGCCGGTCGTCGAGAAACTGCCGGTGGTGCGGCGCGCGCAAGCCGACGCCCACGCCGAGGGCGTGTGATCCAGAAGCAAGCGCGGCGGAATTACTGGCCAACTTATTGCCGGTTAAACAGGCAGGGGCAGCTTACTTGGCAGGTGGCGTGGTCTTGCCGCCGACTTTATCGCACGTTCCCTTGGGAACGTTTTTCCATTCGACCGGGGCGTTATCGGTGGTGGCCTGGCCCGCGCAGGAATGCGAGCCGTCCGCCGCGGCGCAATCGTTCTGGCCGGCCTTGGCAACGCCATAGCATTTTTCGGTATCGGCCGAGCCGGCCATGGATGGGGTGGCCGCAGTGGCCGTGCTGGCGGTACAAACTGCTGCCAGGGCGGCGGCGATCAGGGCGTGGCGTTGGTTCATGGTCGGTTCTCCTCGAAGATATTGGTGTGCAGACGCAGCGTAGCAGCAATCACGCTGCCACGGCTAGCCCGCGCGCCCTGTCCGCATGGGAGGCCCGACGCTGGCACCGCTGTCAGGCGGTGGTATTGATGGTGTTGCCGAGGTTGGAAGGCAGGCGCGGCGCCGATGGCACCGGCGGAATCGCCTCGATCAGCGCATTGGCGCTGGACGCCTGGATATCCTGCGCCTTTTTCAAAACGGCAATTCCCACCGCCTGTTTGTTGCCGGTATCGGAAATGCTGGTTGCAAGCTGGGCAATGTTGGAAACGTCCATGGTGTCCTCCTTTAAGGCGTATCCCTTATTTACGGAAGACCACGCCGGAACTTTAGGCCGGCGGCGAGATTTCAACGCGCTTTTTTTCCACCAGCGCCAGCAGCCAGTCCAGCACGTCCTGCGGCGCGTTCAAGTCCAGCCAGGCTGTACTGTCCGGCAACTCCTGCGGACGCGGCAAATCGGACGCCACCGCCACCACGTGCGCATCGTGCGGATACAGCGGCTCGCGTCCCTGCTCGCGGCGATACACTTCCAGCTTGTCGATCGGGTACTTTTTGAAGCCTTCGAGCAGGGTCAGGTCGGCCGGTGACAGGCGCGCCAGTTGCTCCTCCAGCGTCGGCTCGGGGGCGCCGCGCAACTCGTGGACGATGGCGTAGCGGAACGGCGACGCCACCATCACCTCGGCCGCGCCCGCCATGCGCAGGCGCGCACTGTCCTTGCGCGGTGGTTCCAGCTCGAGGTCGTGGTGGCTGTGCTTGATCACATTGACCTTGAGACCACGGTCCGCCAGTTGCGCGATCAGGAATTCCAGCAGCGTGGTCTTGCCGCTGCCCGACGTGCCGATCACGCCCAGCACCTGGCGCAGCGGTGCGGAACTTGCTTGATGCATGAAAAACTCTCCCCGCAACGTCATTGCTATTGCCGCACATTATACGCAGCAACATTCAACGCGGCAGGTACCGTAAGACCTATTGCTCTTCGTCCAGATGGCGGAAGCGGTCGTTGTGCGAGCGGCCATTCGCCAGCAGGATCAGCAGCAGGCACACCAGCGCCGTGATGTAGGTGCTCGGTTCGCTGTCGATGGCGGTGTACACCGTGTGGACCGCCGCATGGGCACGCGGCATGGTCATGGCGGCAGCGATCAGGAAAGGCAGCAGCGTCAGGTATTTCATGGTCATCCCCTGCAATGTTTGCAATGGGATCAAGTTATCACTGCACCGTGACGCTTTGATGACAATTTAGAATCTTTCCCTGCTGGGATAGATTCTTCAGTATGGAACGCGGTACCTGTAGCCTTTGTAATTGAACACGGCTTCTTTCGGGTTCAGTTTTTCCAGCAGCAGCCCGGGCGCTACCTCTTCGCCCTCGCGGCGCAGGATCTTGTCCACCAGCAGCAGTCGGTCGGCGGCATTCCTGGAGTAGATGTAGCCGCCCACCGTCACCGGAGGAATAGCGCGCTGTATCGGTTCCGGCAGTTCGCGCAGATTGAGTACGGGCTCCTCCACCCTGGCGGTAGTGGCTGGCGCAGGCGTAGCAGCCACGGCTGGGGAGGCCATCGATGCGGCCCCCTGCGGGGTGGGCGATTGCGTCGGCGGCATTGGCGACTGCGCCAGGGCGGCTGACGATTGCCCGAGCGAGGTCGAGGATTTTGCCGGCGACGTCGAAGGTTGCGCCAGCGGCGTCGTCACCGTGGCGACCGGTGGCGGCAGCGCAGTAACTGGTTCCGGCAGCGCCGTGACCGGTTCTGGCAGTGCCGCTGGCGGTTGCGGCGCCGGCCCCGGTTGCTGAGGTGTGGTGGCAATAGCATCCACAGAACCAGCCGGCATAGCCGGTGCGCTGGACACAACAGGCGCCACCAGAGACGCCGGCCGCAACATCAATGCCAGCAGCACCACGATGACAACCGCCATCGCCACCAGCGCCAGCACCACCGGCTTTTTGAGGCGGCCGGAAGCAGCGGTTTGCGCACCAGCCTGCAAGCTGGGCGCGTGGATGGTGGGCGAGCTGCCGAGTTGACGTTCGGCTTGCGCTTTTTTCAGCGCTTCCAGGATGTAAGACATATTATTTCCCCGCTCCGGCCGCAGACTGCGCCAGCAGACGCGGCTCTTGCACGCGGCCCAGTTGGTACAGTCGGATAAATGTTTTCGGACCGGCCACGCCGTCCGCCTTGAGCTGCTGCGCGCCCTGGAACTGGCGCAGGCGCTGGACCAGCGCAGTGTCGAGCGGCTGGTTTTCCCTGGGCGCGGCCAGTTCGTATAGCTGCGCCAGGCGCTGGGCCAGCCAATCGACGTCGGGGCCACGGTCGCCCGCCGCCACCTGGTCGCGCCAGTTGGCAGGCGCGCGCCAGTAGGTCGTGAACTCGCCGTCGAGCCGGGCGGCCAGCGCGGCCACGCTCACGCGCTCGGGCTGGCCGCCGGGCGCGGTGATGGTGGCGTTCTTCTCATCGAGCGAAGTCAGCAGCACGTAGCCGGGGATAACCGGGTTATCGCGCAAGGTCAGCACGGCGGGCCGGTCGAGCTGGCGCAATTCATCCAGGCCGCCACGGGTTTGCAGGCAGCGCAGGTTCAGGCGCGCTGCGGCGCTGCACGGGTCGCTGTCGGTCAGCGTTAATCCCCACAGACCGGCCAGTTGACGCAAGGCGGCAGCCTTGTCGGTCGCTACACCGGACTCGGCAGGAGAAGTCGCCGTCGCGGACGCAGCAGCGGACAAGGATGCCGATGCCGGCGCGCTCGTGGCCCCTGTTGTCGCCCGCGCGGCGCCCGGCCCGGGTTCTTGTCCATTGTCGCTGGCCTTGCCGGGACCGGCTGCCGGCTTGGTCGGCGCCGCCACAGTAGCCACCTGGGGCGGCACGCTGGTTTTCTGCCGCTCGGCAAACTGCAATAACAACACGCTGAGCACCACGCCACCGGCCACGCCAGCAGCCACCAGCGGCCAGCGCGCACCGGACGCAAAAGCGCCGCCCGCCCCGCCCGACCCGGTACTGTCGGCACCAGCGAACACTTCGGCGGCAGCGCGCCGCAAGATGATGCGCGACACTTGCGGCTGGTTCTCCACGTAGGCCCCCAGCAACGCGCGGTCGCACAGCAAGTTGATACGGCGCGGCACGCCCTTGGTCAGGCTGTGCACCAGGCCCATCAAGCGGCGCGGGAATGGCGCAATCGCCGCCGCGCCGGCCACTGCCAGCCGGTGCTCGATATAGCTCGATGTCTCGGCCTCCGACAACGAACCCAGGTGATAGCGTGCGATCACGCGTTGCGCCAGTTGCTCCAGCTCGGGCCGGGCCAGCATGGTGCGCAACTCGGGCTGGCCGATCAGGATGATTTGCAGCAGCTTGCGTTCGCTGGTCTCCAGGTTGGTCAGCAGGCGCAACTGCTCGAGCACCTCGGCCGACAGGTTTTGCGCCTCGTCGATGATCAGCACATTGTTCTTGGCCTGCGCGTGGCTGGCCAGCAAATACGCGTTGATGGCATCGACATAGCCCTTGACGCTGACCGCACCCGCCCCTTGCGGCGGCAAATCGATGCCGAACTCGTCGCAGATGGTCAGCAGCAGTTCCTCGACCGTGAGCTTGGGGTTGAAGATATAGCCCAGCTTGCAATTCTCGGGGATCTGCTCCATGAAACAGCGGCAGACCGTGGTCTTGCCGGCGCCGATTTCCCCGGTGAGCAGCACGAAACCGCCGCCGCTGCCGATGCCATACAGCAGATGCGCCAGCGCTTCGCGGTGGCGTTCGCTCATGAACAGGTAGCGCGGGTCGGGCGCGATGGAGAACGGCGATTGTTTCAGGTTGAAGTATTGCGTGTACATGAAAACCTTGAGAGTGCGCGTGCCGGTATTCTAGCCTTTACTTCGGTCGCATACGCACTGGCGGTGGCTGCACCGGGGGTAAAGGCTTGTATTTGGCGCAGTAGATCTTCGACTTGGTGTCGAAATAAACGATGCGGCTGGCCGGCTTGGCCTCGCGCACCGGGTAGGCGGACGTGTCGATGCGGATGTGGTGGACACCCACCTGGGTGATGATGGCCTGTTGCAGTTCCTCGGGCGTGGCTTCGGCCACGGCGCCCACGAAAATATAGGTGCTGGTGTCGTCGCTGACCATCACTTCGGAAATCTCGCGGCCCCACAGACTGGCGCCGTCGGTGTGGAACCAGAAGGCGCCGCCCTCGTGCTTGTAGGCCGGGCCGAAATGCTTGACCAGGTAGTCGTAATAGTAAAAATTGGCGGTCTGGTCACGGCACAGCAAACCGTTACCGATGATGGTGCCGAACGTGGTGGGAACGTTTTGGGCCAGCGCCGAACCACCGGCCAGGCTCAACATTGCAACGAACGCCAGCGCGCCGCGCCGCAGCAGGAAGGATGGAACAATCACCGGCTCAGGTCTTCGACAGCCAGGCACGGTTGGCGCTGATGCGGGCCTTGGCCGTGGCCGGCAAGGCGTCGTAGCAACCGGGATACTGCTTGAGCGCGGCTTCGCGGATTTCTTTTTGCAAGCCGTTAATCAGGAAAATATACAGCACCCCACCATCCTTGGTATTTTTGGTTCCCAGGTATTTGATCATCTGTGGTCCTCCGTCCTTGGCCCATGACTATGCGGTTTCATTATGACATTATCGGCGCCGCGCACGAGAAATTGAATCGCTTACCGTTCAAACCCGGCCAAACACCTTTTGACAGCGCGCTTTGCCACACTCTATAGTGCCGCATGATCGAATTTCTCATCGGCGTGGACGGCGGCGGCAGCGGCACCCGCGCCTGCCTGGCCCACTCCCCCAACCAAGCTTCCGGCGTACCGGTCCATCTCGGCGCCGGCATGGCCGGCCCTTCCGGCCTGTCGCTCGGCATCACCAACGCCTGGATCGCCGTCGAACAGGCCATCGCTGCCGCCTTTGCCGACGCCGGTTTGCCGGTGGCGCCACGCGCGGCGATCGGGCTCGGCCTGGGCCTGGCCGGCGTGCATAACCGGCAATGGGCGGCGCAGTTCACCGCCGCCGATCCCGGCTACGCCGGCCTGGCGCTGGCATCGGACGGCCACACCACCGTGCTGGGCGCGCATGACGGCGCGGCCGGCGCCATCATCGCGCTGGGCACGGGCAGCGTGGGCGAAGTCAGGCTGGCCGATGGCCGTCACCTGGAAGTGGGCGGCTGGGGTTTCCCGTCCGGCGACGAAGCGGGCGGCGCCTGGATCGGGCTGCACGCCATCAACCACATGCAGCAAAGCTTCGACGGCCGGCGGCCAGCAGACGCCTTTGCCGACGCCGTGGCGCAAGCGTGCGGCGTGGCGCCTGGGCGCCGCGATCCGGCCGCACGTGAAATCCTCCAGCAATGGCTGGCCGCCGCCTCGCAAACCAGGTATGCGCAACTGGCGCCGGTGGTGCTGCAACAGGCCGCCTCGAACGACGCCGCCCGCGCCATCCTGCATGCAGCGGGAACCCAGGTGGCGCGCCTTGCCCACGCATTGGATGCCGACGGCACGCTGCCGATCGCCCTGTGCGGCGGACTGGCCGCGCCGCTGCGCCCGTATTTGCCGCCGGCGCTGCTGGCGCGCGTGGTGCCCGCGCGCGGCGATTCGGCGGCCGGCGCGCTGCGGCTGATCCGCCAGCATCTGAACCAATAACCGGAGTGCCTATCATGCGCGCTGCAATCACAGGCAATATCCTCACTCCCCAGGGCTGGGTCCACGGCGACATCGGTTTCGATACGCATATCGCCGTCGTCAAAGGCGGCGCAGTCGATCCGGCGTCGAACACCGACGACTATATCCTGCCCGGCTTTATTGACCTGCACGTGCACGGCGGCGGCGGCAAGGACGTGATGGAAGCCGGCGACGCCGTGCGCACCATCGCCGCCCTGCACGCCCGCCACGGCACCACCAGCCTGCTGGCCACCACCATGACCGCCCCGTCCGACGACATCAAGCTGGCGCTGGCCGCCATCGGCCGCGCCGCCGCCCGGCGCGGCGCCGGCGAGGCGCGGGTACTGGGCGCCCACCTGGAAGGGCCGTACATCAACCCCGGCAAGCTCGGCGCGCAGCCCGACTACGCGCGCGCGGCCACGCTGGCCGACGTGCGCGCCCTGGCAGCGCTGGCGCCGTTGAAACTGATCACGGTGGCGCCCGAAATCCCCGGCCACCTGGACCTGGTCAAAGCGCTGGCGAACGCCGGCATGCGGGTGCAACTCGGCCACACCGCCGGATCGTACGAAGACGGCAAGGCGGCGCTGGACCATGGCGCCCACGGCTTCACCCACCTGTTCAACGCCATGACCGGCCTGCACCACCGCGAGCCGGGCATGGTGGGGGCGGCGCTGGCCCATGCGCAGTACGCGGAACTGATCCCCGACCTGCTGCACGTGCACCCGGGCGCGATCCGCACCGCGCTGCGCTGCATCCCGAAGCTCTATTGCGTGACCGATTCCACCGCCGCCACCGGCATGCCCGACGGCGAATACATGCTAGGCCGGCAGGTGGTCATGAAATGCCTGGGCGGCGTGCGCCTGCCCGACGGCACGCTGGCCGGCAGCGCGCTCACCATGGACCAGGCGCTGCGCAACCTGGTCAAGATCGGACTCGACCTGGCGGATGCCTCGGCGCGCGTGTCCACCTACGCCGCCGACTACCTGGACCTGCCCGACCGGGGCCGCCTGGCCACCGGCGCCTGGGCCGACCTGGTGGTGCTGGACCGCGACCTGCAACTCAAAGCCGTGTACATAGAAGGCGAGCGACTGTGACCGACCTAAACAATTTACACCAAAACGATTTACGCAAGCTGGCCGGCCAGCTGATCATGATCCGCTTCCCCGGCACCGAGCTCGATGCCGCCACCGCCAGCTTCATCAAGGCCAACGGCATCCGCGCCGTGTGCCTGTTTCGCGGCAATATGACCGACGCCGCCCAGTTGTCGAAGCTGACGGCCGACCTGCGCGCCGCGATGGGGCCGGAGTCGCTGATCGCCATCGACCAGGAAGGCGGCGCCGTGGTGCGCGCCACCTGGGTGCCGGCGCCGCCGTCGGCCATGGGCCTGGGCGCGGCCGACGATGCCGGCCTGGCGCAGCGCACCGGGGCGGCGGTGGCGCGCGCCATCCGGTCGCTCGGTTTCAACTGGAACTTCGCGCCGGTACTGGACCTCAACAACAACCCGTACAACCCGGTGATCGCCGAGCGTTCGTTTGGCGCCGATCCGCAGCGCGCCACCGAACTGGCGCTGGCCTGGATGGCCGGCAGCCATGCGGAAGGCGTGGCCTGCTGTGTCAAGCACTTCCCCGGCCATGGCGATACCAACGTCGATTCGCACCGCGACCTGCCCACGGTGGACAAGCCGGTGACTGAATTGGAGCGGCTGGAACTGGCGCCGTTCCGCACCGCCGCTGTGCATGCGCCAGCCATGATGACCGCGCATATCGTCTATCCCACGCTCGACGCCGACAACCCCGCCACCATGTCGCGCGCCATCCTGCACGACCTGCTGCGCGACCAGTGGCGGTATCGCGGCATCATCATCACCGACGGCATGGACATGCATGCGATTGCGCACCGCTACGGCGTGGGCCACGCGGCCGTGCGCGCTCTCACGGCCGGCGCCGACATGGTGATGGCGCTGGGTACACCGCAAACGCAGGAAGAAACCCTGGCGGCAATTGCCGCCGCCATCGCCGCAGGCGAACTGCCGATCGATGAAGTGCAGCAGCGGCTCGCGCGGCTGGCGGCGCTGGCGCGCGACTACCCGTGCGGCCAGCCGCCGTACCTGGACGACGCCGCCGACGGCGTGGTGATGGCCGAAGGCTGGCGCCGAGCGCTCACCGCGCATGGCGATCCGCAGCGCCCCGCTCCGGGCGCGAAGCTGCGCCTGGTGGTAAGGCAGGACGTGGTCAGCGACGGCGTATCGGAAGCGGGCGTGCCGGCGGCGCGGGTGGCAGACTCGCTGCGCCGCCTGTACGACGTCGAACTGCTGACATACGCCGATGCCGACGCCTTCGACTGGAGCGCACTGCCGCAGGACGGCCGTTTTACCATCCTGGCGTCCACCTCGCGCCTGCGCTACGGCGAACACGCGCGCCGCACCTGGCGTCCCGATTTGCACCTGGCGCTGTGGAACCCGTACCAGGCGCTCGACATCGCCGCGCCGGCCCTGCTCACCTACGGCTTCGCGGCGCCCGCGCTCGACGCCGTCAACGACTGGCTGGCGGGCGAACTGCCAGCATGCGGCCGCGCGCCGGTGCCGGGCTTCGGCGCGCCCCCGCCGGCACACACTTGAATTCGGCGCGGAAGGCGTTTTTTATGTAACAATACGCGCGTTTGGCCGCTGTGCCTGCGCCAGCGCCCTTGAGAAAACCAATCTATGATTGAAGGATTACACATGTCCCACATTCGTCTTGCTCGTATCAGCCTGATCCTGGCCGCCATCGGCCTCAACGCCGCTCCCGCCATGCTGGGCATGAACATGGTCCACGCCCAGGACAAGGAAAAGGCTGCGCCAGCGCAGGCCGATACCGTCCGTCCCGAGATCTTCAAGCTGATCGAAACCAAGCAGATCAAGGAATTGCTGGACGCCAAGAATTACGCCGAAGTCAAAACCCGCATCGATACCGCAGCGGCCACGCCCAACCTGACGCCGTACGAAACGTTCGTGCTGAACCAGCTGCGCGCGCAACTGGGCCAAACCAGTGGCGACCAGCAAATGACGGTGCAAGGTCTCGAAGGCATGATCGACTCCGGTCGCCTGACGCCGGAACAAAAGCTCAAATTCATCGATGCCGTGGGCAGCATTTACTACAGCAATATCAAGGACTATGACAAGGCCATCGTCTGGTTCAACCGCTATGGCGCCGAGTCGGGCGACACCGCCAAGCAGCGCCAGTTCGTGATCCGCTCGTACTTCCTCAAGGACGATTTCGCCAGCGCCAAGACCGAAGTGCTGAAGGACATCGCCGCCGCCAAGCAAGCCGGCACCGCGCCGTCGAAAGACACGCTGAACCTGCTCGGCAACATCGGCATCAAGACCAAGGACACGCCGCTGTACCTGACCGCCGTGGAAGAGCTGGTGCGCTACTACCCGAGCGAGGACTACTGGTTCGACCTGCTGAACCGCACGCGCGGCAAGAAGACCTACGCCCAGCGCCTGGACCTGGACATGGCCCGCCTGAAAGCGGTAGCCGCCCCATCCAAAATGGAAACCGAGGACTACCTGGAGCAAGCCGAACTGGCATCGCTGGGCGGCTTCTTCACCGAAGCGAAAATCGCCATCGACAAGGCCTATCCGAACGGCACCATCCCGGCCGGCAAGGACAAGGCAGCGATCACCAAGATCCGCGACACCGCCACCCGTGGCGCTGCCGACGATGCCAAGAACATCGATGCAGGCATCGCTTCCGCTCAAAAATCGAAAGAAGGCGTCGGCCTGGTCAACCTGGGCTACAACTACATCACCCTGGGCCAGTTCGACAAGGGTATCGACCTGATGAAGCAAGGTATCGCCAAGGGCGTATCGAAAAATCCTGAAGACGCCAAACTGCGCCTGGGCTACGCCCTGGCCATGGCCGGCAAGAAGGATGAATCGATCAAGCTGCTTGAAACCATCCAGGGCGACGACGGCCGCGCCGACCTGGCCCGCTTCTGGATCATGTACCAGAACAAGCCAGCAGCAACCGCTGCAGCACCAGCTGCCAAGTAAGCAGCCGCAACAAAACAAAAGCCGGCTGACCGCCGGCTTTTTTTACGCCCATTAGGCGGCTTGGGCGCCGAAGATGGTGAGGCGGTGGGCGGCAACGCCGGCCATGGCGCCGTCGGCAACGGCCATGGCGACGTTGCCGGCGGCGCGGGCCGAGTCGCCGCAGGCGAAGACGCCCGCCACGCTGGTCGCCTTCATGGCGTCCGTGCGCACGAACAGGCCGGTCGGGCCCTCGTCCATCTCGCAGCCCAATTGCTCTGCCAGCGGGCTGCCGCTGTGGGTGCGGCTCACCACGAACAGGCCCGCCATGTCGAGCGCCCGGCCGTCTGCCAGTTCCACCGTGGCGTGGCCCGCGATACGCCGGACCGCCGAGCGCTCGATGGTCACGCCGCGCCTGGCCATCGACGCCAGTTGTTCTTCGTCCGGCTCGAACTTCTCGTTGAGGAACAGCGTGACCTGCCCCCAGTCGGGCAGCATCAAGGCGTGGTGCATCGACATCGGGCCGACCGCCATCACGCCGATATGCCCTTGCAACAATTCATAGCCGTGGCAGTACGGGCAGTGAAACACGCTGGTGCCCCAGCGTTCGGCCAGGCCAGGCAGCGCCGGCAGTTCATCGACCACGCCGGTGGCAAGCACCAGCGCCTGGGCGTCAAAGCCACGGCCGTCGGTCAGGGTGATGCGAAAGCCCTGGTCCAGCCGCGTGGCCTGGGCGGCGGCGCCCTCGATCCACTGCACGGTTGGATATTTTAAAAGCTGCGCCCTGCCCTCGGCGGCAATCGCCGCCGCATCGCGGCCGTCCTGGCCGAGGAAGCCGTGCGAGTGCTGCGCATAGCGGTTGCGGCGCTGGCCGGCATCGATCACCAGCACGCGGCGGCGGGCGCGCGCCAGCTGGGTGGCGGCGGACAGGCCGGCATAGCTGCCGCCCACGACGATAACGTCGAACTCATTCGACAGGTGTTGGATGCGCATGGAGGGTTTCCTGGTGGTTGGCGTAATCGCGATTGAAGCGGGCCGACAAATCGGCCAGCGTGACGTCCTTGAAACGCTCGATCAGCAATGCTTCCGCCTCGTCGAAGGCACTGGCCAGGGCGTCGTTGACGGCCCGCTCGACCAGGCATCCCGGTTCTTCGGTGCGGTTGCCCATGGCGAATACGGTGGGCGAACCCACGGCTTCGTAGATGTCGCGCAGGGTCACCGTCCCGAGGTCGCAGGTGATGACCCAGCCGCCGCCATGGCCCTTGCCGGAACCGACATAGCCACGCTCGCGCAGGCCGGCCAGCACGCGCCGCACCAGCACCGGGTTGGTATCGAGGAAGCCGGACAGCTCCTCGGAAGTGAACGGGCGGTTGGCCTGCGCCATGTGCAGCAGCACGTGCAGGATGGAAGATAGTTTGCTGTCTCGTCTCATGTAACTAATGATAGTACATAAAACCAGATCGCGCACGCCAACCGTTGTTTTTACATCAAATGACGCTGTCCCACGGGGCGGACAGCCGCATGGCGCAGTTGATCAGCCCCACCATCGAATACGTCTGCGGGAAATTGCCCCACATTTCGCCGGTGACCGGGTGCGTGTCTTCCGACAACAAACCGAGGTGGTTGCGGGCCTTGAGCATGGTCTCGAAAATTTCGCGCGCTTCTTCCTTGCGGCCGATGCGCGCCAGTGCATCGATGCGCCAGAAGGTGCAGATGTTGAACGCGGTTTCGGGCTTGCCGAAGTCGTCGGGCGCTTCGTAGCGGCGCATGTACGGGCCATCGCACAGGGTTTTCTCCAGCGCTTCCACCGTCTTGATGAAACGCGGGTCCATCGGGTCGATGAAGTTCACTTCGGCCATCAGGAGCACGCTGGCATCGAGATCGCGGCCGCCCAGGCTTTCGACAAATGCCTGGCGTTCCTCGCTCCAGGAGTCGCGCAGCAGCGGTTCGCGGATCTGGTCGGCGCGGCCCTGCCAGTAGGCGGCGCGGTCCGGCAGTTCCAGCACGTGGGCGATTTTCGACAGGCGATCGCACGCGGCCCAGCTCATCAGCATCGACGACGTGTGCACGCGCGCACGGGTGCGCAGCTCCCACATGCCGGCGTCGGGCTGGTCGTGCACGCGGAACGCCTGCTCGCCCACGGCTTCGAGCAGCGCAAATTCGGCCACGCCGGCGCGATTCAACAAGCGGTGGTCGAGGAAGGCTTGCGCCGCCCCGAGCACCACGTTGCCATACACATCGTGCTGGAAGTGTTCCTGCGCCTGGTTACCCACGCGCACGGGCTTGTGGCCGCGATAGCCGGGCAGATGGTCGAGCGTCGATTCGGGCAGGTGTTCTTCCAGGCCGATGCCGTACAAAGGCTGGATATGGCCGCCCTTGGAACTGGCGACGATGTTGGAAAGCCAGCGCAAATACTCTTCCATCGTGCCCACTTCGGACAGGCTGTTCAAGGCGCGCACCACGAAGAACGCGTCGCGCAGCCAGCAGAAACGGTAGTCCCAGTTACGTTCGCTGCCGGGCGCCTCGGGTATGCTGGTGGTCATGGCGGCGATGATGGCGCCGGTGTCTTCGTACAGCGACATCTTGAGCGTGATGGCCGCGCGGATCACCACGTCCTGGTACTCGTACGGCAGCGCCAGGCGGCGGCTCCAGTTGCGCCAATAATTGACGGTCTCTTTTTCGAAACGGCGGCAGATGTCTTCGATGCCTTCGTTGAGCGTCTCGTCCGGGCCCAGCGTGAAGTTCAGCGATTTATTCACCAGGAACCACGACTCGGACAGCAGGTGGCTCAGCGACGCATCGGTATTGAGACGCAGCGTCTGTTCCGGCCCCACGTAGCGGATATGGTGGCTGCCGCGCGTGATCTGCGGCGTCACGCGGCCCCAGTCGAAGCGCGGGCGCACGCGCACACGGATGCGCACGGCGCTGTTCAGGATGCGGATGCGGCGGATCAGCATCAGCGGGCGGAACATGCGGTCGCGGCTCAGGAAGCGCGGCGCGAAGTCGGTGATCTCGATGCCGTGGTTGTCGACATCGGTCAGGCGCGTGCGCAGCACGGCGGTGTTGGGATCGTAGAACTGCTCTGTCCTGACGCAGTTTTCCAGCTCGATGCTCCACACGCTGCCGTTGTCGGAGTTGTCGAGCAAGGCGTTGAACACCGGGTCGCCGTCAAAACGCGGCAGGCAGCACCAGACGATGTTGCCGCTTTTATCGACCATGGCGTTGTACGAGCAGTTGCCGATCACGCCGCAGTTGAGCGATGCTTCGGGCGTGACCGGGGCGTTGACGGGGCCGAGCGCGGTCGGTGCTACGGGAATGCCGGGTGTGCCGGTCGTGCCGCTTATTGAGGTCATGGCGTGTCTCCTGGGCTGATGCTACTGGTAGATAGGGCCGTCTGTGCAGCATGGGCCAGCTGCGCGTGCAGCGCCTGCGGCGAGTCCAGGCGGCAGCGGGCCGCACTCGGTCCCGCGCCGACTTTCACGCCGATGCCGCCCAGCTCCTGGGCGTAGGCGATGCCTGCTTCATCGGTGGTATCGTCGCCGACGAACACCGGCTTGCGTCCCTTGAACGGTTCTTCCTGCAAAAATTCGGCCACGGCGCTGCCCTTGTTGGTGGCAGCAGGTTTCAGTTCCAGCACCATTTTGCCATGCAATAGCACGGTGCCGGGCGCGGCTGCCAGCGCGGCGGCCATGGCCTGCTCGCACTGCACCCGCAGGCCGGGCGCCAGGCGGTAATGCAGCGCCAGCGCGCCGCGCTTCTCTTCCAGCAGCAGGCCGTCATGGGCCAGCACCAGCGCGCGCAGGATCAGTTGTGCGGCGTCGAGCGACGGCGCCGTGGCGATGTGCAGCTGGCCGTTGTAATCACGGCGCTCGGCGCCATGGACGCCGGCCACCGGCAATTTTAACGGCGCCAGCATGGCGTCGATCTGCGCGATCGGACGGCCGCTGACAATCGCCAGCCGGCCTTGCAGCCGCTCGCCCAGTCTGGCCAGCACCTGCACCAGGCCCGGCGCCACCACCACCGTATCGGGCGTTTCCGCCAGGTCCACCAGGGTGCCGTCGAAGTCGAGGAATACTGCGGCATCGAGCCACTCGGCGAGGGTAAATTTTTCTACTTCAGTAGCCATCATCAGCCCACCCGGCGCAGGTTGGTGCGGCTGTGCGCGCGGATTTTTTGCATCACTTTTTCGCGCTTGCGCAGGCGTGCCGCGTCAAGCAGCATGTGACCCGCCCAGCGGTACACATTGAAGCGGCGCACGCGGTCGCGCATGCTGCGCATCCGTTCGACCTGCTCCACCGACGGCATGGTCAGGCCGCGATACAGCGCATCGGCGCCCTGCTCGATGTGGTAAGGGTTGATGATCAGCGCTTCGTGCAGCTCGCGCGCGGCGCCGGTGAACTGCGACAGCACCAGCGCGCCGTGTTCGTCGTCGCGGGCGGCGATGAATTCTTTTGCCACCAGGTTCATGCCGTCGTGCAGGCTGGTCACCATGCACACTTCGCTGGCGCGGAAGTAGCGCTGCAATTCGTTCTGGTCGTGGTGCTCGATTTTCAGGATGATCGGCAGGTAGCCGTCCTTGCCATAGCGGTCGTTGATCTTGTCGGCCAGCTTGCGCACGCGCTGCTCGAAGTTCATGTACTCCTCGAGGTCGGAGCGGCTCGGTGCGGCAATCTGCACAAAGCTGAACTTGCCCAACATGGCCGGATGCATTTCCAGCATACGGTCCACGGCCTGGAAGCGCTCTAGGATGCCCTTGGTGTAATCGAGGCGATCGACGCCGAACGCCAGCAGGTGGTCTTGCGGCACGCCGAGGATCTGGCGGATCTCGGTGCGGCACACGTCCACCGGCACGGTGTCCGGGTAGTCGGGCCAGGCGATCGAGATCGGGTAGTCTTCCACTTGCGTGAGCTCGTTACCGTACGAGATGGTCGAGGCTTCCGGCTCGATCCGGGTTTCCAGGTAGCGGTCCACGGTGTCGAGGAAGTTCTTGCGGTGGAACGGCGTGTGGAAGCCGAGGATGGTGCTGCCCAACATGCCTTCCAAGATCTCTTCGCGCCACGGGCAAATGCCGAACGACTCCGAGTTAGGCCAGGGGATGTGCCAGAACGTGATAATCGTCGCTTTTGGCAGCGCCTCGCGCACCATGCGCGGCAGCAGGGCGAAGTGGTAATCCTGTACCAGCACCACCGGGTTGTCGGTGCGCGCTTCCTTGATCACGGCGTCGGCAAAGCGGCGGTTGACCTTGACGTACTCTTCCCAGTCCGACGAGCGGAATACCGGGCGCACGTGGGCGATATGGCACAGCGGCCACAGGCCTTCGTTGGCGAAGCCGTAGTAGTAGCCCTTCTCTTCTTCTTCGGTCAGCCATACGCGGCGCAGCGTGTAGCTCGGATTTTTTGGCGGCACCGGCACGTGGTCGTTCTTGTCCACGGTTTCGCGGTCGGCGCTGCCGGCGCCGTGGGCAATCCAGGTACCGGAGCAGGCGCGCATCACCGCTTCCACGGCCGTCACCAGGCCGGACGCCGGACGACGTACCTTGACGGTGCCGTCGGCGGCTTTTTCGTGGATGTACGGTTCGCGGTTGGAGACCACCAGCACCTGGTCGCCAGCGAGATCCTGCTGCAGCAGGGCCTTGAGTTTTTCTGGGGCCCAGTCGGAGCCATTGGCGGTGTAGCTGCCGCCGTCGCTGTGCTGGCGCTCCTGGTGGTATTCCTCGAGCAGGCTGCGCAACTCGCCGATCAGCGGTTCCATTTCCGGTGGCGGTGGCGGAGCGTCAGGATCGGGCTTGGCGGTGGCGCGCGGAATCAGCTGGCCGCGCAGCACATCGTTCAAGCTGGCCAGCCAGCCGCGCCAGCTCAGGTGCGACACCAGCAGGGTGAGGAAGGCGATCGCCACGGCCAGCAGCGCAAAGAAGCCCAGCACGTACTTGGTGGTCTCGGCGCTGCGGCGCTCGATAAAACTCATGTCGTGTACCAGGATCAGCCGACCGAGCTCGGAACCGGCATCCATGATCGGGGTTTCGGCCACGTGCACGGGGCCGCGCGGCAGCTGCACCAGCGACTTGCGCGCGGTGCCATCGGCCGGCGGATTCCAGCAGCCCAGCGATTGCGGATAGGTGTAGGTCTTGTACAGCAGCTTGCCCGACGCATCGCAAAAGCCCAGCGCGAACAGGCGCTCATCCTCGATGGCGCCGTCGAACAAGCGCTTGATGTGGGCGCTGTCGTTGAGCAGCACGTCTTCGCGCAACGGCACCTGCAAGGTGGTAGCGAGCAGTTGGGAACGGTTGTCGAGGTCGCGCAGCGACCAGCGCAGCGTGAGCTTGTCCATCAATGGCACGACGATGTAGGCAAACAGGCAAAGCAGTATCGCCAGGGGCAATATGAAGCGTAAAGATAGTTTTACAGAGCGTGACAACATGAAGAATTCCTCTCAGGAGATTGCAGAGTGGCAGTGAATCGCTACATCTTCGGGTGGATGCGTACAATCGACCTCAGCTCGCCTATTGTTTCATTATTGACCGGAAAGCATTTGTTCGTTAGCGCACGCATAGGGTACATTGTGCGACGCAATATCTTTCCTTTGTCTAAAATGCTCACTCATGGAACTAGAATATTTTACTGATTTACAGCAGGGTCCGTGGCGCGCCGCAGCAGTGGTCGCCATCACCGCCGTCATCTTCGTCGCCATCGCGCTGGTGCTGCACCGCGCCGGCATCGAGCTGCTCAAGCGCATCGCGCGCCACCGCCCCTACACCACCAACGCCGTCAAATATGCGTTCCGTCCGAGCCAGATCGTGGCGGCGCTATTCGCGCTGCGCCTGGTGCTGACCGGCGCACCGGAGACCACGCCGTTCCTCGCATCGCTCTCGCGCATCGTCAGCGTGCTGCTGATCGTCTGCCTGACCTGGCTGGCCATCGCCTGCGTCAATTCGATCAAGAAGACCATCTCCGAACTCAACCCGGTCGATGTGCTCGACAATATGCGCGCGCGCCGCGTGCTCACCCAGACCTCGGTGCTCACCCGCAGCGCCAATGCCATCATCGTCTTGCTGGGGCTCGGCTTCATGCTGCTGACCTTACCTGGCGCGCGCCAGTTCGGCGCCAGCTTGCTCGCTTCAGCCGGCGTGGCGGGCCTGGTGGCCGGTATCGCCGCCAAGCCGGTGCTGGGCAACTTCATCGCCGGTCTGCAGATCGCGTTCTCGCAACCGATCCGCATCGACGACGTGTTGATCGTCAAGGGCGAATGGGGGCGCGTGGAGCGCATCACCGGCACCTACGTGGTGGTGCGCATCTGGGACGAGCGGCGCATGATCGTGCCGCTGCAATGGTTTATCGAAAACCCGTTCGAGAACTGGACCCACACGTCGGCCAGCATCCTGGGCACGGTGTTCCTGTGGCTGGACTTCAGCGTGCCAGTGCAAAAAGTGCGCGCCGAATTCGAACGCATCACCCACGCATCGACGCGCTGGGACAAGCGCGTGTGCGTGCTGCACGTGACCGACGCCAACGAGAAAGGCATGCAATTGCGCCTGCTGGTGAGCGCCGTCGATTCCGGCACGGCGTTCGATTTGAGGTGCGAAATCCGCGAAGCGATGATCGCGTTCGTGGCGGCCAACTACCCCGATTCGCTGCCGCGCTTGCGCCCTGTACTCGATTCGCCGGGGCCGCAGGACAACAGCCTGGACAAGCGGCCGGTGCACGTGGCGGATAGTCCGCCGCCCTGATGGCATGATGAATGGACCGCTGCTGCGGTCCATTTTTTTGCCTACTTCCCTGCCTTCTTCTCGTCGCCGACCACGACCACCGTCAGCTTCGCCGGATCGACCGCCTGGCGGAATGCCGCATTGACCTGCTCCAGCGTGGCTGCCTGCAATTTGGCCTCGTAGTCCTTGCTCCAGCTGTAGGTCTGGTTCAGGTACAGGTTGCGGGTCCAGCCGCCGGCCACCACCTTGTCCTGCGAACGGTTTTGCACGCGCTGCTGCAGCAGTCCCGACTTGGCCTGCGCCAGTTCCTGCGCCGTGAAGCCCTGCTTGACCGCGCGATCGAGCTCCTCGCGGATTGCCGCTTCCAGCTTTTTCAGGTTCTGCGGCGCGGCGATGGCGTTGATGGTGAAGCTGCCGGCGCGGTCGATATCGCCCGCGTGCACGGACGCCCCGCCGCCGTATGACAGGCCGTCCTTCTGGCGGATGCGGTCCATCAGGCGCGACTTCAGGCTGCCGCCACCGAAAATGTAGTTGGCCAGGTCCAGCGCCGGATACACCGGATCGTTCACATTGAGGTCCAGGTTCAGGCGCGCGGCAAACATGCCGTTTTCCTTTTCAGGCGCGTCGATCGCGCGGTGCACGGCTGGCTTGTCCACCGCCGTGTCCTTCAGCGGCGCATACGCCACCTTGCTGTTCCAGCCGGTGAAGCTGTCGTCGATGGTTTTGGCGATGGCCGCCTTGTCAAAGTCGCCGACGATGGCCAGTTCGCCGTGACCCGCGCCATAGTAATCGCGGTGGAATGCCACCACGTCGTCGCGCTTGAGCGCCTTGACCGCCGCCAGTTGTTCATCGACCGTCATGGCGGCGCGGAAGTCGCCTTTCGGGTGGGTGTCGAAATATTCTTCGATGGCGTTATGGGCCAGCGATTCCGGCTCGTTGCGGGACGATTCGATCCCGACCAGCCATTGCTGGCGCAGCTGCTCGAACTCGTCCTGCGGGAAGCTGGCCTCGCGCAGCACGTGGGCGACGAGGCGCAGCGCGGCATCGAGGTTTGGGCCGGTGGTCTGGAAGCCGTACACGCCGCCCGACATCTTCAATTTGGCAAAGGCGTCGGCCAACTGCTCGCGCGTGTACTTGCTGGTGCCGCGCATGAGCATCTCGTCGGCAAAGGCGGCCACCATCTGCTGGTTGAACAGGTTTTTCTCGTCACCCCAGTGCAACTGCAAGTCCACCGATACCGCCTCGCCGCGGTTTTTCTTGGGCAGCAGCGCCACTTTCAGGCCGCCGATGGTCTTGATCTCGGTGCGGGCGTTGATATTGTCCTGGCTCGGGTCGAACACTTCCGACGTCAGCACGCTTTGCTTCGCCTTGAAGTCTTTCATCACTTCCGCCACCGGCGGCGCGGCGGTGATGTCGGCGCGCTGCGGCTGGTCGTCGGGGATAAAGGTGCCCACCACGCGGTTGTCGCGCTTGAGGTAGCGCGCAGCGGCGGCGCTGACCTGTTCAGCGGTCACCTCGGGCAGCTTGTCACGGTTCTGGAACAGCAGGCGCCAGTCGCCCAGTGCGATTTCCTCCGACAGCGCCACGCCCACCTGCTGCGGATCGTTGAGCGATTTTTCCACGCTGTTGCTGTAGCTGCGGCGCACGCGCTCCATTTCATCAAGCGTGGGCGGGGTGGCGGCAAAGCTTTCCACCGCCTGCGTCAACGCGTCGCGCACGGGGTCGAGCGGCTCGCCCGCCTTGACCACGGCGCCGATGATTTCCAGGCCCGGCGCATAGCCGGTCTGGCCGAACGCGAACACTTCGGCTGCCTTGCCGGTTGCCACCAGCGCCTTGTGCAGGCGGCCGGACGGCGTGTCGCCGAGGATTTCGCTCATGATACCCAGCGCATTGGCGTCCGGGTGCAGCGCCGACGGGATTTTGTAGCCGAGCATGACGATCTGCATATCGCCCTTGCGGCGCACGACGAAGCTGCGCTCGCCGTCCTGCTGCGGCTCCACCGTCCAGAACGGCGGCAGCACGCGCTTCGGTTTCGGGATGGCGCCGAACGATTTGGTGATCCACGCCAGCGTTTGCGCCGGGTCGAATTTGCCGGCGACGAGCAGCACCGCGTTGTCGGGCTGGTAGTAGGTGCGGTAGAACGCCTGCAGGTTCTCGATGCGCACGTTCTCGATGTCGCTGCGGTTGCCGATGGTGGAGCGGCCGTAGCTGTGCCAGTCGTAGGCTACGCTGTCCATCCGCTTGAGCATGACCGAGAACGGACTGTTCTCGCCGCTCTCGTACTCGTTGCGTACCACCGTCATTTCGGAATCGAGATCCTTGCGGGCGATGAAGGAATGGACCATGCGGTCGGCCTCCATGTCGAGCGCCCATTTCAGGTTCTCGGGGCTGGCCTGGAACACTTCGTAGTAGTTGGTGCGGTCGTACGACGTGGTGCCGTTGAAGTCCATGCCACGGCTGGCGAATTGCTGCGGGATGCTGCGGTTCTTCGGTGAGCCCTTGAACATCATGTGCTCGAGCAGGTGGGCCATGCCGGTCTCGCCGTAGTTTTCATGGCGCGAGCCCACCAGGTACGTGACGTTGACGGTGACGGTCGGCTTGGATGCGTCCGGGAACAGCAGCACTTTCAGGCCGTTGGGCAGGCGGTATTCGGTGATGCCTTCGACGGCGGGGCCCTGGACCACGCCAGCTGGCAGCGCGGTGGTGGCAGGGGCGGCCCAGGCGGTGCCGGTGGCAACAAAAGAGAGGCCGCACAGCAGCATGCTGGCAGCGGCAAGGTGTTTCAGACGGCTGGCGTTCATGGTGTCTCGCGAGAATACGGAAGAACACAGCATACGCCCTGGCCTGCCCTGCCGGGGAGAGCCCTCAGGGAAATTTACTGAGGACGAACTTAAATTTATTTTTTCTCAGGGACCAGGCAGGCATCGACCACTTGCAGATCATTGTCCTTGGCGAACGAGATCACGAAGTGATAGGCCATCGGTTCGAGGTCGCGCAGCTTGCCGTTGACCACCACCGACTTGACGCCATTGACCACGGTAGGCGTGACGTAAGGCGAAAACTGCAGGTGGGAATCGCGTCCGCCACCGATGCCGGGCGGCTTGAAGCAGGCCATCACGCCGCACAGACGCTCGGCCCAATCGCTGGGACGGAACGCCCGGCCATTGCTGGTTTGGCCAAGGATGAAGAACGAATCCTGCTGTTCTACCGGTTTTTGAACTGACTCTGCCATGGGCGGCTGCTCTGCGATGAGACGTGTGGGTGAGGAACTTACGTATTATATCTTATAGAAGACCTGAATACGTAAGCCCTTGATTTGATGTGGAGTTTTATTTAAAACATCCACAATGGTGCAGAAAATGCGCGCCCTGCACCATCGAACACCGCTATTGTACCGCGCTATCGCCCGCTCAAGCGATCCTCAAGGCGTGGCGCCAAGCCATACTGCGCCGGAGAGCAGCAGCAGCAACATCATCCACAGCAGCAGCGCGCGCCACACCAGGCCCACCGTGCTTTGCAGCGACCGCACGCTCGGCTCCTCGCCCGGCAGGGTGTCGGCCTCGACGTCGGAGATGTCCACCGTGGCCGAATCGATCAGCGTCACGCGCACCGCGTGTTCAGCCGGGGAACCGAGGCGCACGCCCATGGCGCCGCCGCCGGCTGACAGGATGATGCCGATCGCCTCGTCGGCCCAGCGGCGCGAGAAATTGCGCCAGGCGTAGATCGCGTCCTCGAAATTGCCCACCACGGCAAACGCTACGGCGGTCAGGCGCACCGGCAGCCAGTCGATCCAGTAATAGGCGCGGCCGGCGAACAGGCCAAAGGCTTCGTTACGCATGTGTTCCGGCTCGTTCCAGGCGCGCGCCACATATTCCGACACGCGGTACAGGATGGCGCCCACCGGGCCGAGGATCAGGAACCAGAAGAACACGCCGAACACGTTGCGGTGGGTGGTGATCAGGGCTTTTTCCACGGCCACGCGCGAGATTTCGTTGGCGTCCATGCCGATGGTGTCCTGGCGCGTCCATTCGGCCAGCAGTGCGCGGGCGGCGGTTTCGTCGCCGGCGTTCAGGGCCAGTTGGATCGAGGTGAAATAGTGGCTGTAATGGCGAAAGCCCAGGGTGAGATAAACGATCAGCACATTCCAGGCGAACGACGCCAGGAACCAGTCGTAGTAGTGCAGCACCCACGAGATGGTGGCGACCGGCACCAGCAGGATCGCCATCATCAGGAACCAGCCGATACGCCCGTGCGTGGCCTGGCCGGCATTGAACCAGGTCTCCATTCGCAATGCGAGGGCCTTGATCTCCGCGTAAATAAAATTATCCGCCCGCAGCGGTTTCATTTGCTCGATCAGCAGCGCGCACAGAATGGAAAGAAATGTCATCAATAATCCTTTTGGTCGGTACTACGTGCAGCCATACCTCAATGCCCGTTACGATAACCTAGACGTGTAACAGAATCAAACATTAAGAAGTCGTCAGGCGCGCAGGAAGTGGAATAAATTCCTGAGCATGCCGGCAGTCGCGCCCCAGATGTAATAGGTGCCATATGGCATGGCGTAAAAGCTGCGCCGGCCGGAGGGCAGTTCGACCGACAAGCGCTGGTGGTGCAAGCCGTCCATCAGAAACGCCAGCGGCACCTCGAAAATCTCTTCCACCTCGCCGGGATCGGCCTGCAGGGTGAACGGCGGCGTCACCAGCGCCACCACCGGTGTGACGCGGTAACCGGTGCCGGTGTAATAGTCGGGCAAGCTGCCGATCACTTCGACGTGACTACGATCGAGGCCGATTTCCTCTTCCGCCTCGCGTAGCGCGGTTTCGACCGGGCTGGCGTCGTACGCTTCAGCGCGGCCGCCGGGAAAGCTGATCTGGCCCGGGTGGTCGGTGAGGTCGGCGTTGCGCTGGGTGAGCACCAGGCTCAAACCCTCGGGGCGCTGTACCAGCGCGATCAGGACCGACGCGGCAGTGGCGGGCGAACCGTCCTCCCGCACCGCGTAGCTGGTTTCAGCCGCTTCGGGCGCCCACTCGGGCTGCTCGGCAAAGCGCTGGCGCAACCAGTCGGCGCTCAGGCGTTCGAGCGCCAGCGCCGGTTCGCCGGCGATCGCGTCGATCGGTAATATGCGGGGGTCGAACAGCAGCTTGGCCAAGTGGGCTCCGGAATGAAGTAACCGACTAAAAAAAGAGGGGCACCAACTTGGCGCCCCTCTCTCCAAACACAATCGCTACTATTAAGCGGCGACTGCTTTTTTCGCCGCTGGGCGACGGTTTGGCAGTTTTTCCTTGATACGTGCCGATTTACCGGAACGATCACGCAGGTAGTACAGTTTAGCGCGACGTACGTCACCGCGGCGTTT
>Ga0308164_10000773_pt1 | contig 44548 bp, 40 predicted proteins | sample PhyTR2_FD_201031 | JGI IMG/M metagenome (GOLD analysis project Ga0308164, IMG submission 201031) | Phyllosphere microbial communities from UC Gill Tract Community Farm, Albany, California, United States - DLSLT.R2 | ecosystem: Host-associated > Plants > Phyllosphere > Unclassified | place: USA...
TAAATGCGGGTTGGTTCGTCCAGCTGGGCAACCTTGCCCTTGTTCATGACGGCAATCCGATGCGACAGCGCCAATGCTTCTGCCTGATCGTGAGTAACGTAAATGAAGGTGATGCCAACTTCCTTCTGCAGATTGATCAGCTCAATTTGCATTTGTTCTCGTAATTGCGCATCGAGCGCCGACAGCGGCTCATCCAGCAATAACAGCTTGGGACGGGTCACCAATGCGCGCGCAATCGACACACGCTGACGTTGGCCACCAGATAACTCATGTGGGTAACGCGTCGCAAATCCGGTCAGACGTACGTCTTCCAGCGCTTCATCGACCTTGGCTTGAATATCCGCCTTGGGCGTCTTTGCCATTTCCAATGGAAAGGCAATATTCTGCGCCACCGTCATGTGCGGGAATAAAGCGTAGTTCTGGAAGACCGTGCGCACCGGGCGTTGTTCTGGCGGTACGCCGGTCAAATCCATGCCATCAAGCAGAATCTGTCCATTATCCGGCACATCGAAGCCGGCAATCATGCGCAGCAAAGTCGTCTTGCCGCAACCGGACGGACCGAGCAGCGTGAAGAACTCGCCCGCCTCGATCGAGAGGCTGATATTGTCTACTGCCGTGTAATCGCCGAAACGACGGCTGAGGTTGCGAATTTCGAGAAGCGCCATCTTGTCCTGAACTGGGCGTGCAAGGAGTTGCAGAGGTTGAAAAAACCGAGCAATTGTAGCAAATCGCGGGCCCGGCTTCTAAGGGAAAGTCACGCCCTTAAATGGGGCGATTCTGGTCGGCGCTTGCGCCTGAAGCAATCTGTCAGACCGGCGGCCTTCAGCAAGAGGGCGACGCCGGCGGCGAATCAGATTGTGAATCGGTTTATGAGTCAGCTTATAAATCAGCTTGCGAAGGTAAAGAACAACAGCGTCAGCACGCCGCCGCCAATCAGGCCACAACCGAAATACACCATCACGCCCAGCAGCAAATTGGTCCGCTTCTGCTCGTCGATCAGCCGACGCAGCAAGTCCTCATTATCGGAACGCGGCTCGGATGCCAACAATAAGGCTTGATGGGCGAGACGCGGCAACTGCGGTAGCAGCTTGCTGTAACGTGGCGCTTCGATCTTGAGATTTTCCACCAGGCCGCGCCAGCCAAGCTGCTCGTTCATCCATTTTTCAAGATACGGTTTGGCAGTTTTCCAGAGATCCAGTTCCGGATCGAGCTGTCGCCCCAGACCTTCAACATTGAGCAAGGTCTTTTGCAGCAGAACCAGCTGCGGCTGCACTTCGACATTGAAGCGGCGCGACGTCTGGAACAAGCGCAACAACACCTGACCGAACGAAATTTCGCTCAACGGCCGATCGAAAATCGGTTCGCAGCAGGCGCGAACGGCAGATTCCAGTTCATCCACGCGCGTTTCTTTTGGCGCCCAACCCGACTCGATGTGGGCCTGTGCCACGCGTTTGTAATCGCGACGGAAAAAGGCAAGAAAGTTCTGCGCCAGATAATCCTTGTCGAAGTCATTGAGCGTGCCGACGATACCGAAATCGAGCGCGATGTAACGTCCAAATGTACGCGAATCGGTGGAGACGAGAATATTCCCCGGATGCATGTCTGCATGGAAGAAGCCGTCGCGGAAGACCTGCGTGAAGAAAATCTCGACGCCGTCGCGTGACAATTTTTTCAGATCGATGCCCGCTGCAATCAAACGTTCCGTCTGCGAGATCGGGATGCCGTTCATGCGCTCCATGACGATGACCGACGTCGAGCAGTAGTCCCAGAACATTTCCGGCACGACCAGCAAATCCGAATTGGCAAAGTTGCGACGCAACTGGCTGCCGTTGGCCGCCTCGCGCATCAGGTCCAGTTCATCATGCAGATACTTGTCGAACTCGGCGACCACTTCACGTGGCTTGAGACGCTTGCCATCGGCCCACAGGCGTTCGATCATGTCGGCGACGATATGCATCAGCGCCACATCGTCATCGATCGAGCGCTTGATACCAGGGCGCAAAACCTTGACCGCCACTTCGCGGCCATTTTTCAACTGCGCAAAATGCACCTGCGCAATCGACGCCGATGCCACCGGCACGCGCTCGAACTGATTGAACAGCACGTCAGGATGCGCACCCAGCGATTTGACGATCTGCGCAATCGCGACTTCGGAGGAAAACGGCGGCACACGATCCTGCAGACGTGCCAGCTCATCCGCAATATCCATCGGCATCAGGTCGCGACGTGTCGACAGCACCTGTCCGAATTTGACGAAAATCGGCCCCAGTTCTTCCAGTGCGAGACGCAAACGTTCACCGCGCGGTGCCGACAGATCACGCCAGAACAGCAAGCGATCAAAAACACGTGCAGTGCGCGGAATAGCCAGACCGGAGATGACGATTTCGTCGAGCCCATAACGGATCGCCACGCGCAGGATCTTCAGCACCCGCATAAATTTCCACATCATGAATTGCCGCCCTTGAGCTTTTCGATACGCTTGGCAAGGCGCGCAACATCATCGCGCAGCCTGGTGACGTCATTGGTGAAATCCGCGATCACCCGCGGACGAACGAGAAGAGGATTTTCTTCCAGAAAATATTCAGCGACGTTTTCAGACACCGATTGGTGTACGGCCTGCGCATTCTTGACCACCGTACGTGCGCCTTCGACCACGCGTCGTGCGGCGATGTCGCCGACCAGACGACTCAGATCGTCTTCCGCCTCCCAGCGCAGCGACTGGCTCAGCTGCGAGATCGTGTTGGCAAAGTCGGCATCGCCTTCAATCTTGACGTAAGAAAACGCACGCTCGCGGTTCTGCAGAATGACCGGCAGATCGGTCAATTGCACGCGAATCGTCACTGCCGGCGCCTCGTCACTATCCGCCGCTTCGACCAGACCATCTGCTCTGACTTTAAGTCGCAACGCAATCACACCGGCATCAAACACCGCGATCTTGCCCGCATGCGGCACAAGACGCGCGCGCGCCCATGCTTCCTGCGCGAGCAGATGATTGATGGCAGCAGATGGAAGAACAGCGGGAGAGAGTCTTGTCATGGCAAAAAAGAAGCCGCCGGTGACTATTCACGGGCGGCTTCAAGTTTAACAGTATGCAGCGCGAAGCTGCCAGCGATCTCTCGTCGTTAAACGGAAGATCGCCGGGTAAGACGATTACAGTTGCTGAATACCGGCCAGCACCCAACCGCCATTGCCATTGATTGGCTTGGACAGGTTCCAGGCTTCGGTGAACGGTTGCGTCGGCGTATCTTGCGATTCGCGGATCAGACCGGAGAACTTGATGCTGGCAACGTGCTCATCGCCAACCGTTTCCACGCCATAGAATTCGCCGTCCAGTTGCACGACATCGGTATGGTTTTCCGATGCGCCGCGCTCGGTCAGTTGCATCTTGATTTCAGCAAACATTTCCGGCGTGGTGAACTCGCGGATATCTTGCACATCAGCGCGATCCCATGCTGCCTGCAGACGGATGAAGTAGGTTTTTGCATTACGCACGAACGCTTCTACATCGAAATCGGCTGGTACACGATCATCTGCCTCGACTGCAGCCGCTGCACCGCCCAACGAACCAGCGCCTTGCAATGCCGATGGTTGCGAGTTGTAGCCCTGGTTCAGTCCCGAACCGATTTCAGGCGTGTTCGATTTGGCCGAATAACCGTTGGCGAACGAAGGCTGACCGGTTTGACCGCCAGCACTTTTGCCCTTGATCATGCGGTAGATGAACATCGCGGCGAACGCAAACAAGGCGATCATCAGAATCGTGCTGATCATGCTTGCCAGTGCGCCGCCGATGCCCAGATGCGACAACAGTGCGCCAAGACCCAGACCGAGCAATGCGCCGCCGAGGATGTTACGCATCATGCTAGGTTTGGCCGCAGCCGCGCCAGCAGCACCTGCGCCAGCCGCAGCAGGCGCTGCAGCAGGACGTTGTGCGCTATTGGCACCCTGCGACGACTGTTGTGCCGGTGCAGGACGCTGAAAACTTTGGGACTGTTTACCGAAAGAACCGCCACCGCCCATGCGCTTGGCTTCGACTTCGGTCGCGACGAAGGTCATCGAACTGACCATGACCGCCACTGCCAAAAGTAATTTTTTCATCTTGTCTCCTAGAGTTTAATACCGGTGTGCAATGCCGCCACGCCGGCTGTCAAATTGAAGTACTGGACTCTTTCAAGGCCAGCCTCCTGCATCATCGACTTCAGTGTGTCCTGATCAGGATGCATGCGAATCGATTCAGCCAGATAGCGATAACTGTCTGCATCGTTCGCTACGCGCTTGCCCAACCATGGCAACACGGAAAACGAGTAAATGTCATATGGCTTTTTAAGTGGCTCCCACACTTTGGAAAATTCCAGCACCAGCAGTTTCCCGCCCGGTTTCAATACACGCCGCATTTCCGCAAGAGCAACATCCTTGTGCGTCATGTTGCGCAAACCGAATGCCACGCTGACGCGGTCAAAGTAATTGTCGGGAAACGGCAACTTCTCTGCGTCACACAATGATGTGGGGGTGATCATCCCTTTGTTCAACAGGCGATCACGTCCAACCCGCAACATCGACTCATTAATATCGGTCAACCAGACTTCACCAGTCGGTCCGGCCTGCTTGGCAAATGCCTTAGCCAGATCACCGGTGCCACCCGCAATATCCAGCACCTTGAAGCCAGGACGAATCCCCGCCTGTGCAATCGTGAACGCTTTCCATACCCGATGCAAGCCCGCCGACATGAAGTCATTCATCACGTCGTACTTGGCCGCTACCGAGTGAAATACCTCGGCGACCTTGTGGACCTTCTCTTCTTCAGCAACGGTTTGGTAACCGAAATGGGTGGAATTTGTCATGGCATTTCCGCTCGCAGGTTGGAATTATACAGATGTTAGGAAAACGTGAAATAAACGTTATTTTTATTTCTTTTTGGAAACTTAATGGCTGCTGCAGCTGCTGCCGCCGGATACCATCATCGGGGCATCACGGCCACTGTCGCGTGTGAAACCGGCAGCTTCAAGGCGCCGCAGATAGTCTTCCCACATCAGCACCTGCTCCTTGCCCATGCGGTACAGAAATTCCCAGGAATAAATACCGCTGTCGTGGCCATCGTCGAAAATTGGCTTGATGCCGTAGTTGCCGACTGGCTCGACGCCGGCGATGCCAACATTGCGCTTGCCGGTCTGCAGCGTTTCCTGCCCCGGACCGTGACCGCGCACTTCTGCCGAAGGAGAACAGACGCGCAAAAATTCAAAGGGCAAGGAAAACTGCTTGCCGTCATCGAATGCAATTTCCAGCACGCGCGATTGCGTACGTACCTTGATATCGGTTGGCGATGGCGTGACAGGATGGGAATTAGGGCCGCTCATATTGTCCTCATTATCTTTTTGATGTCTTGTGCATCAGGATACAGCGTGAAAGGGAAATGATGCAGAAGGGATCAATGCAGACTGCACCGATCATGCGTCGCAGCTTGCGTGCCGTATGACGGCTGCGCGCAAGGCCGGCAACAGATTGCGGCGCTGCGCGAGAATCGCAGGATCAGGCTCGCGCTGTGGTGCTGCCCATATCGGATGCGGGAAGTGCGCATCATCGGTATAACGCGGAATCAGATGCCAGTGCATATGCGGCACCATGTTGCCAAGGCTGGCCAGATTGATCTTGTGCGGCTGCATGACTTCGCGCAACGCCGATTCGACCTGGCACACGGTGCGCATCAACAACGAACGATCGATCGGTGCCAGATCCGTCATCTCGCCCACATGGTCATGCCAGATCACGCGGCAAAAACCCGGATAGTTTGCATCCTCAACCAGAATGACGCGAAGCTTCTCGTTGCGGTACAAAACTTCACCACCGTCCTGCTCGCACAATTCACAACCTGCACAAACTTGCGTCATACCAGCACGCGCTCGATGCCGCCGTTGTTGGCGCGTTCCACATACTCGGGCAGCCAGTTCGGTCCAAGCAGATGCTTGGCCATCTCGACCACGATGTAATCCGCCGATGTATCGGCATCATCGTTGTAGCGCGACAAACCTTGCAGACACGATGGGCACGAGGTCAAGACCTTGACCTGACCGTCAAACCCGTCCGCATGCAACTTGTCCGCGCCTTTTTCCATTTCCTCTTCCTTGCGGAAACGGACCTGAGTCGAAATATCGGGACGCGTGACCGCAAAGGTGCCGGACTCACCGCAGCAGCGATCGTTCTTTTCGATCTTCTGCGCATCGACAGTCGTGATCAGCGAATTGACTGTCTTCAACGGGTCCTGCAACTTCATCGGCGTATGACATGGATCGTGGTACATGTAACGCACGCCTTCCACACCTTCCAGCTTGACGCCCTTCTCCATCAGAAATTCATGGATGTCGATGATGCGGCAGCCAGGAAAAATCTTTTCAAACTCGTAGCCTTGCAACTGGTCGTAGCAGGTACCGCACGACACAATCACCGTCTTGATATCAAGATAGTTGAGTGTATTGGCCATACGATGGAACAGCACGCGGTTATCGGTGATGATCTTCTCGGCCTTGTCGTAATCACCCGAGCCCCGTTGCGGATAACCGCAGCACAGGTAACCCGGCGGCAGGACCGTTTGCACGCCGACATTCCACAACATCGCCTGCGTGGCCAGACCGACCTGCGAGAACAAACGCTCGGAGCCGCAGCCCGGGAAGTAAAACACCGTCTCCGTATCCATCGTCGTGGTCTTCGGATTGCGGATGATCGGCACGACTTTGTCGTCCTCGATATCCAGCAAGGCACGCGCCGTTTTCTTCGGCAGATTGCCCGGCATCTTTTTGTTGATGAAGTGAATCACCTGCTCTTTAAGCGGCGGCTTGCCGACCGTGGCTTGCGGCGCACGTGTCTGCTTTTTCGCAAATTTCTTCAACAGGTCGTGACCCAGACGCTGCGCCTGATAACCCCAGTCGATCATGACCTTGCGGGTCGCATTGATGGTCGATGGATCGGTCGCGTTAAGGAAGAACATCGCGGCCGTCGTGCCCGGATTGAACGTCTTCTTGTCCATCTTGCGCAGCAGATTGCGCATATTCATCGACACGTCGCCGAAGTCGATATCGACGGGGCATGGCGTCAGGCATTTGTGACAGACCGTGCAATGGTCAGCGACGTCTTCGAATTCTTCCCAGTGCTTGATCGATATCCCGCGACGGGTCTGCTCTTCATACAGGAAGGCTTCAACCAGCAGCGAGGTTGCCAGAATCTTGTTACGCGGCGAATACAACAGATTAGCGCGCGGCACATGTGTCGAGCAGACCGGTTTGCATTTGCCACAGCGCAGGCAATCCTTGACGCTGGACGCAATCGCACCGATATCGCTTTGCTGCATGATTAGCGACTCATGCCCCATCAAGCCAAACGATGGCGTGTAGGCATTGCGCAGATCGGCGCCAAGCTCTGCCATGTCCATCAGCTTGCCTTTATTGAAGCGGCCTTCAGGATCGATACGACGTTTGTAGGAACGGAAATCTGCCAGTTCAGCATCGGTCAAAAATTCGAGCTTGGTAATACCGATGCCATGCTCGCCCGAAATCACACCGTCGAGCGAACGTGCGAGCTTCATGATGCGCGCAACGGCTTCATGCGCATCCTGCAGCATCTGGTAGTGATCCGAGTTGACCGGAATGTTGGTATGCACGTTGCCATCGCCCGCATGCATGTGCAGCGCAACAAAGACGCGACCGCGCAGAATACGTTTGTGAATCGCCGTGGTTTCGTCGAGGATCAGCTTGAACGATGCACCGCTGAATATCTGGCGCAGCGGCACGCGGACTTCCGTCTTCCACGAAATACGTACGGTACGATCCTGAACGATATCGAACAGCGTGGCAGTCGGTTGTGCCTGCAGACGTTCGTCGAAAATGGCGGCCATTTTCTCGAAACCGTGTGTCAGCAAGTCCGCTTTCGCTTCGCGCAACGGTTTGTCCAGATGTGCCAGCACGTATGACCAGCGTGCGTGCGTGACATCGATCAGTTCCTCTGCCTGATGTACACGATCTTCGAGCAGCTCCGCTGCAGGAATGTCGTCGCCTTCCACGTCATCGCTCTTGCCCAGTGGCAGGTTGCCCTTGACGAAGAAGGTGCGCAATTCGGCCAGCAGTTGCAGCTTATTCTTGATCGACAGCTCGACGTTGATGCGCTCGATACCGTCAGAGTATTCGCCCATGCGATTGAGCGGAATCACGACGTCTTCGTTGATCTTGAAGGCGTTGGTGTGTTTGGAGATCGCCGCAGTGCGCGCACGATCGAGCCAGAATTTCTTGCGTGCCTCCGGGCTGACGGCGACAAAACCTTCGCCCACACGCGTGTTGGCCAGGCGCACGACTTCCGATGCGGCTTGTGCCACCGCATTTTCATCGTCGCCGACGATATCGCCGAACAGCGCCATTTTTGGCAGAATGCCGCGCTTGGATTTGGTCGCATAGCCGACCGCACGCAGATAGCGTTCGTCCAGATGCTCAAGACCCGCCAAGATCGCGCCGCCTTTTTTGGTTTCGGCATCGAGATAATCCTTGATCTCGACAATCGATGGAATCGCATCACGCGAATGACCGAAGAATTCCAGACACACGGTACGCGTGTGCTTGGGCATCTTGTGCAGAATCCAGCGCGCCGATGTAATCAGGCCATCGCACCCTTCTTTCTGCACACCGGGCAACCCGGACAGAAACTTGTCGGTCACGTCCTTGCCCAAACCTTCCTTGCGGAAAGTACGACCAGCGATTTCCAGCGTCTCGGTTTTGAACGGCGTATTTTTCTTGCGCTTACGTTCGCTCGGATGCGTCCATTCAAGCTTGAACCTGGCCACCGGCGCATCATGAATCTTGCCGAGGTTGTGTTCCAGGCGTGTGACTTCCAGCCAGTCGCCATTCGGATCGACCATGCGCCAGCTGGCGAGGTTATCCAGCGCGGTGCCCCACAACACGGCCTTTTTGCCGCCCGCATTCATGGCGATATTGCCGCCAATGCACGATGCTTCGGCCGACGTCGGATCGACGGCGAACACGAAGCCGGCTTTCTCTGCCGCATCCGCAACGCGTTTGGTCACCACACCTGCACCGGAGTAAATCGTCGCGTATTCGCGGTCGACACCCGGTAGCCAGGTCATTTCGACCTCGCTCAGATGAATCAGTTTTTCGGTATTGATGACGGCCGACATCGGCGTCAGCGGAATTGCGCCGCCGGTATAACCGGTGCCGCCGCCGCGCGGAATGATGGTCAGTCCAAGCTCGATACAGCCTTTGACCAGGCCGGCCATTTCTTCTTCACTATCCGGCGTGAGCACCACAAACGGATATTCAACGCGCCAGTCGGTCGCATCCGTCACGTGTGATACGCGCGACAACCCGTCGAACTTGACGTTGTCTTTGTCGGTATAGCGACCCAGCACGCGTGTGGCGCGCTTGCGCAGATCCCAGGTATTGCGGAATTCCTCGCCAAAATCGGCCACCGCCTTGCAGGCCGCCTGCACCAGCGACTCAACGGCAGCAGCACGTCGGGCGGCGTTCGCATCATCAGCATCTGCCAGATCCTTGGCACGGCGCTTGTCGACTTCTGCCAGACGATGATTCAGGGCCTCGATCAATGCCTGACGCCGCTTGGGATTGTCCAGCATGTCGTCCTGCAGATACGGATTACGCCGCACCACCCAGATATCGCCCAAAACTTCGTACAGCATGCGTGCCGAACGCCCGGTCTGACGCTCGGAACGCAAGGTCGACAGCAATTCCCACGCCTCTTCGCCGAGCAGGCGCATCACGATCTCGCGATCGGAGAAAGAAGTGTAGTTATAGGGAATTTCACGCAAGCGCGTAGGCGCAGCGCCGCCGGGTAGATCGGCGAGAAGAGTCTGAACTTGTGCTGGGGCGTTCATCAGAGAGTGGATTGCGTTGACGCTAAACACGCATTCTAGCCGATTGCGGCTCTGCCCGTAGGAGCGGGAGCGCACTCTACGTGGCAGGAAAACGTCGGTCTGCCACCCAAAGAAGCCTAAAACCAGCTACCGACCCAGTGCCAGAAACCGTCCGGTACGTATAAAAGCAGCCAGGTCATGGTCAGATATCGCAAAAACTTGCCAACCGCCATGTAGAGTACGCAGGGCCAGAACGGCAATTTCAACCAGCCCGCCAGCAGGCAGAGCGGGTCGCCGATGCCCGGCAACCATGACAACAACAGCGTTTTGGCACCAAAACGTTCGAGCCAGTGAAACCAGCGCGTCTGCCGCTCTTTGGCAAAAAACTGCTTGGCGCCCAAACCCATCCAGTAATTGACCAGACCGCCGATCGTATTGCCAACCGTGGCCACGCAAATGATTGGCCAGAACATCGCAATATTGGCTTTGACCGCTGCAAACACGGCCGGCTCGGACCCGAGCGGCAGCAGGGTCGCGGAAATCAGGCTGATCAGAAAGACCGCCGTCAATCCCACCTCCGGCGCAGCCAGCAGGGCCAGCAGCCATTGCACGCCGGATTCAATCATGGAAAAACCGTTTCAACTTCAATTGCAACAATTCCTGACAGGCCAAGGTTCGGACTCACGATTCTTTAATGTGCGCCAACAGCATTCATCCCGCCGCCGACAAAGCCGTCCATTATAATGAACGGCTGCGCTGTGCTGCGTACCCCGCCGCATAATCCTTTGCCAGCGCACCAAGCCAATCGACATCATGACTACCGACTATCTGAAGAAAATCCTCACCGCACGCGTGTATGACGTTGCGGTTGAAACCCCGCTTGAACTCGCACCCACCTTGTCGGAACGTTTCGGCAACCAGATTTATTTCAAACGCGAGGATATTCAAAGTGTCTTCAGCTTCAAGTTGCGTGGCGCGTACAACAAGATGGCGCACCTGCCGCCGGAAAAACTCAAACGCGGCGTGATCTGCGCCTCGGCCGGCAATCATGCGCAAGGCGTGGCGCTGTCTGCCGCACGCCTTGGCTGCCGCGCCCTGATCGTGATGCCAACCACCACGCCACCGGTCAAAATTGAAGCGGTCAAGGCGCGCGGCGGTGAAGTGGTGCTGTTCGGCGATTCGTATTCCGACGCCTACCAGCACGCCCTCGATCTGGAAAAGAAACACAAGCTGACCTTCGTCCATCCGTTCGATGATCCGGACGTGATCGCCGGCCAGGGCACGATCGCGATGGAAATCCTGCGCCAGCATACCGGCCCGATCCACGCCATTTTTGTCGCCATTGGCGGCGGTGGCCTGATCGCCGGCATCGGTGCTTACGTCAAGGCGGTGCGTCCCGACATCAAGATCATCGGCGTGCAAACCACCGATTCTGATGCCATGGCACGCAGCCTGAAGGCGGGCCGACGCGTGGCGCTCAACGATGTCGGCCTGTTCTCAGACGGCACCGCAGTCAAGCTGGTTGGCGAAGAAACCTTTCGCATCGCCAAACAGGTGGTCGACGAAATCATCCTGGTCGATACCGATGCGGTCTGCGCGGCACTGAAAGATGTCTTCCAGGACACGCGCAGTATTCTGGAGCCGGCAGGCGCACTCTCCATTGCCGGCGCCAAGGCTTATCTGGAACGTGCAAAAGCGAACAAGAAGCCGCTCAAAAACGAAACGCTGGTCACGATCGCCTGCGGCGCCAACATGAACTTCGATCGCCTGCGCTTTGTTGCAGAACGCGCCGAAGTCGGTGAGTCGCGCGAAGCCGTGTTTGCCATCACGATCCCGGAAGAACGCGGCAGCTTCAAGCGCTTCTGCGAACTGATCGGCCCGCGCAATGTGACGGAGTTCAACTACCGCATCAGCGACGCCAGCAAGGCACATGTCTTCGTCGGCATGCAGATAGCCGATCGCGACGAGCCGACCAAGATCACAAAGAACTTCGAGAAGCACGGCTTCAAGGCACTCGACCTGACCCACGATGAACTGGCAAAAGGCCACATCCGTCATCTGGTCGGCGGCAAGAGTGAACTCGCGCAGAACGAACTGCTGTATCGCTTTGAATTCCCCGAGCGTCCGGGCGCACTGATGCGCTTCCTCGACAGCATGGCGCCGAACTGGAATATCAGCCTGTTCCACTATCGCAATCAGGGAGGCGATGTGGGTCGCATTCTGGTCGGCCTGCAGGTACCGAAAAAGGAAATGAAAGACTTCCGTGCCTTCCTCGCCGGTCTCGGCTACCGTCATTGGGACGAGAGCGAAAATCCCGTCTACAAGCTGTTTCTGTAGGATGCATCCATGAGTACGCCTTCTCCGACCAACGGCTCGCCACTGGGCAAACCGTCGACCTACCAGTCACAGTACGATCCATCGCTGCTGTTTCCGATTCCACGTCTCTACAAACGCGAGGAGATCGGGCTTGGCGAAGGACTCCTGCCATTTTTTGGCATGGACATCTGGAATGCCTATGAAATCTCGTGGCTCAACATGCGTGGCAAACCGCAAGTTGCGTTGGCCCGCGTCATGGTGCCGGCTGACTCGCCCAATATCATCGAGTCCAAATCTTTCAAGCTGTACCTAAACTCGCTCAACCAGACCAAGCTCGGCGGCACCGATGCGCTGCTGGAATTGCTGCGCGAAGACCTGTCTGCCGGTTTCGGCGCACCGGTGCAAATTACGCTGACGTTGCCGGAAAATTTCAGCAAGCTATCGATGGGTGAACTCGACGGCATGCTGCTGGATCGACTCGACATCGAAGTGGATGACTACGCGCCCAATCCTGCGCTGCTGCGTGCTGAAGAAAACGAGCCGCCAGTCGAGGAAACCCTGCTCTCCAATCTGCTCAAGTCGAATTGTCTGGTGACCGGACAACCGGACTGGGCCAGCGTACAAATCAAATATGTCGGCCCGCAGATCGATCAGGAAGGCCTGTTGCGCTATCTGATCGGCTTTCGTGAACACAATGAATTCCACGAGCAATGTGTGGAACGCATCTTCATGGACATCCTGCAGCAGTGCAAACCGCACAAGCTGGCGGTGTATGCGCGCTACACACGGCGCGGCGGCCTCGACATCAATCCGTGGCGCAGCAATTTCAGCACCGGCACACCGCCATCGAACGCACGGAACGCTCGCCAGTAATCACAGTCAGATGTTTGCACAACAGCAAATGCTTACGAAATGTTATTTATTCGCGCCGCGGACGATTTATTCGCTACCATACAAGCCGCTCGATCTACAGCACGCATTTGAGACGATGCGTGTTTGATGGCTCTGGCATCGGGAGAAAAATGTTTCCCAAGTAGCAAATGCGATGTAACAGTTCTGCATGCAAAGAGCTGAAAAATCCAGCCTTATCTTTTATATAATCGCCGACGCAGAACATTATCCATACCATTATGACAACCAACAACGCGACAACCAACAATGCTTCCGCCGATCCAACCTTGATGCTGGAAGTGGCCAAACTGATCGTGCACGCACTGAATCTCGATACCGATCCTGCCTCGATTACTCCCGACGAACCACTCTATGGCGATGGCCTCGGTCTGGATTCGATCGACATCCTTGAAGTCGCCCTTGTGGTCTCGAAAAACTACGGCATTCAATTGCGTGCCGATCACGAAGACAACGAGAAAATCTTTGCCTCGCTGCGTTCGCTGTCCGATTACATCGCAGCCAACAAAGCAGCATAATTCCCTTGCACATGCGTCATGCAGATCGACAGGATGGCGCGTTGCCATCCTTGTCGCATCCCCGTATCCCCTTGCTGCCTCACGCCGATCCGACGCGCATCGTCGTCTGGCGTGATGCGCAAGGCGTGACCGCGGCGCAATTTCTGTTCGACGTGCAGCAGCTGATTCCACTGCTGCCATCTTCCAGACATATTCTCAACGACTGCCACGATCGCTATCGTTTTCTGGTGGCGCTGTGCGCCATCATGGTCGCGGGCAAGATCAACCTGCTGCCATCGACGCGTACGCCGGAAACCATTCGTCAGCTGCGCAGCTTCGCCACCGATGCAAGCTGCCTGACCGACCAGACCAACTGCACGATTGATCTACCGCAAACGGCATTTCCAACCTTGCCATTGTGGTCGGCACAAGACGATGCGATCTTCTCGATACCGCAACTCGCCGACGATCAACTGGTCGCCTACGTCTTCACATCAGGCTCGACAGGCTTGCCGGTTGCGCATAAAAAAACGTGGGGCGCGCTTGTGCGCAATGTGCAGGCAGAAGCACGCCAGCTCGGACTGCTGTCCAAAGCGGATTGCACGATCATCGGCACGGTACCGCCGCAGCACATGTATGGCTTTGAATCGACGGTATTGATGCCGCTGGTGAACGGCTTTGCCATGGCCAGCGCACCGTGGTTTTATCCGGCGGATATTTGCGGCACGCTGGAACAGGTGCCTTCGCCGCGCGTGCTGATCACGACGCCCGTTCATCTGCGCCAGTTGATGAGCATGCAGGCCGATCTGCCGAAGGTGAGTCTGCTGGTTTCTGCAACCGCGCCGCTCGCACCGCAGCTGGCGCTGCAGTCGGAACAAGCGTTCCATGCGCCGCTGTGCGAAATTTACGGCAGTACAGAAACCGGCCAGATCGCGACGCGACGTCCTACCGCATCGCAGGAGTGGGCGCTCTTCCCCGGGATTCGTATGCAACGCAACGCGGAAGACACGAGCGATGAACGCATGTGGATCAGCGGCGGTCATGTCGAGATTCCGATGCCGATGAACGATGCGATTGAACTGACAGCTGACGGCCGCTTTCTCATGCATGGCCGCATGGCAGACATGATCAACATCGCCGGCAAACGCAGTTCGCTTGCCTATCTGAATCATCATTTGAATGCGATTGCCGGTGTCGAAGACGGCGCGTTCTACATGCCGCCTGAAAAAACCTCTGGCGAAGTCACACGCTTGCAAGCCTTCGTGGTGGCACCAACCGTCACCGTCGACAGCATTCTTGCCGTATTGCGTGAAAAAATCGATCCGGCCTTCATGCCGCGCCCCTTGCTCCAGGTTGCGCAGTTGCCGCGCAATGCCACCGGCAAGTTGCCACAGGCGGCGCTGGCCGAACTGGCCGCGAGCTTTGCCCATACCCGACCAGAGGCTCACTGATGCAAACCCTAGCGCTGCACATTCCTGCGGATCACCCGTCATTCGCCGGACACTTCCCCGGCATGCCGATTACGCCGGGCGTCGTACTACTCGATCTGGCGCTGGTCGCGATCGCCGGTCATTTGCAGCGCGAACTCAGCCAGTGTCGGCTCAACAGCGTCAAGTTCCTGCGCCCAGTCATGCCGGACACCGCGCTGGTCATTCACTATGAAACCAATGCTGCCGGCAACATCCAGTTCGACATCAAGGATGCAGAGCATGTTGCCGTTTCGGGAGTCTTCCATGCGTAATCAAGATTGCAAATTCAGTCGCCCCTTCAGTCGCCCATTATCCGCGCTCATGCGCATTGCCGGCATTGCTGGCGCAGCCGTGCTGGCGCTGAGCTTTAACCTCGCACATGCCGCCGACTGGAACATGGATCAGTTGATGACAAGCCTGGCGCAGACTAAACCTGCCAGGGTCAATTTCGTCGAAAAGAAATACATCTCGACCCTCGACCGTCCGATCGAATCTTCGGGCGAACTGATGTACACGCCACCCGACAAACTCGAAAAGCGCACCATCAAGCCAAAGGCAGAGCGCATGCTGCTCGAACGCAACATGATCACGCTCGAGCGCGGCAAGAATAAATTCGCGATCGATCTGAATGAATCGCCAGAGCTGTCGGCGCTGATCGAAAGTATCCGCGCCACGCTCGCGGGAGACCGTCGTTCGCTGGAACTCAATTACGTCGTCGCGCTGACCGGTTCGCGCGAACAATGGAAGCTTGCGCTGACGCCGAGCGATTTCCAGGCACGCCAGAAAGTCAAACGCATCACGCTGAGCGGCACCGCCGGTGAAGTGCGTGAAGTCGAAGTCCTGCAGGCCGATGGCGATCGTTCCGTCATGACCATTGAAAAGCCACGTTCATGACCGCTTCAGCGCAGCACAATGACACGCCTCCGCGTTCATGGAAGGCAATCTGCATCTGGGTCATCCTGCTGCTGATCGGCGTTGGCGTACTGTTCCGCTCAACCTTCACGGCTGACCTGTCGGCCTTCCTGCCGAACAATCCGACGCAAGAGCAAAAGCTGCTGGTCGAACAACTGCGCGACGGCATGATCTCGCGCATGATCCTGATCGGCATCGATGGTGCCGATACGCCGACCCATGCGGCGCTGTCGAAAGCGCTCGCAAAGAAGATGCGCAGCAATGACGAGTTCATCTCGGTCAACAACGGCGAACCGGTCAATCAGGAAAAAGACCGCGCCTACCTCTTCAACAACCGCTATCTGCTGAGCCCGAGCGTCACGCCGGAACGCTTCACGGCAGAAGGCTTGCATGAAGCTTTCAGCGAAACGGTGGACCTGCTCGCCTCGCCTGCCGGCATGCTGGTCAAGGACATCCTGCCACAAGACCCCACCGGCGAAATGACCACGCTGATCAGCCAGTTCAACAGCGGCCAGCAACCACGCAAGGTACAAGGTGCCTGGGTCGCGCAGGACAGCGGCCGTGCGTTGATCCTCGCGCAGACACGCGTACTTGGTTCGGATACCGATGGCCAGGAAGCGGCCATGCATCACATCCGCGAGAAGTTCGAAGCGGCCAAGGCGGAAGTCACCCAAACGATTCCGCAGGCTGCCAAGGCCGAAATGATCATGACCGGCCCCGGCGTATTCGGCGTCAACGCACGCAACACGATCAGCAAGGAAGCCGGTATGTTCGCCATCATCAGCGCGCTGCTGATCATGACGATTCTGTTCATTGTCTATCGCTCGAGCGTCGCTGTCCTGCTCGGTCTAGCACCGGTATTGAGCGGTGTGATGGCCGGCACGATTGCGGTCAGCCTCGGCTTCGGCAGCGTACACGCCATCACGCTGGGCTTCGGCACCACACTGATCGGCGAAGCGATCGATTACGCCATCTATCTATTCATCCAGTCGGGCAGCGCAAAGAACAGCGCGGACTGGGCGGAAAAATCCTGGCCGACGATCCGCCTTGGCGTACTGACTTCGATGGCCGGTTTCGGCGCGTTGTTGTTTTCCGGCTTTCCAGGGTTGGCACAACTCGGCATGTTCACGATCGCAGGGCTGGTCTCTGCTGCCTTCGTGACCCGTTATGTGTTGCCGTCGTTGCTACCGCGTGATTTCGTGGTGCGTGATTTATCCCACATCGGCGTTGCACTGGAAAAAGCCATCGTGGTGTTGCAGCGCCTGCGACTTGTCGTACTCGGCCTGGTCATCCTCGCCTGCGCCGTGCTGTGGATCAATCGCGATAACTTGTGGCAGCCAGAACTGGGCGCCTTGAGTCCAGTCAGCCAGCAGGACAAGGACCTCGACGAAAAACTGCGGAGGGACATCGGCGCACCGGACGTGCGTTATCTGGTCGTGGTCAAAGGCAAGACGCTGGAAGACGCATTGCAGGCGTCCGAAAAAGTCGCCGCCCGTCTGGACGGCATGGTCGAGCAGGGTCAGCTTGCCACCTTCGAAAGTCCAAACCGCTATCTGCCAAGCCAGGCTACGCAGAAAGCCAGACTGGCCAGTCTGCCGAACGCTACCGACTTGAATCAGCGCGTCAAACAGGCCGTGGCAGGACTGCCATTTCAGGCATCGGTATTGGCTCCATTTATTTCATCGGTCGATGCATTGACACAAACCGCGAGCCAGCCCGATTCGCTGCAAGCACGTCTGCTTTCGCGCAAGGATCTGATCGGCACCTCGATGGCGCTGGCAACCGACTCCTTGTTGATCGAACAGGATGGCGAAGCGACTGCTCTGCTGCCACTGACCGCAAATGCTGAAGATCATTTAATCGACGCCGACTTGATGCGCAGCGAGCTTGAGAAATCGGGCGTCAAGGAAGCCTATTTCATCGACATGTCGATCGAAACCAACAAGCTGTATAGCGGTTACATGCGTGAAGCCGTGATGCTGGCACTGTGCGGTCTGGCTGCCATGACCGTGTTGCTGGGTTTCAGCATTCGTTCGGCAGGTGGGCTGGCGCGCGTGATGGTGCCGTTGATCACCGCCGTTCTCAGCGTCGCTGCTTTCTTCATGCTGACGGGCGAACGCATGACGATCCTGCATCTGGTCGGTCTGTTGCTGATTGTCGCGGTCGGCTCCAATTACGCACTGTTTTTTGCACAGCCACCGACTACCGTCGTGACCAATCCCGATACCGGCGAACAGGAAACCGTGGCGCAAATCAAGCCAACCACACTGGCATCGCTGATCTTTGCCAACATCACGACCGTGATCGGTTTTGGTGTACTCGGATTTTCCAGCGTACCGATCCTCAGTGCGATCGGCAAGACGGTCGGTATTGGTGTCATCCTGGCACTGATCTATTCGGCCGTATTCTCGAACATGCTGCATTCCAAGCCATCTGATTCATCTAAAAAAACAATGCCATGACGACCAATGCCATTCAGAATCTGTTGAACGTTGCCTGCGATCCTTATCGCCAAGCAGGGCGCTTTGCCTGGCATTTTGCGCAAGGGAAGCTGGGGCGCGATCCGGTATTCAAAGGCATGCTGGAGCGCAACCTACTTCCGCATGGCAATGACGGTGAAGGCATTCGCGTACTCGATATTGGATGCGGACAAGGCCTGCTGTCATCCTGGCTGCTATCAGCGCAGTCGCAACACGCCACAGGCGAATGGCCAGCGACATGGCCTGCACCGCCAGCGATTGCGCATGTGCACGGCATAGAGCTGATGCCACGCGATGTCGATCGTGCACGTGCCGCCCTGTACAAAGACAGCGCGCGCGCCACGTTTGAAGTCGGCAACATGTGTACGGCAAACTTTCCGGCATCGGACGCGGTAGTGATCCTGGATGTGCTGCATTACGTCGACTTTCCGGCACAGGACGATGTGCTGCGACGTGTGCATGCGTGTCTGCAGGAAAACGGCGTGCTGTTGCTGCGTGTCGGCGATGCAGCCGGTGGCCTGCCCTTCAAGATCAGCAACTGGGTCGACAATGTCGTGACCAGCATCCGCGGCCACAAGACATTGCCGACCTTTTGTCGCACGATCGCCGACTGGCAGCGCGACATCACAGCACTGGGTTTTTCAGTCAAGGCGATACCGATGAACGAAGGCACACCGTTCGCCAATATTCTGCTGGTTTGCCACAAGGCAGCCGCATGATCATTGATCGCAACTGGATGATGGCGCATATCCCGCATCAGGGTGATATGTGTCTGCTTGATCATGTGGAAAGCTGGGATGAAGAACGCATGACAGCCATCGCGGTGAGTCACCTTGCGAACGACAATCCACTCCGCGCGCACGACCGATTGGGCGCTGCAAACGGGATCGAATATGCGGCACAGGCAATGGCTGTGCATACCGCCTTGCTGATGACCGCCAAGAGCGATGCAGGTCAAGCTATCGAACGTCCAGCGGCCGGTTTTCTTGCCAGCGTGCGCAACACCACGCTGCATGTCACGCGACTCGATGACATTGCGGAAGACTTGCAAATCGACGTCACCCTCACGCACAGCGAACCTAACTGCATCCTCTATCAATTCGCCGTATGCGGAAAAACATCGCAAAAGCCCTTGATCGATGGTCGCGCCACCGTGATCCTGGATGCAACGATGGTCAGTAAAAATTCGAACGATCCAAAAGGACAAACATCATGAAACGCGCATTGGTCACTGGCGGTAGCGGCGGCATCGGCAGCGCCATTTGCAAGCGTCTGGCACAAGATGGTCTGCATGTGATCGTGCATGCCAATCGCGGACGCGACAAGGCACAGGCTGTATGCGATGCGATCGTCGCGGATGGCGGCAGTGCAGAAGTCAGCGTGTTCGACATCACCGATGCGGATGCCACAAAAGCCACCCTGGAACAGTTGAGTGAAATCGGACCGATTCAGGTGTTGGTCAACAATGCCGGTATCCACTCAGACGCCGTGTTTCCGGGCATGTCACCAAAACAATGGCATGACGTGATCGATGTGTCGCTGCATGGTTTCTTCAACGTGACACAGCCGTTGACGATGCCGATGATTCGCACGCGCTGGGGCCGCATCATCAATATCTCGTCAGTGGCAGCGGTTGCCGGCAATCGTGGGCAGGTCAATTACTCGGCCGCCAAGGGTGCCCTGCACTCCGCCACCAAGTCACTTGCGCTGGAAGTAGCCAGTCGCGGCATCACGGTCAATGCGGTTGCGCCGGGCATCATTGCGACCGACATGATCGATGGCACTTTCGACGACAAGCTGATCCAGAACATGGTCCCGATGAAACGCGCCGGCAAACCTGAAGAAGTTGCCGATCTGATCGCGTTTCTCGCGTCTGAACAATCAGGATATATTTCCGGCCAGATCATTTCGATTAATGGCGGCATGATTTAAGAACGATCAGAAGCAATCGGCCTCAATAAGAAAAGCCCGCAATTGCGGGCTTTTCTTATTTTCAACTGGACGATATCAAACTGCCGAACCTGCTTCCGGATCGCGGATATTGATCTTGCGACGACGCCACGCATTGAGCGTACGCATCGGATTGAAAATCGATGAGAGGTAATAGATTCCCTTGAACGCATACAGCGATGGCCAGATTGCCTTGTTATGAAAAATATCACCTGCCAGCACTGACATCACCGCGGCCTTGGTCTGCAGGAAGTCGCGCGGGTTCAGGAACAGGAAACGCATCGCCGGATTGGTCACACGATAGATGAACCAGGAGAAGATCGTTGGGCCACGACGCATGTGATGATCGAACTGCGCAAGCGCGCGTGCCGCCTTCTTCGGTTCATGCAGGCAAGCCTTGACCGCTTCGACCCCGACGAACGCGCTTTGCATCGCCAGCAGTACACCGGATGAGAATACCGGATCGATGAAGGCATACGCATCGCCAAGCAGCATGCAGCGATCGCCGTGGCTCTTGCTGCTGGTATAGGCATAGTTGCCAGTGGCATGCACTTCGCCGACACGTGTCGCACCTTTCATGCGCTCGACCAGTTTGGGCGCCATGGCGATGGTATCCATCAGAAATTGATCGACGCTGACTTTGCGCGAGGCCAGATAATGCGGCCAGCAGACGGCACCGATACTGGTCGTGCCATCTGACAAGGGAATCAGCCAGAACCAGCCATGCTCGAACCAGAACAGGCTGATGTCGCCTTCGCGCTTACCTTCGTAACGCTCAACGCCCGTGAAGTGGCTGTAAAGCGCCGAGCTGTTGTGCTTGCGATTCTTTTGTTTGGTTTTGAATTGATTGGCGAGAAAAGTATCGCGACCGGACGCATCGATGACGTAGTCGGCAATGTATTCCTGCTGGCGACCATCCGACAGTTGCGCCTTGATCATGACATCATTCTTGCGAAAATCTACCGTACGTACGCGGCAACCTTCCGTGACATTGGCACCCTTGGTCCGCGCATTGTTGATCAGAATGTGATCGAAGTCGGCACGGCGAACCTGATAGGCATATGGCATCGATTTGTCGAAAGCTTCCGCAAATTCGATATGCGTCTTCATGTCGGATTCGATCGAATTGAATTCCACGCCCCACTTCGGCATGCCAATCGCCTCGACCTGTTCCTTGACGCCCAGCTTTTCCAGCAAGGGAATATTGGCCGGCAACAGCGATTCACCGATATGAAAACGCGGATGCACGGCTTTTTCCAGCAAGGTCACCTGAATGCCATCCTGCGCCAGCAGGGCGGCGGCGGTCGAGCCAGCCGGCCCGCCGCCGATAATCAAAACTTGTGTGCGAAGCGGCCCAACAGATTCAGGAGCGGACATGGCGGCATCCTTGATCGGCGGCATCGCGGTTTTTGTCGTTTCTTCTGTTGCATGCATTGTTTGTTCTCCGGAAATCAGGCGTTCCGTGAGCGCCGGAACAAGCGCACATCATACGTCAGCGGCAACGTGGCAGCACGTCGCGATCAAGAAATCCTTGCCATAATTCAAGCCACGGTTTCCACGTATGTCCGCCCTCGGCCGTCGTCACGCGATCCGGTGGCAGCACGTCGCCAATCAGGCGGTTACTGCCGGCAAAGCGGTCTTCCAGCCCATAGCCGATATACAGAGGCGGCACACTGGCGGGCGCGGTCGCATACGTCTTGACCCACGCCCATAACTCACGATCGTAATCCTTGGCATCGACCTGCCCGACCGGCCAGTTTGCCAGACCGGATTTGCCGACTTCCGCAATCAAACTGCGATTGCCAAGAAATGGCGCCATCAGGAACATGCCATCGATCGTGTCGCCATATTGTTTAGCGTACAGCAGAGAGCCATAGCCACCGAGGGAAATGCCGGCGAACCAGATATTCCGGTAACCTTTTGCGCGCGCTGGCATGACAATATCCTGATGCAGACGCTCCACCACCAACGCCGAGGTGTAATAGCCGACATGCGTATCGGCCATGACGACATCTGCCGCAATCTGCTTTGCCCGCATCGCTTCGACAAAGCCCTGACGAACAAAATCGTCGGGCGTATCGTAGGCGCCGGGCAGAAGAACAACGAGGGTATCGATATCGCCTTTACAAGGGGCGACATCCTCAATAACATCCAGCTTGCTTTTCACAATTCCAATCGGCATACACGCAGTCAGCACAGCCGACAGCAAGGCTGTCAGGCTGGCAATTTTAAGAGGTTGAAAGAAACGGTTCATTATATGGATGGCAACTCGCCGCCATTTACAGGGCACTTCATCGTCAGATTGCAGTCCATACGTCACACGCCCTCGAATTTACGACAACATCAATCATGCTGAACGTTTTATACGGCAATACGCTTTCCCCCATCGATCAGGCAGATGATCTGCTGGGTGGCCTTGTTTTCGGCCTGCCTGCACCTACTGCACTTACTGTACCTACTGGACTGAGCAACGATGCCTTTGCCCATATCGCAATGGCACGACTGGATCAGCATGCACTACTCTGCGAAAGCCTGCGCGGCGATGGCGTGATCCGTTCCGGCCAGCTTAACGATATCCACTATCGCTTCAACGATCATATTCTGTTCGGCGTCATTGCGATTGATGAAAACCTGATCACCGAACACACGGAAAATGGCGTATCGCCGCTGCAAACCGCCACACATCAGGCCTATCGCCAAATCTTCTCGCTGCTGCATGCGCAAGGTTTTCCTTATGTGCTGCGATTCTGGAATTACATGTCCGGCATCAATGCCCTTACGCATGACCTCGAACGGTATCGGCAGTTCAATCTTGGGCGGCAACAGGCATTTTCAGAAAGCGGCCAGGCAATCGCCGGTAATGTTCCCGCAGCGTGCGCGCTGGGATCGGCATCCGGACCGTTGACCATTGCCTTTCTCGCAGGACGCCAGCCGTCCATTGCCATCGAGAATCCACGCCAAGTCAGTGCCTATGACTATCCGGAACAATACGGTCCGCGCAGTCCGCTGTTTTCACGCGCCAGCGTTGCCAGCATCGACACGCATCGTGTGCTGTTCCTGTCTGGCACCGCCAGCATCGTCGGTCACGAAACGTTGCATGTTGGCGATATCGCTGCGCAAACATCCGAGTCGATCGCCAATATAGCCGCAGTCGTGGGTGAGGCCAACATCAAGGCTGGCGCACAATGCACGCTGCAGGATCTCGATTACATCGTGTATGTACGCCATGCTGAACAGATCGATCAGGTACGCAATGTCATCACGCAGCAGATCGGTCCGTCCGCAAATGCTGCCTATGTACAGGCCGACATCTGCCGCGCCGATTTGCTGGTCGAGATCGAAGGCTCGGCAACGCTGCCGGCGCTTCATTCGTAAAACCAACGTTCCTGGCAAAACGGCCGTTCAACTGTGAGGTTGAGCGGCCGTTTTATTTTCACATCACGTGTGCTTGATTACTGGAAGCCGCGCTCTGTCTTGTCGTGTTCGATGATGGTCAAGCCGCTGTTGTCGTTGACGCCATATGCATACGCACCAGCACCACCGGCGAAGGTCAGACGACCCAGGCCCTTGTAATAGAACACCGTTTCATAGCGGCCTGAACCGAAATAGAACGGGATCCATGCCTTGCCCGTAATGTTGGAACTGGTATCGGTCGGCTTGCCGGCAATACTGATCACTTCATTAAAGCCCATGCCGATCTTCAGATTGGCAAATTTGCTCTTGGCTGCAGGCGTACCGATGATCTGACCCGACCAACCATTGATGCCTTTGACTTCCTGAGGCTTGCCTGCTGCGGCGGTAGTAGTTGCAGCAGGAGCAGCTGCCGCTTGCTTGCTTGCCGCTGCGGCAGCTTTTTTATCTGCCGCATCCTTGGCAGCCTGTTCTTTGGCTGTCAGCTTTTTGGCTGGCACTGCCGGCTTGGCAGGTTCAGGCGCAGGCTTTGCAGCTACCGGTGCTGGCGCTGGCGCCTCTTCCTTCTTTTGCATGGTTTCGCAACCGACCAGTAAGGTCGACAGCACGGCAAGGCCGATCAGTTTTTTCATTTTATTTTCTCCCTGGTTTGAAAAGCAGATTTTGCACAATCGATTATGCAGGCGCGAACACGGCTTGCAAACTGCGGCCGTTGACATATTCCAGCTGCACTTCCGCAGAACGCGTTTGCGCAACAGCCTGCAGCAGCGGCAAACCGCGCGCGGATGGAATGCCGGCTCGCACTTGTTCCAGTGCCGGGTTATCCATGCGCGTGCAAGCAGCATCACCCAGCGTGAGGGCAAGCGCGCCGACACTGCGAGATGTTGCGACTGGCGTTAACAACAGCGCTACCGACAACTGATCCAGTATCGGGCGGGTTGCATGCAGCGGCTCCGGATAAGGCGTGTCGTAGACGACCAATAAAACCGGACGCTGCTCGATCGCGCATTGCACGGCAGCTTCCAGCAGCCCGACTGCAAAACCGCCATCGTAGGCGCACAGACTGGTGGAAGGCAGCATCGCGCCGGCGGCAATTCCCCAATAGCCGGATGGCGCGTTATGTACCGAATTATGAAAACGTGTCGGCGAAATCAAACGATCACTGCCGGCCAAAGCTTCGCAGATCAGATGACAGTTATCGCCATCGCCACCGGACGAACAGAATACGGTCGTCATGGTGGATGGATCGACGCTGGCGTTGCTCAACGCCTCCATGCCGGTAGCCAGGGCCAGTTTGACACCTGCGCCCGTACGACGCCGTTCCGCGGGTGGCAATACATTCAGCGCAGGCACGACAGTCGGCACGATCTGATAGTCGGCATCATTTTGCAACAGCGTCTGCCAGGCCGCCCAGTTGTCTGCGCCGGGACCAACCATGCCGATGGCATCCAGATAAACTCGTACGCTCATCGCACTACTCCCAGCACCAGGCTGCAATTGGACCCACCAAAACCAAATGAGTTGTTCAGTGCGTAATCGATTTTTGTCGCACGATTCTGCAGCAGGTAATCCACATCGAGCGCCGTATCCACGACTTTGGTATTGATACCGGCCGGCAGCGTGTCGCGTGTCATCGCGAGTGCGCAAATCACCGCTTCCACTCCACCTGCCGCACCCAGCGTATGTCCGGTTGCGCCTTTGGTCGAACTGCAGGCCGTGTGGCTGCCGAAGACGGCATTGACGGCACGACCTTCCGCCGCGTCGTTACTTGGTGTTGCCGTGCCATGCAGATTGATGTAGCCGATCCGATCGGGTGTGATGCCTGCCGATTCGAGCGCGGATTTCATCGCCATCTGCGCACCCAGACCTTCAGGATGCGGCGACGACATGTGATGCGCATCGCTCGATTCGCCAACGCCGCACAGCAGCACTGCGCCGGCTTGTGGCGTGCCCTGCACTTTGCCCAGCAAGGCAAATGCTGCACCCTCACCAATCGAAATTCCCTGCCGTCCTTCGCCATAAGGCTGCGCCGGTTCAGGCGAGAGCAATTGCAGGGAGTTGAATCCATACAGCGTCGTCAGGCAGAGCGTATCGACGCCACCCACAACCGCCGCATCGATCACACCTGCTTCGATCATGCGCGCTGCATTGCCAAAGACTTTTGCGCTCGAAGAACAAGCGGAAGAAACCGTCAATGCCGGACCGCGTAACCCCAGAAAGGCGGCGACAAAGGCAGCGACAGAATAGGTATTGTGTGTTTCCGCATAACGAAAATCCGGTGGCAGCGCACCAGGCTTGCCTTCTGCATCGAGTTCGCGGCGACGATAAGCCAGTTCCGTCTGCAAAATGCCGGATGTGCTGGTACCGAGAAACAGGCCAATGCGATCCGCACCGAACTCGGCGATCGCCGCCTGCACGCTTTCCATGAATCCATCCTGCTGCAATGCAAGCTGTGCAAGACGATTGTTACGACAATCGAAATCTGAGAGTGCGGCACGCAAGGCAACATCGTCGACACCGGGTACCTCGCCGATCCAGGTCGGCAATTCCACGGTTTCAAAATCGCAGGCTTTAAGATTACCAGTCTGCGCAGAAAGCTTCTGCCAGTTGGCATCTAGGCCAAGGCCGAGACAGGTGCTCAACGTATAGTTTTTAAGTTCGAGTGGTTGCATTCGGTTGAGTCGATTTAAGAATGAGCTGCAAAACGATCTGCGTGTCTAAACACGCAAACCCTGTTCAATCGTCACACATTGCAGTTGCTGTTGTTTCATCGCGGTAATCACACGCGGCAGCACGTCAAGAATGACCGGTTGACCGTCTTTGCCACGTGCGGCATTGCCATCATGTAGAAGCAGAATGTCACCTGCCCGTGCGTTCTTCAACAATCGCGCGGTGACAAGATCGGCATCGCCGGTACGCGTATCGAAACCGCGGCGGGTCCAGCTCACAAGTTGCAAATCCATCGATTGCAACACCGGATCAAGAAACGGATTGCGCAAACCGGCTGGTGCACGAAAGTAACGCGGTGCCCGCCCCGTCACGTCGGCAATCGTCTGCTGCGCCTGCTCGAGTTCCTTGCGAATACCGCGCATGCCCAGCACCGAAAAATAATGGCGATGCTGCATGCTGTGATTTTCGATGTCGTGACCTGCCTCGACAATCCGGCGTGCCAGTGCTGGCTGTGCCGCGACCTTGGCCGCAATACAAAAGAAAGTCGCCTTGGCACCGTACTCGGCAAGCACGTCCAGCACGCGCGGCGTAACCTCGGCATCCGGGCCATCATCGATCGTCAAAGCGACTTCAGGGCGTCCCTCTGGCAAACGCAGCACATTCGGCCCGAGCAGTGCACTGCGCGGCCACAAACCGGCAGCGGTCAACGCCACGTGATTGGCGACGATACTCGCAACGCCAAGACCCAATGTATTGGGCCATGCAATGGCAGACGCAGCGGCACCAACGTGCAGCACAGCCGACGCCTTGATGAACCCGCTGGGTTGCCATTTATGCTTTTGCACTGCAAGCCTCATCCATATAAGCCGCATTGGAAAACAGCATCGGTGCCGCACCGTGATACGGTGCCTCGACCATATCGTCCAGCACATCGTGCAATGCTCGTCCTGCGTCGGACTCGCGCAGTGCGGGATACTCGCTGCAGGCGCGTTCTGCCAGGGCATCGGCCAGCTGCTGCAACAGCAGGAAGTTGTCCGCCATGCGCTGCGCAAAACCGGCTTCGTCGAGCTGATCCTTCAATCCGCGATTGAGTTCGGAAAACCAGTCGATGGCGGTCTGATCGAGCATTTGCGATGGATTGCGACGCGCACTGCACTTGCCCCACTCACGGAAAAAATTCTGCATCGCGACGTTGATTTTCTGCACCTGCATCAGACGCTTTTGCAGTCGTCCCATCGTGGAAATATCGATGAGGCGATTCTGAATGAACAGCGGACACATCACGCCCCAGTAATAAGCGTAGTCCCACGATACCTTGTGCGGCAACACTTCGGGATCGCCGAACAGGCTGTACTGATCGACGTAGACCGACAAGGTGGTTTCGTACAACGAAAAGAAAATCTGCTGGAAATAATCGGCATACATGACCACCGGTCCGCCGGCGCGATCGTGTGCAATCAATTCCGTAATGTACGTATTGCCGATCGCGATAAAGTCACTGCCCGGGGAATAGAACGGGTCGAGAAACATGCCGGCCTCGCCAGTCAATGCCCATCGCTGCTGTCCGCAATAAACCTGTTTGCAGCCATAGGAAAACTGTCGGAAGAAAGCAAAATCCTGCAGCGAATCGCGCTCTTCATCGAGATGATCATACAAACGCGGCTGGTGAATCTTTAACCACGCCATCGCCTTCTCGAACGTGTTCATCTCATCGACCGGATGCATCAGAGGGTCAGCCACGATACCCACGGAATGCGAGCCCGACGCCAGTGGAATCAGCCAGACCCAGTAGCCTTCGCCGACCAGATGGTTGGTCGAGAGCCAGCGGTTAGGCGGGTTACAGGCGCCAAGCCACGCAGCGTCTTCGGACCAATCATTGATGTCGATGCGCTTGCCCATGCGGAACCATACGGCGCCAGCCTTGTGTGCATGATCTTTCGCCAGATCCAGCTTGCGTTTGATCAGACCAGCACGACCCGATGCATCGACCAGCCAGCGCGACGTGACAGAAAAGGAGCGACCATCGTGCTCATACGTGACGGTATGCTGACCATCTTTTTCGCCAATGGAAAACTGACGCAGCATGGCATCGTCGACAAACTGCACACCGGCTTCACGTGCCAGCTCGCCCAGACGATTCTCGAAAATCCCGCGGTCAAGCTGGTAGGTCGGTGTCGGCAGGATGCGGCTGCCTCCGAGTTCAGTAACACTGTCGAAATCGCGTCGACCTTCTGAGAAGAAAAAACGGAAACCGAATTTCTTCAGTTGATCGTCGTCCAGGTGCTGCTTCAGACCCAGCACGGTATCGAAGTAATGCGCAGCAATCTCGACCGACGACTCGCCGACCTTGTGTGTCGCAAGCGGCACTGGATGCGCACGTCGTTCCACAACCAGGATCGACAGATCAGCAAATCGCTTGCCCAGTTGAAGCGACAGCGTCAGGCCGGCAAGGCCGCCGCCCATGATGACGACATCGTAATGCTGTGACACGTTCATCCCGCTCATCTCGTTCATGCTGAATGTCCTTGCCAGAAGTCGTAGAAATTGAACCAGTTGTTGGGAGCAAGACGCACGAAGTGCTCCAGCCTTGAAACATAACACTGCATGGCAGCGTCGACATCTGCTTCAGAATTACGTCGCGTGCCATCGGGCGCATCCCTGAAATCAGCGATCTTCTCGATATGAATATCATAGCGATTGCCACCCAGATACAGGCCCGTCATCATCAAGACCGGACGGCGCATCATGGCAGCCATACGAAATGGCCCAAGGGCAAAATGCGCAGGCGCGCCTAGGAATGGCAGTTCACGCACTTTTTCCTGACCCAGCGTGCGATCAGCCAGGATGCCGATGATGCCGCCTTCGGCCAACCTGTCCTTGACCGTCAACATGGCCGAAAGATTCCCTAAAGCCACAATCTCCTGCTGCGCGGCAGGATTGATCGCCGACATCAGGGTGCCAATCTTGCGGGCATTTTCTTCATACATCAGCAGGACCAGCTTGAGCGAATCATGGTTGCGCGACACCATGCGGCCCACTTCGAAACTGCCCATGTGCGCGCCCATCAGAAACACGCCACCACTGCGGGTCGCCTGATCCTGAGTCAGGTAGTCGTCCGAGACGATTCGAATGTCGAAACGGTGGGCATGCCCGAGCAAGAAATACACACGATCCAGCAGCACGGAAGCAAATGTATGCAGGTGACGAAACACTTCCATGCGACGCGGCGCACGTCCAAGAACGCGCGACAGATACAAACGTGAGGCCGAGACAGCATCAGGTGCGGTCAACATGTAATAAAGCGATACCGGATACAAAAACGCGCGCGACACACGACGACCAAAGGTGGTGGCAATCCAGACTGCCACCTTGAGCGACGCCACACAGCCACGTTCTTTTTTCTCGGTCCAGCTTTCGCCTGCAGCAGATTGCACTGCCTCTGCTTCGGAGGTGCTTGTTTTGGCGCTGGAAGACGGAGCCTGCATGGGGTTCAACCTTTGTTTCTGTTATTCATATAAGCCAGCACACTTTCGCGGATCGACGCATGCCGAAAATCCGGATTGAAATGCTTGCGGCATGCATATTCGGCGACGAACATGGCAATGACCATTGGCCAGTTCAGAACGTTCGCAAACAGTGACCAGGTCTCGATTGAGGCAATCGCAAAGATTGCCAGTGAAACGAGTACCTGCAACGCAAAGAAGATGGCCCATGCCACTGTGACGTTGCGCGTGTAGCGCACCACGCCTTCCGGCATATCGGGATGAATCGTGCGGGCGATGGTTGTAATAATCGGCGTACGACCACCGTACAGCGTCTGCAGGAAGAACCAGCACAGCATCGTGTTGGCTGCCACATGCTGAATCAGATAAATCCAGTCGAGCTGGGTCAGCAAGATGGTCCAGAAGCCGATGGTGGCCCAAGCACACGCCACACCGACCGCCAACCCGGCCAACAAACTCAATACTTTGCCGCTACCGAACTGGCGCGCCGTCATCACGGCACTCCAGCATAAAAAAGCTGCGATCGGCACGATCAGCATCAAGACAGCCAGTTGGCGCCAGACACTGAACGCATCTTCGATCACGAGCGCAGCGTGGCTCAACGCTACGTATGCGATCACGACGACCACGGTCAGGACGATTTTAAGAGGTGACATGGGGAAATCTTCTCAGTGCGTCGACTGAAACCAGCGACAGGCGCAAGTCGCCTTCATGGCAAACCCAGTTTGCGCAGGATCAGGATAGGCAAACGGATGAGGAATCCCAACAACAATCGCGTATACATGCCAGCCAGCAATTTATTGTCGCGCCAGTAGTTGAAGTGCGAGACACCACCTTCCGACTGCGTCAAATAACGCACTTTGCAAGGGACGTTGATCGGACGCACGCCGCGCCAACAAAGACGGACGACCGCTTCGGGATCGAAATCAAAACGCCGCATCCACGGATTGCTGCGCATGATTTCTGCCAGTGCGCGAGCGGGATAAACACGAAAGCCGAAAAGGGAGTCACCGATGCCAGCGCCGCCGCTCACGAGGTTGGCGAGCCCGTTCGATACTTTGCGTCCATTCACGCGAATCCGCGGCGCACTGGCATCGAATACCGGAACGCCCAGCACCATTGCATCAAGATCCGCCATCGACTTTTGCATAAACTCCGGAATCATCGAAGCATCGTGCTGGCCGTCGGAATCCATGGTGAGCACATGCGTAAAACCTTTTTGCAAGGCTGTTTCAATGCCATGCAGCGCAGCAGCACCCTTGCCACTATTGTGCGGCAGTACGATCACATGCAGATCAGGATCTTCCAGCGCGAGTCGCTGCAATTGTTCGGTGGAACCATCGGTACTACCGTCAACTACGACCCAGACGGGTGCCCACTGCGCGCGAGCTGATGCAACCGTGGCATAGACGGAGGCACCGGGGTTGTAACTGGGAATCAGGACAAGGTGAGTGGATGATGCTTGCATTCAGGGGGCAATCTAATTGTTTTAATGTTTTATTTGAAAGACTGGCTGCGGGACACCAGATCTTCACATGTCTCTTCCGATACAGGAGCGTCGGCATTCGCAAAGTCACGCTCCGCATACTCCTGCCCAGCCAGCACCTGCTGATAGTAACGTTCCAGCTCCGCCACAAAATGCTTGCCCTCTTTCTGAGGGTTAAACCGTTTCCCCGCATACACACGAATGGAAACCGGAAATTCAGGCGCTCGCCAGACTGGCCATCCCTTGCCCAGAAAGCCGGAGGGCGACTCGATCACAATCGTTTGTACTTCAGCCTCTGTTCGGCGCGCAATGACACCAACGGTTCCCTGGAAAGGATTGATCTTGCCACATCGACTACGCGTGCCTTCCGGAAAAAGCAGCAACTGACTGCCGACCTCATTCAGCTCCATGCTGGCATCGCTGACGATGGTACGAATCGAATCGTTGGGAATATACCCCGCCATTTTGGCGCCATGCCCGAACAGGACATTGCGCAAAACCTGGGCTTTCATGATGCACACCACATGCGACAAGCGCGATGTGATCAACAGCGCATCCAGCAACGACGGATGATTCGAGGTCAGGATCAGACCGCGATCATGCTGCAATCGATCGATATCCGACAAATCGAGTCGCAAGATATGCAAGTCATCAAGGATGCGGAAGTACAGACGAAACGTCGCGGTAATGACGCAGCGCGCATTCTGCCGGCGCTTACCTGACGCAATGAAGGCCGACTGAATTGCCAGACCGATTGAGCCGACAATCATGAAGACTGCGAGCAATAACAGGCTGAAGGAAAGAATCAGAACGTTACGTACATGCTTGAAGCGATTTATCAGATGCATCATAAAGATCACAAAAAGTACGAACGGGCTTGGTGACAAGATTGAATAGTGCGCAACATCTTCGGCCCGACTGTTTCCTCAATTTGGAAACATGCAACCTGACTTCTTCTCGCGGAATTATATCGGAACCATTCTACGGTTCTGCGGCCTATCGCACATACAAATACGCTTACAACAACAAAATAAAAATTATCTGGCTAACCTGACAAAACCACAGTAGTGAGGGTGAATTCCGCCGGCATACGCCATCAGAAATATGTCCCTAGATGCCCGCATAGCCTTGCCTTAAAGGCATCTTCGGTGATCCAGTCGTTTGTCAATAGTGACTGCCTGAATCTGGGTTCTTTCCACAACAAACCATGCTCTTGCCGGACGGCGGGCGCCGATTTGGTGGTCTGGTCAAAAAATAGGCCTATAATCTGTCTCGGAATCCTTTTTTGTGCTTCGCAACAATGAACCATCTCAGTCAGATTCTCCCCCCCGCTAATGTTGTGCTTGACCTTGATGTCTCCAGCAAGAAACGGTCGTTCGAGCAAGTCGGCCTGATTTTCGAAAACAATTGCGGTATTGCCCGGTCCGACGTGTCGGACAATCTTTTTGCGCGTGAACGTCTGGGTTCTACCGGACTGGGTCACGGCGTTGCCGTGCCGCACGGACGCATCAAAGGCCTGAAGGCGCCGCTGGCGGCATTTGTTCGCCTCGCACAACCTATTCCATTTGAATCGCCGGACGGTCAGCCTGTCCGTCTGATGATCTTCTTGCTGATTCCTGATCACGTGACACAACAGCATCTGGAAATCCTGTCTGAAGTCGCCGAGATGTTTTCGGATGAAAACTTCCGCAACATGCTGTCGACGCTGGATGACCCTGCTGCCGTGCATGCGCGCCTGATTACCTGGCAACCTAGCCTGCAAGGCATGGATTAAGCGCCGACTTTGGCGCCATTTCCCGCAGATTTTCTGTTCTTCAAGCTGGTCAACGAACGCCGCCAAAACGTACATTCAAAAGGCACGCTCCCATGCCATTGCAAACCCCGCTCTCGATACAGCAGCTTTACGACGATAACCGCGAACTGCTGCAACTCGGCTGGTTTGCAGGTTTTCCTGGCGGCGAACGCCAGATTTCCGGCGATGCCACTTCGGCAGCCGATCAGGTAGGCCACCTTAACCTGATCCATCCTGGCCGTATTCAAGTCTTTGGCCATCAGGAAACCGAATACTACGAACGTCTGTCGCCAGGCGCACGCGCATACCACACGGCCGAACTGATCGCCGGCCAGCCACCTGCCGTGATCATTGCGCAAGGGCTGGAAACACCGCCCGACATCATGGCGATCTGCGACGACAAGAACATCCCGCTGTTCTCGACCCCGCTGCCCGCAGCGCAGGTGATCGATTATTTGCGCGTCTACCTCTCCAAAAAACTGGCGCAACGGATCACGATGCACGGCGTTTTCATGGATGTGCTGGGCGTCGGCGTACTGATTACCGGCGAGTCTGGCCTGGGCAAGAGCGAGCTTGGCCTCGAACTGATTTCGCGCAGCCACGGGCTGGTTGCCGATGACGCGGTCGAGTTTGCGCGCATTGCACCAAACATGATCGAAGGTCGCTGCCCACCGCTGTTACAGAATTTGCTGGAAGTACGCGGCCTTGGCCTGCTGGATATTCGTACCATCTTTGGCGAAACCGCCGTCCGTCGCAAGATGCGCCTCAAGCTGATCGTGCATCTGGTCCGTCGCAGCACGATGGAAGAAAATTACGAACGTCTGCCGGCCCCCTCGCAAACCGAAGAAATTCTCGGCCTGCAAATCCGCAAGGTCGTCATCCCAGTCGAAGCCGGCCGCAACATCGCGGTTCTGCTCGAAGCAGCCGTCCGCAACACCATCCTGCAGTTGCGCGGAATCGATACGCTGAAAGACTTCATGATCCGTCAGCAAAAGGCCATGGAGAGCGACGACTAGCTTCGTCGCCGGCTGGCAAATTCGGCCGCAGGTACGCAAACTTGCAGTGCGGTATCATGGATGCCATGCGCATCATTCTCATCACCGGGATTTCCGGCTCCGGCAAATCGATCGGCCTCAAGGCCCTGGAAGACGCAGGCTATTTCTGCGTCGATAATCTGCCGCCCGCATTGCTACGCCAGCTCGTCACCACGCGTCAGGAAGAAGGTGGCGACAGTCTCGCCGTGTCCATGGATGCCCGTAGCGCCAAGTCGCTGGTCAGCCTGCCGGAAGATCTGACCTGGCTGCGTAATCAGGGGCACGACGTCAAAGTACTGTTCCTTACCGCAAAGACCGAAGCGCTGATCGCGCGCTTTTCGGAAACGCGCCGCAGTCACCCGCTGTCACATCGTGCCGCCATCACGGATGAAGCCGACGAACGCCGCACGCTCACCGAATGTATTCTGGCCGAGCGCGACATGCTGGCCGGCATCGAGGAAATCGGTCACGTCATCGACACTTCCGGCATGCGTGCCAACAAGCTGCGCGCATGGATCAAGAACCTGGTTGAAAGCGATCAATCACCGCTGACCATTCTGTTTGAATCGTTTGCCTTCAAGTTCGGCGTACCGCTCGATGCCGATCTGGTATTCGACGTCCGCACGCTGCCCAATCCGCATTACGACGAAAAACTGCGTCCTTTGACCGGTCGAGATCAGCCGGTACAAGATTTTCTTCTGGCGCAACCCGATGCGGTTGACTTGCTTGCAGACATCCGCGGCTTCGTCGAGCGCTGGTTACCCGCCGTCAAGAAAGATAACCGCGGTTATCTGACGGTGGCGATTGGCTGCACGGGTGGTCAACATCGTTCGGTGTATTTTGTGGAACGTCTGGCTGCACACTTCCGCACTACCGAGCATGTTTTGCTCCGACATCGCGAACTTGACTGACCCTCTGCACTCGAACTAGCGAGTAGTTCGTAATTTTCATAACCGGCGCATCGGTATTCGCCCATTTTTATACATGCGCATCATGACCGATCGTTCCGACTGGATTCCGCTCTTCCCGCTCAATACGGTACTTTTTCCCGGCGGCATCCTGCCGCTCAGAGTATTTGAAACCCGCTACATGGATATGGTGCGCGACTGCATGAAGCGCGAGATTCCGTTCGGGATCGTGCTGATTCGTGCCGGAATGGAAGTCGGTGGCGTGGCCGATCCGGAAGATATCGGATGCATGGCCCATATTCTGGACTGGGATGCGGAGCAACTTGGCGTGCTCCTTCTACGCACGCAAGGTGGGCAGCGATTCCACATCATCGAAACACGCGTGTGCGCTGACAATCATCTGGAAGCGCGGGTGGACTTGATCGAAGCGGATCAGCCAACGCCCATTGCCGCCATGCACGCTTCAGCCGGTCGCGCCTTGCAACTGATTGTGGAAGACATCAAGAGTCGCGGCGAAGACGAGGTCGGCAGTGCTTTCGACAATCCCTTCCCGGCCACCATGCAATTCGACGATGCCGGCTGGGTTGCCAATCGATGGAGCGAGATCCTGCCAATTCCGCTGCAGGCAAGACAGCGTCTGCTCGCACTGACCGATGTACACAGTCGTATCAAGATCGTGCATCAGTATCTGCAACAACATCACATCATCTGATTTTTAGCGACTAAAGAAATACTCACGAGAATAAATCTGCTTCGCCAAACAGGGAAAGCAGCAGTTTTTTAACGGGCGCAGGCAACGGGGCGTCACGCAGCCCCGCCACCGGATACCAGATCGAATCATCTTGTGCGACACGTTGCGCGCGTCGTCGTAGATCCACCCGGTACGGCAGCACATGCAGCTTGAAATGCGTGAAGCCATGCGAAAAAATCTGCATCCGCGCCGTTGATGCCAATTCGCCATACGGCAAAACCAGTTCTTCGATCTCAGATTGAAGATCGGGTATTTCGCCAGACTGATCGAGCGGAACGGCAGTAAATTCCGGCAAAGACAACAGGCCGCCCCAGATTCCCTGATCGGGCCGTTGCTGAAGCAGAATGTGTCCGTCATGCACAATCACCAGCATGTGCGCATATCGTTCCGGTACCGCTTTTTTAGGTTTGCGAATCGGCAGTTCCGCCGTGCGACCGGTAGCGTAGGCAACGCAACGACTAGACAACGGACAACGTGGGCACGCTGGACGATTGCGCGTACACAAGGTCGCGCCCAGATCCATTAATCCTTGCGTATAGGCTTCAACATCCTGTTCCGGCAACAAGGCAACCGCACGCTGCCACATCTCGTTCTCCACAACTTTTTCACCGGGAAAACGATCGATCCCAAACACACGTGCAAACACGCGCTTGACGTTACCGTCAAGGATAGCTGCGCGCGTGCCATACGAAAATGCAGAGATCGCTGCCGCCGTCGAACGACCAATACCGGGCAAGGTTTCCAGCACAACTGGATCGGCGGAAAATTGACCGCCATGTTCGGCCATCACGATCTGCGCACAGCGATGCAGATTGCGCGCGCGCGAGTAATAACCAAGCCCGGCCCAATGCGCCATGACTTGCTCCGAAGGCGCTGCCGCCAAATCGGCAACCGTAGGAAAGGTTTCGAGAAACCGCAGGTAGTAAGGAATAACGGCAGCCACCTGGGTCTGCTGCAGCATGATTTCCGACAGCCAGACGCGATAGGCATCACGTGTGTTTTGCCAAGGCAATGCATGACGCCCATGCTGCTTTTGCCATGCAATCACGGCGCGAGAAAAATCCGGATCAGGCGCGATGGGATTGATGCCGGACGAAACGGCTTTCTTTTTACGTGAAGCGGGTTTGGCAGACTCAGCAACTTCCGATACAGCGACGACACGTTTCATCTATGCAGCAGCCTTGTATCCGGCGAGTGGCGCAAGAATGGCCGCATGCAATTCGTTTTCCAGACGCATGAGCGCGGCGCGTTGCGTATCGAGTTCAAGCTGCATCTGCTCGAATGCCTGCACTTTTTCTTCCAGACTGTCGGTCGCTTCGTGAATTTTTTCCAGCGATTTGCGACGACGTTTCAGTTGTGCCTTGTGTTCCCCAATCTGCGCTTCCAGCGGCGCCATCACCACCTTCAGCCATGTCTCGACATCGCGATTGGCCTGCAGCATGCATTGCCGCACGCGCGAGGCAATCGAATCAAAGAACTTTTGCATCAGCACAACCTGCGGTGTCGTCATGATGGTCGTAGCGTTGAACTGCTTCTGATAAATCTGCTCGATCATCACGATCTCTTTCACGTACTTGTCGAGAGAGAACGGCATCGGCGCCGACAATGCAAGCGCATGCTCGGTCGAAAACTTGCGATACATGACCGACATCATCTCGCCAATTTCATCCGTTTTTTGCGATGACTTTTCGATGCTGTGCAAGGTCTTCTGGAAGAATTCACGCACCGCTTGCCGCAAACCGGCAGAGAAGCGGCTCCTCTCCATCGACTCGCGCGTAGCGATCACGTTTTGCTTGAGTACCGACATACCCAGGTTACTGAATACATCCGCCGACAAGCGCGCAAATACCGAGCGTGTTGCCTGGAGCTTGAACAGGCTGCCGTCAAACTCGCGCTTCTCCAGATCGATACGCGTCATCATATGCTCAAGGATCGTGCGATTCTTGCCGCGCAAACTCTTCAACTCCACCAATTGCTCAACCACATTGCGTGAACGTGAAGACAGCAAGGCCAGTCGCGAACTCGTCAATGCATTGACCTCGCTCTGCAACTGATTGCGGATGATGTCCTGTCTTGCGGGAATCAATTCGGTCGACAACGCGGCTTCAAGCAATGGCAAACGGCTGCGGGTCAGCAATTCCTGATCGTGATTGATCTTGCCGACCAATCCTTTTTGCGCAGACACGGGGAAAATCTGCTGCTCCGACAAGGACAAGGTCTGCGCAACCGAGCTCACTTGTGCCGCGATCTGGCGATCAACGTCTTCTCTCGTACTCAGCTCGTCCCACATGCTGTCGATCTTGTTCAGCACCACCATGCGACCCGAACCGGAATTACCGATGTGATTGCGCCAGATATCGATATCGCTCTTCGTCACTCCGGCATCAGCCGCGAGGATGAACAGCACGGCATGTGCATTTGGAATCAGGTTGAGTGTCAGTTCAGGCTCGGTACCGATCGCGTTAAGACCAGGCGTATCGACAATCACCAAACCCTGCTTGAGCAAAGGATGCGGAAAGTTCACGATCGCATGACGCCACTGCGAAATCTCGACCGTGCCATCGATATCGACCGTCATGCCCAACTCGTCATCTTCGGCGTCATACAAACCGTAGCGAACCGCTTCTTCAACCGGCACCCGCTTGGTAAGACTGACCTGTTTGAAAGCTTCGAGCATACCGTCGGCAGAAGCGGTATCGAGTGGCAACACCGTCCACTGATTATTCTGACCCTTGAAGTCGCTGGTCGATTGCGCCTCAGCGCGTGTTTCGATCGGCAGCAGACGGATCGATGGCGGAAAGGTTTCGTCGTACAGCAGCTCGGTCGGACACATGGTCGTACGACCAGCCGAGGTCGGCACAATACGCTGGCCATAACCGGCAAAGAAAATGGAATTGATCAGCTCGGACTTGCCACGCGAAAATTCGGCAACGAAGGCAATCGACAGCTTGTCATCGGCCAGGCGCGCAATCGCTTGCTGCAGGCGCTGCTCACTCGCAGCGTCAGTCAGATCGAACGACTGCACACCTTCGCGATAACGCTCCAGCGCAATTCGCACGTTGTCGCGCCAGTTGCCGTATTCGTTGAACTTTTCTACAAGATTGTTCACATGCACCCCGTTTTACATGCAGCCATTTTCAGATGCGGCCTCGCGCATCTGCCCTGTGTGTCGTTATCTCTTCGACATCTATTCTGCATTGCCTTTGCAAGCAATCCTGCGCACCATGCGGACACTAGCACCCGCTGTCACTTTTGACAATTTGGGCAATAGAAGGTCGAGCGCTGCCCTTGCACGATCTGGCGGATCGGCATGTTACAAATCCGGCATGGTTCGCCGGCGCGTGCGTACACAAAATAGCTTTGTTGAAAGTAGCCGGACTGGCCATTGACCGCCATGAAATCTTTTAACGTGCTGCCGCCCTGCTCGATCGCCTCGGCCAATACCTCACGAATCGTCTGTGCCAGACGCACATATCGTTCCAGCCCGATCCGGTGCGCAGCGATGCGTGGGTTGATGCGTGCGCGGAACAGACTTTCCGATGCATAGATATTGCCAACCCCTACCACAATGTCGCCGGCGAGCAACACTTGCTTGATGGATGAGGTACGCCCGCGCGTCTGCTTGTAGAGCCATTGCCCGTCAAACAGCGATTCCAGAGGCTCCACACCCAAGGTGCGTAGCAACAGATGGTTTTCCACGATGCCGTCGGTCGAGGCGTGCCACAAAACCGCACCAAAACGACGCGGATCGCTCATGCGCAGAACCTGTTCGCCTACTTGCATGTCGAAGTGATCGTGCTTCTTCGGCGGCGTGTCAGGCGGCAGGATGCGCAAATGGCCGGACATGCCCAGATGGATCAGCAAGGTACCGTGATCAAAATTGACCAGCAGATATTTGCCACGCCGGCCTGTGCTGCGAATCGTATGGCCGACCAGGGTCTCAGCCAGGCCGAGCGGAAACGGCCAGCGCAATCCGGTGTGACGCAATTCGATGGCCTTGACGACCTGACCTTCCAGGTGCGGTGCAACACCACGGCGCGTGACTTCAACTTCAGGTAATTCAGGCATGGAAAACGGAAATAGGAATGGTCAGGAAAAGCAGATAAACAGACACCAAAGAAATAGTAGCGAACCAAAATCTGCGCTGGCTTTCCAGCGCTTTTCTCCACCTGCTCCGCCAGCGCATTGCGCGCCGGTTCGGCGTAGAATAAAGCTCTGCTCGATTCGTCTGGACTTCATTTTGAAAAATGCTCTTGCCATTGTAACGCTGTCCGCTCTTTTGCCTGCGCTTGCCGCAACTGCCCAGGCACAACCTGCATCGACACCCCTTCATCCCCAGACACATTCCGTGCAGCTCGCTGCTACACCGGCCAAGACGGCAGCAGACAAGGGCGCGCCTGCCGAAACATCGCTGCCGTCCAATGTGCTGACGGAAGAAATGATGTTCAAGCTGCTGCGCGCAGAAATGGCGTATCAGCGCGGCGACTGGCAAATGGCGTTCGTCACCATGCTGATCTCTGCACAGGAAACCCGCGACCCACGTCTGGCCCGTCGTGCGGCTGAAATCGCACTGAGCGTCAAACAAACAGGCGAAGCACTTTCTGCCGTTCGCCTGTGGCGCCAGCTCGATCCGGAATCAGATGAAGCGAGCCAGTTCTATCTCGGTCTGGTTGTACTTGGCGAGAATCTGGCAGAAGCCAAACCGATCTTCGTCGAACGACTGACGGAAGTCCGTCCGCAAGCACGTGGCTTGCTGATCCTGCAGATCCAGCGTCTGCTGGGCGGCGTCAAGGACAAGCAAGGCGCGTTCAAACTGATGGAAGAACTGGTCGCGCCGTACCCGAATCTGGTGGAAAGCCATATCGCACTCGCGCAGGCAGCATTTGCAAACAACGACGCCGCTCGTGCGCAGCAAGAAGCACTGGCAGCACTGAAGATCAAGCCGGATCTGGAAATCGCCGTGCTAATGGCAGCGCAGACGATGCCGAATCGCGGTCAGGCACAGGCCTTCCTGAATGATCATCTGAAAAAGTATCCGAAGGCGCGCGAAATCCGTATCGCCTACGCCAAGATACTGATCGACGACAAGCAGTACGACAAGGCACGCGAGCAGTTCGACGTTCTATTGAAGGACCAACCGAAAGACCTGACCATTCTGTATGCGATGGGCATTCTCGGCGCGCAGATGAACGACCGTGCAATGGCAGAAAAATATCTGACCGCGTATCTGAAGGAACTGGAAGCCAATCCGGATGAAACCCGCGATCCGGTCCAGGCATTGCTGATCCTGTCGCAGATTGCGGCAGATCGCAAAGATTATCCGGCAGCACTGAAATGGCTGGCGCAAGTTGAACCTGGCCCGGCCTATCTGGAAGCACAGGTCAAAAGCGCGCAGATCATGGCGCAATCTGGCGATGTCGATGGCGCACATAACATCCTCAGCCATTTGAAGCCGGAAGGCCAGACCGAACAGATTCAAATCCTGATCGCCGATGCACAGTTGATGCGTGACGCCAATCGGATGCCTGAAGCCATGACGATCATGGAAAATGGCCTGAAGCAGTTCCCGGAAGATACCGGCTTGCTGTACGACTACGCCATGCTCGCCGAGAAAGCCCAGCGCTTCGACAAGATGGAAACGGCGTTGCGCAAGATCATCCAGATCGCACCGGAAAATCAGCATGCCTACAACGCGCTTGGCTATTCACTGGCCGACCGCAATGTCCGCCTGCCGGAAGCGCTGAAGCTGTTGCAAAAAGCATCGGAACTGGCACCCGAAGATCCATTCATCATGGATAGCGTCGGCTGGGTTTACTTCCGCCTTGGCCGCCTGACCGAAGCCGAAGATTATCTGCGCCGTGCCTACGCGATTCGTCCGGATGCAGAGATTGGCGTGCACCTTGGCGAAGTCCTGTGGCTCAAGGGACAAAAGGAAGATGCGCAAAATCTGTGGCGCGCCGCGCAGCAAAAAGATCCTGACAACGAAACATTGCGAAGCACATTGACGCGCTTGCGTATCAGTCTGTAATTGCCGTTACGCCGATTCGTCGGCGTAACGGTCCCTTCGATTCCGGCTTGCCTGCACGCTGCAACTGCCATCAACAGCAGGCAACGCCAGCGGGCTTTCTTCCCGAGCGCTTGCTCCTGCCGGACTTCGTTTCTGGACTTCATCCCTGGACCTTATTCTGGATTTTATTTATCCCATGCATGCATTTCCATTTCACTCCTTGCTCCGCACCTCTTCATCGCGCACTGTCAGCGCTGCGCTACTTGCTACCACGCTGTTGCTTGGCGGTTGCGCCAGCTTTGGGCCAGACACTGGCGACACGCAAAGTGCATCAGCCACAGCCAAGCTTAACTATCACGACAGCATCGATCTAAGCGGTCGTCTGTCGGTTCAGTACCAACAGAATGGCAAGGATGAGTTCCTGCATGGCAGTTTTACCTGGAAGCAGGATGGCAAGCGCAGCGATATCGCCCTGCTGTCGCCACTCGGACAAATCATTGCCACCATCGCGATTACACCTAATGGCGCGACACTGACAGAATCCGGCAAGGCACCGCGCACGGCCAATGACGTCGATGCACTGGTTGCACAGACGCTGGGCTGGCCACTGCCGATTGCGGGCTTGCGTCAATGGCTGCAGGGTTTTGCGACGGACAATAACAATCAGGCTTTCGTCGCCGGTAACAACGGCGATCGCGTTACCACGCGCGACGGCTGGCAACTCAGCTACGCCAACTGGCAACAGGATGGCACCGGCGACCATTATGCCAAACGGCTCGACCTGGTTCGTCAGACCGATCAGGCTGGCAAGGTAGAAATTCGTGTCGTGATCGACAACTGGCAACCGCGCTGATTTACATCATGACCCGCGTTTTGAACAACTGCGCCGCACCGGCCAAGCTCAACCTGTTTCTGCATGTCGTCGGTCGTCGTGCCGATGGCTACCATTTGCTCCAAAGCGTGTTTCAACTACTTGATCGTGGCGACGTTTTGCACTTTGCGCTGCGTGATGATGAGGCGATCCATCGCGTTACCGAACTGGCTGGCGTACCGGCCGACGCCGACCTGGTGATCCGCGCTGCGCGCCTGTTGCAGACTGCCATCATTGCGCGCACCGGCAACACGCCGCCCGGCGTCGATATCGCAGTCGAGAAAAAACTGCCGATGGGCGGCGGACTGGGTGGCGGCTCGTCCGATGCCGCCACAACCCTGATGGCGCTCAATCATTTGTGGCAAGCCGGCTTCTCCCGCGAGGAATTGATGGCAATCGGCGTCAAACTGGGTGCCGACGTGCCGTTTTTCATCTTTGGCAGCAATGCCTTTGTCGAAGGCATCGGCGAAGCCATGCAGACGGTCGATACGCCGGAAAACTGGTTTGTCGTCCTGGAACCGGGTGTGGCCGTACCAACACAACAGATATTTTCAGAAACAGGTTTGACAAGGGATACGAAAGTCGTCAAAATAACGGACTTTCTCGGGGCTGGAATCAGCTTCGGAAAAAACGACCTGCAAGTCGTGGCTGAAAAGTTGTTTCCTCCTGTTGCAGATGCCGTCAAGTGGCTGCAACAATTTGGTGAAGCAAGGATGACCGGCTCCGGCGCTTGCGTGTTCTGTCCCTTCAAGGATGAGCAGCAAGCCGATGCGGTACTCGAACAAGTACCGGCCAGATGGAAAGCATGGAAAGCCAGAGCGATCAAGCATCACCCGCTCGCCCACTTGCAGTCGTGATCAAGATTCGTTTGATGAATATCCGCCGCGGTCCCGCGAAGATGTTCGACAAACACAAGGTTGCGTAGGGGAATCGCCAAGCTGGTCAAGGCACTGGATTTTGATTCCAGCATTCGAAGGTTCGAATCCTTCTTCCCCTGCCATTCAATAAGAAGCGAAGAAGCACACAGACAAGCCGCCAACACAAGACTTAACAAAAGTCAGGTTTTGGCGGCTTTCCATCTTTTTAACGACTGTAACGAAACGCGGGAATTTCCATGGCACTCGAAAACCTGATGGTTTTTACCGGCAACGCTAATCCGGATCTGGCTTTGGGGGTTGCGCAAGAGCTCAAGATCCCATTGGGCAAGGCAGTCGTCTCCAAGTTCTCCGATGGCGAAATCGTCGTCGAAATCAACGAGAACGTACGTGGCAAGGATGTCTTTGTGTTGCAGTCGACCTGCGCACCGACCAACGACAACCTGATGGAAATCATGCTGATGGTCGACGCTCTGAAGCGCGCATCGGCTGGCCGCATCACCGCAGCGATTCCTTACTACGGTTATGCACGTCAAGATCGCCGTCCGCGTTCGGCACGCGTGGCGATTTCGGCAAAAGTCGTTGCTAACATGCTGCAGGAAGCCGGCGTTGAACGTGTTTTGATCATGGATCTGCATGCGGATCAGATTCAGGGCTTCTTCGACATTCCAGTCGATAACATTTACGCCTCGCCGATTTTGCTGAGCGATCTGGTATCGAAAAATCAGGAAGACCTGCTGGTCGTATCGCCAGACGTCGGCGGCGTGGTTCGCGCCCGTGCACTGGCAAAACGCCTGAACTGCGACCTGGCCATCATCGACAAACGTCGTCCGAAGGCCAATGTCTCG